>Ga0210403_10000760_pt1 | contig 32322 bp, 26 predicted proteins | sample IncBWC19MmetaG_FD_150863 | JGI IMG/M metagenome (GOLD analysis project Ga0210403, IMG submission 150863) | Forest soil microbial communities from Barre Woods Harvard Forest LTER site, Petersham, Massachusetts, United States - Inc-BW-C-19-M | ecosystem: Environmental > Terrestrial > Soil >...
TCGCGGCCGTACCCGAACAGGCGTTCCGTCTCTGCATTGATCAAAACGATGCGTCCATGCCCATCCGCGATGACCATGGCATCCGGCGCCGACTCCAGAATCCCGCGGAACTTCACTTCGCTGGCACGCATGGCTTTTTCCGCTCGCTTGCTTGCGGTGACGTCGCGGATGGCGCTCGAGATCAGTGTGCCTTCCGGCGTTTCGATCGGGCTCAAGCTGATCTCGACCGGAAACTCCGTTTTGTCTTTCCGCAAGCCCCACAGGTCGCGGCCTTCACCCATCGTTCGTGTGCGCGGATGCGCGGTGTAGCCCTCCCGATGTTGCGGGTGCTTCCCGCGAAATCGTTCTGGCACCAGGACGTCAACAAGCTGTCCTACCAACTCCTCGCGGCCGTAGCCAAACAGGCGTTCCGTCTCTGCATTGATCAAAACGATGCGTCCATGCCCATCCGCGATGACCATGGCATCCGGCGCCGACTCCAGAATCCCGCGGAACTTCGCTTCGCTGGCGCGCATGGCTTTTTCCGCTCGTTTGCTTGCGGTAACGTCGCGGATGGCGCTCGAGATCAACGTACCTTCCGGCGTTTCGATTGGGCTCAAGCTGATCTCGACCGGAAACTCCGTTTTGTCTTTCCGCAAGCCCCACAGGTCGCGGCCTTCCCCCATCGTCCGCGTGCGCGGATGCGCGGTGTAGCCCTCCCGATGTTGCGGGTGCTTCCCGCGAAATCGTTCGGGCACCAGGATGTCTACAAGCTGTCCTACCAATTCCTCGCGGCCGTACCCGAACAGGCGTTCCGTCTCTGCATTGATCAAAACGATGCGTCCATGCCCATCCGCGATGACCATGGCATCCGGCGCCGATTCCAGAATCCCGCGAAACTTCGCTTCGCTGGCGCGCACGGCCGCTCCCTGCGACGTCAGCGTCTCGTTGACGTCATGCAGTGCATTAACGCTCGGAATCTTGAGTACGCGTGGCACAAGCTGCACCAGAAGTATCGCCGTTCCAATGGACGCCACCGCCGTCACCACCTTCACCCCTCCCGCCAGCCAGTACGTCGCATGCCAAAGGTTCCACACCTCCATCGCGTGCGTCAGGCCGCAAGCCACGATGAATACGCCAAAGCACACGAACATCCAGTTGAAGGGCAGATCCTTCCGTCGCCGCGCAATATGGATCAGGGTGAACGGGATGGTCATGTACGCCAGGAAAATTAAGGAATCGGAGATCACGTGCAACCAGACAAGCCCCGGCACCCAGTTGTAGCAGTAACCGTGTGGCATGAAGTCGCCAGGCGTGGATAGCCATTTCAGGAATTCCATCACAACACCTCGAACTTGCTCGGACCCGCGAAACTGGCCAACTGGCGTGGATCTCGTCCAGCGAACCAGGCCGCTAACAAACTGACGGCGGGAAGAAGGGCGAACGCTTTAGCGCAGCGGACCGAAGAAGAAACTTCGCCCGGGATCGTTCCGTTGCCAGGCGATTTCATCCTTCCCCATCCCTTGCCGGCAGGGCGAAACAGAAGGTCGACCCCTTTGTGAGCTGCGACTCCACCCAGATTCTCCCGCCCAGCCGCTCCAGAATCTTCTTGCAAATGGCCAGCCCGATTCCGCTCCCCTTGAACTCCGTTTGCCCGTGCAATCGCTGGAAAAGGACGAATATCCGTTCAAAGTACTGCGGCTCGATGCCCATCCCGTTGTCTCGTACCGAAAAAATCCATTCGTTGCCGCCGTTCTTCGTGGCCGAGACATGTATGCGTGGCACTTCGGCACTACGGTACTTGATGGCGTTTCCTACCAGGTTCTGGAACACCAGCGCCAACTGCCCATCGTCTGTAGTGAGCGCGGGCAGCCCCTCCTGCGTGACCTCCGCGCCGCTTTCCACGATTGTTGCTCGTAAACCGGTAAGCGCTGTTTTGAGCGCGTCTGCACTCGAAATCTCCCGCAGTATCTTCCCGTTGCTCCCTGCGCGTGAATACGTCAGCAGATCCTTGATCAGGCTTTGCATGCGGTTGGACCCATCCACCGCGTAGCCGATGAATTCATCCGCATCGGAGTCCAGCTGGCCCTTGTACCGTTTGGCCAGCAATTGCGTGAAACTGGCCACCATGCGCAATGGCTCCTGAAGATCGTGCGAAGCCACCGAGGCAAATTTCTCCAGGTCGTCATTGGAGCGCTTCAGCTCCGCTACCTTCTCGATCAAATGCTCCTCGGATTTCTTGCGTTCGCTGATGTCCTGGCTGATCTCGGAGAAGCCCACCAGAAGCCCGGAAGAGTCGCGTGCCGCGGTGAGGACGACATTGGCCCAAAACCGTGATCCGTCTTTACGCACGCGCCAATGCTCTAGTTCTGACCGGCCGCTTGTGGCCGCGAGATGCAGCTCTTTTTCCGGCTTGCCTTCATCGATATCCGTCTGCAGATAGAAGCGGGAAAAGTCCTGGCCGATGATCTCCTCGGCTTTGTAGCCCTTGATGCGTTCTGCGCCGGCATTCCAACTGATCACCTTCCCGCCAGGATCGAGCGTGAAAATGGCATAGTCCTGAACGCCATCAATGAGCGAGCGATATTTTTCCTCGCTCTCCCGGAGCTTCTCTACCACGAGCGCTCGGCCGGAACTCTCGCGCCGCACGCTCCAGACCGCGAAGGTGGCGGCAAACAATCCCATGAGGCTGCTAAAAACCAACGCCGTCTTGGCCTGAGCCATTCGCCGTCTCGCCCCAACACTACGTACCGCCAGCAATCGCAGCTCTTCGTCCTGCATGTCGCGAATTCCCACTTGAAATTCATCCATGAGCCTTTGGCCCGTTCCTTCGCCAATGGTCTCCGCCGCCGCTTGCATTCCCTTGGTCCGGCGCAGGCTGATGACCCCGTCGCTAAATCGAATCAACTGCGCAGCCAGCTTTTCGAGAGCCGGAAGACGCTGCTGTTGTAGGGGGTTATCCACCGTCAATCTGCGGATGGTTAAGTCGTACTGTTCGGTGCTTGCGATGTTGGCATGATAGGAGCCAAGGTAGGATTCCTTGCCGGTTATTACCATTCCGCGAAAGCTGGATTGGACATTCTGCAGTGCCGACATCAGCCTCTCGAGGTTTTCAATAACCTCGTGCGTGTGCCTCACCCACTGCTCAAGTTCACTGGATACGACCAAAGCGTGATAAGAGAGCGTGCCCACGACGACCATGGTGAGAATGGCGGCCCCGAAGGCGACTTGCACCCTGCGATTTATAAGAGACTTCGTCTTCATCAGAGTCCAGATTGTGGGCGGAGATATTAGGCAAGACAGAGTTCCAAGAGGCCGAAAGGGGTCGGCCCGGAAACTTATGCCGGTTGTCTAGGAAGGGAGCTTAAGTCTATCCCGTCTGGATGCCGGTTCCAACCCAGCCTGCAGACTGGTGTCCAAAAGACCAAGAGTGAAGAATGTTCGCGCGGGAGGTACAGGAGTCGCTTGAGTATTGTGTGGTTTGCCTGCACGGCAATCGGCGTGCGATTGCCTTACGATGACAGCAGTTTGGCAGGAATCTCTAAAGTGAACGTGCTCCGAAAAGCCTTTCTCCGTCTTTACTGTTTTGCTCGATGAGAGCGGGGAGTCTAATCTTTATTCGCCTTGTCCCGAATCGCTTCGTTACGCAAGCGGTCGCACTCCGTGTTGGCGCAACGCGCCAGCCAAGCGTCTGGGTCTTCGGATCGTTCGTATGAGCGTGCGTGGTCGGCCATGCGCTGCATAAGCGTGCCCTCTACGTTGTCTGGTACCGTCCCCGTTCCGAAGTAGCGGATCACTGTGGTACGGATGATTTTCGCGTTATTATCGTGCAGCGACGCCACTGCCATGTCGTCGTGCTGGTTGACGGAGAGCCGCAAGAGAACCTCGTGGTTCGTCATAATTGCGCCTCAACGGGTGGCCTGGACAGAATCCACGCGCGCAACTCGGATGCTTCGCGAAACGTCTTCGAGTTTATCTTCCACGGAATCGTCGCCCAGTATACGGTCGCACTGTTAGTCAAGCTATCGAGGCAAATGCGATCTTCGGCATTGACAGTCGCTTTCCTCAGCCACAGGACCGTGCCTCCCTCGGATTCTCCGGTCGCCACGAACCCGCCTTCGGAAGCGGCGGCTTGAAATGCTTGAAGTTTTTCCATAGTGCTTCCAGTATAGGCTCATTCCCACCCGGTGGCGGCCGCATCGGAGTCCGTGGACTTTTTCCAACCCACAACCCAACCCACAAAGTGCGCTATCGCATACGACTTCCGCGTAGTTTGGCAGTCCCCGCGGCCTTGTAAGCTGTTGTAAGACATACCACGCTGCCCTGATAAGGGCGGGGTCGGTGGTTCAAGCCCACCTAGGCACCCGACGCGACCGGGTTAATGCGCTTTGTAGACGCGGACGTAGTCCACGAGCATGGCCTGTGGGAAAACAGTGGTTGAGTCCGGGAGACCGGGCCAAAGGCCACCGACAGCGACGTTCAATACGATAAAGAATGGATGGTCGAAAACCCATTTCCTTCCAGCGGGAAGCCGGGATGGCGTGAACGTCGAATAGAGTTCCTGGTCAACGTAGAAACGAACGGTTCCCGGTTCCCATTCGATGGCGAACACGTGGAAGTCGTCGAAGAAATTGACGCCGCCGGGGAGCTTGTACACCGATGTGAAGTCGAAGTCGCCCGAATATCCGGGTCCGTGCATCGAGCCATGTATTGTTGATGGCTCTTTCCCGATATTCTCCATGATGTCGATCTCGCCGCAGGCGGGCCATCCGACCTTCCCGAAGTCATTTCCGAGAAGCCAGAACGCCGGCCAAATGCCTTGTCCGCGCGGAATCTTGACGCGCGCTTCGAAACGCCCGTGGGCTTGCTCGAAAAGCCCTTGTGTCGTCATTCGCGCGGACGTGTAATTGCGCGCCACGCGGTCGGGGCCGGCAAAGTTTTCCTGCAGCGTCTGAATCACAAGGTTGCCGCCGCGAATGAAGGAATTTTCGGGCCGGGTGGTGTAGTACTGGAGTTCTTGATTGCCCCACCCGTTGCCGCCGACCTCGAATTTCCACTTTGCTGCGTCGGGACGAGAACCGTCGGGGCCGTTAAATTCATCGCTCCATACCAGAGTCCACCGGGATTCTGCCGCTTGCGGAGAAAGATCTCGCCCCGTGGCCCGGCAGATGCCGAGCGTCGCCAGCAAGATCACGGATACGAAGGGAATCCCTTGGGTCTTCAAGTCCAAATCCTTCTTGCTTAGAAAACGCTGCCAATCTTACACCCGTCCCGCTATTTGCCGGCAGTGCGAAACTCCGTTCACCCGGCCCAATGTAACGATCCCCAGACGGCGCTCTAATCCGAGGTGGTCGGAAGGGCGTTCCGAAATTGAACTCCCTCCGCCACAGTGGAACTCGTCCCCGCGGATATTTCGTTTCTTCGACAAAAATAAAGAAGTTAAGTTGGTTCTCATCTTTTTAACAGTGGAATCTGGCGTGCCTTAGAGGTTTGGGGAGTTGTGTCAGGACAATTATGGCGGAATTGGGAAGCCAGGAACTCTACAGGATGGTTCTGGATTCGCTGCCGGTGGCGGTGTGCGCAGTGGATCGCGAAGGAAAAGTGATCTTATGGAACGACGGGGCTGAACGTGTAACCGGCTATCTACGGCAAGACGTGCTGGGCCATTTGTGCACAGACGCGTTCCTGGAGCACGCGGATGCGGAAAACAATCCGTTGGAGGGAAGCGCAATCCTGTTGCTGGAGACGATGCGGGACGGAAAATGCTTGACAGTGCAGGCGTCGCTGCGGAAGAAGTCCGGCCAGTCGGTGGGCGTGCATGTGCGGACGGTGCCGCTGCGTGGAGATGACGGGCGAATGCATGGAGCGGCGGAACTTTTCGAGGAGATGATCGCCCGGACGGCGACCGACCGGCGGCACGACAAACTGGCGGTCGCGGGGGCCATGGACCAACTGACGGGGATCCTGAATCACAGCATGATTCTGGCGCACCTGCAGGAGGCGCTGAGCCTGCATAAGGTGTATCCGGTGCCGTTCTGTGCGATGTGCATCTCGATCGATGGAGCCGCGAAGATTCGAGAACGATTCGGGCAGGCGGCCGTGGACGCCACACTGAACGTGGTGGCACAAACGCTGCAGAGCGCGCTGCGGCCCACGGACTTCCTGGGACGATGGCGGGAGCAGGAATTCCTGGCGGTGCTGACGGAATGCAACGAGAGCGACGTGGCGAGAGTGGGAGAACGGTTGCGAAAGATGACGCAACGCGCACAGGTGAGTTGGTGGGGAGACACGTGGGGTGCAACCATTTCCATCGGAGCGACACAGGTGCAGGACATGGATACGTCGGGTGGAATCGTGGGCCGCGCGGAAGAAGGGTTGCGAAAGAGCAGCGACGGCGGCGGGAACCAGATTGTGGTGGTTGCACACTAAATTGCGGCGGCCAGGCGAGGGGCGTTTGACATGTTCGTGATCATTGGGATCGTGGTGGTGATCGGGGCCATTCTGGGCGGCTACCTGATGGAGCACGGGAATATTCGCGTGCTGCTTCAGCCGGCGGAACTGGTGATCATCGGTGGCGCCGCGCTGGGGACGGTGTTGATCGCCAATCCGCTTTATATTCTGAAGAAAATTATCGCGGGAGTTTTGGGAACGTTCGGGAGTTCGAAATATGGGAAAGCGCAGTACCTGGAAAGTCTGAAGATGCTGTACGAGCTGTTTTCGCGGGCGCGCAAGGAAGGGTTGATGGCGCTGGAGGCGGACAGCGACAATCCCGAGCAGAGTCCGGTACTTTCGAAATACCCGAAATTCCTGAAAGACCACCACGCGCTGCCGTTTGTGTGCGACACGATTCGCATGGCGGCGGGCGGAGGGATTGAACCGTTCGATGTAGACCAGATGATCGAAAGTGACATGGATACACACCATCACGATGCGTCGCAGCCTGTCGCGGCCCTTTCGACGATGGCGGATGCACTGCCGGGGCTAGGAATTGTGGCGGCGGTGCTGGGCGTGGTGATCACCATGGGGGCCCTGGGTGGTCCGCCGGAAGAGATCGGGCATAAGGTGGCAGCGGCATTGGTGGGAACGTTTCTGGGTATTCTGCTTTGTTACGGATTCCTCGGACCGATTGCGGCGAACATGCTGAAGGCGACGGAAGAGGAGCACGCCTACTATCAGGTTCTGCGGGTGATCATCGTGAGCTTTATAAAGGGATCGCCGCCGACGGTTGCGGTGGAGTTCGGGCGGCGGTCGATTCCAGGAAACGTGCGGCCGACGTTTCAAGAAACGGAAAAATACATCAAGGACAAGGGCGGCGACACACCCGCTGCACCTCCCGCTGAGAAACCGGCATAGCGATGCCCGGACCACCACCAATCATTATCAAGAAGAAAGTCATCCACGGCGGCCACCACGGCGGAGCGTGGAAGGTGGCGTACGCGGATTTTGTGACTGCGATGATGGCGTTGTTCATCGTGCTTTGGCTGCTGAACAGCAGCGTCAAGGTCCAGAAAGCGGTGGGGGGATATTTCAAGGACCCGACCGGAACTTCCAAGATGGTCGGCACCGATATGGTCGGCGCCGGCGAAAACTTCGTGGTGAACAAGGACAACATGGAGCAGTTGAAGGAACAACTGCAGAAATCCATCCGTGAGGTGCCGAAATTCGACAAGCTGCAAAATCATATCGATATGACGGTGACCAACGAAGGTTTGCGTATTGAGTTGACGGAATCGGCGGCGGGCACATTTTTCGACAGCGGCAGTGCACGGATGAGTGGAGACGGAGGCGACCTGTTGAAGATGCTGGCGCAGGAACTGGGTAAGCTGCCGAACCACATCGCGATGGAGGGGCACACGGATTCGAAACCGTACCCGGCAGGAGCGGCGTACGGCAACTGGGAACTTTCGGCGGGCCGGGCAAATGCGGCGCGTCGCCTGATGCAGATGAACGGAATTCGGGAAGACCAGGTGACCCAGGTGCGCGGATTTGCGGATCAGCAATTGCGGAAAGCGGATGCGCCGCTGGATCCTTCGAACCGGCGAATCTCTCTGATCGTGCAGTATCTTGAGAAAAAGCCGGCGATCGAGCCCGAGGGTGGAGAAAAAGCCGAGGGAGAAGGCGGCAAGCAAGCGGGCGAGAAGAAGAAAGAATAGCGCGGGTTACAGATCGCGGGTTCGGTGGGAACCTTTATCTCCATTTAAAAAGGTTCGATCGGCTGGTGGCCAAAGCCAACGCGACTCCTCGGTAAGTGATTCCATCCAATAGACATGAAGGAGAGGCGTGGGCCTCGGTTCCGCGAAACTTCAGGCGCGACTTGGGGTTAGTACCAGGGGATCGCAGACCCCTTCTGGAGCAGTGTCTGCCGTTGCACGCCGCGGGGGTAAATGGTCTCGGGGTATCCAGCGTATGATTCCCCTGAACTGATCATCGGCAGGACCTTTATGTGTTGGTGGCGTGCGAGGTCCGGCGCAATTTATTTTAAGGAGCGGCATCAGCATGAACTATCGAACAGTTTGTTTTGGGCTGTTGACGTTTTTCACCGCGGGGAGTGTTTCGACCAGCGCGCAGGGACGATTTGAAGTCTCCCCATTTGTGGGCTACGAAACGAGCGGGTCGTATCCGGTGAACCTGAGTTCCACCGGCCCGATCACCAATCCGATCGACAAGCTGCGAGTAAATGAGGCCACTTCTTACGGAACGTTTTTGGGCTATAACCTGACGGAGAATCTTCAGACCGAATTCATGTGGGACCGCAACAATACTTCCTACAGCGCGCGCCAGATCATCGATGGAACGTACTTTAAGGCGTACAACTCGGACATCGATCAATATCAGTTTGGATTTCAATATACGTTCCGCGACAGCAGCCACAGGTTGCGCCCTTACGCGGCGGCGAGCGTGGGCTTCACGCACGATTCTAATGGTGGTGGAAATCCGAACCGGACGGAGTTCAGCTACAGCCTGGGCGGAGGTGTGAAATATTATTTGAGCCGGCATTTCGGCTTGCGAGGAGACATCCGGTATCTGCCGACGTACGGCAGTTCTTCGTACGGTGTGTATTGCGACCCATTCGGGTTCTGTTACAACGCGAAGGTGGCGAATTTCCTGAACAGGGGAAATTTTGTGGGGGGACTGATTTTTAAGTTTTGAGTCAAAACGCGCTCCCGACCGGGTCGGGGCCGTTACATGGGCCGAAGAAAGCTTCGGCCCTATTTTTTTTTGCGGAGGATTTAAGGATGGGGAGCTTCCGGGATTGTGGGCATGACGAAAAGTTTCTCGTCGATTGGCACGTTTTGCTGGACGGAGGCAATGCGGATGGTGAAGCTGCCGTTGGTGCGGGTCAACGTCCACTGGTAGGAAATTTTGAGACCGCCGGCGTCGCGATAGTCGGCGTAGTCGACTTCGAGGGGATTGCGGCCGAGCGGCGTTTCGGTGTACCGGACAAGGCGGAGCAGCAGACCACTCTGCTGGTCGAAGTAGAGACGCAGGGGAGGAGTGTTGGCGCCGCTGGCGGTGGCGAGAAACGTGGCGTGGCCGTCGATGGTTTCCCCGGGAAGGACTTTGAATTCCTGATAAAGCTCGCGGAGACGCACGGGGAAATATAGTTGCGCATCGATGCGGGCAGACTGGCGCTCGCTTGGACTCATCGGATGGACGCCGCGGGGCGTGCTAAGCCAGCCGGCCTGGCCGTTGAAGGCCGTGACGCTTTCGCCGAACGATGCGTGAGAGATGGAGAGGCGCTTCTCCGGGCCTTCGGAATAAATTTCGATCGGATACTGCTCGCCGCCGGTGTCCACAGTTCCCTTCTGCACGCGCGTTTTGATTTTGTGGAGAGCCTCGGCGCCTCCGGCTGCCGCGAGGTATTTTTCGAGAATCTGCTCGGCGGTCGGAAGGCTTTCCTGTGCGCTGATTTCGTGGTGCTCGTGCTCGGATAGTTTTCCAGTGCCAACGGTAAGGATAGGAACGCCGGCGGGATGCGGCGAGCCACGATGGCAGGTGTAGCAGGTGACCTCGATTTCGTTCTTGAAATGGGACTTGTTGATGGCAAGTTCCATCTCGATCATTTTTCGCGCGGTCTGCTTTTCCTTTTTGTCGTCCTTGTCCCTATCGTGCTCAAGGTGGCAGAACTCGCAATCGACGCCCAGGGCTCCAGAGATGAATTGCATGGTGGGGATCAGCTGGTCGGCCGGAATGTCTTTGAGGACTTGAACATTTTTGAACTGCTGGGCGGCGGTCTTGGGGGCAGGCGGTTCCTGGGCGAGGGTTAAGAACGAGTTCGTGAGAAAAGCGCCGAGTAGAAGAATAGCCGCTCTGCAAACTTGTCGCGGGATAATGAAGGCCATCCGTGAATCTCCTGTGAAATGTGCAGGGATTGATTGTGCAGGAAATTGGAGAATGTGCAAGGTGGTTTGGGAGAGTTTTGAGTGCGGGAGCATAGCTCCCGCTTTTACGGCGCAAGGGCGGAGGCGAATTCGAATTAGGCGGCAGGGGTTCACGCCCAAAAAGCGGCAACTCCGCTGCCGCACTCAAAGGTGGATCTTCCCAGGCTACGCGGAAATTTCGCCGCGCTTGGCGAGCGCGGTGATGCGGTCCGCGGCGCGGTAGGCGAGCGCCTGGATGGTCATGGTCGGCTGGCCGCGGCCGGAAGTGACCAGGCTGCTGCCGTCGCAGAGGAAAAGATTTTTGACATCGTGGGTGCGATGGTCGGAATTGATTACTGATTTCTTAGGGTCATCGCCCATGCGGCAGGTGCCGAGCAGGTGCACGGCAAACTGCTGCTCCTCGACCGGAAAGCTCCATTTGGTTTTCGCGCCGGCCGCGTCAAGAATTTCCATGGCGCGCGCTCTCATCCACTCCATCATTTTCAAATCGTTCGGGTGATCCCGGAACGTCATGCGGAGCGCGGGAAGCCCCCAGGCGTCTTTGACGTCGGGATCGAGGGAAAAGCTGTTGGCCTCAACGGGGAGCGAAGTGCCGTGGCAGAAAATCTGCATCGTGCGTGTGAAATTGTGGGCCAGCGCTTGTTTGAAACCGGTTCCCCATTTCGGGGTGTCCGGAGGGAGCCCGTTTAGCGCAAAGCTGATGGGCGTGAAGTCGAATCGGGCATCCAATCCGCCGCCACCGTAAAGGCCGAGCTTTGGATCGAGCTCGTAGAAATCGTGCATGATGCGGCTGACGGCGGGGCCTTTGTAATCGTTCAACTGCTCGTCGAAAGTGCCGTAGGCGAGCGCGCTGCTGTTGGGCATGAAATTTTTGCCAACATAGCCGCTGGAATTGGCGAGTCCGGCGGGAAACTGGTTCGAAGCGGAGAGCAGCAGCAGCCGCGGAGTCTCGGCGCCGTTGGCCGCAAGAATCACGGCCTTGGCTTTTTGCAGGTGGCTGTTGCGCTGGGCATCGAAATAGACGGCGCCAACGGTGCGGCCGTTCTTGTCGGTCTCGATGCGGCTGACGTAACAGTTGGGACGAATTTCGCAGCGGCCGGTTTTTTCGGCCATGGGAATGACGCTGGAGAGCGAAGTGGACTTCGCGCCAACTTCGCAGCCGAAGCCTAGGCAGAAGCCGCAGTTCATGCAAGCGGCACGGCCGGCGCGAGGCTTCGAAAGGATCGCCAGCGGCGCGGGATACGCGTGATAGCCGAGCTTGCGGCAACCACGTTCGAAGATGACGCCGTTTCCTTTCACCGGAAGCGGGGGCATCGGATAGGGCTTGGAGCGCGGCGGATCGAATGGGCTGGAGCCGGCGAGGCCGGAAACGCCAACTTCCCACTCAACTTTGGTGTAGTAGGGCTCGAGGTCGGCATACGAGATCGGCCAATCGGCAAAGTTCGCGCCCGGAATGTCGCCGACCTTGCTGTGCTCCTTGAAATCAATTTCGTGGAAGCGCCAGAAGTTGGCGGTGAAGTGAACGCTGCTGCCGCCGACGCAACTGCCATAGAGAACAGACTGCTGTTTCCGGGCGGTTTCGCTCGCCGATTTGCGAAAAGTGATGGGATGGGTGTTGACCTTGTTGGTGAGCAGACTTTGGACGAAGATTTTCGTTTCGTCGTGGGTGAAATCTTTTTCACGGAGATATTCACCTTGTTCGAGGACGACGACGCGGAAGCCGTTGGTGGAAAGTTCTTTTGCCAGGACGCCGCCGGCCGCGCCGGAGCCGACGATGACGAAATCCACTTCGTCGGAGGGTTTATAAGTGACCATGGGCCGGCTCATTTTTTCTCCGTTTCGCCGGACACAGGTTGCCAGCCGGGATAGTCCTTGTCGTAGAAGCCGAACGGCGCGGAAAAGCTATGGGACGGGTCGCGGCCGATCGCTTTCCAGCCCACGAAGTCGCGGTTGCCGCCGCCCTCCGAGTCGACGAGGAATCCGAAAATGGTATGGATGCGCAGGGTCTGGAAGAAATCCGGAGAGGCGCCGGGGGCCAGGCGGCGAGCGCCGCTTTCCGGCCGTTCGGACTCCTGCACGATGTGCGAGAAAATTTTCAGTTTCTGTTCTTCGGTGGCGGCGGAGAAGCGGGCAATGCCGGGAAAAAGCTCGGCGGTGGTTTTCTGCACGGCTTCGAGGCCTTTTTGATAGACGGGCAACGCTTCGCTGAAAAAAGTCTTCAAGGCGCGATCGATGAAATAGACGACGCCGGCTTCGCGCGCGCCGGCGGTTTCATCGGAGGGGATGATGCAGGCGGCGAGGGCTTCGACTTCGCGCGCCTGGTCAGCAGTGAAAATTTCGAGCGCGGGAGTGCCGGACTTGGCGGCTTGGTGGGCGTGTTCGGCGGCGGAAACCAGCGCGGGCCAGTTGGCGGTGAGCCAGGCTGCGCTTGCGGTGCCTCCAAGAAGTTGCAGAAAATCGCGACGTGCGGAATAGAATGAATTCATGTTCCCCCGATGGTTTAACCAATTTACGAATTGCGCGTGATGGCGTCAACCCGAAAACTGGCCGCGCTGCTGCTAATATGGCCTGTATGAAAACTTTGGACGCGTTGTTGGAGCTTTCACAGGAAAAGGCGCGGGAACTGGGGCACGCGCTTGTAGAGCATCTGGTGGAGTACCAGGCGCGGGTAGCATCGCTGCCGGTGGTGAAGGTGGAGAGCTCGGCGGCGTTGCGCGCGGCGATTTGGGAAGAGTTGCCGGCGCGCGGCAGCGATCCACTGGTGGTGCTGGAGCGGGTCGAGAAAAGTGTTTTTTCGAGCACGAACCACGAGACGCATCCTCGGTTTTTTGCGTTTGTGCCGGGACCAAGCAACCTGGTGGGGGCGTTCGCGGATTTTCTCCGCACCGGCTACAACATTTTTGCGGGGAGCTGGTTGGAGGGCTCTGGCCCGGCAATGGTGGAGTTGGTGACGCTCGACTGGATCCGGAAGCTGGCGGGGTATCCAGAAACGGCAGGAGGGATTTTCTTGAGCGGCGGGTCGCTGGCGAATCTGTCGGCGCTGGTGACGGCGCGCGATGCGGTGCTGAAGCCGGAGCAATTTTCGCGGGCGGTGGTGTACGGATCGGATCAGACGCATTCGTCGCTCTTGCGAGCGATGCGAATTTTGGGCTGGCAGAAGAATCAGTTTCGGCGGCTGGAATCGGACGCGGCGTTTCAGGTGAGGCCGGAAGAGGTGCGGCGGGCGATTCGAGAGGATCGCGCGGCAGGGCTTGCTCCATTTTGCGTGATTGCGAATGCCGCGACGACGAATACAGGCGCAATCGATCCGATGGTGGAGTTAGCGGAGATTTGCGCGGAAGAAAAGGTCTGGCTGCACGCGGATGGCGCCTACGGAGCGGCGGCGCTCTTTTGCAATCGGGGCAGGAAGTTGCTAAGCGGGATCGAACGCGCGGACTCGTTCACGCTGGACCCGCACAAGTGGCTCTTCCAGCCGTTTGATTGCGCCCTGCTGATGGTGCGGAACCGCGCGACGCTGCGGCATGCGTTCCATGTGCGCGAGGATGAAGCGGAATATCTGCAAGACGCGAGGGGCGGCGAAGAAGAAGTGAACCTGTGGGACTATTCGCCGGAGCTGACGCGACCCTTCCGCGCGCTGAAGCTGTGGATGTCTCTGCAGGTGTTCGGTGCGGATGCATTTGCGGCGGCGCTGGAGCGGACATTTTATCTGGCAGAGTTCGCGGAGAAGGAACTGCGGGCGCGCGCCAATTGGGAGGTCACCTCGAACGCGCAAATGGCTGTGGTGACGTTCCGCTATGTGCCGAAGGGGCAACAAGATGGTTCAGCGATAAGCGCACGGCGAATCGATGCCCTGAACCGTGCGATTGCGGCGCGAATGCAGGAACAAGGCTTTGCTCTAGTGCTGACCACAGAACTGCGCGGGCAAACCGTGTTGCGTCTCTGCACCATCAATCCGCGCACGACAGAAGAAGACATTGCCAAAACGGTGGAAGCACTGGACGAACATGCTATTCATGAAACGGGCTCGGGCATAGTTCCCAGGTAGCCCTATAGGGACTTTGCCTGTATACATAGAGCTATGACCTTCCCACGACACACCGCAATGTTTTCTCGCAGCCGCAAGTTTGGCCGGTATCCTCAGGCCAGATGGGGGAATTGCATCCTCGGGGCGATTCCGGGGGCCATCGCTTTGCTCGTGCTGTTCTCGCTGGTGCATCCATCGCGGGCCTCTGCGGCGAAGCCCGACCAGGACCCGGCGCTGACTGCCTCGCGCGAGCGAATCGAGAAATTGGACTACCGCATGAGCGGGCGGCTCACACGCGTGGAAGGCGATGGCAAGCGCACAAACTACAAGTTTGTCGCCAAGGGCCACTGGTTCCCGGATGGCCTGCGCCTGCTGTGCGAAATCTCTGGGCCAGGCTCAGAGAAGACGAGCCTACTTTTGCGTATGAGCGTGACAGGGCAAGTCACCATCGAGGCGGCACTTCCCGGCCAGAAGACCGCCAGCGTGTTGCCATTCGAACGTTGGAACGACCCACTGCTGGGAACGGACTTCTCCTATGAAGACATGGTGGAGAACCAGTTCTTTTGGAAAAATCAGGAATCCTTGCCGCCGGCGAAATACGGCGCGAGAGATTGCTTTGTCCTCAAGAGCAAGCCCGGCTCGCAAGACCGGACTTACTATGATTCGGTAACAACCTGGATTGACCGCGGAATTTTGTTTCCTGTGCATGTGGTGAAGACGGTTCGCGGGACGGGACAGCAGAAGGAATTCCTTTACTTTGGGCTGCGGCAGGTCGGCGGCCTTTGGTCTGCATCGCAAGTGGAGGCAAAGCAGCAGGGCAAGCCCGGGTCCTCCATGCTTGTAATTGAAGGGGGCTCGGGGAAGGCAAAGCTCGCACGCAAGGATTTTGAACTCAGCCAGTTCAGCGCCCAAGACGAGAAAGCGAAATAAACTGAAGCGGTCACTTAGGTTGTTGCAAGACCCTCTGCCGTCACTGGAGCATCCAGAGGTTCGCCGTCATGGAATGGGTTTCTTTTCAGTAGCAGCTGGCGCCCCATACAGGCCAAGCGGCCACCAGTTCCAGTCGCCCGCCAGTTTCAACAGCGCCGGCCCGACAATCATCCGCACGACAGTCGCATCAATGAACACTGCCGCAGCGAGCGTAAAGCCGAGCATTTGCACGACGAGAAATCCTCCCAAAGTGAATGCGGTAAACACGGCAATCATAATTGCCGCGGCGCTGGTGATAAGACCGGCCGTGCGCGCGAGGCCTTCGATTACCGCTGATTTCTCGCACAGCCCGCGCCGCCGTTCTTCCAGGACACGGGCGACCAGGAAGACCTCATAGTCCATGCTCAATCCAAAGACGATGGCGAAGGAGAGAATCGGCACGATCGGGTATACGGTGCCGGTCGGTCCGTCGAGCCCGAAGAGTTTGCTACCGTGGCCCTCTTGAAAAACGACAACCAACGCGCCGAATGAAGCGCCGACTGAGAGCAGATTCAGCAAAATCGCTTTGACAGCGGCGAACAAGGAACGCAACCCGATCAGGAGCGCCAGCAAACTTCCCAATACAACGCCGAGGACTACACCCTTCAGCCGCGCTTTTACGACCGAGTCATAATCCGCGTCGAGTGCGGCTATACCGCCGACGCGCAGCACCGCGCCGGGCACGCCGGTTATCGCCGCGACGTCGGAAGAACGCACCTCTCGGACCCATCGGATCTGTTCATTGGGCGGAAGATTTGCGGTGGGCAGCAACTCAATCAAGGTAGCCTGGCCATCGCTGCGAATAAAACTTTCGCGGATTGCCTGCGGCACATCGTCGACTGCATCCACCGTATCGGACATTCCCGTGAGAGTTGGAAGTGACAAGATCTCTTCCGCTCTGGGATCGCTCTGGAAGCGTTTTGTCAAGCGGCTGACGGCCAGCCAGCCAGCGGGCGAGAGCGGCGGAGTCTGCGGTGGCAACTCCAGGACCACCCGGAGGGATTGTACGATACCCGATCGCCCCATGGCCTGCAGCGTTCGCAGTGCTTGCACCGACTCGGCCGCGGCAGGGAGCGAATCGTGGTCAGGAATTCCGGGAGAGATTCTCCTTGCCTGAAGTGCAAGGATCAATAGCGGAACCCCGGCAACAAGTAGAGCTGTCCAGGGCCGGTTTGTTATGAGGCAGCCCCACCGTACCCAGCGCTCACTCGCGGCGCAGAGGCTTTCGGGCGGTTTGATTTGTCTGCTCGGAAGACGCACTCTGGCAGCATTGATGCGATGCCCGAGCAGGCCAAGCACCCAGGGCAGAATGAAAGTACACAACATTACGCTCAAAACGGTGACCAGCAGGCCAGCTATCCCGATGGAACGCAGTTCGCTGATGGGCACAGTCAACAGCGCGGAAAATCCGATCGCCACCGTCGTGGCGGAGATCAGCAGTGTCTTGCCCGCTTGCGCGGCCGCAATATCAGCAGCCCGGCCGGGATCATATCCTTCGGCCAATGCCTCGCGAAACCGGCTCACGATCAGCAATGCGTAGTCGATGCCCAAGCCAAGACCCAGCATCGTCGCCAGATTCTGCACCAGAATCGACAGGTGGAGATAATGCGCGAGCAGCGCAGCCGCACCCAGCGCCATCGAGATGGAGAGGACACCAATCCCCAGCGGCAATACAGCCGCCACAAGGCTCCCGAAAGCCAGGAACAGCAGCAATAGCGTTACCGGCATGGCCCGTTCTTCGGCATGCCTGACGTCATCGGCGCTGACCTTTCGAAGGTCAAAGGTCAGAGGTGTTTCACCCGTAATCTCCAAATTGATATTGGGGTATTGTGACCTGAGCTGACCTTCCATCCAGTCTGCTTTCGCCCTCAGGACCGGCACCAACGCCTCGACAGCTTTATCGTGCGGGTCCAACCCGACGATGATTAACCCACCGCCATTTTTCCCAGTGAACAGTGGATCCGGCCAATCCAGACTCGAGACCGCACCCGACACGCCGGGCACGCCGCGCAAGGAAGTAGTAAGAAAGCCCAATGTATCCGCGCTCTCCGCGGAATCGAGATTGGGAATACCGCTGATCACCACAATCAGGCGGTGGGCGTAGACGGAATGGAAACGCTGCGCCAGTTCCCTATCCACTTTTTCGGATTCTCCGCCCCTGATGTGAGCGGCAGTCTCCAGCCGACGTTCGACTTTGTAGGAAAATGGCATCAGCGCAAGCGCCATAGCAAACCCGGACATCGCCAACCAGAATCGACGACGGGCGGCACCGCTTCCAGACTTTAGGCTTGAGATTTCCATCGAAGGTTCGCGTCGTCTCCTGGTCCGCCCGAGAGCAATGAAACAAGTTCGGTGATCGGCTACATCTATAATATAGGTTTATGCCGGATATCCACTGGAGTTCGGCCCTGTAAGTTGCCGAGAGAGCAATCAAGCGGCGTGGTGGACGAAGGCTGAACCACTTGACTCCACGATTGCCAAAAAAGCAGCGGGATTTGGTTCACGGGGCGGGGTGAAGTATCATTTCGATTGGCTTAAAACATGGCGACAGTTACAGGCGCAATTGGAACCGGCTCAAAATGGCTGCTGGACCGCATTGTGGGCGCAATCGCGGCCACGGGGATCAACCCCAACCTGCTGACATTTCTGGGGCTAGTGGTGAATTTCGGCGCGGCGGCGAGCTTCGCGGTAGGGAATTTCCGCACCGGCGCCATTATTATTTTCATCGCGGGATTCCTGGACATGCTGGACGGGCAGGTGGCGCGGCGGCAGAACCGCGTGACCGCATTCGGCGCGTTTTACGATTCGACGCTGGACCGCTATGCCGACATGGCGCTGTACATGGGCCTGCTGGTGTATTACTCCGTGAGCGGGCGGACGCCGTATGTGATTCTGGCGGCGGTGGCGACGGCGGGCTCGGTGATGGTGAGCTACGCGCGGGCGCGGGCGGAATCGCTGATACCGCTGTGCAAGGTGGGCTTCATGGAGCGCCCGGAACGGCTGGTGCTGCTGATTATCGGCGGGATGTTCAACCGTATGGCGCAGGTCCTCTGGGTGATCGCGGTGATTTCGACGATCACGGTGATTCACAGGATTTTTTATACGTGGCAGGAGACGCGCGCTGGTCGGGTGTTGCCGGGGCTTAAGGGCGCGTGAGCGTTGGCCAGCGCCCAGTGGGCAGTGAAGAGAAATACCGAGGATAGAAAAAGCAAACCTAACAGGCTGGCTTAAAATCCAGCGCTACAGGAAAGAATCAAGAAATTCGGAGCGGCCCGCCTCAGATGGCGGGCTCTACGTTTTTAGGAGGGACTCTTCGACCGGGGGAGCGATGGCGTCGTGGACTCGTTGTTTCAGGGCGGGGATGTCTTCCTTGGTTAGGCCGGCGGTTTCGATGGTGTCGTGAATGTGGACGGTGATGGTCGTGGGGCGGAGAAGCCAGTGGCCGGTGCGGAGATGATGGAAGGAGCCGACGAGACTGACGGGGACGATGGGCACGCCCAATTGCTGTGCAAGCCGGAAGCCGCCTTCTTCGAAGTCGTTGATGTGGCCGTCTCGGGTGCGCTTGGCTTCGGGAAAAATAATCAGACTGACTCCGCTCTTGATGGCCTCCTGGGTGAGGCGCCAGAGACGCTTCAGATCTTTGGGGCTGCGGATGCTGGGCACGGGGACGTTGCCGAATCGCTTCATCAGCCAGCCGTACACCGGGATGCGGAAGTGGGATTCGAGTTCCCAGCCGCGGACCAGCTGCGGAATCGCGCAATAGAGGATGAAAGGATCGAACAAGTTGACGTGGTTCACCATGAAGAAAGAGGTGCGCGCGGGGTCGAACCCGGGCGATTGCTTGGCGACCACTTTTGCGCCTGAGAAAAAGGCGATGCGGCGGCAAAGGCCTCGCTGGAGATAGTCATGCTTGCGCGGATCGAGAACGACGGCTAACGCGATCAGGACAGGCACGACGATCAAGAAGTGCAGCCAGCTCATGCCCCAGAGAAACGCGCTGACCAAGATTTCCCAGAGGCGCTTCATACGTACACATCCATCGCGCCGGGAAGGACGTCGATTCCCCGAAGGATGACGGTCACGATTTCACCGTCGATCATCACGTCAACGGGCTCGCCGAGGGCAAAGTGCACTTGCTTGACCCGACGGGTTTCGGAGAGCGGGTGCTGCGTGTGGGTGCCGTCATAAAGGCGCGGCAGCATTTTCAGCAGGCCCAGGCGGCCGATGGGGCCCCAACGAACAAACTCGATGAAGCCGTCGGTGGGATCGGCAGTGGGAGCAATCATCATGGTGCCGCCGGTGTATTTGCTGTTGTTAAAGGTTAGGAAGAGGCAGCGGCGGTCGTCCCAGGAATTCTCGGCGTCGCTCCGGAGCTTGAAGGCGCGTCGCTTAAGCTGCAGGACGCACACGAACACACCGAAAAGATACCCCAGATGCCCGAAAGCCTTGAAGCGGCGGTTGGCAAGCGCCCCGACATCGGCGGTGAAGCCAACGCTAAGGAGATTAAAGGAAAAGATCGTGCCGGTGGTATGACAGAGGCGGAGTACATCCACCGCTCGCTTGCGTCCGGCAAGCAACGCTTCGACGGATGATTCAGCTCCTTTTTTGGTGAAATCGCGCAGGAAAGAATTGCCTGTCCCCATTGGCAGAAAGCCTAGCTCGACGCGGTCGGGCTGGCCTTCGCGGGAAAAAATACCATTGATGATTTCGTGCGCGGTGCCGTCGCCTCCAACAGCGAGAAAGCGGCGATAGCCCTGATCGTAGGCTTCGCGCGCCAGTTGCACGGCGTGGCCCGGGGCCATGGAAGCAATGGCGTCCACACGCAGCCCCTCGCATTTCAGGCGGCGGAGTGCAACTCCGGCGAACTTTGCGGAGCGTCCTCCGCCCGCCGCCGGATTGACAATGGCTAGAAATTTATCGTTCACAGTTGAGCCGGATTGGGCATTCTACATGTTCCGCGCCTAAATCGGCAGAATGGATTGCTCTCGATCCAGCGCGGCGAGGCGCTGGGCCAGTTCGTTGCGCTTGATTTTGAGCGAAGCGGTCAGCGGAAAATCCTCCTGATAGATCACCAGGCCGTGAACGCGCTTGTAATTCGTCAGCCAGGCATTGCGCGCGGAAATTTCGGATTTGAGTTCGGAGGTGAAGGCTTGGCCGTGCTCGAGATGGATGACCAGGAGAAGTTTCTCCTGAAGCATGGAGCGCTGCGGCCAGATGAAGTTGGCGGCGAAGACGCAGAACTCTTTCACATGCAGACCTTCGAAGGCTTGCTCGACGTCCTCAGCATAGACGTTTTTTCCTTCTTCGGTGACAATCATGTTTTTCTTGCGGCCGAAAAGCTGCAGGTGGTCGGTGGAATCGAACCGGCCCATGTCGCCGGTGCGCAGCCAGCCGTCGACAATGGTTTCGGCGGTGAGTTGCGGCTCGTTCAGATAGCCGGCCATGACCGTTTTGCTGCGGACGGTGACCTCGCCGATACCGTCGTTATCAGGATTGCGGATTTGCACTTCCATGCCGGGCAGCGGTTTGCCGACGGTGTCCGCGCGGAATGGTTTCAGATCGTTGACGGTGACGGCAGTGCCGGCTTCCGTAAGGCCGTAGCCGTTGGCGACAGGAATTCCCAAATCGTAAAAAAATTGCAGCGTTTGCGGCTCGGTAAAGGCGCCGCCGACGATGATGGCTTCGAGCTTGCCTCCAAAGCCCGCGTGGACTTCGCCGAGTAGTTTGCGGCTGAGCCAGGGGCGCGGGCGGTCTTTGGTGAGCGCGCGATTGATGCTGCGGATGGCGTCCAGCGCTTTGCGCTTGGAGTCGGGAAGCGCGTCGAAGCGGGCTTGCAAACCTTTCTGCAAGTTTTTCAGGACCAGCGGCACCAGGCTGACGTAAGTGATCTCGTATTTCGGAAAAGCTTCGCGGACATACTCCGGGCGCAGCGTGCGGAGATGGACGACGGCGGCTCCACAGGTAAACGGCCCGAAAAAGCCGACCATGAAATCGATAGCGTGATTCGTGGGAAGAATGCTGAGGTAGCGCACCCCGGGCCAGAAGGGATAGAGCGAAGTCAGCGCGACGCACTGCTCGAGATAATTTTCGTGCGTCATCATGCAGCCCTTGGGAGTGCCGCCGGTACCGGAGGAATAGACGATGCAGGCGATGTCCTGCCGTTTTTGCGCAACGAACACGGGCGGGTTTGCGCCCTTAACTTTTTCCCAGCGTTCCGCTCCGGACAGCTCGGCGTCTTCCGGCGCCTCGGTGACCAGGACGGTCTTCACATTTGCGGCCGCGGCACGCGCGGGAGAAACGCAGAGCTGCCTCCAGATCCCGTATTCGGTGATCAGCACTTTCGCGCCGGAATGCTTCAAGAGCTGCCACTGTTCTTCGGGCTTAAGTTTGAAATCGAGAGGCACCAGCGTTGCGCCGCAGAAAAAAATCGCGTAGGCGGAGATCAGCCACTTGGACTGATTGGTCATGATGATGGCAACGCGGTCGCCGGGGCCGATGACCAGATCCTGCAGCGACTTCGCCAGCGGCTGGGATTTGTCTTTGAAATTGCGGTAGGTGAGGCGCTGCTTTTCTTCGCCGCGGTCCGATTCGATCAGGCAGACTTCGGTCGGCCACGTCTCCAAAGCATCGCGGAGCGCTTCGCCGACGGTATTATATTTTTTCAAATCGAGCATCAGAGGCGGGCTTGGATGCGCTGGGCGAGTGTCTTGAAGTCGCTGACGCCCTGAACTTCATAGTCGGGCAGCTCGATGCGGAAATGATTTTCCAGGCGGGAGAGCATTTCGAGGGCCTGCAAGCTGTCAATGCCGAGTTTTTTGTAAAAATCGTCGTCGGCCGCAAGGGAGCCCGCGGGAACTCTGAATTGCGCGGTGGCGAGATCGAGGATCTCCCGCGTGGTTTGTTCGATGGTGCGCATACACATTCAATTTATCATCCCCGGGTCGGGAAGGAAAACAGGAGCGAGAAGAAGAGGCAAGATTTCACCACGGAGAACACAGAGGGCACAGAGAACAAGAGAGGAAGCGCTATCCCGTGGGGCCAAGGGTTACAACAGGATCAGGCCATTGCGCATGCCGATGGAGACTGCTTCGGCACGGGAGGTGGCGCCAAGTTTTCCGAGGATGGAAGCAACGTGGAATTTGGCGGTGTGTTCGGAGATTTTCAATTTCGCGGCGATTTCCTTGTTGCCCAGGCCGGATGCGAGCAGTCGCAGCACTTCCCTTTCGCGGGGAGTGAGCGGCTCGGCCAATTCGTCCACAGGAGTTGAACGGCCGGCGGCGGGACGCGTCGGAGCACCTGATTCGGAGCCGAGCACGACCAACTCGCGAACGACGGCTTCGAGAGCGGCTGCGAGCTGCCAGGGATCGGGCGACGATGCGAGGACTCCACGCACACCGAGACGCAAGGCTTGGGAAACTGCTCCGGACGTAGCGTCAGAGAGCAAAAGGATTACCGGTGTTTCGCGCGCAACACCGGTTTCCTGCAATGATCCGAGGAGTTCCTCAACGGGGAGATCGCCTGCGTCAACGACAATCGCGTCGAGACCTTTTTCCCCGAACTCGTCCACTGCGTCTTTAAGCGCGGCGAAGGCGCCCACAACCTCGAAACCTTGCGCTTGCAGCAGGGATTCCAGCGCGCGCCGGGCGCGGACTGCGGCCGCGACGATGTGCACGCGGATCACGCCGCGGCGGCTCCCGTACGATTATTCCAGGCGCGGAGCTGCACGCTGACTTTGCGTATGCGGGTATAGTCTCCGCGCAGGAAAGCCAGGCGTAACACGTCTCCGCTGTTCTCATCGAGCGTATCGGCCAGATCGTCGGCCGAACGAAAGACCTTCCTTTCGGACCCAAGGAGAATATCTCCTGGCAACAGCGACGCCAAAGAAGCAGGACCGGATGGCTCAATGCCAAGAACGAGCAGGCCAACTTCCTGCCGGCTGGCGTCAGGAAGTCGAACCGGCGTAAGCGTAACGCCCAGCCAATTTCTACCCGACTGACCCTGCAGAAAACGGCGCACGTCGTTGCTCGGGATGGCCAGCGCCAGACGGCCCGCTACCATGGAGTTGATTCCGATAACGCAGCCCTGCACATCCGTGAGCGGCCCCCCGGAATTTCCGGGCGCGAGCCGGACATCGGACTGTACCCAATTTCTGTTGCCGAGTCCCCGCAACGGACCAACCGCGTGGACGACACCCGTAGTAAGCGCGCCCAGAAAGCCAAGCGGATTGCCTACAGCAAGGGCAATTTCTCCGGCCCGAACTTCCGAGGAGTCTCGAGAGGTTACGGACGCGAGTCCCGTTGCGTCAACGCGGAGGGCGGCAAGGTCCCGGCGGGAATCTTTGGCTGTGACTTCGCTCTGAAATTCGCGGCCATCCCAAAGGGAAATTCTTGCACGTGGCCCGCGCACAACATGGGCATTGGTGATGATCAATCCGTCGTCTGACCAAATCACGCCGGAGCCACTGCCGCGGCCACCGGGCTGAACAAGTACGGTGGAACGCCGCACGTGTTCGGCAATCTCTCCGAGTCCCCGGATGCTCATTTCACTCCCTCCCGTTGGGGCGTTCAGCGACCGTGATGTTGACGTCGCGCGGCGCGCCACCGCGCAGAAAGAGGGCCGCAACGGATTTGCCGATGTTCTCGCCATGCAGATGCGCCTGGACATCCTCGAGGCGAGTGACGGGTCTGGTGGCGAGCGAAATCAGAATGTCGCCGATCACCACGCCGGCATTATGAGCGGGGCCGCCGGGCTCGACTTCCAGCACAATCGCGGCGGTTTTTTCCCGGCGTTGCAGCGTATCGCGGATATTCTCGGGCAGACGAATCGGTTGCAGCCCGACGCCGAGGTAGCCACGAGGAATGCGGCCTTGCGCCAGAAGCGCGTCCACGACGCGATTCACGGTGGCCACCGGCAGAGCGAGTGCGCCAGCGGGAGCGAATTTCGGCGTGGCGATGCCGGTGACGCGGCCTTCGGAATCGACCACAGCGCCGCCGACAGCGGTGTGAGGTAGAGCGACGTCGAGACGAACGTAGGGTGAGAGTGTGAGCCCGCCCCACAGGCGGCGCTCGTCGGCAACCATGCTGACGAACGCCAGCGCAGCGATCGGACCGCTGGCGCGGGTGCGTCCCACAACCAGCGTGACATTACCGGCGTTAAGCGTGGTTGTGTCGATGAACGAGGGAACAGCGACGCTTGCTTGCTCGCATTTCAATACGGCGATGTCGGTGGAAGCGTCGCGGCCGACTAGTTTTGCGGAGGCAACCCTGCCGTCGGGCAGCGTCAGTTGAATATCTTCGTCGCGTTGCAGCGCGTGCTCCGCAGTTACCACGATGCCGGGGCGCCAGATTACACCGCTGGACGATCCGCGCGACTCAGTGTGAACCGCGACGGCATGCGCGCCGGCTTTCGCTGTGGTCTCGGCTAGTTCTTTCGAAAGTGTTGCCCATTCGGATGACATGTTCCTACCTCCACCATTAGAGTGGCAGAGGCAGAAATTCGGGACATCCGCCATTTGGCTAGGTGGAAGTGAAAAGATTTCACCACGGAGAACGCTGAGAGCACAAAGATGCAGAGGAGCAGGCTAGGACTGGGCCACTGGGAGGTGCTTCATCGGATCGTCGGACTCGACGAAACGGCGGAGGCTCTCCATAACTTGAGGGCGGTTGAAAAGTTTGCAGAAGAGTTCGACCTCTTCACGGAGTTCCTGGTAGGGGATGGGCTTGATGAATTTTTTGGCGGCGACGCGGGCTTCGGAGTCGAACTTGGTGATTTGCTGGGCCATGGAACGGGCGACCTGCAGCGCGTAGCCTTCGCCGGCAAGGTGCGTCACGAGTCCGGCCTGATGAGCGGCCTCGGCTTTGACAGTGCGGCCGGTGAAGAGCAGATCGCGGATGAAACTGTTGCCGACGTCGCGACGGAGGCGCGGAATGCCGCCAAAGCCGGGGATAAAACCGAGTCGAAGCTCGGGAAAGCCGAAGCGCGCCATTTTGTCGGCGACGATCAGATCGCAGAGCAGCGCGAGCTCGAGGCCCCCGCCCATGCACAGGCCGTGAACGGCGGCGAGCGTGATGAATGGCGCGGCGTCGATGGCGTTGGCGACGCGATGAATGCGCTGGATGAAAGTGCGCAGGCCGGCGACGCGTTTCTTTGGCGAAAGATGCAACGCGTTGGTGTAAAGCTCCTTCAGGTCGCCTCCAACGCTGAAGCCACCGGGGCGAGCGCTGGTGATAATGCACGCGCTGGTGATCGGCGCAAGCGTGTCGATGGCGGCGGCAAATTGTTCGAGTTCGCCGAGCAGCAGCGTGCCGATTTCGTTGAGGGGTTCGTGGTCGAGCGTGAGTTCGACGACACAATCGCGCCATTCCCAGCGCAGGCCTTTGCCGCGGAATTCTTTAACGGGGAGCAGGTTGCGGCGTCTTTTTTTCATGAGTTGCTTCCCGCAGCCACTGCGTGCTTGCTGTACATCTGATCGATTTCCTGCTGAAAACGTTTGTTGATGGCGTCGCGCTTCAGCTTGCCATTAGCGGTGAGCAGCGCGCTTTCGGGAGTGAAGACTTCCTGAAGATTCGTGAAGTTACGGACTTGGCGGTAGTGCGGCAATTCGGAATTGACCACGTCCAACGCGGATTGAATTGCGTTCGATTCGACCACGCCAGTGACGAGGGCACAGAGATAGCCGCGGCCGTTGCCGACGATAACCACTTGCTGCGCGCCAGGAAGATGTTGGGCGATTTTTTCTTCGATCGGTTCAGGCGCGATGTTGTGTCCGGAATTGAGAATGATCAGGTTCTTGATGCGGCCGCTGATGCGCCAGTTCCCGCGGGAATTTACTTCGCCCTGATCGCCGGTGTGGAACCATCCGCCTTGCAAGACACGCGCGGTTTCTTCCGTGCGATTCCAGTAACCGGGAAAAATATTCGGGCCGCTGACAAGAATTTCGTTGTTCTCACCGGTTTTCATATCGATGCCAGGGACGGATTGGCCAACGCGCCCGGGTTCGAAGGTCATGCGCGGGTCGTCCATGGTGCAGATGCCACAGGTTTCCGTGAGGCCGTAAACCTGCCAGATGGGAATGCCGAGCATGGCAAAGAAATCCTGCGTTTCAGGAGCAAGCGGCGCGGAGCCGCAGACGAGGCCGCGCAGGTTGGAGCCGAAGCGTTCGCGTATTTTTCCGAAAATGAGTTTTTGAGCGGCGAAGAGCCAGAGGCCGCCGCCGGATGCGCCTTCGTTTTTTTCCTGCCAGGCGGCTTGGCCTTTTTTATAGATGGATTGGATGAGGGAGCCGCGTTTTGCGAGGTTTTCTTCAACGCCGCGCTTCACGCGTTCAAGCAGCGTGGGCACATTAAAAAAATAGTTGGGGGCAGATAAGCGGATTTCGTCGGCGAGATTGTTGAGGTCGGTGGAGAGCGTGAGGACCGTTTCGCGCGTGAGGCAGGACATCATGACGATCCACGACGCGGCGAAATTGAAGGGCAGGTATTGGAAGACGCGCAACGGCTCGCGGGCGTTTTTGTCGAGGCGGTCCATCCAGCCGGTGGTGCAGGAAAGCATGTGGTCGAGATTTTTGGTATTGAGGCAGACACCCTTGGGTTCACCTGAAGTTCCGGAAGTGTAGATGATGGTGACAATGTCCTCGTCCTGGCGCGGATATGGCCCACCGGCAATTCCCTTCTCCGGCAAAGCAGTCTGGAAAATCTCGTCAAAGCTGGCGCGCAGCGGAGCTTCGGGCCAGACCTGCGCAACGCTGTCGCCCAGAGCAGCCTCGCTCGCGATCAGCATACGCGGGGAGCAGTCCTTCATCATGGCGGCGAGTTCGGCGGGCGCCTGACGGGAATACAAAGGAACAACAACGAGACCTTCGGCCATCAATGCAAGATCGATCGCTGTCCAGCGGATGGAGTTGGGGCCAAGCAAAGCACACCGATCGCCTGCTCGTAGACCGGCGCCACGAAAATAGGCACGCGCGCGCGCAACCTGATCGAGAAGTTCCGCGCCGGAGACGCTGACAAACCCCGTGCCGCGGATTTCACGCAGTACGACGCGGCCTGATGCCTGTTGCAGTTGCGCGAACGTGTTTTCCAGAAAATTGGGCATGGCTTCAGCGGCCCGCCGCCAGTACCGCGGGCGAGGAATCGTATTCTTCGACGAGCTTACGCAAATTTTGGCTGAACGGCGGCAAGTTGTCTTCCCAGCTCAAGACACCTCGCCGCACCGGAAATTCCGGGTACGTTTTGCGAAGTTCGTCTTCGAAAAAGAGGGCCATGCGCGACATCGCTTTCAGATTGGAAACGACAGTGCGGCCAATGGAACCGCGGATTTCATCGGCCTCGACTACGAGTTTTTCCATGACGTCGAGGAGCTTGGGGCCGAGATCCGCGTCGTCAACATCGAGCACCAGGTGCTGGTGGCCGCGTTCTCGCATGAGGTTGCGGATGCGCTCGTCCATCGTGACGCCGGCGGAGACGACACCCGCTGGCATGCAGGTGACGATGCCGTGATAACGCGAAGAGACCATATAAGTGCACGCGCGCAAGATGGAGACTAGTTCGAACATGTCGTACTCATCGGAGGTAAAGATAGGCGTGCCGGGAATTTCTTTTTCGATGGCGCGGCAGGCCACGGCGTCCAGGCGTTCCATGGCGACGAGGATCGGAAACACTTTGTGGCGTTGCAAGAAGGCTTTGGCGGCTTGCGCATAGCCGGCGACGTAGTGATTGAACTTGCGATCGACTTCGGTGCCCGATTCGAAGAAATAGACAGTGCGGTACTGGCTGTCCTTGTAAGCACCCGTTGTGGCCGCGGCAATGTATTTCACGATGGACGCGCGAACGGGCCAGACAAAAGGATGAATAGGGCATAGAACCAGGATGGGAGTTTTTTCGTCCCAACCGGCTTTGCGCAGGGCGTTGCGCGCGTAGTCCGGTGGACGAGGCTCAAAGGCCCAAGCAGTGTCGGCGCCCAGTTCGTTGGGCACGCCGAGGCCGGAGAGAAGTTGCTGCGATTCCAAGCTGCGCGTTATGACCAGCGATTCGCGGGTGTAGCGCGCGCACATCCACTCGATCAGGTCGTCCATGTGGCCGGCATCGCCAGCATAGGCGACGGAAAGTTTATTCTCGGCGGACGCGAGACCGAGCGAACCAATCATCATAGTGGTTAGCGCATTCGCGAATTTGCTCTTGAACATCGAGCCTTCGCACGCCACGACGCCGTGATTGGCGTGGACTTCGCGGAAAAGGAACGGCGGATACACATCGGGGAGATGCACCTGGCGCGAACCGTCGAAATAACCCTCGGTGCGGTCGAAATTCTGGGTCATCACGCTGAAGTCGACATTTTCCGCCCCCAGCACGTGTCGGATCTGCCGCAGCGTCTCCTGCACGCGAACGTCGCTGCCGGTGTTGCGCGTGCCGTTGTACCCTGCAAAGAGCAGCTTGAGTTTTTCGCCGGGCGTCCAGCGCTTGCCAATACCAAACTTCCACGCAAAGCAGCGGAGTTCGATCAGGGCGCTGACCCAGGCGACGAGAAGGAAATCGGTCATGCGCCGGCTCCGGTAGCGCTTACGATGGCGTTTTGGGTCGCATCAGCCGGCCAGGGCTTTGGGGGATATTTGAAATTGTTGGCGCGGCTGAACTGCAGCAGCGGATACGCATACGTCGAAAACTTCGCCGGCGCTTCGCCCATTTCCTGCACCACGCGGGAATTATCGAACACCGTGTTCCAATCGAGATACGGCCAGAAAACTTTCAGCAACGAAGCTCCATAGCCAACCGCGCCGCCCTTGAACGCAAGCCAGTTCACGGTTTTCGAGAACGGCCCGCCAAGCCACGGCTGGTAGCTGGGCTTCGACCACCCGCCAACTACGGCCAGCGCATCGGTCAGTTCCTTATAGGTCTGCGCGCCGGTCCCCGAAGATAAATGATAAATAGCGTAATTCGGTTTTTCCATCTGGTGGATCTTGACGATGGCCGCGCCGACGTAGTTCGCGGGCACGATGTCGATTTTGTCGCTGGGCCGCAGCGGAAGGACCGGAAAGCGCGCAAGAGTGTCGAAAGCTTGCACCATGTCGAATTGCGAAGTCTCCGCGCGCCGCGAATCGCCCAGAACGATGGCGGGGCGGAAAATCGTGCGCGTGACATCGGGCAAAAGCTGGTGGACCATGTGCTCGCTGAATTTTTTCGTGCGGGCGTAGGGGTCATAGTCGGAACGGTTCCAGTCGATGGAGGCGTCTTCGATAACGATTTCGTCTTGGCGTTTCCCGGCGACAGCGACGGTGGAAACGTGCGAATAGCGGCGCAACCCGTGATGATTCTGCGCGCGGCGCGCCAACTGGATCACCTCGAGCGAGCCCCGCAGGTTCACGTTGAGGCACTGCTTTTCGGACTTGCGATTCAAAGAGGCGGCGCAATGAAGGATCGAGTCGGTCGAATCGACAAGCGCGTGATACTCGTCATCGCTTAGGCCGAAGCGTTCACTGGTGAGGTCTCCGCGGAAGATGCGCACGCGAGAATTTAGGTATTCCAGGAATTCGGGAAAGGTGAAATGGAGCTGCAGCGATTGCCAGAGGCGCTCACGGGCCTCCTGCTCGGTTTTCGCGCGAACTAGGAGATTCAGCCGATCGGCATGGCCGGTGAAGAGACCCGCCGCAAGGTAGCTGCCGAGATATCCGGTGGAACCTGTCAGGAAAATAGCCATAGAAAGATGCAGGCGCTTCAGCGGATCGCCGCGGAAGCAGCTTCCTCCGGCGGCGCCGACCAGTTGAGGGCGCGCGGTTCTCGTGCCTCAAGCGGCCTCCCTTCCATCAAGGGGTAGCACCAGCGGCGAAGAGCCGGTATGTGGATGTTAATCCAGTAGTCCCACCAGTCAATGGCTTCCGGCGAAAAGTCGAACATCTTCTTTTCTTCGGGCTGGAGCGCGGCGGAAAGCAGGCGCGCGTTTTCGCATTCGAAGACGTGTTCGTTGTGAAGTATGAAGGGTTCGTAGAGTTCGATGAGCTTTTCGGCACGCACCAAATCGCGTTCCGCCTTGGCCAGCGGCGGCTTGCTGATGTTGAGCGAGGTGGCGACTTTGTTGATGCGAGAGACGACGGCCTTTTGCATCGGAATGGAGAGGCGCTCGTAGCGCTGCTTGGAAACGGGGATGGTTTCGAACTTTACCTTCAGCCAGTGCTCGATGCCCTGCTGCGTTTTGTAATGCTTGCGATGGGCGAGACCGGTGAGCTCAATGGAGCGCGCCATGTTGACGGGATTGATGGCCGATGTCGCCAACTGGTAGAGACGCGCGTGCTTGCGTTGCACGAGCGCGGCGGCAATCAGCGTCATACCGCGCGTGACCATGTCCACCGGAATGACGTCGAGGCATTTGCGTTCGTTAGAAGGAAGCTGGCGAAAATTTGTGCCGAGGAGATACGAAAGCGGGCCGGAGGTGTTGATACCCTCATTCCATCCGGTAAATGGTGTGCGCTCGGAGCTTTCGACGATCGAGGGGCGCACGATGGCGATGGAGAGATCACGGCCCTGCTGTGCCAGGATGGATTCGCCCAGGCTTTTTGTGAACGTGTACGTATTCGGCCAGCCGAGGTGCTGGGCACGCTTCATGCCCGCGCGCACCAGGCGGTTGCGGACCCAGCGGGCGCGATTGCGTTTGGTAACGGCTTCGAGTTCATCCGCCGCGACTCTCGAAGAATCGCCGGCACGGCCCAGGGCCTGGCGGCGGAGGGCTTTCGCAAGTTCCGGACTTGCGGCGCGCTCTTCGATGCGCTGGACCATTTCGCGCAGCGAGGCGATCTCCTTCTCGGCGTCGAAATCGGGGTGGCCGCCAGGATTGTAATTGGCCCGAAGTTCTTCGTTAACCCGGCCGTCGCGCATGCCGACGACGTAGCAGGTGGAAAGATGCATCAATCCGGCGTGATCGCACTTGCGCAGGAAATCGAGAAGGTAGCGAGTGGAATCGACGTTGGACGAGAGCGCGTCGCGGAGGTCGGGATTGAAATCGGTCAGGCCGGCGCTGTTGGCGATGACGTCGAGTGAGCGCTGCAGGCGCGCTTGTGTGGCGGTATCCAAACCGAGGCCGGGCTGGCTGACATCGCCTTCGACCACTTCAATTTTTTCGCGGAGGAACGCGGCCAGGTTCGCGCCATGAATTTCCTGCAGGCGATCGAGCGTGGGGGATTCTTCAACAATTTTCTCGAAGCGGCGCTGCGCGGAAGTGGTTCGGTTGCGGCGGATGAGCAGGGTGACTTTCGCAATATCGGGAATTTTTTCGAGCAGGTCCACAAGCCAGACCTTGCCAATAAAGCCGGTGACGCCTATGAGCAGGAGATGCTTGCCGGCAAGAGAATCGCGGACGGACAAGCGAGCCACTTCCGGCGTGCTGCTGAGGCGCTCAACGGAGGTGCGCACAGGAAGATGTGAGCGGAGCGCGGGTTGCGCGGCGGAATCGATCAGCTGGGGGTTCCCAGCCCAGCCGAGTTGCGAGAGAAGTCTCTCTTTGGCGATGCGACCGTCGGCGGAACCGCTGGCGAGCCAGGCGAATGGGCCGCGAGGGCGGATGACCGGTTGGCGCAGGCGCCCGGTGGTTTCACCATCGCGAAATTCCAGGCGATTGGCGATGAAACCCTCAGCGCCGAAATATTCCGTCATTGGGCGGACGATGTGTTCCAGCAGTTGGCTGACAAGGACCACATGCTCGCCACTGCGGACCGCGTCAATCAGCTTATCAACGGCTTCGCGACGCATTTTGGGCTTCAGTTCGTACTGAAAATACTCTTCACCGAGCAGATCAAGCCGGTCGCGGGTAATGCCACTAAGCACGCTGTGAAGCAGTCGAGTGGCAAACGTGCGGCTGGCGAAATACGCAGGCGGCCGAAGCACTCCCATGGCGAGTGTTCCGGCGCGGCGCACCCAGCGCTCCAGAAAACTCTGGCTGTTCCAATTGAAGAAGCCGACGCTACGCAGCGCGCTTATTTCCACC
>Ga0210403_10000761_pt1 | contig 32286 bp, 30 predicted proteins | sample IncBWC19MmetaG_FD_150863 | JGI IMG/M metagenome (GOLD analysis project Ga0210403, IMG submission 150863) | Forest soil microbial communities from Barre Woods Harvard Forest LTER site, Petersham, Massachusetts, United States - Inc-BW-C-19-M | ecosystem: Environmental > Terrestrial > Soil >...
TTGACGATTTTGTAGATGACCGTAGTGATGTTCTGGCCGGGAAAGGGCTTTTCGCCCGTCACCATTTCGTAGAGCAGCACGCCGAGCGAGAAAATGTCGCTGCGGCCATCGACCGCGCGACCTTTGACCTGTTCCGGCGACATGTAGCTCGGCGTCCCCATCACGTGAGCCGTCTGCTGCATAGTGCCAAACTGCAAAATTTTAGCCGTGCCGAAGTCGGTGACTTTCACCGTGTCGTCGGCAGTGAGCATGATGTTGGCTGGCTTGATATCGCGGTGAACTACGTTACGCTCATGCGCAAACTGAAGCGCGCTGCAGGTTTGCTCCATAATGCGCAGGACGCGGGGCAGCGCAAAGGCAACTTGTCCATCCAGATGCGCCTGCAAACTCTTGCCTTCCACGAGCTCCATCGTGATGTAGTAAAGGCCGTCTTCTTCACCGGCGTCGAAGACCACGACGATGTTGGGGTGCGTCAACAGTCCAGCCGCGCGCGCTTCCGTTTGAAACCGCGTCAGCAATTCAGGACGCGACAGGCCGGTGCCTTCTTCGCTCAATTTGATGGTTTTTACCGCGACCGTGCGCCCGATGACTGGGTCGGTCGCCTTATAGACCACACCCATGGCGCCGCGGCCCAGCTCACTGATAATTTCGTAACGTCCGGCCTTTAAAACTGTTGTCATTGCTATCTTCGACTCTCCACTCGCCAAATCACTGTTTGCAGGCTCTGTTTGTTGAACCCTTGCGCGGTTCCCCTTCTGCCAAAGGGAAATGCGGCGTCTGCCAGGCCTGCCAGCCGGAGGAATGCCTTCAAGTTGTGTTCGCGTGCGCGTTCCGCAACTAACGGAAACACGTTTGCTGACACCCGGGCGCCCTATCATGCACAGTACCCGCTCATTTTTAGGTAGGTCAACGCTACTGGGGTACTAGTGTTGCGGACTCGACACGGTGGTTGGTGATTAGTGACTGGTGACTTGTGACTCGTGACTCATGACTCGCGACTGGTGATCCGTGACCCGTGACCCATGATCCATGACCCATATAAAAACCCGTTCAGGGACGGGGAATTCTCCTCAGGTGTTTGCTTCAAGAGCTACATGAGCGCTTGCTATCTCACGTGGCGCTCGGTCGAGGGGAAGGACCTTGGTTGGGGCGCGGGGCGAGGAAAGCGGCGGCAGAGCCGCCGCACTCCACATGGGTTAGGGGCGAGGGATGGCTTCGCCGGGGGACATGTTGCGTTCGGGCGTGGGGACGTTGGTTTCGCGGATGGGGCGATCGACTTCGCCGGGGCGTGCGGGGGCTTCGAGACCGTCGGTCAGCAAGTAGCCTTGCAGGGCGAGGCCGTTGGTCCAGACGCCTTCTAGAGCGGCAATGTATTCGATCTGGAGTTCGTAGAGTTTGCGCTGCGATTCGAGGACGCGGGGATAGGACGCCAGCATTTTTCCGTACTTGTCCACGAGCAAGCTGTAGGCTTTTTTGGCATGCGGCAGAATTTCGTCACGATATTCCACCGCCATCAATTTGGCGTTGGCGTATTCATCGACTACCGTGGCGGCACGCTCACGAAGAGTGAGAGCAATGCGGGTTTTTTCTTGCTCCGAACGATCCAAATCCGCGCGAGCGGCGCCGATGTTGCCCTGGCTGCGGTTGAAAATAGGCAGCTCCACGCTTGCTTCAGCGATACCCTCCCAGCCTTTGGCAAACGGCACACTTCCCAGAGTTTCGTGGTTGTACTCCATCCCGGCGCGCAATAAGAGGTCCGGAATGGGTTCGCGCTGTACCCGAGCCAGCACTGCTTGTGCTCGTCCCGTAGCCATTTGCGCGATTTCTACCGCGGGACTTTGTTTCGCGATGGTATCGACGGCTTCTTCTTCGTTTAGTTCCGGCCAGCCGTGTTCGAGGTCGCCCGACACTGTGGCTACGGGGAGCGAAGGTTGCCCGATCACCGCGGCGAGCGAACGCCACTCCTCGCGTAGAGTATTTTCTTGCATGCGCGCGGCCATGCGCATGCGCTGCGCTTCGACTTCGGCTTGCAGGACTTCGGATTCGTCGGCTTGACCTGTGTTCATCAATTCTTTTTGCGTTTGCGAAGAGTCTTCCGCAATTTTTGCGAGGTCGCGGCGCGCTTCGAGCCATTCTTGCGCGGCCAGCACGCGGAGGAACGCCATTTTCACGGCGGTTGTGACACGCGTGCGCTGTTCCTGCGCTTCGATTTCGGCGAGTTTGGCTTCCGCACCGAACACTTGGCGGCTTTTGCCGAGCTTTCCGGCGGTCACGATGGTTTGCTGGACGAAAAAGCCTTGCTTGCCTCCGCCGACCGAGCCGCCGCGGATTTCATCGCCGGTATAGCCGACGGTGGGATTCGGGTAGAGGCCTGCCTGCTGTTGGCGCGCTTTGGCAGCGCGGATTTCGGCTTCGGCCTGGCGCAATGTGGGATTGGTTTCGGTGGCCATTTTTTCTACTTGATCGAGGGTGACGAGTTGCGCGCCTGCCTTTTCTTGGGCGCGGCCCATGCGGGGATATTGCGGGGCGACCAGCGGGACGTCTCCGTGGTGGTGATGCATTTGTTGGTTCATGGGCATGGTCATCGGCGGGGTTTTGTCTTGGGCGTGGGCGATCGGCATAAGCAGCGTTGCGCTGAAAATCGCCACGGTTGTGGCCTCAGCCAGCGACCGGACAAAGAAGGATTTCGACACAGAGGACACAGAGAGCACAGAGGTCACAGAGAAGAGGAGGTTACGACTCATGGTGGTGCTCCTTTTGTTCCGGCGTGGCGGGGCTTTTTATGCGGTGCATCATTTCTTCGTATTCTTTGTCGGGGAGGACGCGCACGAGCGTCATCATGCCCATCATTCCGGCGCTCCAGTTGGGCGGGAGGCCGTGGGTTTCGGGCTTGTCGACCGCATCATCCATGCCCATTTCCATGAAGGCATCTTGCGGAAAGCCGGGGACGCTGTTGGCGTTTTCCGCGATAGGAGAGTGATGGACGTGTTCGAAGGGGACGCTTTTCGCGAGCGTTTCCATTTGGCTCAGAGCTTTTGTGTCGGTGGTATTCGCGGTTTCGATGGCGCGATCGCGGAGGAGGTCCATCATGTTGTTCATCATGTGGTGCGGCAGGTGGCAATGGACCATCCAGGAGCCGGGATATTTCGCGTCGAACTCGACGACGCGCGCTTGAGCGACGCCGACGAGAACGGTGTTCATCGGATACCAAGTGGATTCGGGGGCGCGGCCGCCTTCGGTGCCGGTCAAGACGAATTGATTGCCGTGGAGGTGAATAGGGTGGTGGTCCATGCCCATATTAATGATACGAAGGCGGACACGGCTGCCGAGGCGGGCGATCATGGGAGTGATGGCTGGCGCGGAAACGCCATAAAAGGTTAGCCAGTTGTATTCCATGGCGGCGGTGTTCGGCACGGTGTTGTTCGGGAGGATCGCCCACTCCTGCAGGATCACGCCAAAATCATGATCGGCGTGGGGCTTGTAACTTTTTTCCGGATGCGCGACAAAAAAACCGATCATGCCCATCATTTCTTGCATGGCGCCGTGCGAGTGATAGAAAAAGGTGCCTTCCTGATGGACGGTAAATTCGTAGGTGTATTTTTCGCCGGGGGCGATGGGCTTTTGGCTGATCCAGGGGACGCCGTCCTGTTCGATCGGGACTTCGAGGCCGTGCCAGTGAATGGAAGTGGATTCGGGCAAACGGTTTTCGAAAATAATGCGGACGCGTTCGCCTTGCTGGACTTGGAGCGTGGGGCCGGGGCAACTGCCGTTGTAGCCCCAGGCGTCGATGGTCTTGAATGGAGCGATTTTACGCTTCACCGGTTCAGCGATGAGATGGAAGACTTTTACGGTGCCGTCCATTTCATGGGGGAGGTCCGGCAGGTCCGGAGTGGTCATGCGCAAATAGGGATCGGGGCCTGAGGGCGCGGGCGGTGTTTCCTTTTTCTTGTGATCGCCGTAGGGGCTGTGGTGGCGGCCCTGTTCGATGGCGCGAGCGGTTTTCGGGTCGCTGGCTTGCGTGTTGCCGCGCAAGGTTTCCGCCAATCCGAAAAATCCGGCGCTGAAAAACGCTGCATCCTGAAAAAATCTTCTGCGATTGCCGCTCATTTCCCGCCTCCCAAAATTGTTCTACACCATTTTGCTTGACGCGGACACGAGCGATCCACGCCTCGAAACAAAGGAATTGTGTTACGTGATGGATTCGAAGGAGAACTTCAGATGCGCAGAGTGGTGGTCAGTAGAAGGGAACTGGGCGGCGCGATGGGAACTAAATGCTCTCCCCAGCGCACAAGTAGAATCGGCGAGGTTGCTGTTTCTCGTTCAGCGGAGAAACAAACGGGGGATGCAGCGATGGTCCGCGCATCGCGCTGGAAAGATGCTTGCTCGTCTGCGTTCGGCAGCACCGCGGAATAATCTGCGGCACCGCAAATCTTTTGCGGGGTGAGAAGGTTGTGCTGCGCAGCGGAGGTGGGCGACGATTCGTGGCATTGGTCTTTAGCCGCGCCTGCGGAACAATTTCTTGCGGCGCAAAGAGGAGCGCAGACTGGTGCGAGTAGCAAGGCCAGAACAGTTACAAGCGCGAGCGCACTTGCAGTCTGCGGGCAGTTTCGAACTGGAAGAAAGTCGCTCATTGCCTTCCTCAAAAGTACGCCAGCGCATTCGAAGCGTCAACTCGCATAGGTGACTCTGTGTTTTTGTATTACGCGTGACTCGGTTTTGGGGAGATCAGTGGCCGGCTGAATCGCTTTCTACCTCCACTTTGCCGGCAAAGGAACGGTAAACGAAGGTGAAGTAGCCCGCAGCAAGAATCATGCCGACAATCCACCAGATGAGTCCGACTTTCAATCCATACGCACCGGCCTTCGCGCTATCGACCGTCAGCGAATAGACGGGATTGTGGGCGGGAAGCACCATGGGATAGACGCCGAAGACGACACTGGTGAGCATGCCGACGAGATACAAGCACGAAGCAAAGAATGCTTTTCGCTCTTCGTGCTTCTTCAATTCAAAGGCCACGCCCGCGAGACCGGCTACCGCGAGCAGTGGCAAGAGGAGTCCCAAAGGCCAGGTGACAAAATTCTCTTTGATTTGCGGTTGCACTTGAAAGGAAGTGGCGGTTACGGTGGCGGTCAGGGCGAGGACGCCCCACCAAACGCGCCAGCAGAGCTTTCGTGCTCGTTCGTTTACAGGGCCTTTGGTTTTTAATTGCACCCACAGCGCGCCATGCATCATGAGAACGAGTAGCGAGAGGACACCGACTAAAATCGTGTACCAATCGAGAATGCCGGTTTCGTCGCCGAGGCGGAAATTTGTCCAGAGTGGTTCGAAGAAATACCCGCTGGCGTCAAGGGGCACGCCGCGCACAACGTTGGCTAGCGCTGCGCCAAAAAATACGGCGAGCAGCAGGCTGGAGGCGCAGAAGAGAAAATCCCAGAGGGGATCCCATACGGCGCTCTTTATATGGTTGCGAAATTCGATCGAGGAGCCGCGCAGAATCAGAAGCCAGAGGACCATCATCAGGGGGAGATAAAAGCCGCTGAAGCCGCTGGCGTAAAGGGCGGGAAACGCGAAGTAGAGAACGCCTCCTGCCGCGAGCAGCCAGACTTCATTGCCATCCCACACCGGGCCGATGCTTGCGAGGATTTGGCGGCGCTCGAAGTCCGTTTTGGCAACGAGCAAGTGGATGGCGCCTGCGCCGAGATCAAAGCCATCGAGCAGCACGTACATGGCGATCATGATCGCTACGAGGCAGAACCAGATTGTTCCCATGTCGTCTACCTCTTTCAATCCGCGGCAATCGAAATTCGGGATTCTTTGCGGGAATCCTCGTCGTCGGGGCCGGGACCTTCTTCAATTTGGCGGTAAATCAGGAAGAGCCAGAGCATCGCGAGGACCGTGTACATGCCCATGAATCCAATCAGGGTGAACCAGGCGTTGCCGGCGCCGACGCGGGGAGAAACGCCGTGCGCGGTGCGCATCAAGCCGTAAATCAGCCAGGGCTGGCGGCCAAGCTCGGCGGTCATCCAGCCCGCGGTGTTGGCGATGTAGGGCAACGGGACGCTGAGCATCAGGAGCCACAGCATCCAGCGCGATTCGTAGAGCTTTCCACGCCACATCAAAAAAGCGGCCACGAGCATTACGGCGATGAAAATTGTTCCGAGGCCGACCATGACGTGATAGCTGAAGTAGAGCAGGGAAATTTGATCAGGCCATTGATCTTCGGGGAAGGAGGTGAGGCCGCGGACATTGGCGCTCCAATTTTTGTAGGTCAGAAAACTCAGCATGTTGGGGACAGTGAGGGGATTGTCCAGCTTGCGATTTTTCACATCGGGCTGGCCGAGGATTGCCAGCGGAGCGCCTTCCTGCGTTTCGAACAAGCCTTCCATTGCCGCCAGAGTGACGGGCTGATTCTCCGCAATCATTTTTCCCTGCGCGTCGCCACTGGGGAAGAGTTGCAAAAGCGAAGCGACGACGCCTACGAGGACGCCACCTTTCACGAACGTTCGCCCGTAGGATTCATGGCGGCTGGTGAGCAGATAAAATGCGCCGACGGCGGCCATTACGAAGCAGCCCGTTTGCACCGCGCCGAGCATGGTGTGCGCGTACTGCCACAGAGCCCACTTGTTCAGCAGCAGTCCCCAAAAACTCGCGAACTCAATATCACCATTCGCGCCGATCGTGTACCCGACGGGATGCTGCATCCATGCGTCGGTGGCTACGATCAGAAAACCGGAGAGCCACGAACCCAGCCAAACGAGAAACGCGGCCCACCAATGGCCGATGCGGCCCAGCTTTTTCTCTCCGAATAAAAAAAGGCCGAGGAAGCTGGACTCGAGGAAAAAGGAGAAGACGCCTTCCATCGCGAGAGTTTGGCCAATGACGCCGCCGGCGGCTTTGGAAAAGGCCGCCCAGTTGGTGCCGAACTGAAACTCCATGGGAATGCCGGTGACGACGCCGAGGGCAAAATTGATGCCGAAGATGCGCGCCCAAAAACGGGCGGAGCGGTTGTAGTGCTCGTCGCCGGTGCGCAGCGCTTTAGTTTTCAGATAGACGAGGAGGAGAGCGAGCCCCATGGTGAGTTGAGGAAAAATGTAGTGGAAAGTTATGGTAAACGCGAAGTGCAGTCTGTGAACGTTCAACGCTTCATTCATCGGGGCCCTCGCGGATTGTCATTGTTCACCGCCCGGTCTGCCTTGGAATCATCGAATGACACAAATGCAGAGCTTTATTACGCGCATTCTGCCACTTTCTCTGTGACGTGGAAAAGAAATTTGCAATATCACGCGCTAGTTTTTTCTGATGGTTCGAATTGAAAAAATCTGGTGGGGCTGGGGAGGTTCGAACTCCCGACAACCGGTTTAGGAAAAGGTAGATTGCAGAATGCCTGCAAGTGTTTTCAATGCTTTACGCGAGTACTAGGAAACCACAAATGCGAACAAATGTGAACAAGTGCGCGCGGTTTAGTCAACGATTTACTCACCAAATGCCTTTTCCAGTTTTCGCATCGCGACTTGCGCGTCCTCGGACGATGTCTTGATGTAGTGCGCTTGTGTTGTGGAAACATTTGAGTGGCGGAGGATTTGTTGAATGACTGAGTCGTCCACGCCAAGCCGGTTAAGATTTGACGCCAACCCTCGGCGAAAGCCCGACCAGCCGTTCCAAGCGATTGGCGGCTTTGCCTTTGCAAGCGCCGGAATGATATCCCGCCGTACGACGTTCGCGAGCACCAGCGGCTTGCCGTTACCGGCAGAGAAAATGAACTCGCCGAGCGCAGTCTTGCGATGACGATTCAGCGCGTTGGCAAGAACTGGAAGAACTGGAACAGGAGCGGCACTGGATAGCGTCTTGGTCTCGCCGATATGAGTTCTCCAGACTGACCGCCTAACGTGCAATTCATTTCCTGTAAAGTCAGTCCACTGCAAGCCTCTTAGCTCACCGTGGCGAAGACCTGTTAGCGCAGCGACGAGAACAGCGGTTCGCGCTGGCTCCGGAAGCACTTTCAGCATTCCGTGTACCTGCTCAATGCTGTAGGCCGGACATGGTCCCTTCGGCTTGCCCTTCGGAACGACCGCGTCGCGGATTGGGTTGCCGTGGCGAATCGCGCCCGTCCGTATCGCGTAGCGAAAAGCAGCGCTAAGTAGGTTGCGAATGTTCCGATGTGTTGTGTGGGCGTATTTCTTCTCGAACACATCCCGCAGCACGCGGTCTGCGGTCGGTACATCAAACTCCCGCAATTCAACGTCGCCTAAGTGTGGCTTGACCTTCGCATAGAGTTCTTCGTACCCATGAACTGTTGAAGGCCGCAGTTCGGCGCGGGCATGCGGCAAATAAACGTTCTCGATGAAATCGACCACGGTCTGCGTAGGCTCGGCTCTGACGCGCTGCGAGTTGATTGGCGCGAGGATATCGGCAGCCAAATGCCGGACGCTACCTTCCGTGCGGTACTTGTCGCAGAACGGAGCCAGCTTCTTAACTTTGCGCGTCCACTTCTCCACACCGTTGCGCGCCTCTTTGACGTTATAGCCGAGGAACCAACTGCGGCCTTTGCGAAAGATTTGCCCTGTTTGCATGCGTTGGAGTTTCTAACAGCGCAGCTTGAATGGCTCCTACTTTTGCGCTGAATCGCCAGTCTGCATGCGTCCGCTATTCCCTGAAATGGTACGGACGGCCATCGTTGCTGTGAAAGGTAACGGGCCTGACATTTTGGTCCTCGGCCTCTTGTCCTTGTCCCGAAATCTTGGTGACGGTGGCTGTAGGAGGACACACTCTCATGTCCAAGAAAGCGAAGAAGCAAACGCTGTCGGCGCAGAAGTGGGCCGCGATTGATGCGGTCGCCCGGCAAGCGGCTGGCAAGGCCGCAATCGAAGCCAAAATAAAAAGCAGCCTGTCCGACAAGTTCGCGCGGTACGTGTGGTTCGGATGCAGCAACGGCAGCGTAGTCTCGGTCAATGTCGACGCCGAACCGATGACGGCCAAGAAGCTCGACGATGCGCTGCACTCGGTCAAGCAATGGAAGCGCCGTCGCGCGGCGCAGATTAAACGCGATGAGGCCAAGCTGGCACGTGAGGCCGAGAAAAAGGAGGCGAAATGAAGACCGAGCAGCCGACTATCGAAGTCGTGGTAACGCGCACGGTCATTGTCAGCGCCAAGTGGATTTTCCGGGAGACCGTGCCCGCCAAGAAGTGAAATACCGGAGTTTGGGACCGCACAGGGCCGGACCTTCGGGTCCGGCCTTTTTGTTGTTCGTACACTAGATGGCGTGCAAAGGTTCTATAGGTGGAGTATAAGTAAAACTTCGCGTCGGGGGTGTTCGTGGCTGACGATAAAAAGCCCGAGGTGCTGTCTGCCATCCGAAATATTTGCGACCACTTGGTGGAGCGCTCATCGGTGCTGTTCCTCGGCGCTGGCATCAACGCCGGCATAAAGAACTCGGACGGCGAGTTGTGCCCGCTTGGCAGCGACCTTAGCAATTGGATATGCCGGGATTTGTTGGACAGTCCCGAAACGAAGGTCGGCTTGGACGAAGCTGTTGAGATGGCGCGGTATAAGTTCGGAGACAAGCCGGTCAATGACTACATTTATGCCAAACTCGATTCCTTCGATGCGGGCGCCGCACACTGGGCACTCGTTTCCTTGCCCTGGGACGTCATCTTCACGACAAACTTTGACATGCTTGTTGAAAAAGCGTCGAGAGCGGCCGGTGCAAAAGCTGCTGGCTTGCTGAGGACCGTTTTAACTTTGTCTGCGTCACTGACTTCGTTCGACGAAGCGGACATTCTCTACTACAAACTCCACGGCACCGCAGACCTCGCTAACACGCCCGACGGCAGACTAATACTCACGAAATCCGACTATACATTTTACGAGCAGTACAAAAAGCCGCTGTTTCGGCGCTTGCGCACGGACCTACTGAGTCGCAACTTTTTGTTTGTAGGATATGGGCTCTCGGACCCGAACTTTCGCGCAATTCTCGATGACTGCCGCGATGAGCTTGGAGTTCAGACGCTACCGCTTAGTTATGCCGTCCAACACGATTTTTCGCCGGTTCAGGAAGCATTCTGGAGGGAGAAATACAACATTCAACTGATTCGGGCCGATGCGACGGAATTCTTGGTTACGCTAAAAGATACGTGGTCTGCTGAGAGTTGTGAAGTAGTCCCGTTCCTTCAGCGCAAAGCGGTCGAGTACCTGAACCTCGACCCGACGACCCGGTTCCAGAAAGTTGGCGACTCATTTTATTTGTTGAGGCCCGGAGACTGCGCTGGACCGAGCAATCCGTCGGCATTCTTCAAAGGAGCGGAACCGACTTGGGCAGACATCAGGGACCAAGTTGCGCCTCATCGAGACGCCTATGAAACCTTACTAGAAGCAGTCTACCCTGAAATCGCCGAACCCGAAGTTGGCCCCAGCGCACTGCTTGTAACGGGTGCTGCTGGCACAGGGAAAACTACTTTGCTTCGCACATTCGCCTACGACATTGCGTCTGCCTTTTCAGTGCCGGTGTTCGTGCACGTTGCAGGAACGCCATTAGACACGCGAGTCCTCACCCCTTTAGTGAGCGTGGAGAAGCCCGAAAGATTCGTGGTACTCATTGATTTCGCGGGTGAATATATCCGGGAAATTGGCTTTTTTTGGGAAGAAATAAAACACAAGAAGCTGCCTATTACTCTCATATTGGAGGAGCGAAAGAATCAGTGGCTTGTCGCAAAGGCGTCAGTAAGAACTCAGCTAAACCCGACTGAGATTGAGCTTGGCAGCCTGAGCCACGGAGAAATAACTGGGATACTGGATGCGCTCGATAAGTATGGGTGCCTAGAAAAACTGACGGGAACGGCGAGGGACGAGCAAGAGGCGCATTTTACGGCGTTAGCGCACGAGGACTTGCTAGTGGCATTGCGTGAACTGACTTCGAGGACCTCTTTCGACAAGATTGTGCGGGACGAGTTCGAAAAGATACCATCAGCCTCTGCTAAGCAGGCGTATCTGTATGTCGCTTCTGTCGGTCAGTTAGACCTTGCGGTTCGGTACGAGTCATTAATTCGTGTGCTCGGCCTTCGCTACGACCAACTCGGACCAGATATCTTGACACCGACAGAGGGCATTTTGATGAGTGCCAGCGGAACCGGCTCTTCCCGACACAACGTGAGCTTCAGGCTGCGTACGCGGCATCCGGTCATAGCGTCTATCATTTTTGCGCTCGGTGCGCCGACCGACGACGAGAAATTTGCCATCTTAAACGGCCTGCTATCGAACCTTGACCCAGGTTTTCCAGAGGATTACCGACTTCTGACGGAAATAACGAGACGGCGTGAGCTGGTGAACACATTCGCAGACCCATCTAAACGGCGGGCGCTATACGACCGCATCGCGACGATTCTTCCCGGCAACGCCTACGTATTCCAACACCGCTCCATTGTGGAGCGCGAATTGCAGGACGCAGAAGAAGCAGTTCGCTTCGCGCGGATGGCTTTGAAAATCGACCCTAACAATCCTGTTTTCCAAAATACACTTGGGCTCGCCTTAGAGTTCGCAGCGAGGAGCACTGATGCCGACGGACTCAAACGGTCGACGCTTTTGGCGGAAGCAGACAAACTATTCGAAGATGGAATTCAACGGGACCGGACGGACCCATACGGCTATATCGGGAAGATGAACATAATTAGGCAGAGCATCGACCGAAGCAAGGACAGAAATGAAAAGGAAGAACATATGCTATCGGCCTTAGCTCTTTTGGAAGACGCGAACGAAGCGACGCATGAGTCGTCGATGATTGCCGGTGAGCTTGCCAGAGTAAAGGAGTGGTTGGGGTCTCTTGACATGGCTCTAGACCTCGTCAAGAGAGTTGCGAAAAAAAATCCCAATGATATTCGTCTGAAACAATTGCTAATAAAGTTTGAAGTAGAAAAAGGTGAGCCACAGGAAGCCCTGAAAGTTGCGATTGATGCCGCGAAAGCTGACCCTACGTCGTGGCGCATTCAGAGAGCGCTGGCTCGGCTCCGCAAAACACTAGACGCGCCCATCGACGCTGTACGTGGCAATTACGAGGCCGCAATACGGCATCATAAGGGTGATGTGGGACTTGTCGTCGAGCTTGGGGCTTATCTGTTCACTAAAGGTGCTTACGACCATGCGAAGCTCGTATTCGAGACAGTTCGGCACCTCTCGCTGAGCGGCCAAGAGCGCAATAGGATACGTGAAATTTGGAGAGATAAAGACAACAGACCACTTGTCTTTGATGGAAGAGTTGCTCGACTCGCCGGCGCAATGGGATTTGTCATCGCAATTCCCAACAATTTCGAGGCGTTTTTCTGGAGGACAACAAGGACGAGCTTGCTGCGTGAGCGAAACAACGTTGAGTTTACGGTCGGATTTAATACCCAGGGCGCCGTCGCAATGAATATTCGCGAAGTGCGCTAATAGCGCTAGAAAATGTTGGTCGGGTCGGTTTCGTCTTCGGCAATGCGCTTCTCCATTTCCTGAACTTCTTCGGGCTTCTGCGCTTTGTACCATGTGTTCGACCGCCGATTGTTGTTCTGCTCTGTGTCGGTAGCCCACTTGCAGTTCGCCGTCCAGCCCATTCGCAGGCATTCCTCGCAGTGACCGCAGGAGTAATTTCCGTCCACATTTCTTCTGTCAATCGTTTTGTTCTTCGGACGCTTGCCCATATCCTCGCGGAAATGAACGAAGCCGTCAGGTCCTCGCCAGCCAAGACACATGGTGATTCCGCGTCCGCCGTAATCGGGATAGGCTGCGCTCTTCTCGTTGAAGCAGCGTTGCTTCATGCCGCTCCAAGTGCGGTAATGCGCTGTGTTGGTTCCGCCGTGCTTATAATTCCTGTTCTTCTTTCCTTTGAGATGCCGAAGGCAGCCGCACGATTGGATGATGCCTTGTCGCAATCGATGACCAGAAGCAATCTTCTTTTTGCCGCACTTACAAACGCAGCGCCACAGGAAGTCGCAATATCGGTCGTCTTGTGTCCATTGTTTTCGGCCCGCGAGCCTAAGCACTTTCAGCAAGCCGAAGCGTCGGCCAACCATTTTTATAGCAGGACCGCTATGCCGCTCTCTGGCAAAGCAGCCGCAGGAACGCGAATTTCCTTCGACCAAGCAGGTGCCGATGACTACATGCTCGTTGCCGCACTTGCACGCGCACAGCCACAAGGCTTGCTGCCACTTGTTCGCGCCAACGCGACGAACACAGGTCAGTCTACCGAAGCGTTTTCCTGTCAGGTCTTTGTATGAACGTGGCATAAGAAGGAGCCGCCCGGAAGCAAAGCCTCCGGGCGGGAAAGTTAACGGCACTTAGTTCCCGCTTCTCTCGGGAACCTGCCGCTAAGTTAGTTTTGGTTGAGGTTATGAGCCTCTCCCTGACATCGCTCAACCTGAGTGTCACGCCTGAAAAGCAAAAAGCTCGCATCGCGCCTTGCGATACGAGCCTTTTGGGTTGAAGGGTTGATAGGAGCTAATTAGCTGTGATTCTGAATCGGCACGAACGGGCACGGCGAAGAAGTGTCCGTGTACGCCAGTGCGCCGTCAGCGCGGAAGAACGCCACCAAGCCGATTTTGCCGTTCTCTACGAGTCCGTCGGCTTCCTGAATGACCGTGATGCCCAGGTCTTTTTCCGTGTTGACGATTCGCGTGACCCAATAGCTGTAATCGCCGAGGACCACAGGAACGTTGCTGGCTCCGATGTTTTGAAAGCTCGGTGAAATCTTCACCGGCACTCCGAGGATGGTTTCTTCGCCGACTTTTCCTTCGACCAGCTTGAGAGGCCGTCCGACTTTGTCAGTCAGAGCCTTCAACGTGGCAAGCGTCCGCTTGTTCATGCCCCACGCCAGCTTGTCACTGGACAGATACGCGCTGTCCAAGTCAGCGAGAGCGTTGGCAAAGTCCGGCGAGCCAAGAGAGTTTGCGCCAGTGTTGGCACTACCGTCGTTTACAGCCGAACCGGCTGACGTGACTACAGGAACGCCGAGGTTGCTGAGTGATTGGAGCAAGCCCTTCGGCTGGCCGGTGCCAGTGCCGGTCACAAGGTAGGCGCTGACGCCGCGAGCAATGCGGTCCGCGCAGAACTGACGGAACGTGCTGACGACCGACAACGCTTGCGAAACGTCTTGGAACGCTTCTTGGCTGGCAACGAAGCGCGGAGACGAGAAGCTGTAGCTTCCGAGTTCCACGTGTGCAACCGAAGCGAAGTCAACGCTCGACCGCGAACCAGCTTCCGAGGTTAGCGTCGCAACGTTTTCAATGTCCCCAGCAACCGGAACGGTCATTGGCCGACCGTCGTCGGTCTTGATGACCGTGCAGTCTTCATCGTTGAACAGGAAGTCATGCGCTCCCATTGCAGCAAAGAGCTTCGGATAGAAGCCGGTCGGCACGAAATAGCCGAGGCCGCTATAGGTTCCGATGTGCGAGAGCATCGGCGCGCCCTCCACCATGTCTCGCCGTTCGACAAAGGACTGCCAAGCGCGAGCCTCCAAGAGCTGGTTCTCCGGCGAGCGCGATTGTAGGTCGGACAGATTCGCTCCGCTCTTGATGGCGGAAATCATGGAAGAGAGAAGCGCAGCCTTCTGCGAATCCCGTTTCGTCCACTCGCCTTTCTTTCTCGTGAGTTCCAGCGACTCGTATGTAAGGCTGGACAAACTGTTCAAATCAATAGTCATGGTGTTGCTCCTTCAATTGGATTTGTCCTTCGGAGCCGCCGAAGGTCGGTTTAATACCTCTTCAACACAAGCGGTGCTTGACCGCAGCGTCGAAGAATCGTGTTGTGAAGCGCCTTGCGTTGCGCCTCGCCACTAAGTTCAGCGATAACCTCGGCAGCAAACGAGCGCACAGCCAACTTCACTGCGGCTGCATGAACAGGGCCATGCCCCGCCAAGTCGTCAGCGAAGCTGGCGAGTTGTTCGTCGGTGTAGGCACTGGCGTCAATTCCGGCAGCCTCAACAATGTCTCGGTCGAATCGTGTTTTCACTTGTTCCTCTTCTGATTGGATTTACTCGAAAATTAGTTCCAGCAATTCACGGCGGTAGTGGTCTACTGTTTTGCGATTCGCGATGCTTGCCTCGTAAGACATACCTTCGTAAGGCTTCACGCGAAGGCTCACGCGCTGGATAGGAGTGACTCGCCGTTCCACGCCTTCGCTGCGAAGCATTGCCGAAGTGCCGGCATACGCAGCTTGGGAGCAAGGGCTGACATCAAACACCTTGGAAAAATTCTTGATGGTTCGGACCATGCAGCGGATGCCGTCAACGACTTCTTCGGCATAGCTGGCGTCGCCGTCTTCGAGCTTGAATGCGAAGCTGGCGGCGTTTAGGTCGCCTCGCTTCACAGCGGCAGCCGCGTCGGCGGCATACGAGGTCGGCGGCAAATCCACTTCGTACCGAAGACCTTCGGAGTCCTCGCTCAGCCGCAACGTGCCGGAAGTTGTCCGGCCCAAAATGTGGTTGGCGTTGTGATTCAGCAGGCAGCACACATCTGGTGAGCTGCGAAGAACCTGCGAAAAGGCTCCGGGTTGAATGCGCTCGCGAACGCCATCGGCGAGCGGCTTACTCAAGACGCTGAATCGGGCGGCATAGCCGCGGATTTTCTTAGCGATTGTTGACGAAGAAGACTTTGCCACTGTTGGCCTCCTTATTTGGTTTTGGCTTGCGTCGGGCGGCCTCATACGCTCCCCAAGCTCGTTCGTACTGCGCAGCCACATCGGCGGGACACTGTTCCACGCCGCCGCAATGCTGGAACCTTGCGGTCTCGGCTGCGGTTCCACGAATGGATTCCTGCTGGCCGGATTGATTGCAGCACTCGCACGACCAAGCGAGCATCGGCGCTTGCGAACTCAGGTCTAGGTCAAACTGGACAACGCGCCAGCGCGTGGGCTTTACGAACATCGGGTCGAACTTTGGCGCAACAGAAACTTCCTCAACGACGCCAGTCAGGCAGAGAGCTTTTCCAATGCCGAACGGAACGTGAAACTGGTCGTGAGGATTTGTACTGCCCTTCGGTTTGAGAAGCATGTGGTTCCTTTTCAACGCGGCGGTTCCGCGACCTTCGTAGCGACTAGACAGTGTTATGGCTTGCGCTTGATTGGCAGAACGCCCATGACCCTCTCGAATAGCTCCGCGCGTTCGGCTGGCTTCATCTCATCAATGGCTTTCTGGCGCGCGTCGGGCGGCAGGATTGAACCGTCCAAGTACTTCATGGCTTTCTGCCGAAGTGCTTCGTCGTCAATGATTCGACCCGCGACTTGATAAATTTCAATCAGTTCCAAGTCGCGGACCGGAACGCCAATCTCTTTACAGAGTTGAATCTGCATCTGCATCTGGTTCGTCCTCACACAACGCTGCCGCCAGTTCGTCGTCACTCAACTGGACTGGCTTAATTTCCGTGACCTTGCCGTTAAGAAGCTCAGGGTGGAGATGGGCGATGCTGCCGGGAACAATTTCCTCGTCGGCATTCACTGCGGCCTGCTTGACCTTCTCACGGTCCATCGGCGTTAGGCCGAGCGCCTTCGCCAGATTCAACATGCGAGACTCACATGCCTCAGCGACCTTCAGCAAAGGATTGAGGCGGCGAACGGTTCGGAGAGTTCCGTTGTTATCGGTAACGGCGGTCTCAATCATCAGCTCGTCGCCGATTTCCTGTTTCGCCTGAATCCAGCGCGCGTACACTTCCGAATAGACAGCCAGCGTCACGAAATCACCCGGCGTGGAGGTGCCGCGGTCGAGCAGAATCTTGCATGCGCGTTTGAACTCGGTGCGAGCCGCAGGCGACAAGTGGGAAGGAATTTTTGGCCGACCGCCAGAGTAGACGCTGGCCTTCTCAGGCTTGCCTTGAGGAACAGAGCCATGAAGAAGGTGCTGTCGGATTGTTTTTGCGGGGCGTCCCATGTTCGTTTCTCCGAGCGGATGGAAGAGAGGGCCGCGCCGCGAAACGCGGCCCTCGACGTTCGCCGACCGGCCGCCAGGTCAGTCAGCGAATTTCGTTATCGCGAGCGCGCGGTCTTGGTGCGGACAAATCCGAGCTTGTGGAGTCGGCGAGCGATTCCCACGTATGACATCCCTACGCGCTTCGCTGCGCGGGAGATGCTACGAAGTTCCTCCCACACTTTTGTGATGTAGGCATCCGATACTTTTCGTTTGGCTGGCATGTTCTTTTCCTTTCAAGTTTCCTTTCCGGCTGTGACGGCATGGCAATCCGCAGCCCGTTCCGATGGTTGCGCGCGTTCCCGCACCCTGCCACAGCATCTAGCCGGGAAGCGAATCGCAAGCGCGTAGGGTGGCGTTGCAAAATTTGTGAAGGGTGGGAAACAGTGGCCCAAACTAAGATTTTTGGCTGTGGAGTTTCATGTGCAAGGGTGTGGAGCTAGGCGAGCGGTCTTTTGCGGTGTGGCAAAACGAAATCAGGAGGGCGCAGGTCCCATCTGCGAGCCTGCGGCAAAACGCTCTACGATGTCGTTCCTCGGCGGTTTAACAGCCGATTCCTCGCGTGTTCTGCTGGGTTTGCTACTGCTCTTGCTGCTCTGGCTCTAGCGGTTCTCTGTCGAAAACAAGTCGGTCGACTCTCAGCTCAATCTCTACTGCGTTCATTCTCACAATTGTGCCCCAGACCGTTACTAACTCTCCGCCAACGACCGACCGGAGCTTCGTGTACTGCCGAAGGTCGAGGTTCGCGACTATGTCAAGGCCGCCTCTGTACCTCTTATCCCCGTATTTCAGAGCTGCTTCTACTTCATTTTCGCCGTGGTGGAAAAGAGTCCGTATTACAGCCGGCCACTTAACTTTCAGTCCGACGAAGCCGCTACAGACGGCGTTTCGTTGGAGCAATGGTACGTTCTCCACATGCGCCTCTAAGTCGTTGGGCTTGGGAGTCTCGTTGAACTCGGACGAGTTCTCCGATTCCTTCGGCGGGAGGATGATGTTGTTAATGGTTTGGTGGACATCTCGCCCCGCTACCGGAGACGCGATGGAGTCTCGGCCAACTTGCGACACAGTTGAGGCATTTCCACCGCCGTTGGATTTTCTTTTCCACTTAAAGAATCCCAGGACGGCGACAATCGCGCTGACCGCAGCGCCCGAAAAGAGCCAAGTGTAGTTGTTGGCTAACCACTCACGCATGGGTGCATTTTAGCACCACTCCGTCGCTAATTATGGCATCCCTCTAACGAGGCGTGGACTTCAGCCCTGCCTCTCGCGTGCGGCCAGAAAAGAGCTGAAAGTTAGATTGCAGTACAAAAACCCTCCTATTGGCGAGAATAGTACATTTGTCCGTAACAGCATCATCCGACAGGCTTTAGAATTGTCTTGTCTTGGCCCGGGAGAGTTGTATAAGAATAAGGATGAAGCTCGAAAGACCGCCTACACACCTCAAATACCGGATGCAGGTTTGCGTCAGCGGAACAGTACTCGCGGCCGCTCTCGCAGTAATCCTCATTCCTGGCTTTGACCCCACAACAAGAAATTGGGCGTTCGGCCTGACCGGAACAATTCTTGGATTTTGGCTGAAGAAGTAAGGAGACAATTCCTCAATTGTTCCTTATGAGGTTCGGCTCTAAGCCTGCCTCTCGCATCAAATCCGTTCGTGGCTTCTTTACTTGCGACCTCTCACGACTCCACGTCGCATCAATCTTTCGCGTTCCGAACGGCAGACATCCGCCGAAATTTCCTTTGTTGCTCTGGCAAGCCTCGCAAGCAGTTCCTTGCGCTGTTCCTGTAAGTAATAATCTGCAATCTTTTTGGTCTCTTGTTCAGCGGCCACTCGGCGCTCCTGTCGGTCGTTTTCTGCGGCAACAAATTTCCGGTCGGCTTCAACGAGTGCCTGTAAATCTTTCGCGCGCTTCCTCGCGCGTTCGAGGTCTTGGCGTTCCCACGTTGCTCGTAATCGCTCGAGCCTTTTGAGCGCCGCCCTGCGATGAGTTTCCCAAGCGTAGGCTTTTCGTTCTTCGGCGTCCGGAGCGAATAGGATGTCGTCCAGTTTTATATCTAGTGGCAGGGCGAGAACTGGTATTCGGCGTCTCATTCTCGTGGCCCAAATGCAGTCGACGGTAGGTTTGCAGCCACCTTGTGCGTTCCGCGAATCTTGTCCGAGTTGATGACCCAGTTGACAAGACTCTCCACAACCTCGTTGCTTATGCTTATCTTCGCGTTGCTACCACCGGCGTCTTCGTAGTTCCGAACGCTGATTCGGTCGAGGGTCAAACCTATGCCACGCTCGGCGAGAAAATCTTGCATCTCAACGTCGGTCAGTCCTGCTGGCAGCCGGTTCGCGTACAGCCATACTCCTGCTGGCAGCCGGGCATCTGAGTTCATCATGTGTTCAGTTCTTTCTCAATCTCGGCCAAATGGCTTTGTAAAATCGTTCGCATCGCTGGCGGAAGATTGTTCGACTCAAGCGCCTTCTGTCGAATCTTGGCCTGAATCCTCAGCTTTGCGGCTTGCAGTTTCTTCACAGCGGCTTGCACCGCAGCGTCGTCAACGATAAGCACGTCTCCGCGCGGCCCTTGCTCTCCACGAGGTCCAGTTGCGCCGGTCGCTCCTGTATCTCCCTTGTCGCCCTTATCGCCATTCTCGCCTCGCTCACCTTGCAAACCTTGAACGCCCGGCTGTCCTCGCTCGCCGTCTTTTCCGTTCCGGCCATCGGCTCCTGCCGGCCCCATCAAACCATTTTCGCCGCGCTGGCCTTGTATCCCTGCGTCGCCTTTTTCGCCCCTGTCGCCTTTCGGCCCGTCCGCACCTACTGGCCCGCCGGGATAGTTTGAAAGCAAGCCAGCTAGAGGAACTAGCCGACCGTCAGCAATGCAGATGAAGATTTCGCGCGTGTCAATGTTGAAATAAGCGTCGCCAGCAATTCCTTTTGACGGCAGCGTTTTCGTCTTGCATGAATGAAAGCTACTCATCTCAGTTCGGGCCTTTGCGGTCGTCCTGTTTCCGACATCGTTGGCTGCAAAACGGAAATTCCGAGTTCGCAGTATCGTAGGCGTAGTGGCTGCATCCTGAGTTGGCGCACTTGCGCTTGCGTGCCTCATTGCGTTTCTCGGCGCTGTCAATCGTTGTCGCAGGGCCGTAGCCGTATTTGATAGTTGCTTGCATGACGCTTCGCCGTTCGGCGTGCTACGGCCTGCGCCGCGTGGATTTCCTCGGCCATGTGCAACTTCCTTTCAGTTATGGGCTGGTGTTGCCTTTCATCCGTCTTTCCATCCATCGGCCAACTCTAGCTGGCGCTTTTTCCGCTTTAGAGGTGCTTGATAGTTAGGGGGTTTATCTAAACCAGTACCACATTTTTGTTGGTAGATTCTTGGCGTTATCTGCCAACGTTTAGTTGGTAGATTTTGGCCTCATCTGCCACATTTTTGTTGGTAGATTTGTCGCTTATCTACCGTGACGTGAAAGTGAATCGAAAAATCATCCACTTTGACGTGAAAGTGAATCACTCAAATCCCATGCCAGTGTCCGGGTCTTCGCGGCGCGGTTCCTTCAAGCCTTCCCAACTTGGCTTCTTGTAGGTGTATTCAATCGAGCCATCATCGTTCCGCCTGCCGTATCCTCGCCGCAGGAATTCCTCGATGCGATTTCTGTTTACAGGAGGAAGAGGCGGCGCACCTACTTTGCTTGCGCGGGCTCTGTCAACGTGAAGTGAGAGCTGCAACTTGAAAGCATGAGAGGCATCAACGTCATCAACCCGCCCGTGTCTCGCCATTCGCTTACCGTCCGGAGGATTCAACGTCGTTGACAGCGCGAGCACGAAAGCAGTCCAATCGCGGCGCGTTGCTGCGCGATTGTAGGTCCACACGGTAGGCTTTCCGGCAGGGTCCTTCGGATGCTTGCGAGTCCCTTTTACCATTCCGAACAGGCCAGAGACGGAGTAAGCGTTCGACCAATCCTGTACTGCGAGGTCGCCGAGGTCGTAGTTCTCTTTGAAATCCTCGAACGTGCTTTTCCACACGTACGTGTTCACGAACTTGTCGCCGTCTTTTTCCACCGCCGAAAGGACTTCGCGCATGAGGACGAACGTGAATTTCCAAAACGACGACGGTATGCCTTTGCCAATTCGAATTAGGTCGTCAACGAACCATGTTGGAATCGCTGTGAAGTTCGTGACTAGCTTTTCAGGATTGTCACTGTCGAAAATACCAAGCGTGGGATGCAGTTGGCGTGCCATGTCAGTCCTTTAGAAAGGGAACCCTGCCGACCGAAGTGGCCGGCAGGGCGAACAGGACTGACGGAGCCTGGGGTGTTGCCGCACCCCAAGATTTGTGTTGCAAGAAAGTTGGTACAGCACGCTTCATCGTCATTATCCTGTTCAGTTCCCTAACGCTTCTGGCATGAAGCGTCTGCCGCGATTGGTTCGGTTCGGCAGCCGACCTTATTATTGCTTCTCAGTGTCACGGCCAACGCAAGGCGCGCTGAACTGAAATCAACGTAGCGTTCGCCGCAACAAAAACATTTTCAACTCCGCGTTCATGGCAAGGCCACTGGAGACTTTGAGAATTAACGCCGCCGCTTCGGAACAGGGACAGCCGTGCTTTCCAGCCACTCCAACACGGCAGGGCGAGAAAAACGGATGTACTTTCCGATTCGGAAATGCGGCAGCGGGTCGCCGCAGCTACGGCGCGTTTTGGAGGTTATCCATCCGCGAGTGACATGCAACATCTGAGCGACTTGCTCAGGCGTGAGAATGTCTGATGGGCTCAGCATTCAAAACCAACTTGATTGAATTTTGCTTGGGATTTTCGGCGCGGTGCCGTTAGCCCGCCGGAGGTTGAAGCAATCCAAACCTACCAACTACTTTATTTTGGCCGTCAGTATCAGCAATGTAGCGCCGACATGGCAAGCAGGAAATGTCAATCAAACGCAGTAAGGAGACTCCAACTCCTCTACCTCCTGTGTGAATTCAGTCTCTACCGTTGCGATGTCTGCACGGTGTGCCGAATGTTGCTTGCTTCTTACTTCCAATCCGGCGGTATTTGCCGCCTCTTGCGCTTCATCGTGTGATTTGCCCTCTTGCTTTGCCTTCACGTAGGCCTTGCACCGGGCGGCAACTTCCTCGTCACGTGCGGCCTTCTTTGCCTGTTTCTCCTTCGCATCCGTCTCCTCCACTGGCTGTACAGCCACTGTATCTACAGTCACTGTATGTACAGTCGAAGATGGTTTGCTCTGACGCTCAGCTTGCGAAAATTGAGCCCATCGCGTCCACGGGTTAGGTCCTTTGTCGTTTAACTTTATGGCAAGCTCAGCCTTTACCTTCTCTTGAAGCCAAATTCCTGCCAGCTCTTGCAGGGTGGTCTTGTTGGTATTGGCGAAAGATTCGAGCAGGTCGTAAACCTCAACCGGCAGCCCAACACTTATCCGCTTTGTGGGCCCCGCCTCCGCAATTATTGTCGTTCGCAAGTCCTCGCAACTGGGATGAAAATTCTCGGCGTATTCAAGCCAGTGCGAGAATTTGTCCGGCTGAGCAGTGTTGGCGACGACACGGTAGTGGTTGAAGCTCAACCCAAAAGTACGCGCGGCTTCCGGCACTCGACGCGCCGTGCTCGCGTAATCAACGAGTTGCTTGCGAGGCTTCTTGAACTTCTTTTCGCCGACAGTGTACACGTCGTCGCGGTCGGCGTATCTGTTGAGCCAGTCGCCTATCGCGAATCGAACCTCCGCGCTTGCAGCCGTGGTTGCTTTTAATCGCGTCGCAAGTTCATCAGCTTGAGCCAACCAGTCGTCGGCCATTGTTGCCGTCTGGTCTTCTCGTGGCTGCACGATTTCTTCTTGCACTAAAGTTTCCATCTCGTCTCCTTTTCAGATTGCATTGTGATTAGTGGCTAACGGTGTAGCGAGCATCAAAATCGAGGGTGCGGTCTCGGTTGCGCGCTGCGAATTCGGCATTTTTACGGTTTAACACTGCCTGCTTTGCTGGAAGGTAATGGGCCGCTGCACGACATTGGGCCGAGCAGAACCGATGGACCTTACTTCTAGGGTGGTAAGGTTGCTTGCAGGCGGCAAACGTACAAAAACTAGTACTTGGGCACAGCAATGCATCGTTCATGGGCGTGGTCGCTCCGAGGCGTGAACGCAGCTATCCCAGGTGGGTTAGAGCGTTTTGCCGAGTTTTATCGCTAGTGGTAGGTCAAGCAACACTGCGGTGCTTGGTAGACGTGGCGAGGAGAAGTACAAACTTCTCTTGTTGCAAGTATGCCAACCGGGGCGGTCCTGTGTCAACTGTATAAGCAATTAATTTCGACGTGAGAGTGTATTTTGACCGGCCGGACGGGCCGCAAAAGGCCGTTGGACGTCGTGGCCTTTCGTTCCGTATGCTAAAATGCGGTTTGAGGGCCTGTAGCTCAGATGGATAGAGCGAGGGGTTCCTAACCTCTAGGTCGCCAGTTCGAACCTGGCCAGGCCCACCAGTTTTAGTACACTTTACTCAACGAAATTTGCTGGAACCTGCATAAACAGTGGCGATTTGCAGGTGTGGATACGGTTTAGGAAACCGATGCTCTATCCATCTGAGCTACAGCCCCGCGCCTTTGATTTTACTACGAATCATGCGGCTCCCGTGTACAGTCACCATTCGCCAAATGAGATTTCGCGGCATGTGCCAAACCGGGGCTATGGGAGGGGTTTTCACTTCGTTCGCGGTTTTGCAAAGCGCATCTTGAGCCAAACCAAGCCTGACCCGCCCAGTGCCGATCCAGCCAAGACCAGAGGGAGACCCACCCAGCCAGCCTTTTCGCTCGCATGAATTCTTAGAACCCGCACTAACCAGGTTCCGACACCCACATATAAGTTCGTCAGAGCGAACATGCCGATACACGCTCCAATCACAAATAGTAGGAAATCAACAGGCGTCAGCCGGAAGAGGGGGACGTAAGAGAGGATGAGGAACGCAAGAACCGAAACGCCTGCAAAGTAAACGACAAGCGCAAAGATTGCTATCATTTTGCTCGCAAAAGAACGTCAACTCAAAACTCAGAAAGCCGTTGGCCTATCCATCTGAGCTACAGCCCCGCAGTTCTTTATTGTAATACGTTCCAAGCCCGCTGCGGAGTGGCCCTTTGGTGGGCCGTTGCCGCGCATCAATTCGGCGGGGCAGCGGGCGGCGGTTGTTGCGGCTTATCAGGGCCAAATCCGGGAGCCACCTTGCCAATGCGGAGCCGCTTGAAAATGGTCGGCCAGTATTCCTTCACGATGTTGTTCGCCGCGCTGAAGCCGATGCGAATGCCGTAGCGCTCGAAGGTCTTTCCCGTGGTTCGTTCCGAATCCGGGAGATACGTGTTCGCGAGGCCTTCCGCGAGCAGTGGCCCCAGAATTCCAGGCAGGTTAAAAGCTTCTTTCCCCGAATCCGTGCGGATCACGACCGAGCGGCGCAGCGCGTAGGCAACCCGGGCCTTATATCCGGAATGCAGCTTCACGAAGTAGCGGGGATCATCGCGGAGAATCGACGGCAGCAAAAATGTTCCAAAGAAATGGCTGGAAGCGCCCGTAGCCATCGAGGAGCCAAATCGCTTTCCATAGCCTTCGCCGCCTTCGCCGTAGCCGGGCAGCGTGTCCCGCGCTTGGCTGATTCCCGAAGCGGCCGCGGAACTCAGGATTTGGGGAGGCGATATGCTTTTGTCGAAGAAAAGCTCGAATTTTTGGAGCGAACTGATGGGACCAGGCGAGGTGGCCAACTCGGGATAAAAGTACGACTTTCTTGTGATCAAACCCATCGGCGTCGACCAGACGTTTTTGTCTTTGTCGGGTTTCTGGGCGGGATTGGTCTGGTCCTGCTTCGGCGTGGGCGCGTCGGGGAGGTTCGCGCGGTCCTGCTGGATTTGCGCCATTGCGGATGGACCCACAAGGAAGAGTATTGCCGTTGCCAGCATAGTCTTAGTCGGAGTTTTCATCGCGGCATCTTATCATGCGTTTTCTGATGCTGGGGGACGTCTTATCGACGTATCTTTTTTCGCTTGCCCGGCGGACTTCTTTCAGGTTCTGCCTTCTGAGCAGACCGAGGCATTCGCGGAAGTTTTCCTGCGAACTTAGCGGGGCGGCAGGCGTCGCCGGAGTGTCCCCAGTCACGGCATTGTTGCGTCGCTCCCGTGCTATCATCAATCACACTCCGTCACCCAGCCCAGCCGAATTGGAGACTGTCATGAAACGCACCCTTCGTATCGTTGGTGTCGTAGTCGTCGTTTTGATCCTTATTGTGGTCATCGCCCCATTTCTGATTCCTGTCGACAAGTTCCGTCCCACTATTGAAGAGAAGGCTTCGCAAGCGCTGGGCCGCAAAGTGGAGCTCGGCAATCTGAGCCTCTCTCTCATCAGCGGCTCGATCTCCGCTGAGAGCATTTCGATCGGCGACGATCCAAAGTTCAGCACATCGGCTTTTCTGACCGCGAAATCGTTCAAAGTCGGCGTCGAGCTTATGCCTCTCATCTTCAGCAAGACGCTCAACGTCACCGGCATCACCATCGAGAGTCCCGAAGTCATACTTCTGCACAATCCCGCTGGCCAGTGGAACTATTCCACCCTCGGTGGCGCGGCTGCCAAGTCAGCACAGAAACCGACAGCTTCGTCCAGTTCGCCCGCCGACCTCTCCGTGCAGAAATTCACGCTAAAAGACGGCCGTATTGTGGTCGGTTCCACGGCCAGCCAAAAACGGAGCACCTACGACCACGTGGGCGTCGTCGCCTCCAACTTTTCCATGACCTCCAAGTTTCCCGTCACAGTTACCGCCGACCTTCCTAACGGCGGCAAGTTCAAGCTCGATGGAACGGCCGGACCGATCGATGAGGCGGATGCTTCACTGACTCCCATCTACGCCAAGCTCGAAATAACCGGTTTGGATTTAGCATCCACCGGCTTTGTCGATTCGAGTGCCGGTCTCGGAGGCCTTCTTGAGCTCACCGCCGATCTCTCCTCGCAAAATGGCGAAGCAGAAACCAAGGGCAACGTAAAAATCTCCAAGGCTCTTTTCATTGCCGGTGGCGCCTCCGCCGGCGTTCCTGTCACCATCGATTTCGATACCAAATACAATCTTCGCAAGAGCACCGGCGTCCTGGAGCCCTCGACGCTGAAAATCGGCAGCGCCGCCGCGCATCTCAACGGCACGTATGAAACCGGCGGAGAAGCCACGGTCGTCAACATCAAGCTCGATGCCAAAGATATGCCAGCGAAAGATCTGGAGGCTTTTCTGCCCGCGCTCGGCATCATTCTGCCGAAGGGAACTTCACTTCAAGCGGGCACGCTCAACGCGAATCTGAATCTCACTGGCCCTTTGAGCAAATTAATTACAACGGGCGACGTCGGCCTCTTCAACGGAAAGCTCGCGGGCTTCGATCTCGGCTCGAAGATGAGCTCGATCGCCTCGCTCGCAGGCATCAAGAGCGGTAAGGATCTTGACATCCAAAAACTCACGACCAATCTCCGCATGGCTCCCGATGGTCTCAAGGCAGAAAATTTTGTCGCGGTTGTGCCTTCGGTCGGCAATCTTTCAGGCGCAGGCACGGTCGATTCCAAGAACAATCTTGATTTCAAAATGGCGGCAACGCTCACGAGCACGCTCGGCGATGTTGGAAGCCCTGTTTCTGACGTTAGTGGGGTTTTTGGCAAAGCGACGGGCGGAGGAAGCGGGTGTAAAACCGGGACAACCGTCCCCTTCCTGATACAAGGCACAACCGCGGATCCCAAATTTATACCGGATGTTGGCGGACTCGCCGCCGGCATGCTTAAGTCGCAACTGGGCTGTGCCGCTGGTCTAGGCTCCGGCGCAGGAAAGGACGTCGGCAAAGCTCCAGAGGACGCTGTGAAAGCGCTAGGTGGCCTCTTCAAAAAGAAACCGCCTCAGTAAGAACTGGAGCGTCGTCGCAACTTCCTATTTTGCGTTGTGTGTGGTTTTTTCGAATTACAAACAAGCGCCAACAGCTACTCATAGCGCAACGCGACAAGCGGATCGACGCGTATCGCCCGACGGGCGGGAATCCAGCAGGCGACTAAGGCGGCGAGAGTCAGCAGCGTGGCGATAGCGGCAAACGTCGCGGGATCGGATGGCGTAACGCCGAAAAGTAGGCTGGCAATAACTCGAGTCGCAGCCAGAGCCCCAGCAATTCGGAGAGCTATGCCTGCAAAAATCAATTGCATGCCGTTCTTGATGACATGAGCAAAGATATTCTTCTGATCAGCGCCTAACGCCATGCGGATTCCGATTTCCGGCGTGTGCTGTTTCACCCAATAGGACACGGTGCCGTAGATTCCCACGGTCGCGAGCAGTAACGCGATGAATGCCAAACTTCCGAGCAAAAGCGCGTTGAATTTTCGCTGAGATTCGCGAAGCGAAAGCAAATCGCTCAGGACTGCCACGTGATCGATCGCCAGGTTCGGGTCGATGGCGCGCAGTTGCTCACGCACGGCTGAAACGATGGAGCGAGGATCCATCCCGGTGTGAATCACAAGATCATCGGACCATTCGCCGTCCGAAGGAACGTAGGACATGAGGCCTGCGGGCATTTCGAGCCCTTGCTGTCGTACATCGCCAACGACTCCGATGACGGTGAACCAGGGACTCTTGAAATTGGGATCGTCAAACCTCAAGCGCTTGCCGATAGGATCTTCGTTCCGCCAGTACTGCCGCGCCATAGTTTCATTAATGATGAAGGTGGAGGGAGCGTTATCCATGGTATCTGCTGAGGAGAAAATGCGGCCGCGAAGAAGCGGAATGCCCATCGCGCGAAAGTAATCGGGAGTCGCTTCACCATGCGGAAGGAACGGACGTTGGCCAGGCGGCTCGGGAGGCTGTCCTTCAATGACAAACGGGACTTTGTACATTTCGCTGGGAAAAAGGACATTGGATGTTGCGCCGACGGACGTCACTCCGTGCAAAGTGCGCAGTTGATTTATCATCTCGCCGTAAAGAGAGTTCCTTTTTTTCTCGTCGGCAGAATCCGCGGGAGCGCCGGGCCAGTAGACATGAAGAGTGAGCACGTGTTCCGCGTCGAATCCGGGCCCCGCCGCGAAAATCCGCCACAAGCTGCGCACCAGCAGGCCCGAGCCGACGAGGAGCACGAAGGCGAGCGAGACTTGCGCGACGATAAACAGTTTTCTGAGCGCGTGCGCGGTCGGCGCGCTCTGGCCGGAATTTGTTTCGCGGAGCGCGCGGTTCAAATCCATGCGCGGCGTGGAAAGAGCGGGGAGCAATCCGCAAACCAGGGCAGTGAGCGCCGTGATGATAACGGTATAGCCCAGAACGCGCGCATCGAACACCGAGCCGCTGAGCTTCGCGAGATCGGGATTAAGTCTCGAAACGAGATTCAAAATCCAAACGGCGAGAAGGACGCCAGCTGCCGCGGCAATGGCGGCGAGCAAGAAACTTTCGCACAAGAACTGTCTGATGATTCGGCCGCGCGTCGCTCCCAATGAATATCGAATGGAAATTTCTTTTTCGCGGCCGGCGGCACGAGCAAGAATCAGGTTTGCAGCGTTCAGACACGCGATGAGAAGCACGCCTGCAATTGCGCCCCACAGTACGAAGAGTCCTTGCCGGACTTTCTGCGAGAGTTGATCGCGCAGCGGCACGATGCGCACGCCGACGCCGCCATCAATAGAGGGGTACTCGGCCGCGAGACGCCCGGCGATAGTGTCAATTTCCGTTTGCGCCTGCGCCCAAGTTGCTTCCGGCTTGAGCCTGCCGATGACATGCTGGTTTGGGTATTGCCGCGCCTTGGTTTTTAAAAAATCGCCGACTTCGCGTGGCGTCCACAATTCTGCATCGTCCGGAAAAGAAAATCCTGGAGGCATCACGCCAATGATCGTGTGTTTGCCTCCGCCACCGCGATCGCCAGCTCCGGAGCTTAGGTCACGTCCAATGATTTGAGGATCGCCGCCGTAGCGCGTTCGCCATAAGTGGTAGCTGATGACGGAAACATTTGCATGTCCCGGCAGTTGTTCGTCGGGAGCAAAGCTGCGGCCGATCACAGGATTTACGCCGAGCACGGAAAAGAAATTTGTCGATACTAAGGCGCTGGGAGTGCGCTCGGGGTCGCCTGCGCCCGAAAGGATGGATTTTCCGCTCATGAAGAAGGCCATGTCGGCGAAGCTGTGACTTTGCGACCGCCAGTCGTCGAAATTGGGATACGAGACGAGTCCTTCGGTTTCGCTGGTGCGCTGATTGTTCTGCCAAAGAAAGGCGAGGCGTTCCGCATCGGGGTAGGGAAGGGGCCGAAAAAAAGCGGCGTTTGCGAGGCTGAAAATGGCGGTGTTGGCGCCGATTCCGATGGCCAGTGTGAGGATGGCGAGCGTGGCGAAGGCGGGATTCTTGCGCAGCATGCGGACGCCGATGCGGAAGTCTTCCAACAGAGTCTCGACGCTCGGTAGCATTCGCATGGGCGCTCCTATGCGAATAATTTCTCACCTCGTGAGCCGATCGTCCAGAACCTACTCGTGGCGGAGTGCTACAACTGGATCGATGCGGGCGGCGCGGACCGCGGGAATATAGCTGGCGAGGGCAAGGACGGCGAAGAGTAGAACGCAAGCGATAGAAAGGGATAGCGGGTCGTAGATATGGACGCCGTAAAGCATTCCGGCGCGTTCACCCGGAACCAGATAGAGAACACTGCGCAGAATTCGGCCGAGGGCGAGGGAGATAACAACGCCCGAAAGTAAACCCACAAAGCCCACGACAATGGAGCGCCTCAGGGCGTGACGCAAGATGCCGGACGGAGTTGCGCCCAGAGCGAGGCGAATGCCGAACTCGCGTGTACGCTGCTGAACGAAGTACGCAACCGTGCCGAAAATTCCGACGGCGACGAGGATTATAGCAACGATAGCAAGGCACGATACTAAAATCAGATCGAATTGAGCGCCGCGGAGGGATGTGCTAATGAGATCGTCCATGGTTTGCACGCCGAAGATGGGCTGATCCTTGTCGAGAGAATAGGTTGTATTGCGAATGGCTCCTAGCAACGCGCCGCGAGGAAGGGTGGAGGAAATGACGATGTCAGCCGCGGGCGCAGGATGTTGGGAGAATGGAAGATAGATGACTTCGAAGGGGACTTCGTTTGCGCCGAATACCTGCGCGTTTTCAGAGACGCCGACGATCTGAACAGGAGCTTCGGCGGGAGCGCTGAGGCGATCGTCGGGAACAAATTCGAGAATCTTTCCAACGGGATCCTCGGAGCCGAAGAGCGTATGCGCGGCGTTGCGATTAATGATCGCGACGCGCGGAGAAGTTTCACTGTCCTGAGGCGAGAAGACACGGCCGGCGAGGAGATGCATGGTCAGGAGCGAGAAGTAATTGGGGGCCACTGCGTAGGTGATGACACCGGTGCCATGTTTGCGGCGAGGCGGCCGGCCCGCTACGTTCACGGACATAGAGAGCGTCTCGCCGCCGAGCGGAATTCCGGTACCGACGGTAACGCCTTGCACGCCGGGAAGCGAGCTGAGTTGCTCGGCCAGAGTGTTGAAATAGCGGCGCTGCTGCTCGGGCTGGGAGTAGTTATTTCCGCGCAGGGATACGCGGAAGGAGAGAGCGCCGGGAGCGTCGAACCCGCGGGGAGCTTGTTCCAGGCGGACAAAGCTCGATAGGAAGAGTCCAGCGCCAAACAGCAGAACGAGTGCGAGAGCCACTTCGATGACAACCAGACTGCCGCGAGTGCGGTTCTGGCCGCGGCCGGCGGAGAGGCCGCTGACGCCTTGACGCAAGGCGTCGTTGAGATCCACGCGAGAGCCGAGAAGAGCGGGCACCACGCCTGTGAGAAGCGCGGAGAAAATCGAGATGGCGAGAACGAAGAGAAGTACGCGTGCGTCGAGCGCGATGTGGGTGTTGCGGGGAAGGGTGTCCTGCGGGATGAACGCGGCGAACGCGTTGGCGCCCCAGAGGCCGAGGAAAGTTCCAACCGCGCCACCAGCTAAAGACAAAATCAGGGTTTCGACGAGCGATTGGCGGATGAGGGTGCCGCGTCCTGCGCCAAGCGCGGCGCGAAGCGTGAATTCGCGCCGACGGGCAAGGCCGCGAGCAAGCAGCAGGCCAGCGTTGTTGACGCAGGCGATGAGAAGAACAAGAAGGACGGCTCCTGCGAAGAAAAAGAGAGAGCCAGCGGCGAAACCAGTCCACGTTTCGCGAAGGTTGGTAACAGAGGCGGTGAATTCTTCCCGTCGATTGTCGAGTTTTGGCGCCGTTGCGAGGATGCCGGCGAGCTCCGTGCGAGCAGACTCGGGGGTGACTCCTGTAGCGAGCCTGCCGATGACGTACGTGTTGCGAAGCGATTGCTGAGAGGGATCGATCGCGAGCGGTACGAAGATGGCGGGTTCATCCAGGTACTCGAAATGGAGATGCGGAGAAGCGACGCCAATGATGACGTAAGGCTGGCCGTCGAGCACGATGGGTTTGCCGAGGACGGAATTGTCGGAGGAGAAACGAGTTTGCCAGAGCGAATGGCTGAGAATCGCGACGCGGTCCCGGCCCGCCACTTCTTCCTCTGGCAAAAAGCCGCGGCCAGACGCGAGCGGGACTTCGAGCGTGTCCAGCAGACTGGAAGTAACTGGCATTACCTGGACGCGCTCTGAAGTACCTCCGGCGGTGAGATTGCGGTTCGACGGATAATCGTATGCGCCAAGATTTGTGAAGGAGCGGCTTCGTTCGTGCCAGGCTTTGTAGCCGCTGGGAGGAAGCACATCCCAGCGCTTAGGATTTTCCCGAAGGACGACGTGGGCGTCGACGAGGCGCTCGGAATCGGGGAAGGGAAGCGGGCGCCAGAGCTGCGATTCGAGGACGCTGAAGATGGCGGTGTTGGCGCCGATGCCGATGGCGAGCGTGAGGACGGCGATAATCGTGAATCCGGGATTTTTGCGGAGGACGCGGAGGCCGAAGCGAATGTCTCTGAGAAGGTTCTCGAGTGAGGGCCAGCGCCAGACGGCGCGGCCGTTTTCTTCGATTAGAGTTACGTTTCCAAATGCGCGGCGGGCGGCGGCGGAGGCTTCTTTTTTCGACAGGCCGGTGGCAACGAGTTCCTCGATTTTTTCCTCGAGGTGTTGCTGCATCTCTTCGGAGAGATCGTTGTGGAGGCTGCCGCGCGAGAAGAGTTGTTTCAGCCGATTCATGATTTACCTCAGGCCAAGATTCGTGCAATGCCAGTAAGCGCGTAGTCGGAGTTGGCTCTCATGCCAGAGCATCCTCATTCGTAACGCAGGGCGACCATCGGATCGACTTTCATGGCGCGACGTGCCGGAAAGTAGCAAGCGAAGAGGGCAACCACGAGCAGCACGGCCGCAACAGCGGCAAACGTGAGCGGATCGTGGGCCGTCACTCCAAATAGCAGGCTGGCCATGAGCCG
>Ga0210403_10000762_pt1 | contig 32259 bp, 28 predicted proteins | sample IncBWC19MmetaG_FD_150863 | JGI IMG/M metagenome (GOLD analysis project Ga0210403, IMG submission 150863) | Forest soil microbial communities from Barre Woods Harvard Forest LTER site, Petersham, Massachusetts, United States - Inc-BW-C-19-M | ecosystem: Environmental > Terrestrial > Soil >...
ATCGGTCAATCCGCAAGTTTGGTGCGGACACTATCGAAGGACGATATTGCGATGTTTGCGGCCATGTCCGGCGATGTGAATCCGACCCACTTCGCCGAACCCTATGCCGAGACAAGCATGTTTCACCGCATTTTCGCTCACGGAATGTGGGGCGGTGCGCTGATCTCCGCTGTTCTGGGGACGCGGCTCCCTGGCCCCGGCACGATTTATTTCGGGCAGGATCTGCGCTTCCGCAAGCCAGTGGGCTTAGGCGATACGGTCATGGTGACTGTCACTGCCGCCGAGAAACGACCCGAAAAGCATATTGTTGTGTTTGATTGCCGCTGCGTGAATCAAAACGGGGATGAGGTGATCACCGGCACTGCACAGGTGATCGCTCCCACTGAAAAGGTCAAGCGGCCTCGAGTGACCCTGCCGGAAGTTCAGATCGTGCGGCATGACCGCTACGACGAACTGTTCAAGCATTGCGTGGAGCTGGAGCCGATTCGGACCGCTGTCGTCGATCCCCGTGATCGTGCCTCGCTTGAGGGAGCCGTTTGCGCATCGGAGGCTCGGCTCATCACCCCTATACTCGTCGGACCGGAAAAGGAGATTCGGTCACTCGCCGCGTCAGCGAATATTGATATCGCGGGATGTGAAATCATCAACACCAAGACCAGCCACGCGGCAGCCGCCGCCGCAGTCGCGCTTGTACGAGGAGGCAAGGCAGAGGCGCTCATGAAAGGGAGCTTGCAAACAGACGAGTTGATGCATGAAGTTGTCGCAGCAGCAACAGGTCTTCGGACCGAGCGACGCATGAGTCACGCCTTCGTCATGGACGTGCCGAGCTATGCGACTCCGCTCATCATTACTGACGCGGGGATCAACATTTTTCCTGCCTTGGCAGACAAGCGCGACATCTGCCAAAACGCAATCGATCTTGCGAAGGTCTTACGCTTCGACGAACCAAGGGTCGCGATCCTTTCTGCGGTCGAGAACATCACAAAAAAGATCCCTTCCACCCTGGAAGCGGCTGCCCTATGCAAGATGGCTGATCGGGGGCAGATCACCGGAGGTCTCGTCGATGGGCCGCTTGCATTTGACGCCGCCGTGAGCGCTGAGGCTGCTCAAGAAGCGCACATCGTTTCCCCGGTCGCGGGCAAAGCAAATATCCTTCTCGTTCCCGACATTGAATCCGGAAATATGTTGGTAAAGCAGCTTACGTTCATGTCGGGCGCTGTTGGCGCAGCAATCGTTCTTGGAGCGCGCGTTCCAATTATTTTGACCAGCCGCGCCGACAAGCTGCGGACTCGCTTGGCGTCCGCAGCGGTTGCTCTACTGCTTGCGGATGCCAAGCGTCGATCGACGCCTCTCCTGTCAGCGGCAGAATAGTTCCGCACCAGAAACATCGTCTGGCTTCGTTGATCTCTATCAAAGCGGCAAGCGGGTCTTATGCGATTTCTTATCGAGGCAGGTTCTCTCTCTTGTGCGGTCCGAGAGCATGTCCGACAAGCAAAAAGGGCAAAGACTAGGCATAGCGCTGACCATAGTGGCGGGGCTGCTGCTCGGTATTGTTGGGCCTACCTCGGCGCAGTTTTTCGGCGGATTTCAGCAACGTCCACCACAACCCGGTAGTAACTGGTCGGGCGGCGGCTGGTTTGGTAACGACACATTTGAGCCGTTCCAACAGCCAGCGCCCCAGCCTCGTTGGAATAGGCGGCAGGCGCCACCGCCGGTGCGCGAGGATTTTTCAAAAGCGCCTCCACCGGAGAAACGCGAAACGGTTCCGCAACGCCACATTCTGGTGCTCGGTGATGCCATGGCGGATTGGCTGGCCTATGGTCTCGAAGACGCCTATTCGGAGCAGTCCGACATGGGCGTGATCCGCAAGCACAAGACTGTTTCCGGTCTCATTCGATATCAACCCAAGGGCGAGCCCGCCGACTGGGTCGCTGCGGCCAGGGGCATCCTCGCCAGCGAAAAGCCGGACGTCATCGTCGTCATGCTCGGCCTCAGTGACCGCATGTCGATGCATGAGCCTGCGCCCGAGAAGACCGACGGCAAGCCTGCAACCGACAAGAACGTCGATAAAAAAGCTGAGACGAAGGATGTAACGTCCAAACCGGAGGCAAAGCCCAGCGCGGCACCCAATAACAAGCCGTCAGATGACGAACTGTCCAGCGATGCCGCCGGCGTCGGGCTGCCGGTCATTGCGCCGGAGAAACGCGCGCGCTCACCGAACGGCATCTACGATTTTCGCGACGAGCGGTGGGTGGAACTCTACAACAATAAGATCGACGAGATGATCGGCGTGCTTAAGTCCAAAGGCGTACCGGTACTGTGGGTCGGTCTGCCAGCGGTACGCGGCTCCACGGCGACCGCCGACACGCTGTTCCTGGATGCTCTTTATCGCGATGCTAGCCGCAAGGCTGGCATCACCTATGTCGATGTCTGGGACGGATTTGTCGACGAGACGGGGGGCTTTCTGCAAAAGGGACCCGATTTCGAAGGCCAAACACGCCAGCTGCGTTCCTCCGACGGCGTGTATTTTACAAGAGCCGGTGCGCGCAAGCTCGCTCACTACGTCGAACGCGAGATCACGCGGCTTTTTGGCCGCGCGCACCGTACCTGTCGCGCTGCCGACCGAACCGGCAACGCCCGACGCTGCCGCGATTCCCGGCCAGCCTGCGCAGCGTCCGCTGGCGGGACCGATCCTGCCGCTGGTCACCCCTTCCGTCGGTACCAATCAACTGCTCGGGGGCCCGGGATCGCCGCCCGCCGCGGTCGACCTGCTCGCCGCCAGAACACTGATCAAGGGTGAAGCGTTGACGCCGCCCGCCGGCCGCGCGGACGATTTTGCCTTACCTCGCCGGGAAGTCGGAGTCGAGCAGGCCAAGGATACGAATCCGGTAGCATCGGCGCGACCCGATAGCGTGCGCGATGCCAGCGCCCTGATGGCGCCGGCGGCGTCGCTAAGATCGAAAAGGCACCGCCGCTTGAACTGAGCCCGCCCAAGCTCAGCCGCTGAAGATGACGCGGCGGAAGCGGTACAGTGCAACACCAAAAAACACGCTGCCAATAGCAGCCGTAGCAACAATTTCCGGCCAGACGATGGAAGCATCCGCCCCCCGATAAAGCACGTCTTGGGAGAAGATCACGAAATGCGGCGTCGGGCTGATGACCAACATGACGTACTTCAACCACACCGGCATGCTTTCTAGCGGCGTCGTGCTGCCGGAAAGCAGCATCATGACCAGCAACACCGGAATTGACAGCAGGCCGAACTGGGCCATCGTTGATGCGATGGTGCCAAGAGCAATGCCGAGTGCTGCGACAGTGAACACGTAGACGCACGCTCCGCCCAGGAAAAGCAGACGCGATCCGGCGACCGGCACCTGCAGCCACCACTCGACGACAAGCGCCAGCGATATTGCCGTCGAAACCACAATGACGACGCCATTGGCCAGGATCTTCGAGAGCATGATCTCGGTGGGAACGACAGGCATCACTAGCAGGTGCTCGACCGTGCCTTGCTCGCGCTCGCGAATAAGCGCAGCGCCTGTGAGCATCACCGTGATCATCGTGAGATTGCTGATGATCTGCATCACCGAGGTGAACCAGCTCGACTTCAAGTTCGGATTGAACTTTACCTTGGTCACCATCTTGTCCGACACACCGATCCCGCCTTCGCGTCCTGTGATGAACTGCGTCACGTAGTTTTGGATGACGTTCTGGATGTAAGTCATGCCATTGAAGGCCTGGGCCGCCGCGGTGGCGTCGACATCGATTTCAACCGTGGGCTGCCGCCCGGCGAGAATATCGGATTCGAATTTTGGCGGGATCTCGATGACGTAGAGGACCCGTTGCGCATTCATTGTCGGGTCGATGTCCACCGCCTTGAGCTGTATGACTGACTTGAAAGTCGGCGGGGTGAGGCCGTCCGCAATGCGGCGGGATAGATCGGAATGGTCTTCATCGACGATTCCAACTGACAAATTGGTCGCTTCGGTCGAGGCGCCGGTGGCAGCGGCATAGATCGCAATGGTGAAGGAATAGGCGACAAGCAGCAGCATGATTGGGTCGGAGCGGAAGCTGCGCAGCTCCTTGATCGTCAGCCGGTAGATGTTCTCGAGGTGCAGCCGCAGTCCGGCGAACCGATTACTCCCGGGACCCTTCGTCTGCGTTGCCGATCCCGTTGCCGCCAATTCTCGTGCATCGGCGGCGTGGCTCTTTCCTGACATCTCACTTCTCCTGTTTCTGCAGGAATGTATGAGCGGCTATAAAGTAGACGACCGAGAACACCACCAGCACCAACGCGTTGAACCCGAGATCGGAATAGCTGAGGCCCTTGGTGAAAGTGCCGATGCTGATCGGCTGAAACCAGCCCGATGGAAACGCCAAACCGATTGCCCTGCCGGAGCCGGTAAGGGAGGAGACGGGCACGAGCAGGCCCGAAAAATTCACAACTGGGATAAGGGCAAGCACCGTGGTCGCGAACACGGCCGCGACCTGGGTTTTGGTAAACGTTGAGACGAGTTGCCCGAAACCGCAAGTCGAGAAGACGTAGAGCAAGGCTCCAAACGCGAGGGCTCCAAAAGATCCTTTGACCGACACATGGAAAACGATCGACGCCATCAGCACCATGAGGATGAACGCGAGCATCCCGACCACGACATAAGGGACCAGCTTACCCAGGAGGAATTCGAATTTGCTGATCGGCGTGGACCGGAAATTGGCGATCGAGCCCGTCTCCACCTCGCGCACGACACCGATGGTCGCCATGATTGCCGGGATTAGAACCAGTATGATCACGATGACGCTAGGAACCATGGAGAAGACGCTTTTGAAAGCCTGGTTGTAGCGGAAGCGGTTTTCGATGTTGACGCTTCCCACGTAGACATTCGAAGGTGCATTGGGGCCGAAGCGCTCCGTGACGAGGTCCTGCGCAAAGCGCAACAGCAGGCCGTTGACGTAGCCTTTCGCGGTCTCGCCCCGGAACGGCATCGCACCATCGATCCAGAAGGCGGCCTCGGGCGAATGCAGGTTTGCAAGATCGCGGCCGAACCCGGATGGAATTTCGACGGCAACGGCCAGCTCTCCGCTCCGCATGCGTTGCTCCAGTTCCGTGGTGGAGCTGATTGGAGGCCGTTCGGAAAAATAGTGAGATCCCGAGAAGCTTTCGAGCAGCCTGCGGCTCTCCGGCGTGCGGTCCTGGTCGAAGGCCGCATATTTCAAATTCTCGACGTCGAAGGTGATGCCGTAGCCCATCGCGAACATCAGTATGACAGGACCGACGAAGGCGAATGCAAGCCGGATGGGATCTCGCAACAGCTCCATCGCTTCCCGCCGGGCATAGGCCCACAGCCGCCCTGGATCAAAGCGCCTCGACGCGCGGGATCCGGCAGGCTTAGGGACCGTTTCGCCTGGGGGGGCGGCGGGTTGCGGCTCTGGCTGAGCCTTCTTTTCGGCTTTTTCCTCACTTCCGACCGCTTCCTCCAGATAGGAGATGAAGGCGTCTTCCAGCGACTGCTTGCCGCGCTCGTTGGTCAGCTCCTTCGGTGCGCCGACGGCGAGTACCCGGCCTCGATGCATCAGCGAAATACGGTCACAGCGGTCGGCCTCGTTCATGAAGTGGGTCGATAGAAAGATGGTGACGCCGTCGTTACGAGATAGATCGATCAGCGTTCGCCAGAACGCGTCGCGGGCCACGGGGTCGACCCCAGACGTAGGCTCGTCGAGAATGAGCATGGGTGGACGGTGGAGGACCGCCACCGCAAGCTGCAGTCGCTGCTTGACGCCAAGCGGCAGGCTTTCCGGCTTCGCGTCGGCCACAGCTGCCAGGTCATATCGTTCCAGCAACTCCTTGAGTCGACCTTCGATCTCGTTTGGAGGAAGATGGTAGAGATGCGCATGCAGCTCGAGATTCTGCCGCACCGTGAGCTCGTTGTAGAGCGAGAACGCCTGCGACATGTAGCCGACGTTCTGACGCGCCTCCATATCGTCGGCGCCCATCGGTTTGCCGAACAATTTGGCCGAGCCTTCAGTGACCGGCAACAGCCCCGTCATCATTTTCATGGTGGTGGTTTTTCCGCAGCCGTTCGAGCCGAGGAACCCGAAAATCTCGCCGCGTTCGATGCGAACGTTCACATGGTCGACGGCGACGAAATCGCCGAACCGGCGCGTCAGCCCTTCCGTCTCGATCGCCGCCGTCTTGTCATCGCTTTCAGTACGTGGCGGCACGATGACCTCCTGGTGCTGGCCACGCTTTTCCGGCGGGAGCAGCGCAATGAAGGCGTCGTCGAGCGTGCTCTTGTTGGCCCGGGCGAGGATCTCCTTCGGCGAGCCATCCGCGATGACCTTGCCGTCATCCATCGCGGCCAGCCAGTCGAACCGGCTCGCCTCGTCCATGTATGCGGTTGCGACGATCACGCTCATTTCCGGTCGACGCTCGCGTATGGAATCGATCAGCTCCCAGAACTGCCGGCGCGACAGCGGATCGACGCCCGTGGTGGGTTCATCGAGGATAAGGAGATCGGGATCATGCATCAGCGAGCAGCAGAGGCTAACTTTCTGCTTCATGCCGCCCGAGAGCTTGCCGCATGGCCGATCTCCGAACGGCTCGAGTCCCGTGGCCTTCAGCAGCTCGTCGATGCGCGTGCGACGTTCGGCCGTGCCCTGGCCGAACAGGCGGCCGAAGAAGTCGATGTTGTCGAGCACGCTGAGCGTCGGGTAGAGATTGCGACCCAGCCCCTGCGGCATGTAGGCGATGCGCCCGTAACTCGCGCGGCGATGGTGCTCATCGGCCATGTTGCCGTCGAGCACCGTGACTTTGCCGGTTTGAATTTTGCGCACCCCGGAAATGAGGGCGAGCAAAGTGGATTTGCCGACGCCGTCGGGCCCGATCAATCCCGCCATGCACTGGGCAGGAATTTCGAGCATGAGATCGTTCAGCGCGTACGCCTTGCCGTAGCGGTGCACAACGTGCTCGACTCTGGCGACAACGGTATCGGTCATTGCGGGAGCTTAACCTCAAGCTCTTTGGGCCAGGCGATCTTGGGATCGGTGCGCACGAAGGCGAGACCGCGGACGCCGGTTTTTACAGACTTGTGATACTGATCCAGCACCTTGGGGTCACCCTGGAGCTTGACGCGGAACATCAGCTTCTCCCGCTCCTCCGTCGTTTCCACGCTCTTGGGTGTGAACTGCGCCTCGGTTGCAACAAAGCTGACGGTGTTGGGGAGGACATATTGCGGTACCGGATCGAGAATGGTTCTGGCCTCATCGCCAATCGTAAGCCGGCCAGCCTGTTCCGCGGGCAGATAGATCGTCATGTAGACGTCATTCAGATCGAGAATCGTCAGAATGCGCTGGCCCGCGGAGACCACTTCACCGGCGCGAGCCAGCCGGTACTGCACGCGTCCGCTCCTCGGCGAGACCAGCACGAGATCCACCAGAATGGATTGCAGCCGTTCGACCTCGGCCTCGGCTGACTTGATCGAGGCGTCAGCCTCGTCACGCTGGGCGTTAGCCGCAACATAAGCCGCGTCGGCCGCTTCGAACCTGTTGCGCCGCTGGTCGACGACCTGCTGCGCAATATCCCCTTTTTGCAGCAGGGTCTTTCCGCGCTCATAGTCGGTCCTGGAGAATGTCAAATCGCTGTTGCGCTGGGCGATCAGCGCGACGGCTTCCGCGTAGCCCTGTTTCGCCTTCAGCACCTGGGCCTGCGCGGAGCGCAACTGGGCTTCGGTTTCCGGTGACGAGATGGTGGCGACCACCTGTCCCGCGGTGACCTCATCGCCCTCGTCAACGGTCAGCGTCGCCAGGCGACCCGCGTATTTCGCCGCCACATCCACCTGGGTGGCCTCAATGCGGCCGTTCGTCTTCACGATCCCCTCGGGCATGTCGCGACCACGCAAGTGGTTGATCAGCGTCTCGACGGCTTTCTTGGCTTTTTCTATAGGCTCTGGCGGCTTCGCTTGGGCGTGGGCCCCGGCGATCAAGGAGCCTTCGTCCGATATGTTCAACGCCGATGCAAGCGCCAGCAGAGCAACGCAAATCAGCGCGGCTTTCGGGGCGAGGGCGTGTACCCAACGCAGTGGCAGCTGCGCAGTCACAAGCTCCGTTCGGATCGACTTCAGTTTGGGCTTCGATACAGGATTTGCCAGCACGACGTTCTCCCGCTCCATTCGATCGGCGAAATACGCAGCACACGATCTTGCTTCCGCTTGCGCGCAGAACCGGTTGCCCGGCTTGAATTGTCGGGTCATCCGATGAGCGCGTTTAAATAATGGCAGATAGGGGCAGGCGTTCTTTTGATCCTGATCAAGGTATTGCCGCCTGCGGGCAAATAATATGTGGCATCGTCAGGCCCGTGGGATACGAAATGCACGAACCGTGCTTGAGGGTTCACGCTCGCGATAAGGAGGACGCAATGGCCGAAATCGTCACAGCCAGCATCCCACTGCACGATCTGCCGCCACCCAGAGTGCTCGAGGAATTGTCGAGCCAGATAAGCTCAAAGGCGTCGACTGCCATCAATGAGCTTAGTGAACATGCGCGCGCCTGGGAGAAGTCGGTTCCGTCGAGCGCTTTCGGTGACTATCTGCGCGACTCCTGGCAAAGGTCGGTTCTCTTCACGGATATCCTGCGCCAACGCGGCAACCAGCATGATGAGATGGTGTTGCACGGGGTGAGCTCGGTCCTGATCTATGACAGCGAACTCATCATGCGCGGCGACGAGTTGGCTCATCCGGTCAACTACTCGCTGTTGCGTATCATTCCGCCCGAGGGCGTGGAGGTGGATGACCGCAAACGCCCCGTCTTCGTCATCGATCCGCGTGCCGGGCAGGGACCGGGGATCGGCGGCCTCAAGCACATGAGCGAAATAGGCGACGCTTTCAGGGCCGGGCACCCGGTGTACTTCGCGGGCTTTACGGCTTCGCCTGTTGAGGGACAGCGCATCGAGGATGTCGCGCGCGCTTTTACGATCTTCCTCGAAAAGGTCGCTGAATTGCACCCCAAGGCACTCGGCAAGCCGTTCGTGTTCGGCAACTGCCAGGCCGGCTGGCACGCGATGCTTGCGGCATGCATGCGTCCCGATGTGGTCGGACCTATGGTCCTCGCGGGTACGCCACTCTCATACTGGGCCGGAATCCGAGGCAAGAACGCCATGCGGTACCTGGGCGGCTGGTACGGCGGAAGCTGGCCCGATCGCTTGACGAGCGATATGGGGAACGGCATCTTCGATGCCGCATGGCTGGTTGCCAACTTCGACAATCTCAACCCCGCCAATACGTTTTGGACCAAACAATACAACGTATGGGCCAACCCGGAGCAGGAGAAGAAACGCTACCTGGAATTCGAAAAGTGGTGGGGCGATTTTGTCGTCCTGCGCGGGGAAGAGATGCAGTGGATGGTGGACAATCTCTTTATCGGCAACAAGTTCTCGACCGGCCAGATCGTCACCAGCGACGGCATTCGCCTCGACATGCGGGAGGTCAAGACTCCGATCATCTGCTTCTGCTCGCATGGCGACAATATCACGCCGCCGCAACAGGCGCTGGACTGGATTCTCGACAACTACCAATCTGAGGACGAAATCCGGCAATGCGGCCAGAGAATTTTCTACAACATCGATCCCAAGGTCGGGCATCTCGCTATTTTCGTCGGTACGAAGGTAGCCGAGAAGAATCATGCCGAGTTCATCAACAACATGGAGCTGATCGACACGATGCCGCCGGGCCTCTACGAGATCGTGATCACCGAGAGGCCGGGCACGGAAGCTTCAAAAAAGGGAGAAGCTCTCGATTTCGATCTGTCGATCGAACAACGCGGTCTCGACGACATCCGCGCGCTGGGTTGCAACTCGCCCGATGACGAGCGCGAGTTCGAAGCTGCCAGACGCATCTCAGACCACAACAACGCGATCTATCAGACGTTCCTGCAACCCTGGATCAAGATGATGAGCGGCCCACAAGTCGCGCGCGCCATGATTGAGCTGAACCCGCTGCGGCTCGGGTATTCTCTGCCATCCGACAGCAATCTGATGATGCGATCAATTGCGCCGCTCGCAGATCAAGTCCGGACAGAGCGTAGGCCCGCCTCGGCTGACAATCCCTTCGTTGCAATGGAGCAGAAATTCTCGGAGACAATGGTCCACGGGCTCAACGTTTTCCGTGATCTGCGTGATCAGATGGTCGAGAGCACCTTTCACGCTATGTATGGTTCGCCCCTGGTCCAGGCCGCCTGCGGAATCTCCTACAATGATGCACCGCCCCGGCCGCGGCCCGGGCTGTTGCCCTCCGTGCTGGCGGCAGCGGAGAAGGAGAGACTTCGTCTGAAGCAACGGATACCGGAGGGTAACGTCTTCGATGCTGCAGCGCGCGTGGTGGTCTATATTGGCAAGGCTCAGCATCGCATCGATAAGAAAACGTTCGTTGCCCTGCGCGAGCTGCTTCTGGCGCATCCGGAAATTTCGGAGGTCGAGTTCAAGGCTGCGCTGCGCGAGCAGTGGGCGATCCTGGAAGTGGACGAGCTCGCCGCAATCGAGGCGTTGCCGCGACTGTTGCCTGCGGATGCCGCGGCGCGCCGCGCACTTTCCGACTTGCTTCAAAGGGCCGTCGCAGCGACTGGCAAGCTCAATGCCGACGGGCAACGGCGCCTAAGCAAGGTTTTGCATTTGCTGGACGGCTGAACTCAAGGAAGAGTAAGAAATGGCGATCGCGTTAGTTACCGGAACAAGCGGCGCGTTGGACTAGCTATGCTCGCGGGTAAGTGCAGTCCGGGCCGCAATGAGCTCTTTGCGCTTCTCCGCGTCGACCTTCGGGTATGCGAGGCCGAGATCAGCCACCGCATCCACAATCGCCGCTTCGACAACCAGGCGGGTGAACCACTTATTGTCGGCAGGCACGACGAACCATGGAGCATGCTTTGACGCCGTTGCTCGGATCGCTTCCTCGAAGGCCTCCATGTACTGGTCCCAGAACTCGCGCTCCATCACGTCGGACGGAGAGAACTTCCAGTTTTTCTCAGGCTCGTCGAGGCGCTCCGTGAAGCGCTTCTTCTGCTCCTTGCGCGACACGTGAAGGAAGAATTTCAAGATTGTCGTCCCCTGTCGGGAGATATAGTCCTCAAAATGCGCAATGTCGGCAAGCCGCTCGTCCCAGACACTCTTGCTGACGAGCCGCGGCGGCATCTTCTGCCGCTTCAGGGTTTCGGGATGCACGCGCACCACCAGGACTTCCTCATAGTATGACCGATTGAAGATGCCGATACGTCCGCGCTCGGGCATGCGGATGACGTAGCGCCACATGAAGTCGTGATCGAGCTCCTCCGACGAAGGCTGCTTGAACGAGAATACCTGGCAACCTTGAGGATTGACGCCCGACATCACGTGTTTGATCGTGCTGTCTTTGCCGGCCGCGTCCATTGCCTGGAAGATCAGCAGCAAGGACCAGCGGTCCTGGGCGTAGAGCATGTCTTGTTCTTCCGCCAGCCACTCGGTACCGATTTGGACGAGCTCCGCCCCCTGCGCTTTGTCCAACGTCAGGCTGCCGGTGTCACCTGGGTCGAAAGCGTCAAGGCGAAAGCCCTTGCCTTTGGTGATACGGAATGGATGGACAAGTTTCTGGATACGATCGCGAATTTCTTTTTCCAACATGGTGAGGCTCCCTTTTCGCGCGCGCCGTTCAGCTGATGTCTCACGCCTTGCTGGTAGATGCGTAGGCGGGAATCAGGATCAACAAGACAGCCCCAGAGAGCGCCCCAATGGCCGCCCGCTGCCACATATCGAGCGATGAGAACTCGTTCCAATAGTGGGCGACAAAGCTGGCAGCTCCTCCATAGGAAATGGCTGCGGGAACGAGGATAAACAGAAAAGCTCCGACGAGCGCCCCAACTACACCCCGCTCCCACCAATCGAGCGAGGAGGCCCAGTGCCAACACCTTGCGATGAAGTTCATCATGCGTTCAGGAGCTCAACTTGAATGCCTCCCAGCAGGCAAATCCAATTAGATAATGGCAGATGGGGCTAGGCGATTTATTGATCTCAATCAAAAGACGGCAGCTCGTGGCTGAATAACATGACCATATTCGAGCCTCCGAAGGTCGCCTAACTCCTCACCAGCGTCTCACGCGCGAGCGTCACAAGCTCACCAACCGCCTCGACGGCTACATCCGCCGGCCTGTATTTCGCCGGTATCTCCGGGTCATGCGCATAGTGGCCTTGGCGCGGAAACACCGTCGTCACGCGCTCGCTCCAGTGCGACTTCACCGCATCGAGGATGCGCAGCTTGTCGTCGATTAGTACATAATGCTTCGCCGGATAGAGCCGTTCGACGTCGGCAAGCTCGTTCTCCTTGTGAATGTAGATCAGCACCCGGCTATCGAACGCCTTCCAGAGGCCCGAGCGCTCGACCTCAACGGAGGTATTCGATCGTGCGCGATGTGACGTATGCCCTTCAGGACGGAACCTTCCCAATCTAGAAGGATTGGTTGGGCTGGCAGGCTACCAGCGAGTGTCCCTTTGTATCGTACATATTTCGTTTGCGCTCTGCCTCGCCGTCCTTCTTTCGGAAGTCTGGACCACGTCATCGTCCTGGGCGAGGCGCATCTGCGCCGAGTTCTGAAATGTTACGCCGGCTATTATAATAGCTTCAGAACGCATCGATCCTTGAACAAGGATGCGCCGGTTTCTCGTCCGGTTCAGCGAATCGGAAGCATCAAATCACACGCCATCCTTGGCGGACTTCACCACCACTACGCCCGAGCTTAAGTTTTCGGCACACACAATGCGCGGAACCTGTCCTCGTCATGCTTGGCCTGGGTTTTGTTTGTCCGCAATTTGACGAAGAACAGCGTAGGAGCAGACCACCGACCGCTCTGAGGCAGCATAGGAGCCGCAGGGTGCGCGTTCACCAATTAATCAGTTGCGCCAGATGGTTGGCGCACCCTTTCCGATCTGGTGCGAAACTGGTGCAGTACGCGCGAGCTCATTGGTGGCTCAGTTTCTCTCTCCTCGCCGGCAGTAAGACGCTCGAGCAGGCCTATTTGTCGCGCCGCTCTTACTCTCGTGCCAGCTGTTGTAAGAACTGCACGAGGGCATTCCTGCCGGCCTGTTCTGCCGCTGCCTGATTTTGATAGCCGCTAGCGCCCGCGATCGGGCGGCGTCTTGGAAAACGTGGTCGAGATACCACTGGTGACCGAAGAAATGCCGCACGATGCTGACGGCGAGCGTGAACGTCTCTCGGGCTGGATCGTCCCGTACCTCTTGCGGAAAGCTCCGCCTCGTCGCCTCAAGATCGGCGAACGAGATAGGCGGGAGTATTGCGCCAACGGGCGGCAGAATGTTTTCTCTAACTATCGTCTTCTGGCCGCGAGAGCCGAAAAAGAGCCAAAAATCTCGACACGTATCGCAAGCCTTTGAAAAATGGCGCGCCCGGAACGATTCGAACGTCCGACCCTCCGATTCGTAGTCTGATGCCTTTGCCTCGATACAGGCCAACCCGCCGATTTGCACGCCATTCTACGACAAAGCGCTACGACTCTCCGATCATGCTGTATTCCCTGAACGCGTGTGTTCTGATTAGGAATGAAATACTATGGAGAGCGGCCAAGAAATAGGAGGGGCAGCGTCTGCGCGGTTGGGCTCGATCGTCGGGACTACGCCATTGCCGCCGTTTGCCCCCTCACTCCCACTCGATTGTCTTGCATCGACCTATCATTATGATTTTAGGATACAAAATCAAGCTGATCAGCTCAAAGCACCGGCGGCCAGACCGTCACAACCGGTCCATTATGAATCCACAGCAATATCTCTTCGGCTGCGCAATCGCTCGATATCGGCATCTATCGAGCCCAATCGCGTACCGCAGCTGAACACATTTGGCGTTCGCCCCCCTTGGGCGTGAACCCGTAAATCCAGAGCGATCGTCGGACAATCCGCTCAACGTCCTGGGGATGCCGCATTGGCAAACTGGAACAGTACGTTGATTACCTTTTTGTTGGTGGCGCTGCCGCAGGCGTCAGTCCCGCCTGCTCGTCCTTCGAATAGGGCTCGCCGAAATAAGGAAATTCCGCGCGCGCACGTGCCTTGTCCGGTGCAACGCCGTCAGCAAGTGCGGTATTGCTGGAGAGCGTGAGAATGACATCCATCGCATCGTCGGCCAGTCCGCGGCCGTTGAATCCTGCAAAATCGAAGCCCGCAGGCGTCCCCAATTCGTAGGGCAACACCGCCGGCAACAGCCGGGACGCCAACTGCTTGCCGTAATCGGCGGGATGCGGCGAGGTACCGGCAAGGCCGGACAGCTTCTCGGCGACACCGCCGATGAGGGCGCCGAATTTAGCCAAATCGTCGGCCGGGACGCCGCGGTTGAAGTCCTCGCGTGCGTTCATGTCGAGGATAAAGACATTGGTGATCAGCGGCAGGCCCCAGCGCGACACCTGCACCTCGGGCGCGTGCCCATAGAGCGAAGCCGTTGCCCAGCACGAGACCTTGCCCTTGCCGATCATCGCCGTCGGGACTTCCAGCACGATCGCACTGACGTTTCGCCGAGCAAAAAAATTCTTCTTGTTCAGGAAGGCATCGGGATTGAACTTGTTGTCCTTGAACAGCGCGTTGCGGAATGCGCCGAGGGCTGCGGCGTCGCCGGCAAACAGGTCGGGCGCGAGGCCAGCATAGGCCGACAGCCCCGACTTGCTGCGTACCAGCCCTTCCGTTTTGCCTTCCAGGACAAGCTCGCCCTCCTCGCCCTTGCGGGCAGCCTTTCCTGTCGCGCGGCGCACCTGGAATGGCTGGACATGCTTGTGCTCGTCACCATCGGCGTGTTCGACCCCGCCAAAGCGGACCTTGAAGGCGAGATCTTCCCAGTGATCGCCGTCGAGGTCGAAGCGGAAGGAGTAGATCGCCTCGTCGCGAAAGGTCGTCGGCGCGGACACGCCGGCATCGGGGTTGACTGTCATCGCCATGACCGTGGTCCCGGGCTTGCCTGGAAAGAGATAGAGATCGCAGACATTTATCCGGGGATCTTCGCGGGCAGTTGGGGTATCGAAATGATGTGACATCGGCGTGTTCCTGGAAGGGTTGCTAGCTCAGGTCGGCTGGCGAGATCAGGTAAGGGAAGTGATCAAGCGGCATTGCCCCTTGCTCGTTGGCGACCGAAAACGATGAACCGCCCAGCAACGTACGAACGATCTCGGAGGTTCTTTCGGCAGGATGCCGGCCGTTCTGGCCGGCATAGCTGAAGCCGAGGGGCGAAGCGGGCTTGAAGCTGATGACATCCGGCAGGATCGCATCGGCCAAGCGCCGCGCGTAGGCGTCCGGATCGCTCACGATACCGAGTCTCCTCGCACGTGCAGCCATGATCCTCGTGGCAAGCGGTCCCAAAATCGCTCGATCATCGGCTGGCGAAATCTGGCGATGGATTTGCGCAAGCTCCCGGTCACACCGAACGAGTTCAGCGACAATGGGATTGCCGAGGCGCCGTCGCGGCTGTTCGCCGCCTGAAATCTCGGCCCACACATCAAGCGTATCCGTGGAATCAAGCCTGCAGGCATCGAGTTCCAGCACCACCGCGTCGACGAAACGGCCGCCCATCACGCCGCAGCCCGAGAAAATCCGCACACGATCATCGCTCGCAAACCGCGCAACAGCGGCTCCCGTGAGATCGACAGACCATGTCTTCGCACCAGCGTGGATTCGGGCAGTTGCAGCAGCGAAACGTCCATGATCGGACGGAACGGAAAGACCGATCACGGTATTTGCCGAGCCGGGAGCCCGAAAGACGAATAGTTCTGGGTACGCTAACGCCTCGCGAGCTGTTGCCCAGCCGGGGGTGAGCCCGATGGCGGCCATGGCCGTCGCAGCCTGCAGCCACGCGCGACGCGACATTCCAGGCCCGGTGCGCTCTTTGGAAGCTGTCAATGCCATCAAAACCTCCCGATTGCCTTCCTGCCCGTCCCGCCCTTTTGGAAAGGTCAACGCCTTCAAGGTAAAGGTATCGACTTGATAAGGACGCGCTATAGCTCTCGTCCCGATCTGGCTCTCATGTCGAATATATCGGCTCGGGGTGCGGCCGCTGAGTCGACGTCGAGGAGCGGCGATCGCCGTTGAGCCATTTCGCCGTGGTAGCCGCCTGGACCAGGACATTGACGGCCGGCGAATATTGCCGCCCGCGCACGGTCACCAGGCTTACCTCGCGCCAGAGCTCGGGATCGGTCAGAGGCTTGGCGATAACGCCCGGGTGGTCGATGATCTGCTGCGGCATGCAGGAAAAGCCCATGCCGGCGGCAACCATCGCCAGGATCCAGTCGTCGCGGTCACTCTTGTAGGTGGCCCTGATGCTTGCGCCGCGTTCTAGGATGACCTTGCGGGCGAGTTCGCCGATCCGGCAGCGGACCCGTTGCAGGAACGCCTCATTGTCGAGATCGATGGCTCGAACCTCGTCCTGGTTTGCTAGGCGATGCTGGGCGCTGAGCGCCAGCATCAGCCGTTCCTCGAACAGCGGCAAATAGCGCAAGTTTGCATCCCGCCTGTTGTCGATGCTGGCAATGATGGCGACTTCCAGCTCGCCCCGTTCGAGGTCACCGTAGATGTCGGGCGCATCCGCATTGGCGATCTCGAGATCGATGCCGGGATGACAGGTGCAAACGTCGGTGACGAGCCGCATGAAGGTGCTCGGCGCAATCGTTGACATCACACCAAGTTTTAGGCGCACTTTTTCGAGCGCCTTGAAATGCTGAGCCTGCTGCTTGGCGAGCGTCATGCGTTCGCATATTTCGTCGAAATGCGGTTTCATCACCAGGCCCAATTCCGACAAGTGTGTCGCATTCCTCTCGCGGTTAAACAGGATACCGCCAAGCTCCTCCTCGAGCAGTCGGATCGCACGCGTCAATGAGGGCTGGGAGACGCTGCAGCGCTGGGCGGCTCGCGTGAAATTCAGCTCCTGCGAGAGCGCCTGAAAGTACGTGATCTGTCTTATTTCCACCGTGTCCGCCTAGCGCTTGGCCCCAATCATCGATCGTCTGCCCGCGCTCCCCGGCAGAGCGCAATGCTGGTATAAGTTAGGCCAGACCCAAAATCCAAACATCCAAAAAATGTCGCCGCGCGTCCAATTCTGGATTTCGCTTTGCCGTTGAGGCACAATGGGCTTGCTCCCACATCTCGGTTGCGCAGCCGGCCGCGCCGATGCGATTGACATCAGGACTTTTGTCGGCTTCACGCCGCATGCAACGTCAACGGGCGCTTGCAGACCGAACGATGAGGATTGACAAGGTGCCGGGCACGCCTGCTGCGAAAATTCCGCTTCAAGAACTGGATCGTCTGCTCTCGACGCTGGAGGTGGACTTCGTCAGACTGACTGAATGCCTCATCAGTCCCGGCTGGCAACTCTCGTTTCAGCCGAACCAATTTCCCGCCATTCATTACACACTACAGGGAAGCGGGACGTTCAGCGTTGGCGACGGCTTCTCCATCCCGATCGAACCTCATTCGCTTGTCATCGTGCCGCCGGGCCAGACCTATCGCATGGACAACTTGGTCGGACAGCATCTCGTCGATACGCTTGAATACGATGCATCGAAATGGCCGCCAGTGGTTCCGGGTCAGGTCAGACGGATCGTTGCCGGACCGAATGAGCCAAAGATGCTGATCATCTGCGGATATTTCCGCGCTTCCTATGGAACCTCAATCGAGCTGTTCTCCTCGCATAGCCGGCCGATCCACGAAAACTTCGACGGCAACGACCAGGTCGACGTCAAGCTGCGGGCTGCGCTCGAAGAACTGGTCGCGCAGGAAGTTGGCGCAGGTGCCATGACGGCCAGCCTGATGAAGCAGGTGCTGATCACGATCTTCCGGCGATCGCTGAGTTCCCAGGCCCTCTGGATCGAGAGGTTTTCGGCGCTGCGCGATGTGCAGATCGCAAAGGCCTTGGCCGAAATGGTCACGCGGCCCGGCGCGCCTCACACGCTGCAATCCCTGTCTGAAATCTCAGGCCTGAGCCGGTCCGGATTCGCCGAGCGATTCACCTCCGTGTTGGGGCGTGCGCCCATGACCGCGCTTCGCGAATTGCGTCTGAAGCACGCCGCCCATTTGCTGCGGATGGAGGGCCAGTCGATCGAGCAGGCTGCCAACGCGGCGGGTTATAGCAGCCGAAGCAGCTTCGCCCGTGCCTTCCGGCGAGCGCATGGATGCGATCCATCGGAATATCGCAAGATGGCGGCCGATAAGGACCCTGTTCGCTAGTCAGTCACCTTGCCCCGTCCCAAGCCCTTGCACAATGCGGCGCTATGGAAACGATACATTCAATTCAGCCCGGCTTTTGATAAGCAGCGCGTCGGACGGCATTGAACGCGTGGCCGTTTGCCGCGTCGCTATCCGCACCGCCCCTCTGCCATCCGAGGCGAAGCAGACCACTTGCCAACGTGACGTCGCGCCTGAAGGGCTGACCCAGGAGTTTGGGAACTCGTCATGGACGCGCCCGTCAACGACACAGTTAGTAGGCCCGATGAGCTGGCTCGCCTCGCCCTTGAGGCGACGGCCGAAGGCATCTTTGGCGTCGACACGCTGGGCCGCATTACCTTTGCCAATGCCTCCGCGTGCCGATTGCTCGCGTACACCGCTGCGGAGATGGTCGGCCAGTCCGCACACGTTCTGCTTCAGGAGCGACAGTGTGGCAGGTGAGAAACCGTTCACGATGTATCCTCGGCGTCAGATCCTTATTTTGACCCCACTTCAGCTGGGTCAGGCCTCGGTCTCTTTCCGTAAGGCCAGCGAAAGAGGTCAAGAGAGCCGCCGGCGTAACAAAGCCTGCCTCGACGCGAAGCTATCAAGAAGCACGATGGTCGAAGCGCGAACTGGAGGGGATACGCAATATGTCGCTGAAATGGCTGAAGAGCGCGACCATGGTGCTGGCCTTCTGGTTGTCCGCGAGTGCGCAGGCCGGCGTCACCCCCGGGCCGATCACGCTCCAGGCGCATGACGGGGTGTCGATATCCGGCTTGGTGTACGAGGCGAGACAACCGAAGGGCATCATCCTGCTGTTCCACCAGGCCGGCTCCAGCAAAGCTGAATACGCGACAATCGCTCCAAGACTCGCCGCTGCTGGCTTTACGGCACTGGCGATCGACCAACGATCCGGCGGCGCCCTGTACGGCCCGAACGAGACCGTCTCTCGGCTCGGCAAGCCTGCGACATACGAGGATGCCAAGGCCGATCTGGAGGCGGCTCTCGATTGGGCGCTGCCGCGACATCTGCCGATCATATTGTGGGGGAGCAGCTATTCAGCGGCACTTGTCTTCGAGGTGGCCGCCGAGCATACGAACCAGGTTAGCGCGATCCTCGCCTTTTCACCGGGCGAGTATCTCGACACGAGCGGCGCAGTTGCCCGTGCAGCCGGGCGCGTCCAGGTCCCGATTTACGTCACATCGTCATCCGACGCTGACGAAATCCAGACTGGCCGCGCGATCCTGTCTGCCGCACCCGCGCGCGTTAAGACTCAATTCGTCCCGAAGTTCGGGGTGCACGGTTCTTCAACGCTGATCGAGGCACGCAATCCCAAGGGAGCGGCCGAGAATTGGAACCACGTTCTAGCTTTCCTGTCAGCGCTATCCAAACCGCCGGGCTGAAGAGGAGGCAACCTCGAGCTGCCTCCGAACTTCGCTACGCGAGAAGCGCCGCTGCAATGACGGTTGGGCAAGGGCCAGGAGCCCTAGCTTGTCGCATTCAAAAGCCGTCGCACTGTGCGCTCGATTTCATCATATTGGCCTTCGCCCGCATGACTGAACACGACGTTGCCGCGCTGGTCGACGATATACTGGGCCGGCCAGTACTGATTGCGCCAGGCATTCCACGTCGCCGACTCGTTGTCCTGCGCCACGGGATAGGTGATGCCATGGCGTTTCAGGGCAGCCTGCACATTGCCAGCCGACCGTTCGAATGGAAATTCGGGCGTATGGACGCCGACGACGACCAGCCCCTTGTCCTTATACGTTTCGTAGAGCTTGGTCACGTAGGGTAGCGTGTTGACACAGTTGTAGCAGCCATAGGTCCAGAAATCGACCAGCACCACCCTGCCCCGCAAATCACCGATCGAAAGCGGCGCCGAGTTGAACCACTTCGTGATGCCGACGAAATTCGGGGCCGTACCACGCGCGTCGGCTACCCGAAGAAGCCCGCGATTGTCGCCGGCTGACGCTGGCGCCGCCAGAGCGGCCGCGGCAAGACCAGCGACTGTAGTGAGAACGCTTCTGCGTGATCGGATCATATCAAGCTCCTTGGGTTACAGGCCGAAGTGACCTTCTGGAATGAATTGACCGAGCCAGGCGAGCGCGACTGCGTCGTATTGCAGAAAAGCGCTCAACGCGAACGCGATGACGACGGCGCCAAAGGCCTGTTGCAACCGCGCCGCGTAAGGGGCGAGGCTTCGCAATCTTGTCGAGATTGCCTGTCCACCATAAGCGAGGCCAAGCATGGGCAATGCCGCGCCGATGGTATAGGTCAGCAGCAGCAGCGCTCCGTGCGCGTGATCGGGCGACGTCGCAATTGCGGTCAGGATCGCTCCGAGCACCGGGCCTGAGCAGGGCGTCCAGATCAGCCCGAGCGTCGTGCCGAGAATGAAGCCGCCGAGATTGGTTTGGGCCGCCGTTGTCCCCTGCACCGCAAGGCCGGCATTCGCCAACCTTGCCGTCACCCGCTCGAATGCGGCCGGCCAGATCATCAACGCGCCGAAAACCAGCAGGAGTGCAAGTCCCGCCTTGCGAAGCGTGTCGGGATCAAAGTGCAGAGCGGTCGCAACCGCGTTCAACGCAAGCGCAACAAAGGCGAACGACACGACAAAACCCGCCGCGATAAGAGCCGGTCGGGCGCCGGCACGCTGGCCGATCGACGCGCCGAGCAGGATCGGAAGCACCGGTAGCGTACAGGGCGCTACGATTGTCAGCATGCCGGCGAACAGCGCGAGTATGAGGTCGGTCATTGGCGTCACGAACCTGCAGCGAGCGCGCCCTTTTGAGGCGAGCCCGCCGGGGAAAGCCCTTACTTCTTCATTTCGTCCTTTTTCATGCCGTCCTTCGACATCGAGTCCTTGGACATCGAGTCCTTGGACATCGAATCCTTCGACATCGAGTCCTTCTTCATCGAGTCCTTAGACATCGAATCCTCCTTTGACATTGAGTCCTTCTTCATGTCATCGGCGAAAGCCTTGGGCGTCAGCGCGAGCCCGAATGACAGGGTTACGGCTGCGAGGACAATGGCGGCGCGCTTAATCATGTTGTCGAATCTCCTTGAGGACATTTGCCGATTGGCAACGGGTGTCGCCCATTTGAACTTCGAAAGAGACCGTCACTCGTTACAAGCCAGGACAAAGAATTGATCACAAGGGCGTGAGCCATTCCGATGGTGATCGAGCAACGCTCTTGGTTTGATACGCGATGGCTCGCTGATCGGCCCACGGGATCATCGTTCGCTGCAGGCACCTGTTCGACTTCGGCGGTCGCGCATATTGTGCGCCGCCACGTCCCCGTCGGACTCCGTCAGGACCAAACTGCTCGCGCAATCTGTTCGGGCTTGATCGGCGTCGCGTTGAATTCGACCTTGAGATGGGACAATGCGTCGCAGACGCCATTGGCGATCACGACTGGCGGAGCAATTGCACTGCCCTCCCCGACACCTTTGACCCCGAACGGATTCAAGGGAGATGGATAGTGCATATGCTTCAACTCCATATGCGGAACATCGCTCGCGCCGGGCACCAGATAGTCCATGAACGACCCGACGAGCAGTTGCCCTTCCGAATCGTAGGTCAGCTCCTCGAGCAATGCGCCGCCCAGACCCTGCACGGCGCCACCGTGGATCTGTCCGTCTACCAGCATCGGATTAACGACCACGCCGCAATCGTGCACGATCACGTATTTCTCGATCTCGATTCGCCCCAGTTCCACGTCAACATCGAGAATGGCCGCATGTGTCGCATAGGCCCAAGTCACCGTGGGCGGCTGGAAATAGGCCGTCTCTTCAAGACCGGCAGAGACACCCTCGGGTCGCGTGTTTTCCCAGCCGGGCATCGCGGCCTTGGCGATCCTGGCGAGCGGCAGCTCCTTTCCGGGAACGCCGACGAGTCCGACCGCCCCGTTGCGAAGCTCAAGATCGACCGGTGAGCACTCCATCAGGTTCGCGGCAATCGCAAACACCTTCTTCTGCAACACCTGGCTCGCATTGTAGATCGCGCCGGAGAGATTCACGGTGCTCCGGCTCGCGATCGTGCCGAACCCGATTGAGATCGCGCTCGTGTCCGCCAGTGCAACGACGACATCCTTGGGATCGACCTTCCAGGTGTCGGCGACAATCTGCGAGAAGATCGTTTCCATGCCCTGCCCTTGCGGACACGCGCCGCCGGCGAGATAGATCTTCCCGCTTGGATCGATGCGCACGGTCGCGCTTTCGAATGGTCCGACGCCCGTGCCTTCCACATAGCAGCCGAGCCCAAGTCCGAGAAAGCGGCCTTGCGCGCGCGCCTGGCGCTGCCGCTCACGAAACGCTTCAAGTCCGCCGATGGCCGCCAAGGCTTGCCGCAGCGATTCCGGGTAATCGCCGCTGTCATAGACGATCGGCTCGCCGTCGCGATAAGGAATGCCGAGATGATAGGGCATCTCCGAATGTGGGATCATGTTTCGCATTCGGACGACGGCCGGATCGAGGCCGAGTTCGACCGCGATGAGATCCATCACGCGTTCCATCGCGAATGTGGCCTCGGGCCGTCCGGCACCGCGATAGGGTGCGTTCGGCACCTTGTTCGTAACCACGATCCGCGATCGTACAGAGAAGTGATCGAACTTGTATGGCCCGGGCAGATGCACCGCGGTGTTGTAGGCGATTCCGGATCCGATCGGATTCCATGCGCCGCAGTCAACGATGAATTCGTCCCGGAAAGCCAGCAGATGGCCGTCCCCGTCAAAACCGAACTCAACGTCATGCGTCTGGTCGCGTGAATGACAGGCGCTCATGAAATGCTCATGCCTGTCTTCGAGCCATTTGACCGGACGTCCCACCTCTCGCGCCAGGAACGGGATCAGCAAATCCTCGGGATAAACGTGTCCCTTGACGCCGAATCCGCCGCCGACGTCGAGCGCAACACAACGAATGCGGGCCTCCGGCATCTTGAGGACGGTCGATGCTTCCCGGCGTAGCCAATGAATGACCTGGCATGCGGACCAGACCGTGATCGTATCCGTTCTCTCGTCATGTGCGGCGGCAACGCCGCGGCATTCCATCGGTATCGCGGCGTAGCGGTGATGGTAAAATCGGCGCTTCATGCGGTGCGGCGCTTTCGCGAGCGACGCTTCCACGTCGCCCTTTGCCACCTCGAAATCGCCGATCACGTTCGTGTCGTATTGCTCATGCAAGATGGCGGAGTCGACGCCTAATCCCAGCTCGGGATCGACTACAGCCGGTAACGGTTCGATATCGACTGTCACCAGTTCAGCCGCATCTTCCGCCAGGTATCTGCTCTCGGCGAGAACGACCGCGATAGCCTCACCCACGTGCCTGACCTTGTCATGAGCGAGCAGCGGTTGCTGCGGATTAAGGAACTTGTGCTGAACGCGCGTCGCCCACTTCCGCGGCAACGACAATTGCGTGTCCGGAACAGGCGGGAGCAGTTTCGCAAGGTCAGGTCCCGCAATCGCATAAACCACGCCGGGGCTTTCCAATGCCCGCGAGAGGTCGACCGATTTAATCCGCCCATGAGCGACCTGACTGCGAACGAATGTAGCGTGCAACATGCCCGGCAGCTTGAGATCGGCGACAAACTCGCCCTTTCCGGTCAGAAGGCGCCGATCTTCCCTCCGCAGGACCGACTTGCCGATAAATCCATCCGCATCAGACATTCGCCAGCGCTCCGACCTTGCTTTCGCCGCGCATGTCCGCCGCCGCTTCCATGACCGCCTTGACGATGTTCTGATAGCCCGTGCAGCGGCACAACACCGCCGAAAGCGCTTCCCTGACCTCGGGCTCGGTCGGCGACGGGTTGGTCTTCAGAAAGTCGATGACGGTCGCCAGCATTCCCGGCGTGCAGAACCCGCACTGCAGCGCATGGTTTTCGTGAAAGGCCTTTTGGACAGGATGATACTGTCCCGCCGCCGACAAGCCTTCAATCGTCACGATCTCCGCGCCATTCGCCTGCGCGGCCAGCATGATGCACGACCTCACCGCTTCGCCGTTGACAAAGATGGTGCAGACGCCGCACACGCCGTGCTCGCATCCAGTATGCGTGCCCGTCAGATTCAGATGATCGCGGAGGAAGTCGGCCAGCAACGTGCGGGATTCGCAATGTCCCACGAGGTTCTTGCCATTCACCTTGAGATGGATCTCGACTGATTTTGCCATAGCTTTGCTTTTCGCAGGGCCGATCCGCTCAGTGCGGCTTTGAGGGGTCTGCGGCTCGTTTCAGGACGCGCATGGTGAGGACCTTGGTCAGGTGACGCCGATACTCTTCGCTCGCATTGCGGTCGGATACCGGCTCAACGGCAGCGGCCGCCGCCTCGCCCGCTCGCTCGATTGCGTCCGGGTCGACGGGACGACCTTCAAGCGCCTCTTCTGCCGCCCTCAAGCGGCTCGAAAACGGTGAAACGCCCGCGGTCGCAATCCTCGCCTTTTCGCAAAGGCCGTCTTTCATCACGAGCATCGCCGCAACCGCCGCGATGGCAAAGTCCCCGTGCCGGCGCGAAAACTCCTCGACGGCGAACGAAGCCTCTTTTGGCATCGTGGGAAAGCGCACCTCGGCGAGCATTTCATCTTCGGCAAGGCTGGTCGTCATTGCGTCGAGAACGAGTTCTGCCGCGGGGATCGTACGCTCGCCATTCGGGCCTCGCACCAGCACCTCGCCTTCCAGAACCTGCAGGATCATCGGAATCTCGGCGGCGGAATCGGCATTCGCGAGCGAGCCGCCAATCGTTCCCCGAGAACGCGTCGGCAGGTGTCCCACCATCTTGATGGCTTCATGCAGCAGCGGCAGGTCTCTGGCGATCACGGCCGAGAACTCGAGTGCACGCTGCCGCGTCATCGCGCCGATATGTACCTGTCGGCCGGCCTCCCTGATGAAGGCGAGTTCGGGAATGCGGTTCAGATCGATGATGACTTCCGGCGTGGCGAGGCGAAAGTTCATCATCGGAAGCAGGGTCTGACCTCCCGCCAGCAGACGCGCGTCGCTCCCGTGACGTTTCAGGAGCGCCATCACGTCATCAATCGTGGTGGGCGCGTAATAATCGAATGACGCGGGTTTCATCTCGGCTCCGGCAGGACCAGGCGTCGGCTGCTCGACATCGGCTATCGCCCCTTCTGCGAGCGTTGCGAGACGTGCCAGGGCAACATCCAGCGTTCGACGGCTTCGATCATGAAGAACATGATGGTACCGAGAACGCCGAGCACCAGGATCGCGGCGAACGCGCGCGTGCTGTTGAAAGTCGCCTGGCTCGTCAGGATGACGTAACCGAGCCCCTGCTCGCCTGCGACGAACTCTCCGACGATGGCGCCAATCAGGGCAAACGAGATACCGATCTTCGCGCCCGCAAACAGGCTCGGCAAGGCATTCGGGAAGCGAACCTTCAACATGACGTCACGGCGCGGCGCCCGCGCCGAGCGCGCAAGGTCGATCATGTCGTTGTCGATGGCCCGCAATCCCACCGTCGTGTTGATCACGATCGGGAAGATGGCGATGATCGCCGCAATCGCGATCTTCGGCGCACCGCCGGTTCCGAGCCAGATCACGAACAGCGGCGCCAAAGCGACCTTCGGAATGGAATTGGTTGCGACCAGCAAGGTGTAAAAGGTGCGGTCGATGAAGCTCGACGATACGATCGCGATGGCCAGAAGCACGCCTCCGACGAGGGCGATCAAGAAGCCGACGCTCGTGACGTACAGCGTGTAGAGCGACTGCTTGGCGAAGAAGGCCGGATTGTCGATGATGTCGGAGATCACGACCGTCGGCGCCGGCAGCAGGAAGCTTCGGATGCCGAAGACACGAACGGACAGTTCCCAGACGACGACGAGAACCGCCAGGACAATGATGATCGTGCGGGTCTGCTCCGTATTGCGCCAGTAGCTCATGAGGTCATTCTGCTTTGAGAAGCCCCATCGACGCGAAGAGATGACGGATGTGCTGGACATATTTGCCGAATTCCTCAGTTTGACGAATGCTGAGCGGACGAGGCCTGGGAATGTCGATCGGAACGATCTCGGCAATGCGGCCGGGATTGCGCGCCATCACCACAACCCGGTCGGCCAGATAGACGGCCTCGTCGATGCCGTGGGTGATGAAGATGACCGTCTTGCGCGTTTCGTACCAGAGTCGCTCCAGTTCCGCGTTGAGGTCGTCGCGCGTCATGGCATCGAGCGCACCGAACGGCTCGTCCATCAGGAGAAGATCGGGGTCGACGATCAGCGCGCGGCAGATGGCGACGCGCTGGCGCATGCCGCCCGACAGTTCCCATGGAAACCGGTGCGCGCAGCCGTCCAGCCCATAATCCTTGAGCAGCTTGAGCGCACGCGCCTCATAGTCCTGGCGCCGTAATCCCCTGAACTCGACTAGGATCAACACATTGTCGAGGACGGTCCTCCAGTCGAATAGGACGTCGCGCTGGAACACGATCGCCATATTGTCCGGCGGCGCCGTAACCTGCTGTTTCCGGATCGAGATCGATCCGGAACTGACGGACTGAAGGCCGGCCACGCATTTCAGCAGCGTGCTTTTGCCGCATCCGGACGGGCCGACGATGCTGACAAATTCACCCGCCGCGACGTCGAGGTTGATGCCCTTCAGGGCGGGAATCGGATTTTCGTCGGCCGCGTATGTCTTTTCGACATTGCTGATCGAAATGTAGGCAGGGTCGCCGGATCGGACGACCGACTGAGACTCCATTGGCCGGCTCCTGACGAGCTGCAACGTCATGATTTGATGAGGTCGTTGGTGAAGAACTCATCGATGTTGGCGTCGGCCTTGGCTTGACCCGCCTCCGCCATCATGGCGATCGTCTTCTTCCAGTCATCCGGGGACTGCCAGCCCATCGGCTTGCCCTTGGTGTTCTCGGTATCGATGAACTCCTTGCAGAGCGCGGTCTGGCCCCTGAGGACATCGAAATTGAGCTGCTTGTCGGCACGGTTCGCCATGATGGCTTTTGCGCCCTCGTCGATATGCGCCGGATCTGCGAATAAGTATTGCCAGGCCTTGCTCTGGTTGGCGACAAGCTTGGCCAACACGTCCTTGCGTTTTTTCAGCGTCTCGTCCGACGCGATCAGCCCGTAACTCGGAAATGCAATGCCTGCATCGGCAGCCAGGATCGAATAAGCCGGACGCTCCTTGGCCACATAAGGCTCGCCGAATTCCTTGAGCGACATGAAACCATCGGCGCCGCCGGACACATAAGTCGGAACCATTGCCGCCGGCGAAACCATCACCACGCTGACCTTGTCGGCCCCTTCGCCGCGTTCGAGACCGATGCGCTTCAGATACACATCTATAAAGGGCGCCCACGGGCTGGCGGCGAAGCAGACGATCTTCTTGCCGGCTAGTTCCTTCGGCGTCTTCGGGCCGCTCTTGGCATCGACCAAGGTCGCAAGATCGCCCTTACGCATAAATCCGGCAAACGAGGTCACCGGAAGCCCTTTCGACCGCGCAATCGCCAACAAGCCAAGCTGAACGAGCCCGACATCGACGTTGCCGGCCGCGACCAGATTGATCGTATTGAGGGATCCGGTGCCGTCCTGCAGGTCGACAGTCAAGCCGTCGTCCTTGAACCAGCCCTTTGCCATGGACAGATGCAGGGCCGATTGGACACCCCAGGGCGCAAAATCGACGCGAACCGACAGCGCTTCATCCGCAAGCGCGCGCCCGCTGCGCAGCACGAATGGAGCGGCGACTGCACCAGCGAGAAGCACGCGGCGTGTCAGGCCTGATGCGGCCTTTGAACCGGAAACGGCAGGCAAGGCTCCCTCCTCAAGGAAACTTCTTGTTGGCGAATTTGTCGATGTCGACATCAGATCACCTTGCATCCATCCTATGGGTTAACTGTCTAGTCAGTCAACTGACTGACCTGGGGCATTTTCAAGCAACAACCGTGCCATGGACAGCGGCGCATCCGGGCGGACCGAATGGCCACAAAACCAACTGCCCCGAAAACGACGCGCATCACGCGTGCCCCGGCGCGGCGCGGCTCGCAATGTCGCGCACGGCGATGTACGCAAACACAATCGCCGGCCCGAGGGTAATGCCCGGCCCGGGATAGTTCCCTCCCATAACTGAATGCATATCATTGCCGCACGCATAGAGCTTCTCGATCCGGCTTCCGTCCTGACGCAGCACACAAGCCGATTCATCGGTGACAAATCCGGTAGCGGCGCCGATATCCCCCGGGAAAAGCCGAACCGCGTAGAATGGCGGCGTTTCGAGCGCGCCAAGACAAGGATTGGGCGCGTGGTTCATATCGCCGGCCGTAATGCGCTGATAGTCGGTCGAGCCGCGCCCGAAGTCCTGATCGACACCTGCTTTAGCAAACTGATTGAAGCGCGCGACAGTCGCGACGAGGTTGGGCTGATCGATGCCCAGCTTCGTCGCAAGCTCCGCGAGGCTCTCAGCCTGCGTCAGATAGCCGTCCTTAAGAAATGGCGCACGTCCCATCCGGCCGGGCCGCACCATTCCAAGCCCATACTTCCTGAGCGCCGTTTCGTCCGCGATCAGATAGGCCGGAATCGACGGTGACTTCGCATCGGCCTCGAACATCGCCTGCGCAAAGGGATGATACGAAAGCGCCTCGTTGACGAAGCGCTGCCCGCTTTGGTTGACCGTGATCGTTCCAGGACGGCCGCGATCGAAAATGAAATGCGGGAAAACGGCGTCTTCCCCATTCGACCGCTTGCGCACCGAGACGGGAGCCCAAAATGCGCTGTCCCGGCCGTCATCGCCATATCGCGCGCCCAGTCCGAACAGCAATTGGTGAAGTTCGCCGGTATGCCCCGGTGCGCCGGGGCAATATTCCGCCACGGGCCGGCGCAGCAGCCTGGATCGCAATTGCGGATGCCGGTTGAAGCCACCAGTCGCCGAAATGATGCCGCCACGGCAAGAAAATCGCCGCGTGACACCATCCTGCACAACCGTAACGGATGAGGGACTCCCGTTCTCGCCGTCGATGGCGGTGACCGTCGCCTTCAACAAGACCGGCACATTGCGATCGCGCAGCGAGATCAACAGCCGCGCGGCCAGAGCATTCCCCATCATCAAGCGTGTGCCGCGAGGGTGCGACAAGCGGTCGGCCGCATGCCGCACCAGCAGCCCCGCCGAGTGGCGAAAGGCACGCCACGAGCGGCCAGCCGAGAGGAAGTTCAGCACGTCCTCCTGATTGACCATCATGCCGCCAAGGACGGTGAATTCCGGGATCGGCTCGCGCACGAGACCGAACATCGACCCCAACGCCCGCCCGTCGAACGGCGCAGCCTCCAGCACGCGCCCCTTCAGCGTCGAACCCGGCAGGTTGCTGTTGTAGTCGGGATGAAGCCGGCGGGCCCTGAATTGCACCTGAGATTTCTGTTCAAGCGCGGCGACAGCGTCCGGGCCGCTGGACAGGAACGCCATCCGCATCGACTCCGGCGACTCGTTGCCGACCGAGTGACGCAAATAGAGCGCCGCCTTCTCAAGGCTGTCGTCCGCATCGACGAGCACCGCATGGCGGGTGTTGGGAATCCAGGCGCTGCCGGCGGAATAGGCGCTGGTGCCGCCGACACGATCGCTATGCTCGACCAGCAATGGCTTCAGGCCGGAGATCGCGGCGAACAGCGCAGCCGACATGCCGGCGGCGCCGGCTCCGACGACAATGACGTCAAAGGACTGACCGTCAGGGATATCGCTTAGCCCGACGGGTATCATGAGTTTCCGATCCTACGCACCAAGCACCAGTCTCGACTGAATCCAGTTGAACGTTCATTCAACATCAGTTTATCATTAAAGACAATCTCGACTTTGGTCCCCGCGACACGGTAAAATTGTAAATCGCGCAGCAAGGTTGATATAGTGAGCCCAGAATCGGCTCGTCAGATTTTTTCGGAGATATCCTTGGCACGCCGGCATAATGACCCCGCCCGAACCCGCGAGCAGATACTCGTCAGGGCTACGGAAGAATTTGCCCGCCTGGGGTTCGAAGGCGGGCGCGTCGATCGGATTGCCGCGCGATGCAATCTCAGCAAGAACATGCTGTATTACTACTTCCAGTCCAAGGAACGGCTGTTCGTCGCCGTGCTGGAACGCATGTATGAACGCATGCGCGATCAGCAGAAGGATCTCGCACTTAGGACGAGCGATCCAGTCGTCGCGCTGGAACAACTGGTCCGGCATACCTTTGCGGCGCTACGCGGTGACTCGACGATCATCAGATTGATGAACGAGGAAAACAAGCACAAAGGCAAGTATTTAAAGAAATCCCAGCGCGTTCGCGAGCTCTACGATCCCCTGCTCGAGACGATTGCCTTCATCCTGGATCGCGGCAGCAAAGACGGTGTCTTTCGCAAGGGTCTCGACCCCGGGCTGGTCTACCTGACCTTTTCCTCGCTCTGCTACCACTATCTGTCGAACCAGTTCACGCTCGAGATTGCGCTTGGTCGCGACATGTCGTCTGAAGGAGCGCACGATGAATGGCTTAAGCACGCCGTCGAAACGGTCATGCGCGAATGCCGCTCTGAAACCGAGCGCGCGGCTCTGCGCAAGAGCGCATAACTCTTTATAACCTTCCGCCCTCCTGCGGGCGCGCGCCTTGCACGATTCCTGATCATGCAGTCGCGGCACGGGCCGCGGAATTTTCGCCGGCGCGCACAACCGAGGAATCCGCTCCAGTATCCGCGAAGACGCTCAGGTGAAAACGCCGTCACGACGACTTCTTGACTAACTGGTCAAGATGGATAAGATCGCGGCCGTCGAGATTTGAAGGAGCAATGCGATGGGCGTCGCCAGACATCCGCTGCCGGCCGAACTGGTCGGCGTTTCCCTGGAAGACATCATGGGGCGCTACACCGCGCGCTTTGCGGACCGGAAGGCCGATTGGGCGGCGTTCGAAGACGCCAAGATAGAAGGCTTCAAGCGGGCGCAACATCGCTTCATTGGCGCGGGCGGCTCCGGCAAGCACGGCGATACCACCGTCATCCCGGCGAAGAATTTCACGCTGTCGATCATGTTCGTGCCTCCGGGCCAGGGCAACGCCTCCCATACGCACGAGGTCGAAGAAGTCTTCTTCGTTCTCCAGGGTCACCTAGACGTGTTCGTCGAAGACGAGGCGGGCAACCGCATCACCAAGCGCCTCGGCCCCTGGGAATGCATTTCCTGCCCGGCCGGTGTCATCCATGGTTATCAGAACGACAGCCTCGAGCCGGTGTATTTCCAGGTCATGCTGGGTCGCGGCCAGCCCGACACCATGGGTTACGCGGACGACGAGCTTTACAAGCGCCGCGATGCGCATCTGAAGGCCGTCTAATCCGTTCGCGGCGCGAAGGATGTCCACGCGCGCCCGCCGAATCGGACTTGTTGGCTTTGGGGCAATTGGAAGAGACGTCGCGGCCAGGCTGCTGTCGGCGTCCGACACGCCGCACCTGACCGTCCTGACACGGCAGCCGATCCCCGCGAGCCCCGGTATCGACTGGGTCGGCAACGTGTCCGAGCTGATCCAGAAGGCGCCGGACATCGTGATTGAAGCGGCCGGCCACGCCGCCGTTAGGGAGTGCGTGGCTCCCCTGCTCGAGGACGGTATCCCGGTCGTGCTGACCTCTGTCGGTGCGCTTGCCGACAGCGCGCTCGAAGCACGCGTGAGGGATGCAGAGAGGCGCGGACGGTCCAGCCTCATTCTGCCCGGCGGCGCAATCGCCGGAACCGACTATTTCCGTTCCGTCGCCCAGCTGCCGGACGTTGCCGCGCTATATTGTTCGCGAAAGCCGATCGCGGCGTGGCGACAGGAGATTGCCGCGCTCGGCCTTGATCCTGATGCGGCAACTTCCGAGATCGTGCGGTTCGAAGGAACCGCAAGAGAGGCCTGTGCCTACCGCAAATCAAGCTCGAGCATATTGGTGATGCAGTCCACCCAGGATCGGCCGGCACAGAATGCATCCCGCCGCCTCGGCGGCACGTGATATCGGGGCGTCCTTGTTCAACGATAAGTGAGTGCGCGTGCCATTATAGTAGCCCATGTAGGACAGCAGCACATGGCGCAGATGGCGTTCGCCGAACACCACGATATGGTCGAGGCATTCCCTGCGGATCGAGC
>Ga0210403_10000764_pt1 | contig 32165 bp, 22 predicted proteins | sample IncBWC19MmetaG_FD_150863 | JGI IMG/M metagenome (GOLD analysis project Ga0210403, IMG submission 150863) | Forest soil microbial communities from Barre Woods Harvard Forest LTER site, Petersham, Massachusetts, United States - Inc-BW-C-19-M | ecosystem: Environmental > Terrestrial > Soil >...
ACGGCATTCATACTAGTCTTATAAATCAACTGGTCTAAGTCCTCCAATTCGTGCTCACCCGTATTGTGAAAACCCAGCTGGCTACCAGATAGCAATTTTGCGATATTATTGCTGCCTAGGTTCGACGTCATTACAACTATAGTTTTGGAAAAATCCACCACCGTACTGTTCCCTAAGGTCAAAACGCCTTTATCAAGAATACCGAGAAGTGTTTGGTGGAACTCGGGTGCAGCCTTCTCTATTTCGTCAAATAATACTATGCTGATTTGTGGCAGGAACGGATTGCCTTGCAGGTGGGCTTCCAGCTTCTCTTTTGTTAATCGGCTATTCGGCTTGTCAAATCCTAAGTAGCCTGGGGGGCTACCGATAAGTTTGGCGACTTCGTGCTCCCTTTGATACTCGGCGCAATCTATCTTAACCATAGCCTTAGCATCACCGAATAAAGCTTCAGCTAGTGCCTCGACCAAGCGGGTCTTTCCTGAACCAGTAGGGCCTAGGAACAAAAGATTGGCCAGCGGTCTACGGGGGGCTTGAAGCCCCGCCATAAAAATTTCATACGCTAAAGTAAGTTGGTGAATCGCTCTTTCTTGTCCGATCACGCGAGTCATCAAATCCAACTCTAGCTCGGTTGCTTTCTTAGACAGCTTATTTGGATTAGCTTTGACAACCTTCGGCTTCATCTGGGGTCCTTGACTAGAAGGGTTCAAAATCTGTTGCATACCGGTCGCCGGGGCGAATCGTTTTAATAATCTCGCGAAGCCGTCGAATCCTATTTTCAATTCCAACCTCAAAATTCATGTAAAGATCAAGCTTGTTGTAAAAACGAAATCCTTGATGAGCACAGATAGGCGTGTCGGGATAAACGGCTCGGCCACCCATCTGTCTAATTACCCTGCGAATCAACCCATCGTCCAAACTGCTTTGAGTATCCCAAGGACCAAAGCGCTCATCCATGTACTCGCGTAAACGTGTGAAATAGTCGTCGTTAATGTGAGGGATTAGGTTAGCGACTAGCTCCCGTTTCAAACAGGAGCCCGGATTGGTATAAAGGTCTGGATACAAAGGATAAAAATTCTTGTCCTTACGTCCACAGCTGGCTAAGACTTGATGTCCGTTTATGGCATTAAAGTGGTGCTCAAAAAACCCCACATGGACTAATACGTCTTCTTCGAGGAGTATAATGAGGTTGGCCCCCGTCTCGTAACCTTGTTTGATGGAATTCAAAATATTCCAACACCCACTCGGTGCTTCTACGTGGGGCTTGGCTTGAAAGATAAGGGCTTCTGGATAATACAAATCGCGGACATACTCAACCGATTCTAAGTCAGCTGAGTTGTCCGCGAAAATTCTAACGTCTAAGTTGTCTGGCCGATTACTATTCTGCAGCTTCTGGAGAGTTAAAGCTAACATCTCCGGTCTCTTGCAAACTGGCATCACTACTACGCAGTCTTGTCTTCTCTGGAGCATTCTTGAACTCCTCAGGATTATAGTCATCGAACGCTTGAGCCCACTTGTCTTGCGTGATGCCGCCTTCCGTTGTTGAATAAACTGCTTTAACCGCGCCACGTGCTAGCTTATCACCACTTCCTACGCCATGTGACATTATTGTGTCTCCTTTTCATTTTGAATTTGAAGCTCTTTCGGCAAACCGGCCTCTAATTCCGCAGGCAATTGTTCCTTAGGGTCGAGGTCCCCCATCCAATTAAGTCCTACGTAATTTTCACGCGTGACCGGGATGTGGTGTGTCTTTAAATACTCTAATGTATAGTCCTTCATTTCTTACCTGCCAATCGAAACAAGCCGCCTTGACCCATAGCCTCCAAAAAGTCTTGAGCACTCATCTTGCCCAATCCCTTGGCCTTTTGGTTTGCCGCCATAGCCTCTGCAGCTTTACCAGCATATTGTCTCACAAGCTCGTGGGCTTTGTCAAGTGTTATTTTTCTATCCCCATACTGACGCCAAATATCGTCAATAGCCTTGGCGTGGGTACCAGGCATATCGCCCTTAGCCCCAATCCACTTCATTTCGGCTGGGAACATGCTCCGAATCTGCTCCCAGACGATTGATTGCAGCTGACGGGGTTGTACTCCCAAATCCCTAGCTGCGGCTCTGTACGCGTCTGCATACAGCGGGTAGGTGCCATTTACACCATTGAGTATCGAACCTGGGGCTCCAGCGGCCCCGAAATTGTGGAGAACTTCGGTAGACTTGCCAGAAAGCATGCGCTGAAGGGCAGCTGCCACGGCATGAGTGTCAATGGTGACGTGACCGGCTGGATTGTTCGGGTCTAAGATGTTGTTATAGAAATTGCGCACCTTATGAGCATCGCCTAGGTTATTGCTAATGTTCTCGCGGCTGCCGTCTTCCAAAATGGATACGGCCTTGCCGATTTCGTTCAAACCGCCCCAAGCAACCTTTTGTGGCTCGCCCGCGCCCGTCTTAACGATGCCTCGACCTTCACCAGTAGCTGGGTCAATCGATTGAAACTCGCGAGGATTATGGGCTTCATCAAATAGGCGAATCCAAGCAGCCTTCTCAGGCAGCTCGGTTAAGTCCGATAGACGCTTACCTTCGATCTTTGGACCCATCTCCGCGAATACCTTACCAGATGGGCGGTTGCCAATTTCGGCAGCCTTCGACATCATCTCTGGCGTAGCCACAGCGTCTTGCTGCTGATGGTAGATGTCATTAACGCGATTGGCCAAGCTAACGTTTTGGTCCCAATCCTTTTGAGGACTCATCGCCGCTACGACGCCAGCTAGCTGTTTTGTCGACTTCCCAAATTTGTCGGCTAGCTTCGAGACCATAGTATTCGCTGAATCATACCATTTAGCATTCGCTTCGCGTTGTTCCTTAGGAACGGCGTTATACAAAGCCTTCAAGTTCTCTTTCGTATGATCTTCAAATCGGTCTAAAACCTTTTGCGGGTCTTTGATATTTTCAGGAATTCGCATGCCTGGGTATTCGCGCACCAAATCGGCCATCTTCTTATCCATACCAGGAACGGCGGCTAGTGCCTCACGGCCAATCTTTAAGTCAGACGTTAATGGATTCTCCACAGCCTTAGCGCTAGATGGTACGCGGGTGGAGATAAGACCTTTTTGCTGGTCCTCGGTGCCCTCGACGTTCTTGCCGAAAGCAAAATCCTCGGGTTCAGCTTTGATGTTGGTCTTCAAATCATTCAATCGATCTTCTATCGGATACTCTGGAAACGCAGTCTTCTTTCCTTCTCCGCCGACCGGGACAGTTTTGCCTTCTTGATTATCCCACAAAGTACGCTGGTCAAGTTTCCCAGCCATCGTCTTCGCAGTATTCAAATCGTTGGTCGACGCACCGATGTTTAGCTCAGGCTTCTCGCCTGTAGTATCCCAGCCTAGCTTAATGTCTGGGTGCAAGCCTAGCTTATCGCCATGCTCTTTAGCGTAGTCTTGAAAGTCTTGCGCGGTCGGATTGGCTTCTAATGGCTTGCGAGCCTCGGGTAGAATCTCGAAGCCGTAACGCTTGGAAGGAGCCTCAGGATTTAATGGGTTGATACCGCCAGCGGGCTGCTTTTTTAAGTCGATGTTCTGAGCCCAATCTTCGGGTTCTTCCTGGATTGGAGACAAATCCATCTTACTTTCAGCAGGAACATTTGCAATATCGGAGTACCCAGACCAAATCTTAGCGGGAATTGTTTGCTTACCCTCTTGATGAGCTTGCACAATTCGGTGCATACCATCTTCAACTAAGTACTGCCCATTATCAGGATTATAGACGATACTTACAGGACCTTCGGTTTTACTACCGGCTTTTCTAAAATAATTTGACGCAGCTTGATTATACTGGCGCTCTCCAACTGCTATCTTTGAAAGGGGGATTTCTGTCTCAACAGCTTCATCCTTAGGAATTCCTTTTTCTATTCCTTTTGGTGGAGTCCATTCTGCAGTAGAAACATTTGTCTTCAGTACTCCTGCAGCTTGGTCGGGGTGAGCGCCGATTTCACGCAGCATTGAATCAACGTCGCGAGGGCTGGCAAATTCTTTAGCGGCTGACTTACCACCTGACTCCCCAACCTCTATCAAAAGGTTGCCGTCTCGACCAAGACCTCTGCCAACAGCCTGTCTCAAGGCCGATACCTGGTCTTCGGTTACGCCTTTTGCGGGAACGGACGCGACTAATTCCTTACCAGCAACAGATTGACGAAAACGCGTTCTAATTGCGCCGGTGTCACGCAAGAATCCAATTCGATTATCTACAGGTTCCATTTTTCCAGTTTCAGGATTATGAATTTCTGTATTCTCCGAACGCGTCATCTTAGCGCCGACTGCCTCCGCATCGCCGCCGCGATTGGTTGCAGATTCAATAGCAATAGGATGTTCTATGGAACCTAGATGAATAAACTTTCCATCAGGAGTAATAAATGATGCGCCATTCTTAACACCCGTCGGGTCCGTAGACACACCAAATTTTTCAGCTACTTTTTGAAGGTCGGAATGATACTCTTCTTTCTCAGCCTTTATGTTCGTCTTCAACCCTTCTTCTAGTTCATTCGGCTTGTGAAACTCTTCAGGCAGCAACCCAGCCTTGTTCTTAGCGTACGGTCTCTCGGCTGGAGGAACAAATCCTTGCTCGCCCTTCGCAGGAATCTTACCCTCTGCGTTCCTCAAGTGCTCGCCGAAATTAACCCACGAATTCTGGCCGCGAGTCTCTGTAGTAAGTGCAGGAACGGCTTCAGGCGAGAACATTTGACGGTGAACGTTCCAAGCATTCTCTTCGCCCTTTGGACCAAACTGAAAGTCGTGGGCTGCGTGTCCGAATAAATCATGGACGGCTCGCAGCTTGTCGTTATAGCTCAATCCAGTTTTAGAATCAATGGCAGCCAACGGATGGTCCGCAGGAATCTCTCCGCCTTGGAAGAAATACAAGTGCTTGTTGTTCTTCACGTCCGCAGTCATCTCTTTCGAGTTAGCGTACGGTTGGCCTTCTTTAGTCCAAGGCTCAAACTTAATGCCCATCTTATCTTGAGCATAGTTCCACTGATCGTCGATATCCTTCTTAGCTGCACCGTAGGCCTTTTGTACAGCGGAGTCGGTAGGGTTGTGTGGCATAGCCTCAAATGCTTGTGCAATTCGGTTGGCTACCTCAGGACTGTGGGGGATTGGCTTCGCGTCGACTGCAGGCTTACCAGCCAATCGATTGAATTCATCCGCGTGCTCAGCGATTGTCTCGGGCTCTTTTTCCGCACGAGCTTCGGTCTTCAACCCACCGTGGATAGCTTCATCATACCCAGGCTCGCCTTTCTTAGGAATTCTCGATTCCTCCGGGCGAGCTTTTAGATATTCTGCCCTACTTTTTCGCAACTGCTCCCGAACGTTTTCTGCCGAAATCTTATCCGTAGGCAGGGCTAAAGTCGAGCCAGTTGTCGGGTCATGGAAATAGGCTAAATCCTTCAACCCTAGTTCCACATCACCTTTCTGAATGCCGCCAGGGATGCCGCCGCCTTCTTTAATTGCAGCGTCGTGCTCACCTGTGGTACGTTCGGGCGGAACCGTACGGCCTGCCTTGTAAGGGACACGAGCCTCTACTGCAGTCGGCTTTTCCCTGTTCTGTCTCATCCACTCATTTTGCAAAACGTTTTCGAAGCCTAGGTCTTTTATCTTTTTCTCAATCTCGGGATGTGCTTTAAGTTCGGGAATAATTTCCGTAATCGCAGGAGCTTCCTTGTCCTTGATCTCGGTCTTTAATCCTCTGCTTCCTCCGGTTTCGCTTCCAGCACCAGCTCCCGCTTCATTGGAAGGTCGTGCTCCTTCCGCATTTTTATTCGGAACTTTGCCTTGTCCTCCGGTGACGTCTTTTCCGCCACCCTTTCCAGTTCCTGTAATAGTCGACTCTTTGTTACTAGGGCCATTTCCGCCACCTCTCGCTTGTCTAACTTCTTGTACCGCTTGACCAATGGTTTCTGGGTGCAAGTGTAATCCCTCGTCCAAGCCAGCTTGACGCTGACTTGTGTATCGTTGGATTATATCCTTAACTCCAGGGGTTGTCAAGACCTCTCTTGCCTTTAGTTCCGCAGCCTTGGTCATCATGCCAATTTCTGCAGGACCGAAACCAAATTTCTTCAAAATAGACTTTATACGACTTATATCGCCTGACGCGCCTGGATTCTTTTCAACAGGTACACCGTGAACAATTTCTTCCGCGATTGGACCGCCATAGAATATGGCAAGAATATCAGGCAATCCCGCCATCAACTTAGCGTCGTCCCACTTTCCATTCTCATCTTGGAATGCAGACTTATCCCAACGAGCTTCGGCGGCAGCACCTTCATCTATCTTTGGGTGCAAATGGCTGATAACGTCTCCGGTCCCGTGACCGAACTCGTCAACCATAATCTGGTGACCTAATTCATGAGCACGCAATCTCGGACCCGTGTAGCCTTTGCCTACGTAGTTTGCGGGCAGCTCTAACTCGTCTTCCGTATCGAATGGAATTGCTGCATTCGTATTCAATCCAGCCGCTTCTTTTTCTTCCTTTTCTTTCGCCGCTTCCTTAGCGGCAGTTTCAGCTTCCTGGGCAGCTTTCTCTGATGCCTTCTGCTGGTCCAATGCTTGCTTCTGAGCTTCTTTTTGAGCCTTAGCCGCGTCTACTTTTTGCTGTTTTTCCAAGTTAGCGCGTTGCTCGGCTTTGGTAGAATTCACCTTATCGAGCAAACGCATTTGTTCTGGTGTTGGAGGCTGGCCCTTATCTGCGGCAGCTTGAATATCACCAGCGAAACGGTTTTCTAACTCGTCAAAAGGAACCGAACCAACCAACTTCCCATAATGCGAAGATAGTGCAGCATACAATTTGTGATTTACCGATGGTCCTCCGCTTACCGATGACTGCCCACCAAACATAGTTGGTGCAGACATACCAGGTGCACCAGCTGGTGCAGTTGGCGTTGGGGGTACCGGAGCTGGGCCAGCAGGAGGTGCTGGTGGCGTAGGAGGAGGCGTGCCAAATTCTGGCGCAGTTACCGAAGCCTTAGGATTCTTAGCCGCGATATCAGCTGCGCGATTGACATTAATAGTAGGGTTGCCTACGTTTTGACGAATCTGATCGCCTAATATAGCGGCTCCGACAGCGGCTCCGCTAATTGGGTGACCTAATGCAATTGCAATAACCGTCGACGGAACGCCAATCTTCTTCATCAAGGAGCTAAAGACGGTACCGTTGCCCATGTCTTCGGCTTTCTTTTGAGCGCCGTAAAGGCTATCACGAATATCGATTAAGTTAGCTTCCTTCTGACGCCATTCCTTAACGCCTTTAACGTTCTTAGCATCATAGTGCTCGTCGATTGCTCCGCGCAATTCATCGGCAGCTATTCTTGCTCCAGCCTTATAAGCATCTGTGGTAGGACGAGCGTTGGTGTTATATTGAGGAGCCGCGTCAATATTCAAACCTTGACGCGTGTTCTCGGCCTCGAATAGATTAGGCGCACGCTTTGCGTACGTTGGTTTACCGTTGGGGCCTATGCCCGTTTGATCGCCGCGTTGCAAGATACGATTAATGACGTCTTCCTTGGCTGCTTCTACATCCTCTGGAGAACCGTACTTGCCTGCATTGTCGGCAAAGAAGGTATCCATGCTCTTACGAATACGTTGCTCCAAATCTGGCACAACTGATTCTTTCGAACCTTGGGTCGCCTTAGCTTTCGCTTGCAGTTGGGTTTCATTTTCTTGAATGTGACGGTTGATTGCATCCCCTAATGTCTTAGGGTCTTCGATATTCGGATTCTTGTTCAAAATACCTTGCAAATCTTCGCTTACATTTTCAATCTTATCTTTGTGTGCTTGATAAGTCTTCGGAGTGACTTTGCTTGCACGTAGGATGGCTGTATTGAAATCATTGGTTCTACCAATAAGCGGTCCAAGCGTATCAGCCGTTGCACCTGCAATGGCCTTCGCGCCTTCTACCGTAGCCTTGGCGACCTCTGGGATATTTTGAACGGCCTCGACGCTCTTTTGCGCAGCGTATCTAGTGGTCTCTTTAACCGCGTCCCCGACCGCTTTACCGACTGGGTCCGGATGACCCGTGCCCGCGTGGTAAGCGGCGGCGTACGCCATATAAGCGCTAGCCGCAGCCTCGGCGGCTTGTTCCTTGGCTTGCCAAAGAATCTGCTCTGCCTTCGGTTGGTCGCCAGCTTGCACGGCAGCATCGTAATCTTTCTTAGCTTGAACCAATCCTGGAATTTGCTGTGCCGTTCCAACAGCCATTTGACCAGCAAAATATGCCGATACAAGTCTTGGGGTTGCGGCAACAACTTTTCCAAGCATGCCTAATTGAGGCGCGACTTGAGCGGCTTCTCCAAGGAAACCTAATCCTTGAGTGCCCGCTAATATCATCAAGTTTTCTTCGCTGGTTAAACTGCCCGCCATGCGAGCTAAGCCATACAAGATAGGATAATCTTCTTTTACGCCAGCCGACGACACAAACAGCTTCTCAGGAGATAGTAGACGCGTTCCGCCCTCGGCATATTCCTTAGCGTTTCTAGCCTCGAACTGTGCGTCTGCTCTAGAGCGGTCGATGTGTTGCTTTTCAATGGCTACTTGATCGGGTTCCGTCGAAGCATTGCGAGCCTTTAATCTAGCAACGGCTTCTTCATTCGTTGCCGCTGGTGGTACCGTCTTATCTGTAAATTTTTGTGCGATATCATACGGCAGCCAACCAGGCCCTTCATTATCTAATACCGCATTCTTGACTCTACGCGCAGCTTCAGTCAACGGTGCAACGATATTTTGATGGAACCAACCCTCTTCAGGTTGAACTGGAGCGTTGGGGTCAAACTTCGGCTTGGTATCTGTTTGGTCCAATGCTTGAATAGGAGCATTTGGGTCGAACTTCACCTTTGGCTGAGCATTGTCCAAAGCTTGAATTGGAGCGGTTGGGTCGAATTTTGGTCTAGATGCTGGTGGCGCAGTTTCCATATCTGAAACAGGACCTAGCTTCTTACCTGATATATCATAAGCTATGCCGTCTTCGATTTTTGTCGCAGTTGGGTACTGGGAGGGAGTTTGGATGTCCGTTTGGGGACCTGATTGAACCTGCTCTGGGTCAGCCATTTATTCTGCGTCCGTAATCTTACCGTTTTCGTCGACCGCTTTCACCGTCATCTTATGACCGTTTTGCATAAACGGGTCGCCTACTTTGAATCCTTTATTCGGAATAACCTTCGGTCCCGCTGGCAACTTAACAGCGGCTGGTCCGTTTTGCTTCTCTGCATTCAATCGTTTTGCGTACTCGGGGTCTAGATCAGCACGAGCTTGCTTCGCTGCGTCTGAAATAAACGGCATAGGAGCCTGGTATGATTTGCTTGGAGCCGCATTCTTCCATGTTTGCTCAAAGGAATCAAACTTAACGCCCATAGCATTCGCTTGCTCATTTATAGCGGCGTCGCGATTCACCAAGCCTCCCAATGTTCTCTTCTTGGACGCAATAGTCTCGTTAGTCTTAGGCTCTCCGTAGAAAGTCACCAATTCATCCGCAACCGTATCCAACAAGTTATTATAAGCCTTGTAAGATGCCGATAGTGGATTATGAACTTCTATCGGATTGGCGTCGTTGATTTTCTTCAAGTTATTCAAATGTTGAAGAGCTGTTGCTCCAGAGTTTAGAGAAGAGGCAGTCTTACCAGATGTGAAGTCCTTATATGTGTCAACATAGCCTTTGACTTTAGAGCCGTCAAACTGGCCTGGGTAAGCTCTTTCCACAGCTTCTATCACTTCAGGTTTACGAGATACCAAGTATTCCAATCGAACCATTGGGGCTCGGCCAGAATGAATCAAGTCCACAATAGAACGTTCTTCCGGTTTCAAACTAGCTAGGAATTCCTCCGGACTAGTTGCATTAGGATTACCTTTGAAACCTTCCTGAGCTTCCTTCTTTCCTTCTGCCTTAGCTTTCTCCAAATCTATCTCGCCTTGGCGAACGTCTCCAACCGTGGCAAGAATAGCCGATGCTCTCTTCTTCTTATCCGCTGGTGCATTCGGGTCATTAATAATGCTTCTCATTGCCGCTGCAAATGCAGGAGTATGACCCTCGATTTCCTTCGGGTCATTTTCGGCTTTCGTTAGCATTTCGTCAACCGAAGCCTTGGCTTTATCTTGAGCCGCAGCATACTTCTCTTGCATATCTTCGAACTTTTTAGCGTTTCCGCCACCCGCCCAACGAGGATAGGTTTGAGTGAAATTCGGATGAGACTGCATGAATTCTTTGTTATTAATAAGGGCGTTGTAGGCTTTAACCAATGAATGCGGGTCATCAGGACTCGACTGAGCGGCTGCGATTGCACCTAGAACCTTAGGGTCTTTTCCAATATTATTAGCTTCAGAATCCAAAGCGGCTTTATCGACTTGTTCTCCTATTTTGGCCAGTGCTAACTTGCGTGCGCCTGTGGCGGCTTCGTGTCCTTGCGCTTGCTGCCACAAGTGGTTGAATTGAAGAGCATCTAGTGGCTGACCTTCTTTCAAATCCATGTGCAAATTATCGTTGATGTATTTAGCTTCGTCGTCCTTCAACTTAACTTCACCTGCAGGATTTACAACCGAATAGGTTGAACGGAACAAAGGTTGACCGTTCTTGTCTGTGCCAGTTTGAATTCGACCCGTCAAAAATACAGTTTGCTTCGTTGGGTCGATTTCACCCTTATCGATCATCGTCTTTAGTTCATCCGATGTCTTACCTTCGGTAACCACGGTTGCGGGCTTCTCGGCGTTTACAAGCGCATCCATACCAGCTTTACCAGACGAGATAGCAGATTGAATTTGCTCTTCCCCTAGCTTATGGGTGAGCGCTTGCTCGTGAAGCATTTGGGCATTGGATGACGCCAATAATACGCGATTCTTCTGCTCTTCTGCCTGACGCTGGGTTGTGGCCTTGGCGTAACCAGCCAATCCTCTTTCTGGTCCAGCTAAATCTCCTAACGCGGCCATTATAGGCTGCCCGAACGGGGCTCTTTGAGGAGCTACTGTAGTAGTTGGTCGAGTAGCATCCGCGTTTGACGTTGCGGACCCCCACGCACCTGTCTTCGCTGCCGCAGCGGCGGCGGGATTAACTGGCTGTCCAACCTTTGTCAAAGCATCCATGGTAGCACCTACCATCAATTTGCTCCAAGACCCGGGCTGAGACAATACTGCAGTATCAGCATTCTTTCTAGCATCCAAAAGTGCATTAGATAGATGATCGGCAAAACTTCCAGGAGCTGGTGCGTTTGGTCTAGACGCGGCAGCATCTTTTGCAACATCCACTCCTGACCTGAATCCAGACGCATCGGGTTGACCTAGCGGGCGAGGGGCTGCGAAGGCTGTATCAACCAACTTTTGAGCACCATTGGCATCTGATGCAGCTTTTGCCGCGTCGGCATCTTGCGATGACGCCGCATTTGGAGGAGCTTGCGCCAATTGTGATAGAACGTCGTTATCTTCGAATGCCATTTTATCCCTCACTACCCGGGTCTTTCAAGAACATACCGCTATCACCAGCCAAGGCACCCAAACCACCCTTAAAGAAATCGCCGACTCCACCACCGCCAGCCATTCCGCCCGTGATAAACTTACCCGCCAAGCCTGCGCCGAAACCAAGCAACTTCCCAAAGCCACCCGACGCTGCGTCGCGCTCTGCGTGAATTTTCTCAGCTTCACTGAATGCTGCGTTACCTGCTTGCAGTCTTCCACTTAACGAACTGCTAGCTGCTCCGCCATATGCTCCAGATAGAGCCTCTAATCCTGCAGCTGTCTTATCGGCATTGATGCGTCCTACACCGTAGTTTTCCGCCGTTAAATTTTCTAATGCCCCAGCTTTTTGATTCTCAGCTGACGATAGAGCCTCGCCTGTTAATTGCTGACGAATAGCACTAGCTCTCGCCAATCCTGACGAATCCGACGCCCCGCCGAAAATTTGGCCCGCGCTTTGATTAGCTTCCGCTTGCTCAATGTTACGCGCATTTGCAGCCGACGTATTAACAATCTGACCAGTTCGAGCAGCCAACTCATCGGCGGAAAATCCAGGACCTGTTGTGCCTGATTGTATTCTGCTAATAGTACTTTGTAGCATTTTTAAAGAGTCCATCTGATCGCCGAAAGCTTTTTGATAATTAGCGTTGAGAGTATTAGACAAATCAGATTCTTGCGCAGCTAATCCTTGCTCTGCCCCAGTTGGTCCAGACGGGCCGCCTGTTATGTCTTGAATGTTACACATGATTTTCTTCCCAAGTCAGCGCGTAATCATCTTTACCAGCTGCTTTAAAAAATCCTTGAATCTTCATAAAATTTATCAAGCTCTCATTTGTTGATTCGTAAACGATGCCCTTATAGCCTTTTACTTTTCCGAACTCTACGATGGCTGGTATCCCCATCGCTAACAAGCCTTTCACCAAACGACTTTTACTCACTTCCGCCTCTGGCCCAAACTGCGTTGCCAACCGAAGCATACCGTCTTCAGCATCCAGTCGAACAAAACACAAAGGACCTTTATCATCAGACAAACAGAAGGATAATACTCCGTTACCTGTTAAGAGGCCCTCCGCTTTCCACGATGGGTCGTCTTTGTGCCAAGGGTCAAATTGAATCCATTCTTGAATTTGTTCCAAATCATCCAATGTTGTAGGAGAAAGTTTCATTAGCTAGCAACCGTAAATTGATGCATCAGTGTTCTTGTTGGGTAGCCCGTAAAGGCGGGCAATACACCATTAACTGCTACGCCCGTTCCGTCTCCTGTGAACGTTGCTCCGCGAAGTTGATTCCCGTCATTTGTCAAAGTGTCTGCAACACCAGCAATAATCGGTATGCTCGTATTTGCAGCGTTAAAATAAACCGCGACAACATAATCGAAGGCAGAATTCAACGGTATATTAGGTAGAAGCACAGTCGTTTCCTGGGCTCCTCCGACAGCTGTAATATTAAACGACGTCAAACTACCAATAACAAGAACGCACAATGTAGCGGTTCCGGCGTGAGTCTCCGCTACGCCATTCGGATTATTAACGGTCACCGTCGTCGTGGTAGAGGACACAACAGTAAAAGGAGTGCCGTTATTATTCGCATTTGCAAATCCCGCGATGTTCAATTTATTACCAGGAACCAAAAATCCTAAATTTGTCCCTGTATAAACCGTGTTTCCGCCAGACGCATTTGCTGCTGCTGATAGAGTATAGGCAGCAAACAGATTTCCGCTCGGGTTAGCTTGATTCATCTGGTAAACTCTAACCGAGGAAACTTGAATCGTCCCAGCAGTCTGGCCCGCTCCGAATACAAATTTCGAGTTATAAGACTGGGCGACATTCATTATATCTCGACCACGAATATGAGAAAAAATAGTCAGCCCACGAATATCGGCAGAATCACTTACTGTAAATGACCCAAGCAATATGTTTGAACCTACCGTTGGGGTTGGAAACGCGGGCAACGCTTGAAAAGTTGGGTCTGCACTAACTCCATTAGATGTAAGAACAGTTCCCGCTACTCCGGGCGCAGCAAAAGCGATTGGGGAGGTTCCTTCACCGATTAAAACGTTGTGAGCAGTTAATGTCGAATCTCCGGTTCCGCCACTAGCGACGCCGATTGGTAAAACGAAATTTATTCCGCGTTCGGTGAACCAATTGGTGCCGTCATATACCACCAAGAGACCCTGGCCCGCGCCTATGCTAACATTGGCTCCGCTATTATCAATCAACGCGTTTGATTGAAGTTGGAATGTTCCAGTTCCGATATTTTGTATATACGTATACCAACCCGCCGTAAAGCCTGCTGCTGAAAGAGGAATTCCTGGTTTAAACGCAGCGATAGATCGAGGGTCACCATTAGCCAAGTTAGGACTAGTAGCACTGACACCAGTTATATTAGTACCCGATGACACAACAATCTGGTCTTGAATAATTTGAAACCCGTCGTTATATCGAGAAGTCCAAGGAGCCTGGGTTGCGTGGGCTCCGCCAGACGCTCCAGGAGCGGCAAAAATAACTAAATCATTGTTAACGGTGGTCGTTACATTAACGCCTGTATTGCCGCCTGATTGAAAAGCGTCCAACGAACCAGACGGTTTAATTCCAGCGTACTCTGCCACCGTAATATCATTTTGAGCGAAACCACCTGCACCATGAACCGCCGTAACAGTGATTGTATTAGAACCTGCCGCTACACCCTCTGCGTACCAAGCGGCGTTCGTGGTGGCTCCTGAATCAACGGCGATATAAAGTTGTACCCAATTGTTGCCATTTGTATCGGTAACCGTGAAAGTCGTGTTCGCAAAGGCTCTTTGACTGTTGACAATTAGGAACAATAAGTTTCTTTGACCGTTGGTCATGCTTACGGTGCCTACGTCGCTGCCAACAAGAACATGACTAGCTTGAACGAAAGCAAAGGCCCCGCCGCCAGTACTCGGAAGTGTTACCGTCCCCCCAGAATTATTGGTAAGCGAAATCAAAGTGTCGCGGTCACTTAACTGAACGTTGTACGCTGCGCTTGCCGTTACGTTAGATGCAATTGATTCTACGTCCGTTGTTGAAGTTGGAGGAATCGCTGCAATTGCTTGAGTAACTATTTGCTTAGCCGTACTTTGAATACCAGCATTAGACGTTGGGTTGCCTTGAATTCCCAAAGGCATCAACGACAGATTTGGAACGTTTTGTCCACGATAGGCGTTGCGAACAAAGTCTGCATCTAACTGATAACCAGGCGGCAATGAGCCAACCAATGGAGCAGAAGACGAAGACGAGTTATCAGGATTTTGATTTTGTACCTTACTAGGAACAATGGGCGGCGTATCCAACGGTACCCAATTTTCAGGCAGACCTGCCTCTTCATTTATAGTTAGGTGTTTATCGTCTGGCATTATGTCTCGATCATAATACGCCCAAAAATTGTGGCGTTCATCATCTCATCACCGTTTGGCGTTGTTCCGAAATCCACCTTTAGCTGAAGGTGACGGCAACGTGCCAAACTACCGTTTCCTAGCAGATAATATCTGTTGGGAGAATATGACGTTGGACCCGTGGTGGTACCATACAAAGACGGCGGGTCGAATTGCGGTGCTCTTACAAACGGCGTGAAGCTTCCAGAAATCTCATTCAACAAATAACTAATCGTTGGCTGATAGTTAACACCACTGAAGTCGAACTCAAAGAACTTGAGCAAAGCAAGCTGGCCTGGGTGCGCAAGCATAATACTGCCCATAACGAAGAACGCGTCATATTGCGCCAAGTTGTCTGTAAAGACCGTTAAATCGCGGAACAAAATTGGCTTGTTGCAGCTGTTGCCCCCGACAAGTAATTTCTTATTGCCCGGGGTTGTTTCGATGGACTGAACCATCTTGCAGCCGCCCGTGATTGCTGCGAACACGCTCCAAACAGGCTCAGTGTTTTGCATAGCCCCAGCTTGACGAGGGTTCAAACGATACCATCCAGTTGAACCGTCCGCTACGATAATGCAATTATCGATGCCATTTTGATGGCTGGCAACGTAAACCTTGCTTGCGTCCCAAATCGTGTCGGATACGCCCCTCGACGGCAGGTTAGCGAATTGATCGCCTAATGCAAAACCCGCGTTTGCTATGTTCAAACTAGGCGTCATAATTCTAAATTGATTGTCTGCGGAGAAGAAATAAATTTCTCCCGCCAATATATCCAAAGCGTTGAAGCTCTTCAACCCTATACCAGGTGCCCAAGTTACTGAGAAGAATGACGACGTTAATGGCCCGCCAGCAATAATTTCAATGCTGTCGGTTAAGAACGTCACCAAGCCTTGCGGTGTTTTTACCAATCGGATTACGGGCGCAAGAAATGGCAAAGTATTGACTGGAGGAAATGCCTCGTTAGGATTACCAACTCTAGTGTCTGGCCCACCGCTGAACTCAACCAACTCCCCATCTGCTCCCCAAATGCGCTGGAAGTTGTACACCATTGGCAAAAACGTCGACGTAGGAGGGTTATTCACCTGGTTGATCGGTGCAGGAATCAATGTGTTCAAACCTGGATATAAATTCGTTGCCGTGTCTGGCAAGAAGTCTTTAAACGACCAAGGCTGAGCCACGCCACCAATTGGCTTAGGCGCAGGAATTTCCGTCAGTTCAAACATCTGTCCTGAGCCACCACCGTCAGCTGAACGCCATATAATGATCGTATCGACTTGAGGGTCGGTTGAACCTAAGCCTGTAATAGTGTTAACAGCTCCCGCATTTGCTCCAGTAATAGTAAAAACAGGAGACGCGGTTGAAACTGCGCCAGTGGCGGAACCCGTTGGAATACCCGTCCAACTAAAATTATTGAGTCCAGACGATGTTGCCGACGTTATGCCTGGGGGTACATTTCCGCCACCCAAAGGTGTTGCAGCATAGAAGTCTGTAAATGACATGCTCTTAAATGAGTACGCGTAAACGAGTCCTGTCTTCCAAGACAATGACTTTGTTACAACAGCAGATTCAGCAAACCACGTAATCGTATTATCTGTTGTGTTTGTATTTACAGCGCCCCACGTTGGTTGAACCGTTCCCGATTTCCCAGACACAATTACCGTTTCAACCAAGTTGGTGTTTGAGTTAATCGTGGAGCCACCGTACGCTTGGGAAGGCGATGGGGGCTGAAATCCGCTCAAGGGCAAATTCCAAATACCTGTTGTGCCGCTACCAGCAACCCAAGTCGTAGGGGGACCTACGCAAACCCAAATAATATCGCCGTCTAGCGTCGAGTGATCGCCGTATTTGGTACCAAATGTCGGCAGCGAATTTCCGCTACGCGAACCACTCAAGCATACTTGCATATTGGTGCCGTCGAATACGACACCGAAAGGCGTTCCTTGGACCTGCCAAGGCACATACGAAGTGTTCGCTTGCCAATTTCCTTTGCCTAAGCTTAGCCACAATAGCTGCGCATCTGGCTGTTGCGTACCGATGCCTGCGTTGTCTGGGAAAGGCGTATACGACGCGCCTGACGTAGCCGTATTTATAGGAACTTGAAGGTAGATTGGTTGATTTGTTGGAGGAGGAAATAAGAAAGGCTCTATCGCAGAATTAGCCGGGGTGCGTGGGCCCGCTGCATACCAAGCTGTATACCCGTGCGAGGGAATCCAAGCCTTGACGGTAGAATACGTTCCAAAGAAAAACCAATGAAGACCTGCTCCGCCGCCTGGTGGGTCATCAAAATATGAACTGCCCGCAACACCATTAAAAGCTGGCTTTGTAAGACCGGATGTTCCCAAGCCACCAGCATTGCGTTGGTTTATATAAATGGATGACGTGGTTGGGTCATAGATAGCTACAGGTGCCGCAACTCCCGCCGTGCCAGCGTCTCCGTATTGATGGCTGGCTTGCCATTGAGCAATCACACCCAAATTTTTCCAAGTCAAGGCTCCATCAGCAGTGGTCCCATAAAGAGCTTGATTCCACGGAGGATTGCCGTTGCCAGCTGTTCCAAATTGAGCATTCGGGGTATTGGTGCCATCCGCGTTTACACCAATTAGCTGCCATACTTGGTTGTGAGAATCAACCGTTAAGCCCATCGTGGTAAAAAATGTATTTGCTTGCCACGTTGTTGACGCCACACCGCTAGCTATGATTGTTACACTTGGTTGATTAGGTGGCGCAGTAATTCCCCAATTCCAAACGGATACGGGACTACCAGGAGGCAAGTTAGGATTCAACGGTGTCCACTTACGAATATCGACACCGTCACCCATATATAATATTCCCGCAACCCCCAAAAAATATGTTTGACCTGCTCCTATACCTTTGTCAAACAAAAGCGTTTTTGTTCCGTCCTGATGGTCCCAATAAACAGCGCCATAGGAGATTGCTGTTGCAGCATGAGTTTCCGAAGTTGCTGCAGGATTAAGAAGAGTTAAAGTTGTAGTTGTTGAACCGTCGACAATGAACGTGCCGTTGTTAACGCCATTAACAAATCCTGCTACAGTGAACTGCAACCCAACATAAGCGTTATTTCCACCGCAAGGAAAATTCCCGTGATAAACTGCGTCACCGCTAGCTGTATCAACTGATGTTATAGTTAAAAATCCTGTAGCAATCGTATCTACTATCAATCGGATTGTCCCATCTGTCAACTGAAACGCAAATGTCCGATCAGGAGGGGATGGATAAGTTGAAGATGATAAGAGAGTCAACCCCGGGCGGCGAGCGAGTGATAGGCGGTTCGTCAACTCCACGTTTAGGCCATACCATAACGCATCTTGTCGCCCGCCATAAAATTTGCTGGTCACTACGTCAGCCGGGTCGTGCAGTGCCGAACGTTGCGTAAAAAGTCCAGTGAAGGTTCTATCAATAAAAATAGGAACCCATCTTGGCTGTTTTTGCGGCTGAGAACCAGACTGTTCAAGTAGACTTGCCATTAGACTCCGCGAGCTTGTATTGCTTGTGTTGTCTTCAAAGGACTTGCCATCTCAGGACGACCTTGACGGGCCCAATATTGTTGCAAAAAGACATTAACTTGCATCTCATTTAATCCTTCTGCCTTAGCCAAAAGAGCCGCAATTCCGCGCTGTCTGTACTGCATCGAGCGAACTTCGTCGACAACCGACATAGCTTCGGCTAAAAATAAGGAGTTATACACGTCACTGTATAAGAAAGGAATTGTCCACGTTCCAGTTCCACCAGTCAACGTAGACATTGGCGTTATCAGTTTTTGATAGGTGAAGGTTACGGAGTAAGTCTTGTCGGGCACACTTATAAATCTAAGCGTAACGTTAGTTCCAAAATTGATAATCCGAACACAAATTGCGTTGGGACGACCTCTCTTATTCAACGTAGCATCGGCGACACTGATATTCTTAGTATTGTAAATGTCTAAAATACTGAAAGCCGTACCGGTCGCTGGGTCCGTTGCGGTCGCGCTTTCCATAAAAGCAAAGTCTGTTACCGGAACGACATAATCTTGCTGGCCTGCGGCTAAATTTAATGCAGTTGGCCCAGAATTTTCAGCACGGTTAAACCCCCAAGTAAAGGGTGGCCCGAAAAATAAATTTTGGATTTCATTTGCAATCGTGATAGCTGGCTCGTTCGCAGTTCCAACAGACAAGGGAGAATATTGCGTGTAGGTTTGTGCGAAATCGATGCTGTTTTGTATTGTTTGATTTGCCATAAATTATTTTAAGTTAAATTACCAACGTGGGTAATTGAAGGGCCATGCGGCACCTGCGAATCTGTTGCGGGCAGCAGCAGCGCCCATAACTGCTCTATCAGGAGTAAACTGATACTCTTCTAATTCCCTATCTTGAGTTGCTCTCAAGCTTTGCAAACTGGTAAGCCACATCTTCCATTCAGTCTCGAACTTTTCTCGAATCTTTTTCTCGGGAGAATATCGGTAAGCTTGAGCAATAAATCCCGCACGAAAAAACGGTTCATACTTATCGGGCAGTGGAGCTAATGTTTGTTGAAGACTTGTAAAAATAACAGGTGTCTTTTGAGCGACTAGATTAAACTGCCAAACAACCCCCGTCTGACTAGGCACTTGAAGAAGGCGAATACCCAAACCATTAGGGTCTAATACAGTCCAAATAGTTGTTGCACCATTGCCCGATACCGTTGTTCCCGGTACAGCATTCAAGGGAGCTACTGGCGCAGTTGTGCCTTCAGTACCATAAGTCGTTAGCAGTAAGAAATTACCGTTGGCATCAATAATCTGTGTGACTGGATTCGCGGGTTGAGATATGGCTGCGCCAATCGTGCCGCCTGCTTGATAGACACCAGGGTTGGACGGTGCAGTTACGGTCACGCTTGTTCCAGAAATACCAACAATCGCATACGTATTATTGTACACTATTGGAAACACGTTGTTAACGACTAAATTTCCGCCGACAGTAAGTGTTGTGGGAAGGAAGTTCAAAAAGAAAGTGATCTGACCGCCAGAGACGTTTCGCCATACGGCACCCGTAATAAATACACTTAAGGGGTTGATATAGGCAGAACCCGGCCCTGGATTATTGCCGAGCGTTGCACTGCCCACATTACCTTGTCCCCATACACCATAATACAAAGAATAATTTGGGAACGAGTTCACAATAAAACCAGGACTTTGAAGAGTGGTTGCGGTATTAAAGAAAGTACCTGTACGTTGTGGCTGCGAGCGACCACATTCGACGTCTACCCAAGGCTTAGGAATACTAGTATTATTAATGTCAAAAGCCACGCCGCGTTCCAACCACTCGACGTTTGTGACTGAAGACCCATCGGGGTTCACAAGCGCATAATCCTGTTGGTACGAATTCGTATAAAATAGAGGCAACTGCGTTTCATTCCACTTATGAGGGAAATTAACCGCACAAATGGCCGTCATTACATCAGTCGCTATCGTGAGCGCAGGCTCCGTTGAATATCCACTAACGTTAAAGATCGGTTCTAAGAGAGCGAACGTACGAATCTTGTCGACTTCGTTTTGAACGGTGAATGTTGAGACTGCGTTAAATGCCATTTAGTTTACTCCTGGTCCATACGTGCCTGGGGTTCTTGAATTTTGTGGAGCTTGCCCAGCTGCGCGAGAATCAACAGGCGCACCTTGGGCACGACTATCAACTGGTAATGGCTGCGTTCTGTTAAACAAAGTATCAAACCAATACTGAAGAGAAAAGGCTTTCGGAACATCATAAATCTTGGTGCCTTGAACGGTTCTCGATGAGTTTGGCGTGATTGCCGTAACAGCGCGACTATCCGGTACGCTATAGTATGCAGAAACTGGCGTTGCCGTGAAATTAACGTTCGTAATATCTGCGCCAGAAACCGTCTGACTCGAACTCGTCGGGGTGAATGTGAATCCCGTCTTACTCGGGGTAATTGTGTACGGGCCATTGGCTAGAACTTCCCCAGTGTTGTAGTTTCCTGCGCCATCTGCCGTTACGCTGCCGGAAGATGTTCCCGTCCAACTAACGGTTGCGCCTGGGGTGCCCGCATTGCCAGATATTCCCCAAGTAGTTTGAGCAGCTTTAAAAGTGGCTATTTCGCACATATATGCAGCACCGTCGCCTGTATACGTCGCCGCATAAGTTCCTGTAGCTGAAACGATTTGCCACTCGTCAAGTTCAGAGCCTTCTGTGATGCCAGGAGTCCAGCCGACACCTGTAGTTGGATTTCCAGAATTATCCGCGCCATAACCATACAAAAATTCATTAGCAAAAAGGGTTGTTACGTTTCCACTCGTCATAGCAGCAGAAGTAGCAGTATTCGTATTCATTTGGTCAAATGGCGATGTTTGGTCCAAACCGGACACTTCGTGACAATGAACACGAATATTATTTGAGGCCGCGCTAAAGGTAATTGTTACTGCTGTAGTTCCCGAGGCATTCAATTTCTTAACATAAAAAACATACATAAGACTCGTAGAACCTGCTATTGTTCCTTGAAAAGGGCCGACAGCCGTATTCCAAGTATTTCCTAATGTGTCAGAAGCCGATGCTGTTTGACCTCCGCCTATATTAAAACCTAATACCCCAACAATCAAAGCATTTCCTGCAGTAACCGTCACATTTCCTGTGGTTGCCGATATGGGAGACCCTACTGCGAAAGCCCCGAATTGCTGAACGTGAGAAATAGCCATTTACTTTCCTTTAGATGAATTACTCGACTGCTCAAGTTGCTGCTTCAACGCAGCTATCTCACTTTGCAGTTGTGCTATAGTTTGATTTTTTGCATCGCAAGATTGAAGCAAAAAATTAATCATTTGTTCTCGCTCATTCATCTTGAATCTCCTTTGACGACCTCTTCATAATTTGAAAGACCTTTATATCCGGATTCTAGTTTTCGTTTAACGGCTGCTCGTAAACGTCTGTCCCACCTATTTATGTCTTGCGTACATAACCACGCATCGCAGAGTGAACAATACGAGCACAATTTAATAGAGCAGTCATAATCCAATATTCGACAAACATCACAAATAATCTGCTGTTGTGTTTGAATCATGATTAGAAACACTTCCAAATAGTTCCGTTTGAAAAAGCAAGAGCCGCAACAGTTCCACCACCTACACAAGTTTGACCCTCTGAGGAGATTGTCGTAGAGTCTGTAACTCCTCGCATTTGTCCCGCGTTGGACGCCGAGGCTGCTGGAAGAGCAGATACTAAGCCAGGAGCTATAAACAAAGTCGGAGTAACCATTCCTTGTACTCCTGGCATCATCATTGTGGGACCACCAGAAGGAAGATTAGACCACGATGTTCCGCCGCTTCCCGGGGTGCCAGATGAGATAACTAGTGACGTACCTGTTAGTCCTGTTCCTCCAGAAACGGACGCCGTACCACCTCCGCTGCTTGCAAGGACCGTGTAACTTTTAGGATTTCCAGGAATAACTCCCCAATTCACCGTAATAGTTTGCTGTCCACTAGTAGTCGTACAAGGAGACGAAGGAAAAGAATCCAATCCCTGACTTCCATTCCACCACACTGGACCTATTCTGAAAGTGTACGTCCCGAGAGCGACAGAGCCTCCTGCGCTTACCGTACAAGTTGGAGCAGGCGGCGTGGCATTTACTACGAATATCGGGTAACTCGGATTTACTGCAATAGCGGCGGCATTGGCGTTAATCATGTAATTGCTATCTACGCCAAAAATTCCATCTGAAACTCCGCCGCTAATAATTGCTGATGCAGAACGAGAAGGATTAGTATTTGCCCCTTCTCCGGTAATATCTACAATCCCCTGCGTTGGGACACGTAAACCAGAGACCACTCGCGGGCTAGACCCCGCGCCACCGATAATTTGTTGCTGAATGTCATCTATAATTAACGTTCCGTTTGAGGCTGTTCCACCCGATGGGAGAGCAACATATCGAGGATGAATAGTAGAATCCATCGTCACATTACTTAAACGAACTAATCCACTTTGAATGCGTGTAGCCGTAAAAAACGGCATAACACTGCCCTGTGTATACCCTAGGTCAAGCGTAACATTACTTCCGCCTTCACTAGTCCCCACAAACACAATATTGCGGTGGGCCATGAAGATGCCCTCCATACGTGTCGCGCCGCAAACATTGCAGAAAATAACAGGAGTGTGAGTAAAGCCGTCTTGACTTGGTGGACCTATAGAAGTTGAACCAGCGACAGCAACGATATTGGTTAAGCGCCCCATAGCTGCCGATTGTCCGGTCACACCACGAATGTACAAACCAATTCCCATATAGTCCAAAGTACCGGACGATGTTGAAAAACCTATTTGATCGAAACCGTAACTAAATTGACCTTCAGCAAATACCAATAACGCGCCGTTGGAGACTGTACCAGCAAATGCCAACCCCTTAAATCCGAGATGCCCCAAATTGTTATTGCCAATGTATACGCCAGGATGTGCTGTATTTACATAAACAGCCGGATTATACTGTGGCGCAAAACTGGTAGCTTGTCCCTTTGTTAGTACCCTGTCGCCATACCATCTTTGACCAAAACCCATCTCCCAAGTTTCATTAAGCCACATCTGTCCCACCTGACTAATGGGAACCATGTTGGGAAGACCACCTAATGAAAAGTCCAAATAGGAGTTGATTACGTAATAATTGTCCCCAGTTAAAGTGTTCAATGGGATGTAGATAGAGCCGCCTTCGTTACCACTCGAACTTCGGTTAGATACATCAGACGCCGCCGCAAAGAAAGCAGGAGCGTTATCGAAACGAATGGTTGCCCCAACTACTGAAGTTGAGGCGCTATCTTTCAGTGTCAGCGTAGTTGTTCCTGCTCCGGAAACAATTGTGCTCACAAGATGATCGGGTGTTGCAGCTACGGGGAAGGCATTGGGCACAAATGGTGGAAAACTGAAATTATCCATCATCGGACTACCAAAATCGTCCCACGTTAAATCGCTAGTAATCGTACCTTGGGGCGTGCTGACTCCTTTTAGGGTTTCAGCACCACTCGCACCCCCATAAATGTAGTACTCCCAAGCACCAGTCACCTGTGGCCACGTAACACGATTACAGTTGAACCATTGTGCCGTGCCGCCAGAACCTACGTTGACTGCTCCGTTACGAGTGTCACTCGAACTTGAGAAGGTGAAATGCGTACTATCGATGGCAGATTCAACAGCCCACCAGCCATCGAAAGATTTTAAATCCATTACACCTTGTCCATCCACGACGCCCGTGATGTACACCTCCCCACAAGTAGTAACAGAGCACCCAACCGGAAATCCGTGAGGAGTAGCCGTTGTGATGCTTACAATATCATTGGTTCTAGTAACCGAAGAGATTGCAACTGGGGTAGGTACTCCAAGACTGGCTTGACCGTTGGTGATACAAGTTTCTGGTCCAGCAGCCGTTAATCCACCATTTTTAGTTCGAGCAACCACCCTGTAGCAATAGGTAGTCGAGCCCGTTGGTCCATTTACAACATTTCCCGTACCTGTGCCTGCGATTGCCAAACTAGGAACAATTGTTGGAGCACCTGGAGTGGCTAGCGAATGCGCAGCCCCTGCACCATAAACTACAACACCGTCACCGTTCATAAAACAAACGCTTCCAATCTGCCCAGGACAAGATGTAGTAGATACCGTAGTTAAAGCAGAACCAGAGTTGATAGTTGCAGTGATTCCGACCGCTGCTGGAGTGGCGTTAGGAATAAGCGCTCTGGCTCCATATCGTGTCACATCTGTCCAAGGGTTCGGACCTTTGAAGGCAAGGTTCACGTCAAAAGCCAAAGGATTGGGAGATGTGATTGGACTTACCAATGACCCGGCTGTCGGGCCTACTTTAACCCACACGCCATTACTGCATGAATAAAGATCACCGGTTCCGGAATTAACTGCAATTTGCGTCCCTAAACAAGGACCAGTTGGAACCCCTGCGAATTGTATAACCGAGGCTGTGGACAAACTTCCGAATGGTTGCCCGGAACTATTTATGCCGCCTAAAATTGTTCCATTAGGGCCACTTAATTGAAGAAAATCATTCGAGGCAGAAATGTTCTGCCATTTAAAAAATGACCCGCAAGAATTTATGGCCACAAACTTGCCTACGCCTCTAGGAAAAATGAAGTTAAAGTCGACGTAAAAATGTCGGTATTACTCTGACTAGAAAATAACACGTCCAAGCTTAGTTGAAGACTTGGGGCCTTCGTGGGGTCGTAATTAGCCGCACTCAACGTTGTACGAACATCAGTCACCGTACTATCAATTTCAAACTGACCGACGCCTTGTAGTCCAGAACCCGCTTGACCAAAGAACGTTGTATTAAGAGCCCAAGGTGCCGAAGAACCAGATGATAGGCATTGTTGAGCAGATACTAGCACAATAGCTGTTGCAACTATGCTACCTTGAGTGCTATATGAAAAAGTATTTTGGTGCAACGTAATAGTGATAGATGGATTAGTACAAATTGGAACAATTATCGTCCCGCCCGCGATGATGCTAAAGGGACCGCTTATTACCGTGCCGTCCACGTTTAGCAACATCCCGCCCATAACAACGCCGGAGGGCGGATTAGAACGAAGTTTCGAATTCCAATTCGGTTGTTGAAAAGTTAAGACACCGTCTCTGCCCGCCCCCGTTATGATGGCTGGAGATTTTCTATCAACGGGAAAACTATTAATAACGCTCACAAAGCCGCCCCGTCTTTAAAGATTCTACAAGATACGTTATTTTGGTGTTTAGAAACCGACGGAGCAACGGCTTGCTTCTGCTCCGACTTGCTTCTAAACAAGGCCAATACCCACTCATAAAGTCGGCGAAAATAGCCTACTTTTACAAGCTGCAATGGTTCAATTGCTTCATTAAAATCAAGGACCGCATCGCTATTTCTAGACGACGATAGCCAATTCGGACGGCTGTGAAGAGTAGAATCGGATACACTATATGGCACATACTCAACATTATCGTGGGCACTGAAGCCAGCTTTTTGACGATCACTTAATGCCTTAACTACGTCCTTCTCTGTTGCTACTGTCTCGTCTTCTACAACCACAACCTTCAATCCAACAAACAAACTATCAAGTTTCTTTTGAGCATCAAAAATAATTTCTCTAATTTCTATCTCGTCGTACATAGGGTCCCCCCAGCGCAGATTGCTATGATATTTTTAAAATGAGTTTGGATGCAGCCGAAGACAGTGGATTGAGAAGTTTGCTGGGAGGATACGGTTGTCATTTTTCCTTGGAAGAATGAAATGGGGCGGAAACCGCCGCCCCTCGGGCTACTTTGCGAAAATTACAATTCGACGTCGTCGACCTGTTTGCCGTCCAAATCAACTACGCGTGGTGATACGGGCAATCCGGCAGCATCAACATAGTTTTGAGCATTGTTGGCTGCGGCTCCGCCTATTGCGGACGGGAGTGCCTCGGAGGCCGACATTGTGTTAGTCGAGCCTTCCATCATATCGCAAGCTTCGCGCCAACCGATCTTGGTGTGGTTCGAAATCTTACGACCTTTACGAAGCAAATATTCCTTAGTGTCCTCCATATACCAGCGCATGCCGCAAATGCAGCAACGAATGTATTGAAGGAAACTAATGAAGCGGTGTTGATATACCGCGTAATCCTTGTTTTGAGTCTTGGGACCTTTCTTGCCGCCCTTCAAGTGCTTACACTTTGCTTGCTTCAACAGCAACTTGGAGTCTTGGTCCTTGGCATTACGATTACGTTGAGCTGCTCTAGCGTCTTCGCGCTGCTTAACGTTCTTCGCTGTGCTCAATCTTTCTTGCTGCTCTAGTACCATGAGCGAAACAAGTTGAGCTAACAAATTGTTATCCAAACTATTCGTGAGTGCTTCTGCTGCATCACGAGTAACTGGATTAGACGGTGCTGCGGTTCCAGGAACTTGTCCCTTCCCCAATTGATCGAATACTGATTCTGGCTTATTCATATTTTCCTTATTGAAACTTCTCCCGTCGTATGCGTTGAGCGGTGGCGGGCACCCCTGGATTGTTGTCAGTCCTGTTGAGGCTGCTGACGAGCCTTATTGCTTTGCTACTACTTCTTAGACATCATTCTCGGCTAACTCTGCTTCCGTGTACTTCTTCAAATTGCGGAGTTCCCACAAACTGCGTTGGTAACGACGGAAGGTTTTGTTGCCTGAAGGTAGTCCAAAAATCTTGTGAGCTTGGTACTCGGTTAGAATCTCTTTCTTAATGAGTTCCATTAATACCGTGCGCCAACCTCTAAACTTTTCCCCGACTGGGATGTTGTGGCGGTCCAATCGTAAAACGGACCATTCATACATCGCTGGGATTTGCAAATAACAAACATAGCGGGCTCGGGCAACCTGCTTGGGGGGAATACACCACAGCCCAATCGTGCCCTTCAAGCCGTTATAAACTGTGAAACACTTGATACCGTTAGCTCGGAGTTTCGCGACAAACGCGTCCGTGGACATCGGATTGACTTTACGGGCTAGCTCGTTGGTAAGGTCTTCTTGGTCTTCTATGTGATACTGTTCACCCATTTCATCCGAGATTTCTTTCTCGGCGGCGAAGCTTTCCTTAACGAAAGCGCGATAATCTTCTGGCCATCGGACCCAATTCGGTGTGCCGCCTGCTAGAATCTGTTGGATACTGGCTTTGGTTGTGGGCAGGTCGTGGTGACCTAGGAATGGGTCGTCTACTTCTTTCAGGTGGTCTGCGGTTCTGATGCGATTGTCGACTGACATTGGATTCCTTGACATAGGTCACAGTCTAATTTTATTATACCACGAGCAACATGATATCGCTTATGACCAGATATATGTCCTGCTATTGCTGCTTCTTCAGATGTTCTAATCGGTGGTCGAAGACCAAGACGCTTAGTAACTTCTCGATGTTTATCTTTTGTTTCTTGAGAAACCACTCTTGCTTGCGCGGCTTCAGACATCTTGCGTCTGGTTTCATCCGAAAAGACACGACCTTTATATCTCTCTGACATAGCCTTAAGATATTCTGGTGTTCGGATAGCGCCGACCGCACACTTATTTCCAAGAAGTTTTTGCGCTCGTCTTTTACGAGTTTCTAAAGAAAGACCGACTACGCCTTCACCGCCATCAGTTAAGTTATAACCATTTGGTGCTTTAGTATTATATCGGCTGATATACTCAGTTTCAAACTCCCCCGCCAATTCTTTAGTAGGGACATCAAAAAGAACTTCCATACTGAAGTTATTTGCACCATATTTATCTATGGCGTTGCGAAGGGCTCGACAACCTTTGCGAGTCTGATGTATATGCCAGCGCCATTCTAAAGAACGAGATGTCTGACCTATATACCTTTTTCCGTTGACTAAATTTGTGATTAAATAAACTATCATTTGCTCTCCTCAAAAGAGCGGATTGGAGGATGTGTTTGAGGCACACCCTCCTTTCCTAACCTTATCAAAGGTTGCAACCTTTGTCAAGGGTTAAATTTTATGCCGTGTTTACTTACTGAATAGCAGGTACACTATCAATAAATCTCACGCGCTGCGTATTTAGGCCAGTGGCCGGTGGAAGCGTTACGGTTTGCAATCGCTTCCTACTTTTTGTTACTCGCTTTCGCGGAGCCAATCATTTCTGTTGGCTTCATACAGTTCGTTTCCTGTATGTTCAGACTATTGCATCACCTTTCGGTGTTCTCTCACTTAGTCGTTCAGGCTGCTTTCGCTTGCCCCTCGTTGGCTTCTCAGCGTTCGAGTCAATACAGAGAGAATTTTAATTCCACCATTCCGAATTTCAATGGAATCTGTAACTTGCCCATCCCCCAATTGTTGCGGTCGGGTCGAACGAAGACGGCGGCGCGTCAGTTACAACGCGGCAGTCAATGGTTCTCCAATCGCCTTCATCAAGGTCGGTGTCGCCAGGAACCTGTAGCCACACACCAATCATCGCATAATTGCCGAAGACATATGTGCGGTACGCGGTCTTCGTGGTCCCGCTGTAGTTAGCAGTCTTGGTCACGAACGGGGTTTGACGGAAGAGGATGTTCGTGCCAGGAAGCACGATTTCTTTCGTCTGGTCGCTGCCAGCCATCTCATCAAACTTCCGTTGCCCACTCTCGGTGTGCTTCCAGTTGTCGATGATGGAGTTGTTCACCGTGGTCGCGTTGTAAATATCACCCAACACGTTCGGTGAAACTACGCCGTAGAACATACCCTTTTTGCAAGGGAGAACGTCGGCGCTAACTAGCTGCTGCTTCATTTCACGAACCGTGGCTAGGTCTAGCGTGAACGGAGTTGCAAGCAAGCCGCTCTGGTTTACGTTTGCGTCAACGCCAGAAGCGCTGTCGGCAACCGCGCTGTACAACTCGCTGATGGACTGCCCAGCTTGATAGCCAAGTTCCACAGCGGAATTGCCAACGAGTTCGTCAATCGAGGATGCGATTGCGAACGCACTGAAGTTCGCGTAGTTGTTCCATTCACCAACCTGAGCTGGTGCGGAAATCTGCGAGATAACTTCAGGTGCTCCGACTACTCCGTCGGCGTTTTGTACAACGTCACCCGCTAGGGTGTTGTACTGGAAGAACTGGCGGTTTACGCCCATGTGCAATCCCTGCACACGACGCTCTGCTACTGTTACGAAAGCGTCTGTTTCTCCCTTAAGGTTGGGGATTAACTCCTTATCGAACAAGATAGCTTGTGCGGTAAGGACGTTTGATACGTTTGACCCCGAAGGGTTCGGTCCACTCATGGTGGCTCTTTATCTCGTGGATTCGTCTCTATTAGACGTTGCTGGCTACAGGAATCCCCGCCGCTCGAAGCTTGGACACGTATTCAGTGTTCTTCAGCTTCTTACGTAATTCATCCGAGGACATCTTCTTCATCTCCTTTAGCAAATCAGCTCTAGTCGTTTGCGGTTGTTGCTGGGCCACGGGACGTTGTGCACTCATCGTTCCTGGCGGCAAACTACCGTTGACTCCCGGTCGACGGGCAGCTGGTTGCGCATTTGGCGCGGCTGCAGACGTCGATTCCGATGCTGCTACAGCAGGTTGAGAAGTCTGTGTAGCTGGCGGTAATACTGGTTCCGCTGACGCTGTAGGAGGTGCCGTTATTGACGGCGTTGCTACTGCAGGAACTGCGGATGCATTCGCTGGTGGATTTGCCACTGCGGCTGCGGGTGTTTCTACGACTGGTGCCTGAGGTACAGGTTTTGCCAGTCGAGTTTCGTTAGCCACGAAAGCAAGTTCGAGATTCTCATAGGACAGCTCCAATTGATTAGTTGCGAGCCAATCTCCTATAATTTTCGCATTTGCTTCACATGGTTGAAAATCTTCTTTATGGTCGGCCATCCAAGCGTTGCCAATAACTGCGCCTTGCGCTTTAGCGGTTTCACGAGCAATTTCTGCATCGCGGTCGGCCTTTGAAACTTTGCTGATAGCATTCTTAAGCTTGATCGGGTCCTTTTCTTTAGCCGCCTCTTCGACAGCGACGGACGCCTCTTGTTCAGATTTCTGAACCTGCTCTTCAGCTTGCTTCTGTTGAGTACGAGCTTCAATGCTCGTCACTTTGTTCTTTTTAACACGCTCTGCATATCGAACAGCGTTAACATGAGCGGCCTTGAGTTTCTCGATTACTTCGTCGTAAGACCAACCCTCAATGTGCGTTGGGCGACCTAGGGGCGTGCCGTCTTCGGCAGTCACCTGGTAATCGACAACAATCTTTTTCTTCTCTTCGACTGGGGTCGAAGGAACAACTTCTTCAACTTTAGGTTGCACTACTTCAGCGAGCTTAGCGGCTGCGGCTGCAGCTTCAGCTTCTTGTTGATTAGCTATCGCTAAGTCAGCGGCAATCTGGGCGGCTTCTTCTGGTGTCGGAGCTGCGCCCCTCGGCTTCGGAACATAGTCCGGGTCATTAAGCATATCTGAGGCAATAGCTTTGCCTTCTGGCGTCTGCAACAAAGCATTTACTGCTGCTAGTTGCGATGGGTTACGCATTGCCGATTTCAAATCTGCTAATGTGGCTGACTCCAGCCAATTCATATCAATTACTGTGTTGACGTCCATATTTTATCCTATAACTGCATTCATTTTACTGCACTCCCTAAGGAGATTACTGACTGCTTTGCTACTTTTGCTTCTTGGGTTTGGCTTGATGAATGCCAAATACTCTCTTTACGGCATCATTAGATTCGCCCACTTTGGCTGAATGAATCCCAAAAACACTATCAACGGCTTGTTCGGCCTCTTCATGCTCCGAAGCTTCTTGCCTCTTAACAGAATCTGCGTGGGCAAAAATTGACTGAAACAATAGATCGCTGAATTCAGAAATGTTTCTGGAACGACGAACGCGCTCTAATGCCACGCGGTCATAGTCTGGCATCTCTGGGTCAAGTCGGGCCGAATCTTGCGTGGCTCTAAGACAGGCTTCGTTCGCCATCTTTATTATGACTTTGAATCCAGGAGTCATTGACGTTTGCATAAGCAAAGCCTTCTCAACGGGACTTAAGTCTTCACACAAAATTTTTCTAGTTTCTTTCTTTTCGGACATTGGATACCCCTTATTGTGAATCTATTATAAAGTCGGATTTGAGCCGAAGCCTTGTGTTGTCTGCTGGCCTAGTAATTCTGGGTCCGTTGCCTTTTCAATTGCCGCACGGAACCCTTCATTGCCAGCCTTGCCTAACTGCTTCTGATCTTCCAGCTGTTGTTCCTGTTGGAACTTCTGTAACCCCATCTTCTGAGCTGCTTGTGCCTGGGCTGCTTGCAATGCCGCAGGAGAGTTAGCATCGTGCTTCTGCTTCTCTTGCGGTGTCATCTTGCGTAGGAACGGCTGAGCAAACTTCCATCCCGCGCCACGAGCAAACTCATTGAAGATTGCCGGTCCATCCCACATATAACCAGCGTCCATAACATTCTGCGAGAATGTCGGATTGTTAGTCATTTGCAATATGACTGGCAAGAACTGCAACATCTCTTTCTTAGCGCCTAACTTAGAACCGGCCAAAACTTCATATTCAATCTTGGCGTTACGGAAGTCGACGTGATCGACCATGTAACCTTCGCCCAATTCGTCGCCGAGAATATCTCTGATTACAGATGTTGGAAGCAAATCATTGTTCAACTCATCCATCTGATATAGCCACGGCTCAAATACTTGACGAACGAATCGTCCCGCAGGACCATCTAGGCGAGAAGCGTTGGCTTGAATAACAGCCGCCGAGCCTGTACCTGTACGCATACCAGTGGCTTTGCCACCCATGGAGGCTGCGCCTTGAACGACTTGTTCATTGGCACCTGACGTCGCTGCGCCAGCTGTCTGGGCTTGCGAAATAAACTGCCAAGCTTCGCCTGGGACTGGGGGCATT
>Ga0210403_10000765_pt1 | contig 32116 bp, 25 predicted proteins | sample IncBWC19MmetaG_FD_150863 | JGI IMG/M metagenome (GOLD analysis project Ga0210403, IMG submission 150863) | Forest soil microbial communities from Barre Woods Harvard Forest LTER site, Petersham, Massachusetts, United States - Inc-BW-C-19-M | ecosystem: Environmental > Terrestrial > Soil >...
ACTGCTAAATACCGCGTTTGCCCACGAGACACGCCAGCCGCAAATTCCCCTGTCCCTGGTTGTGGTCTGTGTTTAGAATAAATCCCATGAAATTCGGCGTCATCATCTTCCCCGGATCCAACTGCGACCACGACAGCTACCATGCGGCCGTCACCACCACGGGACAGCAGGCGGCGTTTCTCTGGCATGAGTCCCACGATCTTGAGAACTGCGACGCCATCATCGTCCCCGGCGGGTTTGCCTATGGGGACTACATGCGCACCGGGGCCATTGCCCGCTTTGCGCCCATCATGCAGGAAGTGACGAAGTTTGCCGCCTCCGGCGGCCTGGTGATCGGCATCTGCAATGGATTTCAAATTCTATGCGAGGCCGGGTTGCTGCCGGGCGCTCTGCTGCGCAATGCCGGTCTCAAATACGTGTGCAAACAGGTCCATCTGCGCGTGGAAAACGCCGATACGCCCTTCACCAACGCCTGCAGAAAAAACGAAGTACTGCAAATTCCCATCGGACATATGGAAGGCAATTATTTCTGCGATGCCCAGACGCTGGCAACGTTGCAAAAGCAAGACCGCATCGTCTTCCGCTATGCAACCCCCCAGGGTGAAATCACGGCGGACTCCAATCCCAATGGCTCCCTCGACAACATCGCCGGTGTCTGCAGCGAGGGCCGCAACGTGCTGGGCATGATGCCGCATCCAGACCGCAGCGCGGAAGCCCTGCTGGGATCGGCCGACGGAGCCAGGATCTTCAAGTCGATGGCCGCGGCGTTGGCGCCAGTCGAGTAGATTTCAAATTCAAAATTTAAAATTTAAAATTTGAATTCTATTAAACCCGTCCCCGACAAGGTTCCTAACCAAACGCTTCCTTGTTCACTACATAGGGCATCTTCGATAGATCGCCACCGTAGTTTCCTTCCAGGATGTCGATGAGTCCCTGCACACAGCGTCCGGCCATTCCCTTTTCCGGATCAACCGAGAGTCTGGTCGTGCGTCCGCCGCTGGCGAAGTGGTGGAAGAGACGGCAGCGGTCTTCAATTTCCGGATCACGCAGCGGTGAATCGGCCGGCAATGGCTCTTGTTCGAACACGTCGAGCGCCGCCCCGGCGATCCATTTCTCTTGGAGCGCTCTGTACAACGCGGCTTCATCGACCACCGCGCCCCGCGAGGTGTTGATCAGATAGGCGGTCGGGCGCATCAGCTTCAGCGTCGATTCGTTGATGAGATGATACGTGGAAGCACCTGCCTCTCCCGCGCGGACCAGCGGCACGTGCAGGCTGACGAAGTCGGCCCGTCGCAGGGCGTCTTCCAGGCCCACGTACCCGATGGAGGTCTTTTCAGCCTGCAGGCCGCTGCTGTGCTGTATGTCCATGACCTGCTGCGCCGCGGCCACGAATGCATGGTCCTGGCGCACCGGGTCGTAACAGAGCACGTTCATGCTCAGACCCAGGCACTTCCGTATCAATGCCTGGCCGATGCGTCCGGTGCCGATCACGGCGATGGTCTTGCCGCTGACTTCATCGCCCAAAAACGGCAGAAACGGATGCCATGATCCCCATTGATTCTCGCGCACCTGCTTCTCGCTCGACCACAAGCGGCGGGCCAACGCGCCCAGCATAAAGAACGCGAATTCGGCCGTGGCATCGGTGAGCACCTCTGCGGTGTTGGTGAACGGCACCTTGTACCGGTTGGCGTCGGCGCGATTGATGTTGTCGAAGCCCACGGCAATCTGGGCGACGGCCTTCAGCGTACCCTCGCCGGCCGCAAAGACTTCCGCATCGATCGGGTCACGCAGGGTGGTAATCAATCCGTCGATTCCACTGCGCACTTTTTCCACCACCAAAGCCTTGGGTGGGGCTTCCGGCCCAGGATAGACTTCCAGTCCGTATCCGAGATCGCGCAGGCGATCGAACGCGGCATCGCCAATGTGGCATAGACACGGAGCTTGACGGCCATAGGTTTGTCAGATGACATCGTGGGAAGATTTTAAATTTAAAATCCCCTCGCTGCTCTGAATTTCAGATCATTCTTTACAATGTTCCCATGGATTCTCTGATGATTGCCGGCCGCTCCTTCGGTTCACGGCTGATCGTGGGTACCGGAAAATATAAATCGGGCGACGAAACCGCCCGCGCCATTGAGGCCAGCGGCGCTGAGATGGTGACCGTGGCCGTCCGCCGCGTGAACCTCGACCGCAGCAAGGAATCGCTGCTCGACTCCATCGACCCCAAAAAGTACTTCCTGCTGCCCAATACCGCCGGATGCTACACCGCCGAAGAAGCCATACGCACCGCCCGCCTGGCCCGCGAAGTCGGTCTCTCCTCATGGATCAAGATAGAAGTCATCGGCGACCAACGGACGCTCTATCCCGATGTACAGGCCACGATTGAAGCCACACGCACCCTGGTCAGGGAGGGCTTTACCATTTTGCCCTATACCTCTGATGATATTGTGGTTGCGCAGCGCCTGGTGGATGCCGGGGCCAGCGCCATCATGCCCCTGGGCGCGCCCATTGGTAGCGGCATGGGCATCCAAAACACTGCCAATATACAGATTCTGCGTGAGCTGATTACCAGCGTCCCGCTCATCATCGACGCCGGAGTGGGCACCGCCTCTGACGCCGCCATTGCCATGGAACTGGGAGCGGACGCCGTGCTCATGAACACCGGCATCGCCGGCGCCAATGACCCTATCCTGATGGCCGATGCCATGCGCCACGCCGTCATCGGTGGCCGCCTGGCCTACCTCGCCGGACGAATGCCGAAACGGCTCTACGCTACCGCTAGCTCTCCCCTGGAAGGTGTCGTGAAGTAGTCGTTACCTGCGGCTCGTGCGGTTCGCGTCTTCCGGCGGCGACGGCAGCGTATAAACCATCTCGCCCGGACGCACATACTTCAGTTGTTCGCGGGCCTCACGCTCAATCGCCTGCGGATCGCTCTTGAGCGACTTGATCCGCTGCGAGAGGTGTTCGTTCTGGCGGGTGAAGCTCTCCACCTGGTCCCGTAGCTGGCGGGACTCACTGCGCTTCTGCTCATACACCACCAGCCCGTTGGCCCCGAAGAGCACATGAAATGCCACCACGCACGCCAGCAGGCCCACACTCCATGTAGCCAGCCTGCGGCGCGATGCATGCAGCCATTCCCGCGCGCGAATGCTAAAGATGAGTAAATCGTGCAGAGAGCTTCCCTCGCCTGCTTTGAAAATTCCAGACGCAAGCGTGGCAAGACGCTTGTCCCCTGGTCAAAAACTATATAGTAGTCTTTCTAGTTGAACGCCGGTTTGTGCCGCAGTCAAGCGCGAACTTCGCTTCTTTGGCGGGCAGGAACCTACATAGTCAAGCGAAAGGAAGGCCATAAATGCTCCAGGCACGCATCGTACTGACCACGGCCTCTTCCCCGGAAGAAGCACGGAAAATTGCTCACGCCCTGGTGGACCGCCGCCTGGCCGCCTGTGTAAACATCCTTCCTCAGTCCGAATCGGTCTACCGCTGGCATGAAAAGATCGAGACCGCCGCCGAATGGCTGCTGCTCATCAAGACACAAGCCGAGGCCTTCGACCGCGTCCGCGACGCGATCCAAGAGTTGCACTCCTACGAACTGCCGGAATGCGTCATGCTCGAAATCAACGGAGGCAGCCATGCCTATCTGCAATGGCTTGGAGAGAATGTGGTGTGACCACGGTCTGCCTTTATACAGAAAAATGCCAGAACAACCGTCCAAGAGGACGGCTTCAGCCGTCCGTAGAGAAGCGTGAGAAAGTGTGGCTTCAGCCACAGTTTAACTCCCCAATCCGTCGAGGAGTTCTGAGCTTCCTCCGTATAAATGCAACTGCTTCCTTCGCAGCGCATGCAAGACTGCCGTGCGCTAAACCGCGGCTAAAGCCGGATTCTTCATGCCGCATTTACGGGCGGCTACAGCTGAAGCCACCCTCTTTGACAGTTGTTCCAGCATTCTTCCACAGGCTCTGAAGCCGTCATCTTCGACGGCTACAGCCGACTTCATTGCGGCTGCTCTTCCCGGCGGTCGTGGTACTAGCTGCTTAGAGATTCGAAGGTCAAAGGCTAATGGCTAAGAACTGATCTTCAACGGCCTCTTCCCCTGCAAATTCAACCTCCAATAATCCAACGTAAACGGAGGCGAATCCTTGCCGGCCTGCTCAACCAGCGGACCGACAAAGGCATCCTGCAAATCTTCCGGCAGCCGTTTCAGGAAGGGTTGCAGATTCACATGCGTAATGAACTGTTGGAAGGCTTCCGGGCCGTCCAGGACCGTGGGCGCCTCTTCGAGACTGGTCTGTATCCCGATAAACCCAGCACGCTCCAGCCGCCCGGCGGTGACTTCGGCGTTGGCGAATTCCCAGTAGCGCTCCCAGTTCTCAAAATGCTTCGCGAACTGTGGCAACCGTGTCTGGGTCATGGCCCGTGTGCGTAGCCGCAACAGGTTATCGCCGCCGCCGCACTGGGCCAGCAGCAGTCCTCCGGGCTTCAGTGCCCGAAACAAGACTGCAAACAGCCGGTCATGGTCTTTGATCCAATGGAAGACCGCCGTGCTGAAGATAACGTCGTACTCATGTTCTTCCGTCAGATTCAGCAGGTCCTGCTGCCGCAAGGTCACTCGGCTTTGAAATGGCGCCAGGCCGGCACGCGCCTCGGCCAACATATTCTCCGAGGCATCGACACCCGTGACCGCGCTCCGGGGATAAGCTCCCAGCAGGTCGGCAGTCACCCGCCCCGTGCCGCAGCCTGCGTCCAGAATATGGATATCGCTACCCAGCGGAAACGTCTGCAACCGGCGCAAGACCTTCACTCCCCATCCATACTGCGGATCAGAGACCCGGTGATACACCTGCGAGTTCCATTCACGTGTCATGAGTTTGGTCTGGTGTTCCACACTTGGTGTTCGGTACTTGGTGCTTGGTGCTTGGTGCTTGGTGCTTGGTATTCATTGTTGATTGACGCAGTAACCAATTCCACAAAGTCCGCAATCACCCGCAATTGCCAAATACCAATTACCAACTACCTGCTTTTGATCTTCCTTCGCGTCCTTTGCGGTGGATTGTTTTTACGTTCCGCACTCCTTATTTCGCGGGCGCAGTGAAATACCCCGCACGGTGGCGCACCTTAAACTGGCCGGCCTCCGGTTCTTTCTTGTCAATTTCCACCTGTATCTTCCGGAAAGGCGAAGCCGAGATCCGGCGGTTGGGATAATAGGCAATCAGATACTGTGTGCGCAGCTCTTCGCTGATCTGGCTGAAGGCTTGGTCGAGCTGCTCGATGCTCTCGGCGTAATAGTACTTGCCGCCGGTGTCCTTCGATATCTGGATGAGCGCATGTTCGCCACCCAGATTTCTGCCCGCATCCGCTGCCACCGGCACTACGATGATGCTGTAAACGATGGCTTCGGCTTCCTGGGCGCGGCGCAATGCATTGTTGTAGGTCGTTTTGCTGGTGGTGTCGCCTCCGTCGGTGATCAGCACCAGCACTTTTCTTCCCTGCCGGTCGATGAGCGCGTCCGCCGCCAGATAGATGGCGTCATAGAGTGAGGTGCCGGCGCCGTGGTCCAGGCGGTCAATGGCCCGGTCAATCGCGCGCAAATCGGCGGTGAAGCGCGTAAGCTGGTCGATGTTCTCGCTCACCTGGAAAATCGCCAGCCGGTCCTGCGGACGCACGATGGAATGTGAAAATTTCTTTGCCGAAGCCACTTCCAGCTTAAGGTCGCGGCGCGTGCTCTCGCTGGTGTCAATGGCCATCACGATGCTCAACGGCATCTCCGATTCCTTATCGAACAGGCGGATCGTCTGCGGCACCCCGTCTTCCAGGATGCGGAAGTCCTGCTGCCGCAAGCCCGCCACCGGCGCGCCCCGCCCATCGGTGACCGTGGTAAACACGTTCACCAGGCGCACGTTCACGCGAATCGTGCCGCCCTGATCGTCATTGTTCTGGACAGCCGGGGCCTGCGGATCTCTGCCGGCCGCGCCGCTCTGGCTGCGCATCGCGACCGGAACCAGGCAGACCAGCACGATCAGGCTGGCCAGCCGCTGTAGACAAGGAAACGTGGAAGTGGTTGGCATGTTGGTGGGCTGGGTCTCAGTCTCTTTTAGATGCAGAAGATGGCTGGCCCATGGCGGCGGAGGCGCGAATATCTTCCGGAAATGGCTCACCATCGGCCCAGACCGCCCCATCTTCGAAATATTCCTTCTTCCAGATGGGCACCGTCTTCTTGAGCGTGTCGATGACCCAGCGGCAGGCATCAAAGGCCGCTCCCCTATGGGCCGATGAAACCGCAATCAGCACACTGGTTTCTCCAATTTCCAGCCGCCCCAGGCGGTGGATCACCCTGACATCCCGTACCTTGAATTGTTCAAGTGCTTGTTGAGATAATTTCTCCATCTCACTGATTGCCATAGCATCGTAGCACTCGTAATCCAGGTACAGTGTGCGCCTTCCCCGTGTATTGTCGCGGACAATGCCTTCGAAGAACAGGGTGGCGCCGTCTTCCGGGGCCTTCAACGCGTCAGCCACCGGCTGTGCGGCAATCGGCGTCTTGACGATCTGGCAGTGGGCGGAACTCCGCACCACGCCTGCGTCCGCCGTAGATTGCGGAGTAGGCCCGTCGCCCCGTCCGCCGCTCACCGGCGGAAGCAACCCGACTTCATCCCCATCGCGTAGCACCGTGGAAACCGGGGCGTATTCCTGATTGACGGAGCAGGCCAGGGATCCGGCCAATGCGCGGAATCGAGGAAACTGCTTGGAATAGAGGTCGCGCAGATCGCCAAGGGTCGAGCCTGGGGCGAGGTCAACGGGCTCTTCCGAACGCCCGGCAATGTCCTTGAGTTGTCCGAAAAACAGCACTCGAATGCGCATGAGATCAGGAAGGCCGGGCCTCATAAAAGCAAGAGATTCCAGGCCCTCCGATGATAACAAGTTTTCTGGGAGACCAGCGCAGTTCCGTCGCGGCCAGGCGGCCAATGTTTTTGCTGAAAATTCATGATTTGTGCGCGACAACGTTTACAGAACTGTGTTCTGATTAAGCAAAAGGGGAGATTGATCGAGCAGTCTTAAATCTTCCCTAAAGGGGGAGGAGTGGCCGGTAGTGGATGCCACTCCTTTTATTGTCTGCCCTTCCATCGCCGCCGGAATCTCTAAAGCACTGAAAACATTACAGTTATTCCCGCTTCTGGGATTCCCTCGATGTTTCTCGGCGCCCATTGCGTTTTGTTTCCTCGCTCGCCTCAGAAAAAAATCTTAAAAGATTTCATTTTTATGGTCCCTCACGCGGACTTCTTGCGCCTTATTCAGCAGACAAACTCGGCTAGACCTGGCATTGGTTTACTCTAGGGCAGCCACCGTAAGGTGACAGCCAGGGGGGAGGTGAACCAAGGCCAGGTTATTTTTTATGGCACGAATCTTGCTTCACCTGCCGATCCCTCATCGGTTATTCGCACACTTCAGCGCGGGTGGCGCCGTACCATTACGCAACGTTTCAAAAAGGTCTTCCGCTCTGAACGGTTTTCCCAGATAGCCGTCCATTCCAGCAGCCAGAAAACGCTCTCGATCGCCGGCCATGGCGCTGGCTGAAACCGCCACAATGAACGTCCGCTTTCTCTGGCTCGCGGCTTCGCGCTCACGAATCTGACGGACGGCTTCCATGCCGCTCATCTCCGGCATCTGGTTATCCATCAGGATGACGTCAAACTCTTCCGCTTCCCACGCCTCGATCGCCGCCACTCCCGTGGATACAACTCTTACCTGATGGCCGCGTCTGACCAGCATAGCGGCCGCCAGTTGTTGGCTGACGAGGCTATCTTCCGCGAGCATGATACGCATGGGCGGTTCCGCCTCTTCCGGGGCCGGCCCGGGCGTGAGACCGGCCAACGGCTCCGCAGCCGCCCGGTCCAGGCCAATCGTAAACTGAAATGTGCTGCCGGCATTGGGTGTGCTCTCCACGGAAAGCTGGCCACCCATCAGCAATACCAGTTGCGAAGATATAGACAATCCCAGGCCGGTGCCCCCGAACTTCCTGGTGACGCTGTTGTCGGCTTGCGCAAAGGCCTTGAAGATCAGATTCTGTTGTTCTTCGGGAATGCCGATACCCGTATCGGAAACCTGGAAGGTCAACTGGCTCCTGTTCTCTTCCTGTCCGGAACTCTGGTGTTTGACCGCGAGCGCCACGGTCCCGGACTCGGTGAACTTTACCGCATTGCCGATCAGGTTGACCAACACCTGGCGAAGGCGCGCCGGATCGCCGGCCAGCCATTCCGGAACGTCCTCAGCCACCAGACAGGTCAACTTTAAGCCTTTGGCATCTGCCTGCGGAGCGATGATCTGCCGGGCCTGCTCGATCACCTGCCGAAGTAAAAATGGGACACTTTCCAGCGTGACCTTACCCGCTTCGATCTTGGAAGAATCCAAAATGTCATTGAGCACCAGCAACAACCCTTCGGCCGTATTGCGCAGCATGCTGATGTATTCGTGGGACTCCCTCGTCTTCTCTGAATTCATGGCGAGCTGCGCCATCCCCAGGATGCCATGCATGGGCGTGCGGATCTCGTGACTCATGTTGGCCAGAAACCGGCTCTTGGCCAAGTTGGCCGCCTCGGCCGCCGTTTTGGCAGCTTCCAATTCGCGCGACCGCGCACTCTCGAGCGCGCTGTCCCACAACTGTTTCCAATAGGCTTTGTGGATTCCATGGGCTTGCAGCAGCAGATACGCTATCAAGATGACAATCAGGAAAACAAATACATAGCCGTGCCTTCCGCCAATCGCCATGCCCGTGGCCAGCGCCGGCACCCATAACAGCAATGTGTGGAATTGAAGAAGCCTGAAGTTTGGCGCAAATGCGACCGCGGCGCCCGATACCACACCGACCGTCCACATCAGCATGAGCGCAAATACCCAGCCCTCGAAACCATAAAACCAGAGAGCGCTCGCGTAGGAAAGGCCGGTAGCGCCCGAACCCAGAAAAACCGAAACCGCCGCCAGCAAGAGCAAGAGCCCCGGGCGAAGCTTGTAGATTCGTTCGCGCAAGGCCGCTAGGGCCAGCCGCATGATCATCGCAACCATGATGGCCACGGCGACGCCCCAATACAGTCTCGGGTGATCGGCCCGATAAGTTGTGGTCAGCTCAAGAAGGACCAGAATGATGGGAAAGATAAAGGCCCCATTGACCAGTCGCACGGCCTGGTCTAGCTCCGCCTCGCGGGCAAGCTGCGTTCTCAGCGCACCATCATGCTCGCTCAAAGACTTCAGCACGAAGCTCTCTCGGGTAGCCGTCATAGTATCGTCCTTGGATCTATCGGCAAATCGATGATGACACTTAAGGATTCGGGGGCCGGTTCAGGGTCACGCAAAGAGTTTAACCCGATGTCATTCCGAACGCCACGGAGTGGCGGAGGAACCAGCTCCGCCGCATTCTAAGGTCCACCATGCTGCCGAAGGCGCCCTGTGTCCCCCACAAGAATCACGGCCAGAAGCGTTGCTCCCCCCAGCGTTACAGAGGCAGCCTGCGCGTCACACACGGCCTCATGCTCTTTCTTGTAACGTTTCCCTCCTATCCGTCACTATTCAACAGAAATCGTTGCACTCTTTACAATAGAATCGGAATTTACCCAATGCCGCCCTGAGACATCTATGCTTCCGGGGCCAAGGAGCTTGTGGACCATGAGCGCAAAACCAGAGGCCCTGCCTACACCTGGGTCAATCGCCAAATATGTAAAGCAGAATATGCAGAAAGCGCGGAAATCGACGCCCACCATGGGCATGATGCATCATGCGGGCGGCCAGGAGATCGTCCGCGAGGACGACTATCAAGGCCACCATATCGAGGTCCGCACTACGTACCACATTGCCGTTGATGGTCAGGAAGTGACCGGGCACATCATGCTCACCAACACAGGCCAAGTTCAATATCATGGCCTTCCCAATCACAGCTTCGACTCCACGATCGGCTTAGTACGGGCCTTGATTGATAACTTTCCCGAGGATTTTGACAAAACGAAAAAGCCGGCCCGTCCTCATGGCGGCAAGCGTTCCACCGGCGGAAAGCGTGGTCCCATGGGTGGAATGAAGATGCCAGGCATGGGCGCCGCCCGGCCGGCCAAAGCAGCATTGAAGAAGCAGCAGAAGAAAAAGTCTGCCCCCAAATCCAAGGGCCGGACAACCAAGAGTAAATCCAAATAGAGGCTGGAGAATCCCATGAGCGTGACTCGTCCGAATATTCTTAAAGATTCAACCACTCTCAAAAAATATTGCGATGGCGTCAATCGGTTGAAAAACGAATTTACCGGCCCGGCCACGCAAGACCTGGGCATCGATGGACCGGCCCAGCCGGTCAGCACCTACGATCTGTTCGTGGTGTGGCACGTGAACGCCATGATGACGCCGACGCCGGCGCACGGCAATCCCGAAGGCCGGAATGCAGCCCATCGCGGGCCGGTCTTCGCACCCTGGCACCGATTCATGCTGCGCCAGCTCGAGCTCAATCTACAACGCGTACTCGGCGACCAGAATTTTGGGCTGCCGTATTGGGACTGGGCCGCCGACGGAGAAGGGTCGCCGCAGGACCAACTCAACTCTCCTCTATGGACTCCGGATGGCATAGGCGGATCCGGCGCGCCCATCACCACCGGCCCGTTTGTTTTTGATCCCGGCGATGATGCGTCCTTTCGCGTACGCATCGACACCGATTCCAATGGAAACTTCGAACAGGTCAATCGCGGCCTGGAGCGCACTCTGGGCCAGGATATTGATACGCTTCCCAGGAAGGCAGACACCGCCACTGCGCTCCAGTTGACGCCGTATGACGGCCCACCGTGGACGGTCAGCTCCTCGGGTTTTCGCAACCAGTTGGAAGGGTGGACCGGCTCGGATGGTCCCGGTATGCATAACCGGGTACACGTCTGGATAGGCGGCGACATGGGCCCCGCCTCGTCGCCGAATGATCCTGTCTTCTTCCTCAATCACTGTAATGTCGACCGCATCTGGGAAGCATGGATGCAACAGAACGGCCGCACCTACGTTCCGGATCAAAATGCGCCGGCAAGCCTCCAGGGACACCGCATCGACGACCAGCTATATTCGCTGATTTCTCCTCCGGTAACGCCCGCAGACGTTCTCGATGTGACCGCCCAGTATGTATACGATTCACTGAATGTGTGAAGCGCTGGATGTGTGCATGACCGGATGTGTGCATGACGGAAACATGGGTCCGCAACACCCTTCGACCCATGGCGAGCACCACCGCCGTAGAGACGGTGCTCCGCACCGTCTCTGGCTGTGCGCGCCAAGCGCACAGCCAAATGGCTTTAGCCTAAGCGTAAAGTGTTAAGTCTTAGACGTTAAGCCTCAGGCCTTCTAGTCGTTAAGGGTTACACAAAAAAACCAAACCGATGTCATTCCGAACGCCACGCAGTGGCGGAGGAACCAGCTCCGCCGCATACTAAGGTCCGCCATGCTGCTGAATGCGCCATGTGTCCCCTGCAAGAATCAAGGCCAGTAGCGTTACGCCCCCCAACACTGCCAAGGCAGCCAGCATCACAGCCCGACAGCGCAGCGCAGCCGCTCCCTCAGGTCCTACGGACCTATCGGGATGACATCAAATTCAAAAGTATGAGTGAAGCTTTAAAAGTGTGGGTAAACCAGAGAGTCTTCCACGACGCAGGCCAACAGCATTGAGGCGGCGCCGAAGCGCCGCCTCTATGCCACGAACGTCCGGCTTAATGCACTGCGCTCAGCACCGGCATGGGTTTTTCCTTGGGCTCTTCTATCACCGCATGCATCGCAATCTCCAACGCTTCCTCAATGGTCGAGACATAGTGGACGGTGCAGCCATCGAGTTGTTCGGCGGTCAGGTCTTCTTCTACGTTCATGCGGTTTTCCGAGGGCATGATCACGTTCCTGACTCCGGCGCGAATAGCGGCCAGCACTTTTTCTTTAATGCCGCCCACCGGCAGCACGTTGCCGCTGAGCGTGATTTCTCCGGTCATGGCGGTCAGCGGGCGCACCGATTTTTCCGTCAGCAGTGACACCAGGGCCGTGGCCATGGTCACGCCCGCCGATGGCCCGTCCTTGGGTATCGCCCCCGCCGGTACGTGGATGTGTATGTCGTTGTCTTTGAAGAACTCTTCATCCACACCCAGGCTCTTGGCGTTGGAGCGCACCCATGTGAGCGCGGCCTGCATGGATTCCTGCATCACCTGGCCGAGCTGTCCGGTCATGGTGAAGCCGCCTTTGCCTTTCATCTTGGTGGCCTCGACAAACAGAATGTCGCCGCCCGCCGGAGTCCAGGCCAAGCCTACGGCCACGCCTGCGCGGCGGGTACGTTCGGCAATTTCGGTATCGAGGCGCACCTTGATGCCGCCCAGGAATTCTTGCACCACTTCGCGGGTAATGACCAGCTTGTCGGTCTTGCCTTCGGCCAGACGCCGTGCCTGCTTGCGGCACATGGTGCCGATGTTGCGCTCCAGGCTGCGCACACCCGCTTCCCGTGTGTAATGCCGGGTGATGAAGCGCACGGCGTCAACCGGAATCTCAATCTGCTCCGGCTTCAGTCCGTTTTCTTCGATCTGCCGGGGTACCAGGTAACGCTCAGCGATGTGCGCCTTGTCGTCTTCGGTGTAGCCCTGCAGGTCGATGATCTCCATGCGATCGCGCAGCGGTTCGGGAATGGTATCGAGCACGTTGGCGGTGCAGATGAACAGCACCCTGGAAAGATCGAAAGGCACATCCAGATAGTTGTCGCGGAAGCTGAAGTTCTGCTCCGGGTCCAGCGTTTCCAGCAGCGCCGAAGACGGGTCGCCGCGGAAGTCGCGCCCTAACTTATCCACTTCATCGAGCACGAATACCGGATCGTTGGTTTCCGCCCGGCGAATGCCCTGTATGATCTGCCCCGGCAACGCCCCAATGTAGGTGCGCCGGTGGCCACGGATCTCGGCTTCGTCATGCACACCGCCCAGCGAAAGCCGCACAAACTTGCGGTCCAGCGCGCGCGCGATGCTGCGCCCCAGCGAGGTCTTCCCGACTCCCGGCGGTCCGACAAAACACAGGATCGGGCCTTTCATCCCCGGCTTCAAGCGGCGCACCGAGAGGTAATCGAGAATGCGGTCTTTCACTTTCTTCAGGTCGTAGTGGTCGGTATCGAGCACCTGCTGCGCCTTGCTGATGTCTACTTCCACGCCGCTCGATTTCGACCACGGCAGCACCGCCAGCCACTCGATGTAATTGCGTGTGACCGAATAATCGGCGGCCATGGGCGACATGCGCTGCAGGCGGGTGAGTTCCTTGAGCGCATCTTTCTTTACTTCATCGGGCATGCCTGCGCCTTCGATCTTCTGGCGCAATTCGTCGGCGTCGCGCGAGGCTTCGTCCTGCTCGCCCAATTCTTTCTGTATGGCCTTCATCTGCTCGCGCAGATAATATTCGCGCTGCGACTGTTGTACTTGGTCCTGCACCTCGGTCTGTATCTTGGTGCGTAACTGCTGCACCTCCAGTTCCTTGGCCAGGTGCCGGTTGATGGAAAGCAGACGGCGATGCACGTCCTGTGTCTCGAGGATTTCCTGCTTGTCACGCGTGGCCAGGAATGGCAGCGAGGAAGCGACGAAATCCACCAGGCGTCCCGGTTCGTCGATGTTGATGGCCACCGTCTGTAATTCATCGGAAAGCGTGGGCGAGCCAGCCACGATCTGCTGGAACAGCGTCAGCACGTTGCGCTGTAGGGCCTCGATTTCCGGCGAAGTCTCCGGCTCCAAATCGGGCAGGATTTCGACTTTGGCCCGCAGAAAGGGCGTGAGCTGGCTGAATTCCTGCAGACGAGCGCGCTGTACGCCTTCGGTAAACACAAACAGGCTCTGGTTGGGCATCTTTACGACCTTGTGAACGGTCGCCAGCGTGCCTATGCTGAAAAGGTCGGTGGGCTGAGGTGAATCGACCCGCGCTTCCCGCTGGGCCACTACCAGTATGGTCTTTTCCTCTCCCAGCGAATTGATCAGGTTGATCGAGCTTTCCCGGCCTACAGTCAATGGCAAAACTGCGTGGGGAAACAGAACGGTATCGCGTACCGGCAGCACTGGAATGCTGTGTTGCGATAAATCGAGTACCTCGCCTTCGGCTACCAGCCGCGATGCCGGTGTGTCGTTACGGGTGTCGGATGCCATATATTTAGATTATCAACTTTTCTGACAATAGAATACTCAAGTTTTGATGCCCGTCCCAGTAAAAAGATTCACCCTCGCAATCATTAATCCCTATCCGTTCCTTCACCGCGCCCGCGGATAAGCGCCTATAACCTTAACAAAATCAGCAACTTCCGCCAAGTGCCGCAGAGCACGGTCAAGCACTTTCTCTTCGGCACTCAGTATATCGGCATAAAACATATATTCCCACGGCTTGCCCCGTACCGGACGGGATTCAATCTTACTCAAATCGAGGTCCCGCAATGAAAAAACGCTAAGGGCCTTGAACAGAGCCCCGGGGACATTGGTCAGCGAAAAGACAATCGAGGTTTTATCGGCCGAGGAAAGAACTCTCTTCTCCCGGACAAACCGGAAAAACCGTGTGAAGTTCTCCTTCATATCTTCCAACCCGGCCTGCAGCACGCGGCCGCCGTATTCATCCGCTGCCTGTTTTCCGGCGATGGCTGCGGTATCGGTCAGCTTGCCGGCCATGACGTGCTTCACGCCTCCGGCGGTATCGTAGAAAACCGCCGCCTCGATTCCCGGATGCTTCTGAAAAAACTTGCGGCACTGGTCCAGCGCCACCGGATGCGATAGCACACGTTTCAGGTCTTTTATCTTCACACCCGGAGCGGCAATGAGGTTATGTCCAATGCGCAGGCGGTGTTCCTGCTGCACAAAGACATTGCGCTCCATCAACAAATCGAGATGTTCACCCACGCTTCCGGCCAGCGTGTTTTCCACCGGGAGCACGGCGCAGCCCACCGCCCCCGACTCTACGGCGTCGAACACTTCTACCGCCCGGCTGCAAGCTAGAATTTCCGCCTTGGGAATAAGTTCCAATGCTGCTTGATGACTATAACTACCGCGTTCACCCTGGATTGCTACCTTCATGCCGTACCACTATACGCTTCTTTATGCCTACCGCAGCTTCTCCGTAGGTATGTGGTCTTTAGACTCCCGGGACCCCCGCCCCGGTTTACGATTTCAGGAACCGCAACGAACAACGCACCGCGGCGAGCAACGCGGTCTTCATGAATAATCCTCCACGATAAACAACGCGTGGCGGTCGATAATCCTCCACGATGAACAACGCGTAGTCACGTAACTTGTTACGTCTCTGCCGGCGGTCTTAAAATTATTATCAGGGACGCCGAAGGGTTTGATTCAACGTTGTATGCCCTTCCCGTTCCCGCATGGGTATTCAAATCCGCCGGCCTTGAGACTCTACGTCCAGTTTTTTGGTGGCGCCCGGTTTCTTGTGGCATCCGGATTTTTTATGGCATCCCGTGTTTCGATGGCATCCGGTTTTTCGATGGCCTCGCGATGGCCATCATCCTTGACACTCCCAACAATTCCCCAGAAAATAATTGCCTATGACCGCATCCTATAGCAGCCGGCTGGCCACCATCACCCTGCCCGACTCTGATGGAAAACCGCAAACTCTCGGCTCGTTCTGGTCTGACGGCCCGGCGGTCGTCGTGTTCCTCCGCCACTACGGATGAATCTTCTGCCGTGAGCACGTCGCGCAGTTGCGCGGCCACGAAGAACACTTCCGCAAACAAGGCGCAACCCTGGTCGCTATCGGCCTCGGCGGACGTGAATACGCCCAAGCCTTCCGCAAGGAAACGGGAATCAAGTTTCCTCTGCTGGTTGATGCCGACCGCCAGGCCCATCGCGCCCTCGAATTGAAGAAAGCCTCTCTGCTGCACCTGTTCCGCAAAGACAACTTTCGGGCCCGTAAGCGGGCCCAAAGGGGCGGACATCGCCAGCACAAACTGGGCAAAGATCCAATGCAACTAGGCGGAAGCTTCGTCTTTGGCCCTGGCAACCTGGATATCTTTGTGCATGTCAGCGAAACGTTTGGAGACAACGCAGCGCCGGAAGCCATACTGAAGGCGCTGCAGCCATCAGCAGTCAGCACTTATTAATAGCAGTCAGCATTCAGCCATGAAACAGATTGGTAATTGCCAAAACTGGCAATCGGATAATCTTGGCAACTATAATAGCGGGTCTTCGCAGACCCACGCGCAGCGCTCCAACCAATGCGAAATGCTATCTGCCAATTGCGAATAGCCCAATTACCCACTTACCCGATTTTGGCAATGACCAATCTGTTTCATGGCTGAATGCTGACGGCTCTACTGCTTTTTCACCAACGGAATCACCTGCACCGTAGCCTCACGCACCTCGTCGAGAAAGCGGTTCAGCACCGAGCCGTGCAGCAGTATCTCCCAGCGGGTGCGCACCGACTGTCCAAAGATTACGTGGGTGATGCCTTCGCGCTGGGCGAAATCGATGAGTGCGTCGGCGACCCGGTTGCTCTTCAGGCAAACCACGCGCGCGCCCAGGTCTTCGGCGAGTTTCAGCATCTCGGTGAGGCGGCCATGGTCCTCAGGCGCGATGCGCCCCGGTTGGTAGCCGGTAGATTCGACAAAGACCGCATAGAAGTCTGACGCCAGGCGTCCGGAAATGCGTGCCCCGGTGCGCAGCAGCCGCTCCGTTCCTGGCCGCGGCGATACGCACACCATCACCCGCTCCGGAATCGGAGACTTCTCCAGCCCTTCGTGTTCGCGGTACCGGGCGGCCTTGCTGCCCACTTCCTCGGCCACGGTGCGCAGCGCCAGTTCACGCAGCGTGGAAAGATTGCCTTTGCGGAAAAAATGGGCCAGCGCCTGTTCGATCTTTTCCGGCGGATAAATCCGGCCCTGGCGTAGCCGCGTGCGCAGCTCTTCCACTGAGACATCCACATTGATTACTTCGTCGGCACGCTTGAGAAAGCTGTCGGGAACAGTTTCCCGGACTTTCGTCCCTGCCGAACGCGAGACCGCGTCATTCAGCGTTTCCATGTGCTGGATGTTGATCGCCGTCAGCACGTGGATGCCGGCATCCAGCAGGTCGAGCACATCCTGGTAGCGGCGGTGGTTTTTCGATCCGGGAACGTTGGTGTGCGCCAGCTCATCTACCAGGCACACTTGTGGCTTGCGCCGGATGACCGCATCCAGGTCCATTTCTTCCAGCACCACGTTGCGATACGCCAACTGGCGGCGCGGCACCGCTTCCAGATCGAGCACCTGGGCTTCGGTATCTGTGCGGCCGTAGGTCTCCACAAATCCGATCGCCACGTCCACACCCTGATCGCGCAGCAGATGGCCGTCACGTAGCATCTGGTATGTCTTGCCCACGCCGGGGGCCGCGCCGATATAGACGCGCAGCCATGCGTGTTCGCTCTGTTCAAACTGGGCCCGCATGGAGCTTCCCGGCATCAGCCCTCCTCCACCAGATGGCGATTCTGCGGGGCGGGCGCCAGCGGTAGCGTGAAGCTGAAGATCGACCCTTCACCCACCTTGCTTTCGGCGGAAACCTGGCCGCCTTGGGCCTCCACCAGCCGCCGCACCAGCGCCAGCCCCAGTCCTGTGCCTTTGCCATCGGAACGGTCCGTGGCAAAGCGGCTGAAAATCCGCGGCAGCCGTTCCGGAGCAATGCCCACACCTGTGTCCCGCACTTGAAACACCAGGAAGTTGTCTTTCTCGTGCGCCGCTACGGTCACCGCGCCCGCCTCCGGAGTGAACTCCAGGGCGTTGGCGATCAGGTTATCGAGAATGCTGCGCATGGCGCGCCGGTCGGCGGTCACCGCGGCGATATCGGGATACACTTTCATTTCCAGCTTGATGCGTTTGCAATCGGCCGCCGCAACATGGCGGGCCACGGCATCGCGCGCCAGGATTACCGGGCGTATCGGTTCCAGATTCAGTTGCCGCGCCCCGGAATCGACTTCCGCCATCTCCAGCAGGTCGGTAATCAAGCTGTCGAGTTGATCGGCATATTCTTCCGCGTCATACACCATCTTCGCTTGCAGCGGCTGTAATGCTTCGGTATGCCCGTGGGTCAGCGAGTAGAGAGCCAGCCGCAGCGTCTTGAGCGGGTCCTGCAGTTTGCGCGTGGCGATCTGGATGAAGTTGTTCTTGAAGCGGTCAACCTCACGCAGTGCCGTAACGTCCTCCAGCACGGTGACCGCCCCGGTCATCCGCCCGGCTTCATCGCGTAGCGCTGAAGTGCGCAGCCGGTAACTGCGCTCCGCATCGCCCACACGCAGAGGCAGGGTCGCCCTTTCACCTTCGTCGGAGAGCTGGTGCTGCATCTCCACCGCCTGCTTCACGGCGCCCAGCAGCCGCTCGCCCAATGGCGTGCCTGCGAAACTCGCGCCCGCCTCTTCGCCCAAGGCCAGCTTCGCGGCGCGGTTCAGCTTGATCAAGTTGCCGTTGGAATCGGTCACCACCACCGGCTCGAACAGGCCCTCCAGCACCGCGTCGGACTTGCGCCGCTCGATCAGGATCTGTCCCACATCCGACTTGCGTAATTCCCGCAGCCGGACGCTCATGCGGTTAAACTCCGCGGCCAGCAATCCCACTTCGTCATGCGACCGGTATTCAATGCGCTGATCGAGTTCCCCTTCGGCGATGTGATGGGCGCTGCGCGCCAGCAGGCGGATGGGCGCGACTACCAGCCGCGTGAATTGCCAGGAGAAAACCAGCCCCATGATCAACGCGACCGCCGACGCCGCGATGCTGTAGTTGCGGGCCCGGCGGGCCTGTACCCGCGCCCGCTCGCTGGCCGCCAACATGCCCTGGCGGCTCAACTGCAGCAGGTCGTCGATGTGCTTCTTCACCCGGTTGAATTCCGGGGCCAGCAGGTCGAAGTAGGTGCGGGTCAAAACGCCCGGCGGGCCGGGCCGCCGCACGAAGTTCTGTACGTCCTGCTCATACTTCTCATAGTCCGCGCGCAGCTCTTCGGTCATTTGTTTCTTGCCGTTTCCGTTGATGCCGCTGGCCGATAGGTTCATCTGCTGCCGGAAGAATACGGCCGTGCCTTCCAACTGGCTGCGCGCCCGCCCACATTCACCGGACATGCAAACGGCCGCCGCCGCATCCATGCGCTGCAGCGCGTCCTTCATGTTCTCGCCCGCCACCATGCCCGTATAGCTGTCGGCCAGAATCACATCCACTACCCTGCCCAAGCGGACGAAATTGTAGATGCTCAACGCGCTCACCACAAAGGTAAGCAGAATGAGGATCGCAAAACTCAAAATCAGTTTTTGCCGCAGAGTAAGCAAATCAACTCCCCGTCAATACTTTAAGCGATGAAGCGCTCTGCCGTCTAAGTTTCCGGGACCACAATAAAACCTTTGAAACACAGCGCAACGAGTTGCAACGAAAACCTTTGAAACACAGAGGAACAGAGGAAGCAGAGGATATCCGGGTTGTGAGGCGGAAACCTAGATCGTCGTTGACGCCGAAAATCGTGATCATTGGCAAAAGTGGACATTGAGAATTGTGGCCCTCGAGCAAAAAGAGGAAATGCAAATAGGCCTCCATTGGTGTCCTCGCGAGGTTCGCGACGCTCTTGGTCCCGCCTCCCAATCCCAAAATCCTCTGCTTCCTCTGTTCCTCTGTGTTTCAAAGGTTTTCGCTGCAACCCGTTGCGCTGTGTTTCAAAGGTTTAGTTGTACCTACGTCACACTGTATTTCAAGGGTGTCCGTTGCAACCACGTAGCGTCTTACTTCTTCGCCGGGGACCTCTCATCCAACCCCAGATTCAATTCCAGCACATTCACCCTCGGCTCACCCAGAATCCCAAACTGCCTTCCCTCCGTGCGCTCGCGGACCAGTTTCAGCACCTCGGCTTCGCTGACGCCGCGCGCCCGCGCCACCCGTGCAGCCTGGAATTCAGCGCCCTCGGGCGAGATATGCGGGTCGAGCCCTGAGCCGGAAGTTGTCACCAGGTCCACCGGCACAGGCTTCCCTGGATTCTCCGCCTGCAACGCGGCGGTATCGGTCTTCACGCGATCGATGAGCTTCTGATTGGTGGGGCCTAGATTGCTTCCACCGGAGTTGGTGGGATCATATCCATTGCCCGCCGCCGACGGACGCGGATGAAAATATCCGGCCCCGGTAAACGGCTGGGCAATGATACGCGACCCTACAACAACGCCGTTCCGCGTGATCAGTTGTCCCTGGGATTGGTCTGGCCAGAGGCGGGCCAATCCGGTAATCACCAATGGGTACACGATTCCCAGAAGCACGGTAGTAACCAGCGTCATAAGACATGCGGTGATAATGTTTCGCTTCATAATTCCCTTCCCTGGAAAATCTGGTGATCGGGTGATCGGAACGGCGCATCGTTTACTAAGCTCGCAGTTCCGATCACCCGATCACCCGATCCGCGATGGTTCCCAAATCTCCCTTCACCCAACTACCCCAGCCCCCCGCCCCGGATAATCAGATCGATGGCCTTGATTCCCAGAAACGGGGCTACCAGGCCTCCGGCGCCATAGATCAGCAGGTTGCGCCGCAGCAGCGCTTGCGCGCTTAACGCGCGGTACTTCACGCCCCGCAAGGCCAGCGGAATCAGGGCGACGATAATCAGCGCGTTAAAAATCACCGCCGCCAATATCGCTGACTGCGGCGTGGCCAGGTGCATGATGTTCAGCGTATTCAGTACGGGGAACGTCCCCGCGAACATGGCGGGGATGATGGCGAAATACTTGGCTACGTCATTGGCGATGGAAAACGTAGTGAGCGATCCGCGCGTCATGAGCAACTGCTTGCCGATCTCCACAATTTCCAGCAACTTGGTGGGATTGGAATCCAGGTCCACCATGTTCCCGGCTTCCTTGGCTGCCTGCGTGCCCGAATTCATGGCCACACCCACATCCGACTGCGCCAGCGCCGGAGCGTCGTTGGTTCCATCGCCGGTCATGGCCACCAGCTTGCCCTGTGCCTGCTCTTTCTTGATCAGGTCCATCTTGTCTTTAGGAGTGGCCTGGGCCAGAAAGTCATCCACACCCGCTTCGCGCGCGATGGCCGCGGCCGTCAAAGGATTGTCGCCGGTAATCATAACTGTACGAATGCCCATGGAGCGAAGCTGGCTGAAGCGCTCGCGGATGCCGCCCTTGACCACGTCCTTGAGGTGAATCACGCCCAGCGCGCAGTTACCTTCCGCCACCACCAAAGGCGTGCCGCCGGAACGCGCAATGGTTTCCACCACCACTTCAATCTCCTTCGGGACCTTGCCTCCCTTATCTCGCAGGTAGCTAGCCACCGAGTCGGCGGCCCCCTTGCGGACGATGCGTCCATCGAAATTCACGCCCGACATGCGGGTGTGCGCGCTGAACGGCACAAACTCCGCCTGGTTGGCGGTGAGCTGGCGTTCCCGCAGGCCGTATTTCTCTTTGGCCAGCACCACGATAGAGCGGCCTTCCGGCGTTTCATCGGGCAGCGAAGAAAGCTGGGCTGCTTCGGCAAGTTGTGCCGCGGTCACCCCCGGCGCGGCAATGAACTCCGTGGCCTGGCGGTTGCCGAATGTGATGGTGCCCGTCTTATCGAGCAGCAGCGTGCTTACATCTCCGGCGGCTTCCACCGCCCGGCCCGACATGGCCAGCACGTTATGCTGCACCAGCCGGTCCATGCCGGCAATGCCGATAGCGGATAGCAGCCCGCCGATGGTCGTGGGAATCAGGCACACCAGCAACGAAACCAGAACGAACACCGATTGCGCAGCGCCGGAATAAATTGCCAACGGCTGCAAGGTCACAACCGCCAGCAGAAAAATTGCGGTCAGTCCCGCCAGCAGGATGTTCAACGCGATCTCGTTGGGCGTCTTCTGCCGTTCCGCGCCTTCCACCAGGGCGATCATGCGGTCAAGAAACGTCTCGCCGGGGTTGGAGCTGATTCTGATCGTGATCTGGTCGGAGAGTACGCGCGTACCCCCGGTGACCGCCGAACGATCGCCGCCCGATTCGCGGATCACCGGCGCGGACTCACCCGTAATCGCCGATTCATCCACGGAGGCCACGCCCTCAATGATCTCGCCGTCGCCCGGAATCAACTCTCCCGCCGAGACCAGCACCCGGTCGCCGACCCGCAACTGAGAGCCGGGGATTTTTTCGGTGCGTCCATCGGGCAGCAGGCGGTTGGCTACCGTTTCCGATTTAGCTTTGCGCAGCGTCTCCGCCTGGGCCTTGCCCCGGCCCTCAGCCATGGCTTCGGCAAAATTGGCGAACAGCACGGTAAACCACAACCACAGGGTAATCTGCAGGTTGAAGCGAAACCCAGGATGATGGCCCGGAAACCCTCGCACCAGCAACACGGATGTAACCACGCTGCCCACCTCGACCACGAACATCACCGGATTGCGCATCATCTTGCGAGGATCGAGCTTGACCAGCGAATCGACCAGCGCCTGGCGCACGATCTTCGCATCCCATATCGATTTGCTACTCGTCATTTTAAATCCATACCTCACAACCCACTTTCCTTCTGCTGTCCTCTGTTCCCCCTCACAATCTTTCGCGGCGATTCTTGCCCCGCCTCACCACCCCAAAAACCTTTGTCTCGCCCCTCTGTATTGCTATCCATCGGAATCGTCGCGGCTCGCGGCGATTTCGGGGCCGCCTCACAAACCCCAAGGTCCTCTGCTTCCTCTGTTCCTCTGTGTTTCAAAGGTTTTCGTTGCAACTCGTCACGCTGTGTTTCAAAGGTTTGGTTGTGGCTACCTCACGCTTTGCCCTCCGCGGTTCAATCTTTTGATCTTCCTTTGCGTCCTTGCGCACTTTGCGGTGGGTCCTTTTTGGTTGTGGCTATCAAGAAATCAAAACCTCTTCCCCGCATGCATCAGCAAATGTTCCAGCACCGGCCCCAAACTCAGCGCCGGGAAAAACGTCAGCGCTCCCACAATCACGATCACGCTTACCAGCAACACCGTAAACAGCGGCGTGGTGACCGGGAACGTGCCCGGTGAAGGCGGTATGGCTTTCTTGCGCGCCAGGTTGCCGGCCACCGCCAGCATGGGCACAATCATCAGGAACCGCCCAATCAATGTGGCGGACCCGATGGAAAAGTTGTACCAGCGGTTCGGTCCCAGCCCGGCGAATGCCGACCCGTTGTTGCCGGTCGCCGACGTAAAGGCATAAAGTATCTCGGACAATCCATGAGGGCCGCGATTGGTGAGCGTGGCCAGTCCGAACGATGGCGACAATGCGGAAACGGCGCTGAACACCAAAATCGAAAGTGGAAACACCAGCACGTAGAGCATGGCCATCTTCACGTCATAGGCTTCAATCTTCTTGCCCAGATATTCGGGCGTGCGGCCCACCATGAGGCCGGCAATGAATACCGAGAGCACTACAAAGATCAGTACTCCGTAGAGGCCTGCGCCCACGCCGCCAAACACGATCTCGCCCAGCATGATGTTGGTCAGCGGCACCAGCCCGCCGAGCGGCGTGAGCGAGTCATGTGCAGCGTTGACCGCACCACAACTGGCGTCCGTGGTCACGGTAGCGAAGAGCGCCGAATTGGCAATGCCAAAGCGGACCTCTTTGCCTTCCATGTTGCCGCCCGGGTTTCCGCCTTGCGGCGCGATCGCCGCGCCCTGTTGAGCGCCCTGCAATAAAGGATTGCCCCGCGCTTCCGCCCAATACGATACAACCACGCCGGCAAAGAACAGCACCGACATGGCCCAGAAGACCGCCCAGCCATGCCGTTGCGAGCCGGTCATGCGCCCCAGCGTGTAGGTGAGTCCTGCAGGTATTAGAAAGATAGAAACCATCTGCAGGAAATTGGTGAATGGCGTGGGATTCTCAAAGGGATGTGCGCTATTAGCGCCAAAAAAACCGCCGCCGTTCGTGCCCAGCATCTTGATGGCTTCCTGGGAAGCAACCGGGCCCTGGGCGATGGTTTGCTCCGTGACCGTATCCATCGCGGGCTTGCCATCCTGACCTACTACGGGCGTACCGTCAGCGCCAACTCTCGGAGCTTGCTGCGGCTCCACCAGCTTGACCGCATCGTAGCGCCGGAAGTTCTGGACTACGCCCTGCTCCACCAGCACCAGCGCAAACAGTGTGCAGACCGGGAGCAACACCCACAGCGTCGCGCGGGTCATATCCACCCAGAAGTTGCCCAGAGTCTCCTTCTCCTGGCGCGCAATGCCCCGTAGGAACGCCACCGCCAGCGCCATGCCCACGGCTGCCGAAGCAAAGTTGTGATACGCAAGGCCCGCCATCTGCGTGAGATAGCTCATGGTGTTCTCGCCGCTGTAGAACTGCCAGTTGGTGTTGGTGGTAAACGAAGCGGCGGTGTTGAAGGCCAGGTCAGGGGGCACGTTGGCGAATCCCTGGGGATTCAACGGCAGACCATGCTGGAGACGTTGCAGCAGATACAACGCCACCATGGAAACCGCGCTGAACAGCAGCATGGCAATGGAATACTCCGTCCAGCGCATCTCCCGCTCTTCGTCCACGCCCGTCAGCCGGTAGAGCAACTTTTCCACCGGCCTCATCACCGGATCAAGCCATGTGCGTTCCCGGGAGAAGACCTTCGCCATGAAAGCGCCCATCGGCTTGGTCAGCGCCAGGACCACGGCAAAGAACAGCAGTATCTGCAACCATCCATTCAAGGTCATCAGAATTTCTCCGGACGCAACAGCGCGTAGACGAGATAGACCATCAGCAGCAGGCTAATGATGACCATCGAAGTGTTTTCAATATTCATAGCCGCCTACTTCAACTTGTCGCAGGCCACGGTATACGCGCCAGCGGCGATAAAGAAACCGACCGTTGCGAGAATGAGCAAAAAGTCCATGGACTCTCCTTTGCCGGCAAAACCAAAAAGCTCACCACGGAGAAGAGCAAAAGCAGATATTTGGTAATTGGCAATTGGTGTTGCTTGCTGGTTGACTGACAGACTCTAGCAATTCCGCGAAACTGCTGATCAGCAGCAACTACCAAATACCAACTACCAAATACCGGTTCTTGCTTTTGCCCTTCTCCGTGCCTCCGTGGTGAAAAGCCTTGCCTTAGAACTTCACCAGGATCGCCATATTCAACCGGTTCTCCCGCTTGCGCAGATCAGGTGTGAAACCCGGCACGAACGAACCTAACGCGCCGGTATTTCCACCGGGAGGCGTTACGCCGCCCTGTCCGGAGAAATACGGCACGTTGGCTGCCCGGTGGTTGTATTCCCAGCGGAAGGTGATGTACTGACTGGGCAGGTAATCGAAAGTGGCTGAAGCGTCCCAGGCTTTGTACGGGTCTCCCGGATTTTCCGTGAAGTACGGAGTTCCCGAGAAAGCAGTGGCGCCATTGATCGGCGGCAGCAGCACCAGATAGCGTCCCGGATTGTTGATGGCCCCGCCGCCCAAGGTCACCGCATAGAGGTCCTTATGGAACCAGAGCCGGTCATACACCATGGCCCCGATAAAGCTCTGTTTGGGGCCGGCCGCGCTATTGCCAAAGCAGCTTACGCCGCTGCCGCTCTCACATCCGATATCGGCGGTAAATGAAAACGCCATCTTGTCGAGCAGATTCTGTGGCCGGTCATAGTATTTGATCTGTATGCTGTCGTCGCTATGCCAGCGTGTGCGATGCGGCGCGCCCACGGTGTCGCGGCCCACTCCATAGCTGTTGGAAATGATGGAAATGTTCCCATTGGGACGCCAGTTCACCTGCGCTCCAAGACCAGGCCGCCCATTCGCCGTGCCATAGGATTGCCACCCATTGATCAGCCAGCCTTCCACTTTCAGCTTGTCCGTGGGGAATATCTGGATGCGGGCGCCGTTGAAAAACCACGGAGTATTGGAAGAGACATACGAGGGCTGGTAGGCCCAGTTGTCGAAGTTATAAAAACTGAACAGGCCGATGTAAGAGAGAAAGATTCCGGCATCGACGTTGATCCCGTGCAGCTTGTCGATGTGATATCCACCGTAGGCCTCCGAGACATAGCGGTAAGCGCCGCCCAGATCGAATTGCCCCCGGCCCGGCGTCGCATCATTCCGCGGCTGGGTGCTCGAATAGGTGCCTATCTGGGACATCACCCTGCCGTGGACGTTGTCCAAATGGAAGTCGCCGCCGATGCCTAAATGCTGCACCTGGAATTCATTGGTGCGGCCGCCTTCGCTGGTGCCCACCAGGGTGTGGTCGCTGGGATGGTTATAGTGATAGATGTAGTGCGTGTCCCAGCGGAATTCCCCGGTAAAGAATTTTGTGTCCAGCGGCGTGTCCTTGGTGCGCGGATTGCCGTTCAGCCAGGTGAAGTCCGCGAAAGCAAAAGGCTCGGCGGGCTTGCTGCTGGCTGGCGCAGCGGCCTTCTCCTGCGCCACCGCGGAAGATGAAGATAACGGACTGCTGATGCTCTCTGTCAGCTTCGCCGGTTCAAGTCTCGCTGCGGGCGTGGCGGATTGCCCCTTGAGTTGCGCCTCCAGTTCCTGAATGCGAGCGCGCATGCGCCCCAATTCCGTAAGAATCTCGGCATTGGAAGCGCTGCTGGTAGCAATCTCTGGGCTGGTACTCACGCCTGGGCGCTCCGAAGGGCCGGCAGCAGCTCTTTGTTCCGGCGCACCCAGTTCCGGCGCACCCATCTGCGCAACGGCTTGCGTCTGGGCCCCGCTGATCCAAACGGCAGCCAGCGTGATGGTGGCGCAAAATCTGATGGCGAATAACTGTTTTCGTGTTTTCATAATCTAGAAGACGGTCCTTGTCCGGCGAAATTTGCTCCATAGCTCAAGCCCCTGGCCTGAGAAATCGGGCTGCTGCCAGCTTAAAGCGCCCATCCGAGTGGCGCCATTACTATTGGAAATGATTGGCCGTAAATAGGGGCTAAAGAAGAGATAAGGAAATCATAAAATTCTAACCTTCGGTCATAGCGAATTGAGACCACCATCACAGCCCGTAGACGGTGCTACGCACCGTCTCTGGCTTCGCGCGCCCAAGCGCGAAGCCAAAGCTTTTGCCGGACGCTCCAAGGATGCTTGTGTGGTCCGCCAAAAAAGGCATTCAGCGTTTTCGCTCACTCCGGCAAAGGCTGGGGATGCTTCGCATCCCGAGACGGTGCGGAGCACCGTCTCTACAACCACGATTTTGGCGCAGCTATTCGGCTGCTCATCAATCCAGCCTCGACAGCCGAGGTCTGGGTGAGAGAGAATTGCTCGACGTTCGCCAGGAGGATTCGATCAATCCTGACCAATGAGCTAAAGAAGAAGCCATGAAGCCTCTCACAATCTTTGGACTGTTTGCCGTCACGGCGATGATGGTGTGCTGGTTTCTGGAAGAACGCAGCCCCTGGTTCATCCTGGCATTCGCCGCCGCCTGCGGGTTGGCCTCCATCTACGGCTTCCTGCAAGGCGCATGGCCCTTCGGCCTAGTGGAGGTCATATGGTCGATAATCGCCATACACCATTGGTGGAAGACCATCCAACCCCCAAAATCCCCACAGTAAATCGCCGCCGTCATCACCACTACAGTCAGTTACAGGCCGGAGAGCGTATGCCTGAAGAGGACTTTCACCCCTCCGGTCATGCTCGCTTTCAGGCGCACTAGAGACGGTGTGGAGCACCGTCTACGGCGCGATTGCCGGTGGTTCTTCGTCAAGCCCATCTGCGTAATCGGCGGCTGATTCTTTCCGTGCCCCTTCCCATTTATAATCAAGAATCTCATTCGCCCGGAGCACACATGCGCGAGCCGTTAGAGCTCAAGAAGACACTCAATCTTCCGAAGACCGATTTCTCGATGAAGGCCAACCTGCCTTTGAACGAGCCCAAATGGCTTGAACTGTGGGAGAAGACCGGGCTCTACGGGAAGATTCGCGAGTCGCGCCGGGGACGCCCAACGTATATCCTGCACGACGGCCCGCCGTATGCCAATGGGCCGATCCATGAGGGACACGCATTAAATAAATGCTTGAAAGATTTCGTCGTAAAGTCTAAGACCATGGCCGGTTACGACTCACCCTATGTCCCCGGATGGGACTGCCACGGCCTGCCCATCGAGATCAAGGTGGATGAATCCTTGGGCCGCAAGAAGCTGGAAATGCCTGCCATCTCCGTGCGCCGGGCCTGCCGCCAGTATGCGGAAAAGTACCTTGACCTACAGCGCAGCCAGTTCAAGCGCCTGGGCATCTTCGGCCAATGGGAGCAGCCGTACTCGACCATGACGCCCCAGTACGAATCGGTGATCGTGCGCACCCTCTTCGACTTCATGGAAAACGGTGCGGTCTACAAGGGACTGCGTCCGGTCTACTGGTGCATCCACGACAAGACGGCGCTGGCCGAAGCTGAGGTCGAGTATGCCATGCACACCAGCCCCAGCGTGTGGGTGAAGTACCGCGTGACCAGCGATCCGGCAAAAATCGATGCCAGGCTGGCAGGCAAACGAGTCAACACCATTATCTGGACCACCACGCCCTGGACCCTGCCGGCATCGATGGCGGTGGCGTTTCATCCGGAGCTGGAATATGTAGCCCTGGAACACAATGGCGAGTGCTACATCGTGGCCGACGCCCTGGCCAAAGCCACCATCGAGAAATGCGGCTTGCTAGGCGCCACCGGCGCCGTGCGCTTCCCTGGCAGCCGGCTGGAACATGCGACCTTCGCGCATCCGTTTCTTGAGCGTTCAGTGCTGGGAGTGCTGGCCAACTACGTCACCACCGAGCAAGGCACAGGCGCGGTGCATACGGCGCCATCGCACGGCGCCGATGATTTTTATACCGGCGCGAAATACAAGCTCGACCAGACATGCAACGTCGATGAGGCCGGCATCCTGCGCCACGGCCTTCCCGAATACGAGGGCCTGGCGGTCTTCGAAGCCAACGCTCACATCATCGACCTGCTCAAAAGCCGTGGCGTGCTCATGGGTGAAGCCCGCATCGAGCATTCGTATCCGCACTGCTGGCGCTGCCACCGTCCGGTGATCTTCCGCGCCACCGAGCAGTGGTTCATCTCCATGGAATCGGCGGTCGAAAACTCGACCCTGCGCCAGCGCTCGCTCGATGAAATCAAGAAGGTGAAATGGATTCCGGTCTGGGGGGAAGAGCGCATCAGTAACATGATCGCCACCCGTCCGGACTGGTGCATCTCCCGCCAGCGCGTCTGGGGCGTGCCCATCGCGGTGTTCTTTTGCGCCGGTTGCGGCAAGCTGCTGGAAAGCAAGGAATCTCACCAGGCAGTGGTCGATCTGTTTGCCCGCGAAGGCGCGGACTCCTGGTATATCAAAGAATCCGCCGACATTCTGCCTTCCGGCGCCAAGTGCCTGGGCTGCGGCGGCGCGAACTTCCGCAAAGAGATGGATATCATCGACGTGTGGTTTGAATCCGGATCAAGCCAGGCCGCCGTCCTGGGACGCGAAGACCATCTTCCATGGCCAGCGGACATCTACCTTGAAGGCGGCGACCAGTATCGCGGATGGTTCCACTCTTCCCTGCTGTGCGCCGTTGGCACGCGCGGCCGCGCGCCCTATCGCGCCGTGGCCACCAACGGATGGACGCTCGATCCCACGGGGCGCGCCACTTCCAAATCTCTGGGCAACGGTGTTGACCCAACCGAGATCGCGAAGAAGCTGGGCGGAGAGATCATCCGCCTGTGGGTGGCCTCCATCGATTTTCAGGAAGACGTGACCGTCTCCGAAGAGCTCATGCAGCGTGTGGCGGAAAACTATCGCAAGATCCGCAACACCTTCCGCTACATCTTGGGGAACCTCGACGGCTTCTCACCCGATGAACATGCGCTGCCATTCAGCCAATTGCAGGTGCTCGACCAGTACATGCTGCTGCGCACCGCCGAGCTCGCGGCCCAGGTGCGCAAGTGGTATGAGAATCTTGAGTTCCACCGCATCTATCACCAGCTCAATGAGTTCTGCACGGTTGATCTGAGCAACGTCTATTTCGACGTGTTGAAAGACCGGCTGTATACTTCCGCCCCGGCTTCGCCTGCGCGGCGCTCGGCCCAGACGGCCATCTGGCGCATCGGCGAGGCCCTGGTGCGGCTGGTGGCGCCCATCATGAGCTTTACCGCGGAAGAAATCTGGTCGTTTCTGCCTAAAGTGGTCGGGCGTCCGTCGAGCGTCCACGTCGCCTATTTTCCAGAAGTGGAAGAAATCACCGGCCAGGCCGTGGAGGAATCGCAGGCCCAGGCCCTGCGTGCTGACTTCGAGAGCTTGATCTCCGTACGCGATGCAACGCTGAAGCTGCTAGAAGCCGCGCGCCAGGAAAAACGGATCGGCGTCGCCCTGGAGGCGGTAGTCACCATCCATGCCCCGGCGGACCTGGCCCTGGTTCTCGACCGCCATCGGAATGATCTGCGGTTCCTGTTGCTGGTTTCAGGAGTTGAGGTAAAATCTGCTGCCACAGGGAACGGAGCGGGCCCGTTGCACGTAGTCGTAGATAAGGCGCCAGGTACGAAATGCGAACGCTGCTGGAATTACTCCGTGCATGTGGGGGCCGGTGAGAGGTATCCTACGGTATGTGAACGATGCCTGCAGGCCCTCGACGAGATTGAACGGGCCTTGCCGGCCTGAATTGGGGGGGCGGGCCGTTTTTTTGCCTGGTCCGTTCCATGGTACTGTTGCATCTAAATTGAGATCAACTTATGCGTAAGTACCACATTCTGATTGCGGCCCTGATCGTGCTGTTCGACCGCTTGACCAAGTTCATGGTCTCTGACCGCATCTCGCTGCATGACAGCGTGGATGTCGTCCCCGGCCTGTTCCGGCTCACCCACGTCCAGAACCGGGGTGCGGCCTTCGGACTGTTCGCCGAGTCGCCTTCGGAATGGAAAGTCGCTATTCTCATTTTATTTTCGGTGGCCGCTCTGGCCGTGGTTTCAGCCTTGCTGTGGAAGAACGGTAACGCCATGAACCCCACGGCCATCGCCCTCAGCCTGGTTTTCGGAGGCGCACTCGGCAACCTATGGGACCGCGTCGTGGACCGCCACGTCATCGACTTCCTTGACTTCTACTACGGCGCCCACCACTGGCCGGCTTTCAACATAGCCGACAGCGCCATCGTAGTCGGCGCCGTGCTGCTACTGGCCGAAATCTTCATGGCGCCCCAGGAAGAAAAAGTGGAAGAAGCCGGGTGAATAGGATTTGGTAAGTGGGTAATCTTGTGATTGGGTAAGTTGGTAAGTGGGTAATTTTGATAAGGCGTTACGTGACTCGGCATCCCTGCGCATGATGAGAAATCAGGGCTGCGCACCCGCATTCACAAAAATTGCCAAATTGCAAAATTACCCACTTACCAAATTCCTAATCCCTCATTTGCTTTATCCTTACCAAGTCGCTCATGCGTAAATACCAGGTCCTGATCTCAGTGCTGGTGGTGTCTCTGGATGCGCTCACCAAAGGCATGGTGCGCAGCCGCATTGGTTTTGATCAAAGCGTTACTGTCTTCCCCGGATTCTTCGATCTCACCCACCTGCAGAATACCGGCGCGGCCTTCAGCATGTTCGCCGACGGCGGCCGCCTGACGTCCATCGCGCTGATTGTGTTTTCCTGCGTCGCCATTGCGGTGATCGTATATCTCCTATGGAAGAACGGCAGCGATCTGAATTCGACCACCGTGGCCCTGGCCCTGATCGCCGGCGGCGCCCTGGGCAATCTATGGGAACGAGCCCTGCGCGGCAGCGTCACCGATTTCCTGGATCTCTACATCGGTCAACAACACTGGCCGCCTTTTAACTTGGCCGATAGCGCCATCTGCGTGGGCGCGGCGCTGCTGCTGATGGCGATTGTGTCTGGGAAACATCCACAAGACCATGGCGAGACGTAACTTGTTACGTCTAAAGGTGTCGGCCTTACATGCATTCAGAGGGCTGCGGCAGGCTTGGTATGTTGGAATTCACGTTTCCGGTTTGGCGTTTCCTGAGGTTTCGGGCGCCCGCGGGTGTGTTTAAGCTCGCCGGCTTTTAGACGTAACAAGTTACGTGACTCTACGCATTGGTTCGTCGTCGGCCTATTGCTGTTGGCTTGGATACAACAGCTTGTACAGCATCGCATTGCGCATGATCGCCTGTACATACTCGCGCGTCTCGGTGAAGGGGATCGATTCGACGAACTCGGGCATTTCCTGGAAGTTGCCGGCGCTGCGCCATTCTTCCACCCGTTCTTCGCCGGCATTGTAGGCGGCGAGAGC
>Ga0210403_10000767_pt1 | contig 32052 bp, 26 predicted proteins | sample IncBWC19MmetaG_FD_150863 | JGI IMG/M metagenome (GOLD analysis project Ga0210403, IMG submission 150863) | Forest soil microbial communities from Barre Woods Harvard Forest LTER site, Petersham, Massachusetts, United States - Inc-BW-C-19-M | ecosystem: Environmental > Terrestrial > Soil >...
TTTGGCTTTGCGGGGTGATCGTGAGGGCGTTGCTTCCGGGAATCACTGTGATTGTCGCAAAGGCGGATTTGGTGCCGTCCGTATCGCTGGCCACGAAGGTAAGAATAACGGAACTCGGGGTCGGAACAGCTGCCGGGGCGGTGTAGATAGCGGTGTAGGTGGTGCCGGAAGAGGATAGGCTCAGGGTCCCGCATCCAGGCGCACAGCTCTGGGAAGAGTTGCCTTGGGTTAGCGTCCAGCTGGTTTTCAGGTTATTGCCGCCGTTTCGAGTGAAATTAGCGGTGAACGTGGCCGATTGCGACGTCGCCACGCTTGCCGTTAGCGGTGTTAGTGTCAGATTTTGGATGCAGCTCGCGCACACTGCTACCGCAATGATAGTGACAATTAATACGCTCAAGTCGCGAAACACGGGAAATCGCCCTCTAGACGATAGGCCCTGCCAGAAACGGCCGCGAGCTCGTATGTCTTGCTTCAAAGTTGAATCGCGAACCACCTCGCACGGAATTTCCATTTTGCTCTCCTGGCCGGCTGACAATCCGTGGGCATCCTTGGTATCGTGGGTATCGTGAGATTTCGGTGCGCCATTATCGTCTTGGCGTCTCTGCCGCATGCTTTCCTCAGCCTCGGCGAGCAACTTCTCGAACTCGACTTCTCTGGAACTAGAACTTGTTGGTTTCATGGAGAGCTTGCTCCTAGCACTAATGTGCAGGAGTCTGCGTTGAACTCTTGGGGCCGGTCAATGCACGGAACAAAATCTAGTTCTGAAGTAAGTCTTACTGGGTAGCCGCCTGATAATAGGCGGTTTACATCGGGGTGGCCGACGCGGCCCCGCGGCGCTGGTTCCATGCTAGAATCCCCTCAGTCCCCGGTTTCCCCAAGGAACATCAAATGGAGCAGGCTCCCGGCTCGCCGATGCTCAAGTTTGGACCGTATGTTGTAGAACTTGCAGCGGGGGAAGTACGCAAGAATGGCTCCCGGATCCGGCTGCAGGAAAAACCTTTGCGCGTGCTTGTGCTCCTGGCGGAGAGGCAAGGCCAGCTAGTCTCCCGCGAGGAACTGAAAAAACATCTGTGGCCCGAGGATACCTTTGTTGACTTTGAAACCGGGCTGAACACCGCCGTCAGCAAACTCCGCGACGCCCTTTCCGATAGCGCCGAAAACCCCCTCTACATCGAAACCATCCCCCGCCGCGGCTACCGCTTTATTTCCCCCGTTGAATTCGTCAACGGACATCGTCCATCCGCTGGGAATTCGGACAACGGCCAAAATGCGCAACTTGCTCCGGCGCTGATACCCGCTGCAGACGGGCTTTCAGAAGCCGAGGCGCGTAAGGTGGCCGGGGCCAGACCGAAGAGACGGACCGCACTTTGGATTTCCCTCGCTGCCGCGGTCTTTATCATCGCCGGCGCCGCGTACTGGCTGACTCATGGCCGCCCTGCGCTTTCCTTCCACTCCCGCGACTCCGTACTCATCGCCGACTTTGAGAATCAAACCGGCGATCCTCGATTCGACAACGCTCTGGGCACGGCTTTCGGCGTTAGCATCGCGCAGTCGCGCTACGCGAATATCTACCCGCGCATGCAACTCGATGCCGTGCTGAAGAGAATGGGCCGGCAACAGGGCGAACGAATTACTGCGTCGCTGGGTCGTGAAATTTGCCAGCGGGAGAGCGTTCGCGGTCTAGTGGTCAGCAGCATTACTCGGACCGGGCAGGAATACTCGCTGACGACGCAATTAATCGACCCACGGTCAGGTGAGCCTGTGCGATCTTTTACTGAGCGATCCCACGGAGAAGACCACATCCTGGATGCTTTGGACGTGCTCTCGAAGGAAACCCGCGAAGCCCTGGGAGAGTCGCTCTATCAAATTCATCAGGCCGACAAGCCGCTGCCCCAGGTGACAACGCGGTCTCTCAGCGCCCTGCAGCAATATGCCGAAGGCTCCGCGCTCTGGAGGCGCGGAAAATATCCGGAGGCGGTCACGTTGTATCGGGCTGCAGTGGCCGGCGATCCTGATTTTGCAGTAGCTCATGCGGCTCTCGGCAATGCGTACTACAGCTTTATTAATAACGCGCCCGAAGACGGGAAAAAGGAATACGAAAAGGCTCTTTCATTGTCGTCGCGAACCACAGACCGAGAACGAATGATCATCGAAACGCAATATGCATCGAGCCAAAATCACGTGGTCGAGGCAGACCTGCTCTTCCGCTCCTACCTGGACCGCTACCCCGATGATTCAGTGATGCGATTCAATTACGCCAGTTTGCTGCCCAAGAAGGAACGCGCAGCGGATGCTATCGAGCAATACAAACAGGTTCTTCGCGTTGCACCAGACTTCGCACATGCTTATATCGGAATCGCAACAGCCTATAAGGAACTCAATAATTTCCCCGCTGCCCTGCAGGCGTATTCGAAAGCCTTCGAGATCGATCCGCAAATGTTGACGGCGGGGAATATCAACCGCGAATACGGCTTTGCGCTCGTTGCCAACGGCGAGGACCAAAAAGCCGAACAATTATTCTCAGCCCTGCTCGCCAAACCTGAAACACGCCAGAATGGTCTGCGATCGCTGGCTTTTCTTGACCTTTATCACGGTCGATACGCCAGCGCTCAGGGCCGTTTGCAAGAGTCGCTAGAGATTCTGAAGCCGCAGAACTCACCGCTCAGCGTGGGGCGAGTTCACCTCTTGCTCGCAACCGTAGCGCAAGGCGAAGGCGACACAAAAGGTCATCGGAAAAACCTCGATGCCGCCCTTGCCGGCCTGAAGGATATTCAATCAAAGGTCATTTTCGGAGCCATGCTCGCCGATGCTTATGCGCGCGCGGGCTTCATGGATCAAGCCCAGAAGATTGCAGCCATAATCACGCCAATTGCCGATCAGCACAGCTCCGAACAACTAGGGTACGTTCATCTTGTCCAAGGGGACATCGCTTTCGCGGCTGGCAAGCATGACGAAGCCATCGAATTGCTGACCCAGTCGGACCGGGAGAACCGCACCGGCTTTTCCACCGAAGCCATTGCGTACGCGTACCAGCAATCCGGCGACGCCGAGAAGGCCATCACATCCTACGAGAAAATGTTCTCCTCACGCGATCTCTCGCTCAGCTGGGAGCCCCAGCAGCGCTGGCTGGAGGCCCGTTACACGCTTGCTTCGGATTACGCGATGCGCGGCGACAAGCAGAAAGCTCGTGAGACGCTAGCAAAGCTGTTGAATCTCTGGAAGGACGCTGACCCCAACCTTCCCCTTTTAAAGCAAGCCCAGGCCGAATACGCCAAGCTGCAATAATTCGCGCTGGCGTAAAACGCTGGCGTGTAGCCCGACTCGTCGGCGCACCATCCGTGCCGCAAAGGTGAGGTTTATTATATGGGCGATGGCCTGCCAGACGTCTCTCTGGCGCAGCGAGCCGGACTGGCAGTGCGCTGACCGAAAAAAAGATGGCGGAGAGGGTGGGATTTTGCCCCGACCCTTACGGTACCCTCGTTTTACGAGGCGAAAATAGCTATTCCCTTTATAACCGCTAGGGGAAAACGCTCCTAAGCACCCCTAAGAGTATCTAAGGTACGCTTTCCCGACCTAAAAAGGGTAACGGGGTAACGGACAAAAGTAAACACATTTTTAGTACCTTTTGTTCTAGTACCCACAGAGGAACTATTCCTGCTCCATTTGTATGGATGAAGCCAAACTCGCCAAGCTGCACCAAGACTTGGCCGAACTCATATGCCACTGGCAGCGACTCGCCAACCACGTTAAGCAGCCGCCCCTCCCCCGGAAGATCATCACCGACCTGGCAGCGGAGCTTCAAAGAGTGGTAGACCGCAATAAGTAGCCTCCTGAGAACAACTTGTGGCGTTTAACCATTCCAAAATTCCCCCCGTAGAATAACGGGGAGAGTATTTGAAGAGTAGCCATGAACGAAGCCCCTCAAGTCGAGCAACTTCTCACCGTCCGCCAATTCGCGGTGGCTGCCCAGATCAGCGTGGCCGCCGCGAGGCGGAAGATTCGCTCAGGAGCCATTAAGGCCGTTAGGGTTGGTCCCCGCCAAACTAGAATCACCATGTCGGATTATCACGAATTTCTGAGACGCCGCACGAAGTGAAGTATTAACCCTTCGGGGAGGGAACACTCATGAAGGGCGATATTTTGGCGGGCGGCGTGGCGGGCGCATCAGCCACATTCACACCAGCAATCATTTCAGCAGAGAAGTTCACCAAGGCATTCTCGGGTCGTCGGAAGAAATCGGACAAGCCATTCGGTTGGTGTCACGACTGCCCAGAGGCGTTCTATTCCGCCGCTGAGTTCAGCGACCACATTCACAATTTGGATGAGAACGGCAAGCTGGTCAACGGCTCGTGCCCGCCCAACTACAAGACTCGTCGCTAGTCATGCGGTGCCCTCTCTGTAGGAAGATCGCCACCCGGTTCCTGGATGTGCTCAACCAACGGTTCTGGGTGTGCTCATTGCACCATGAGGCGTTCCACGAAAATCTTCTAGAAGTGGTCGTGCGCAACAGCATGATCTCGCTGCAACCGATTCCGGTGAACCCGGTTGTCGCAAAGGCGTTGAAGAAGGGATTAGCCAAACGTGAAGGTACGCGACCTCATCAAGGAAGCTCCGAGCCTGTGATCCTGAGCAAGACGTGGTCATGGAGATCGCTCCAACGAATTTGGTCGCTGGGGTAGTGCTGCGGGACAAGACTGTGGTCCTACAGGATGAGCCTTGGTACGAGGTCTCGCCGCGAGAGGATCGTGTATGAATTACAGGGTTCCGTTTTCGCGATTCTCCCGGACGTTCTCCACGATGGCGCGTTCCACTTCACTCACTTCTACGCCGTAATGAGCCGCGATGTCGCGTAGCGACCAGCCACAGTTCAACATCATCGTTAGTGTTTCGGCGTCGGGCATGATGCTATCGCCCGTACTTCTTGGTGAACTCATCTTCGAGGTTGTGTTTCCTGCTGAGTAGGTCCTTACAGGTGGCTGAATGCGCCTCAAACGAGGAAACCTCACAACCCAGACTATCAGACTGCACTTGGTCGGCATCGGTCCATGTGTTGTCTTGGTCACAAGCGGGAGGTTGAAACGCGCCATGACACCACTTGTCGCGATAGACCTTATTTGCGCGTGCTTGCCCCCTCAGAAATTTGGCCCGGAACTCTTCACGAGAGAGAGGGACACCCGCTGGCGATGGCGAATCAGCAGCAAGGTCTGCTGGGTCAACAGCAATGGCTGAGGCTCCATACTTCTTCTCGAACTCCTCATCTGACATTTGGTGGGGCTTTGTGCTCCGATACTTCTCCCACGGTCCGTGTTCGGACTCCATTTCCAACTTGACCATGCGATTCTCATAGGCGTCCTCTAACGGACCATCGCAGCCCCACGGCGCATCATTTTTATTAAACTGAGGTTTCCCATTCACGTCGGGCAGGGGGAAGTATTGGTCCAGAGAACTGAGTGGGTGTTTGTCTTCCCATGCCTTGCACGAAGCAACCAAGTCGGCTTCGGCCTTGGCAGCCCTGGCTTCGGTCTCCGCCACGGCCTTCTCTTGCGCCTTGACCGTCCTGTAGTCATCATATTTGTCGTAACCGTACCAGCCTCCACCCGCGAGGACACACAGCAAGATGAATCCGAGGGTGATCTTAGCCAACTGTCGCCAGCGACTATGCTTGTCAATTAGATACAGAACAAAGATGAAGACCAACGCAATCCCAATGCTCATTTTCCCTCTCCTCTCAAAGTTAACCCTAGCGTCAATAGCGTAGCGTAGTTAACAGAGAAGTAAAGGGCTAATTTTTGGCGGTACCCGCGTACCCAGTACCGAGAGTTCGCTACTCGCGGGTCTTGGCGGACTCCACAAGATGCGCGTTGAAAGCGTCCTTGAGGTCGTTAATTTTTGAGTCAAGATGTGGCAGATGATTATCGCGGATTGTGTGGATGTCGTTCTTGATCTCATCCAGAGACTCAGCCATGCGTGAGAACTTAGCCATCGCCTGAACGGACCAGCGGACCCCGCCGATGAGCGCACTCGCGCCTCCGAGTATTTTCGTTCCTGTTAGCAAATCGTTGACTATGTTCGGGTCCATGTTATTTCTTCGGCTTTCCCATCTTGGCGATCTGTTCTGGGGTGTAGCCTTTATCGTGAAGAATCTTTATAGCTTCACGACGGGTCATAGCTCCCTCTCCCAATGCCTTTGCGTCAGTGACTTGACGTCCCGACATGTCCTCACCAGCATTGATAAGAGCCTCTCTCAGATCCACGCGAGTAACGTCAAGACCCTTTGGTCCAAGGCGAGTGTAGAAATCCTGGCGCTCTTCCTTGGACTTCTTTTCAAATGCAGATTCAGGTTCTGCCTTAGGAGCCTCAGCTGGAGGTTCTGCTGCGCCGATAGGACGAGGACCCTTGAATCCAGGCTGTTGATTGAGAGGTACGCTCTTAACTGGCGGGGCCGGAGGCTTACCACCCAATTGTTCTTCCAGAATATTTCCGATTGCGTCTATAGGCTTGCTCTTACCGAATGGCGTCGGACTACCCTTGGGAATATCGCCTCCCGGTAGAGTCTCTGACGGCGGCTTGGGGAAGTTGCCGTGCTTGTTCCCGGTATCCCACTCCGCCTGACCCATCACGTGCTTCTCTTCGGGACCAAATGAATTTTGAAACTGCTCTTCAGCCGTGAGTCCACCAATGGGACGCGCTCCTACAATTTCGGGCTGCGCCATCGTGACGCTACGCGGCATCCGTGCTGGTGATGTAAACGCCTCGCCGGGTTTCGGTACGTCGAAGGGGCTGGGCTTAGAGGTCTTAGGAAAATTGAGTGGGTTCTGTACAGCTGGCTCTGTATCTGCTAGCGGAGGAGTTAGCTTGAATGGATTCTTACTAACAACTGTGGCTTCTGCCTCTGGCTCTGCAGCGGTCAGGACATTCTTTAGCAGGGTTCCCTTGCTAGGAAGGGTTCCTCCCAGCGCGCCGTAAAGTCCTCCGGCGATTGACCCGCCTATGCTGCCAATCTTGGCTCCTTTGGGACCAAATACACCGCCAGCTTGTTCACCCAATCCCCCACCAATAGCGGCTCCCGTACCTGCTCGTATGATTGGGGCAACATAGGGAGCAACTTTGGGAAGAACCTTCCCAACTACACCTGGAATAGCCGAGGCTCCGGCCTCGAAAATAGGAGCAGCAGCTCCAAAAGCAATTTGGGTCCCACCCGCAATCGTGCCAGCGCGACGTCCTGCTTCTGCTTGGCGTCTTTCCTCGGGCGTCAGCATAGGGTCGGTAGCAAAATCTCTACCCTGACCCGTCATAGCAACCATCATCTGACGATTTGCGGTTGCTAAAGGATTAGATTGAACATCGCTCTGAGTCGGGACACGTGTGTTGTTTTCGGGAACAGTGCGCTGAGGTCTGGTCTTGTAACCTCTCTTGAGTAAATCTTCCGCGTGAGCCGCAGGAACGACGACGTGATTCCCGTCGCTATCTTGCATGCGCACGGCAGGCTTGTACCCCTTGCTCGTAGCAGAAGCCACATGTTCCACGGGTACACTTACGGCGTTACCGACGTGGTCAAGCATGGTTTGATTGGGAGACGGTGGAGCGGGGGCCGCTGGAGCCTGCGCATCGAGCGCAAACAATCCGCCAAATACCGAACCTGTATCAGTAGCGGCCATTATTCTTCGGGAGAAACAATAGGATAGCCGTCAGCGTTCACCTTGGCTCCACTCTTATTGGTTGCTCCCCCTCCTGCTCCACCCGACATCAATGCCTTGCGGCGAATGTAGCGATTTTCTGCGTCCAAAGCGGAAAGGAATGCCTTTCCACTCATGGTCTTGGCATTGGCGAGGTCTTGGAAATGTTCCATTAGGGCCGAACCTCCGCGAGAGCCAACGTGGACCTGCATCAAGGCGGTGGTTTCCAGACCCATGTCTGTCATCAGGCGTTGGAAGTCCGGATCACCAGAGTCAAAGCCAAGCACGCTGCCAGTCTTGTTAATCCAATCCTGATAGCGGGATGCTAGAGGCCCGAGCTTGCCTTCCTTGTCCAACTTCTGCGCGAGAGTAAGAACACCAGGGTCTTCTGGGTCTGTGCTGTTCATCCACTGGTAGAGAGTGCGGGCGTTCTCAATCTTCGAGGCGTTTTCTGTGCTGACCTTCTCCATGTCTCCAGGCTTAACACCCAGCGCCTTCATCTGCTCGAGCGTTCCCGCCACTTGGCGACCATTGACCGTAGCGGAGAACATGTCTCCCTTTGGTTCTGGTGTGGGCTTTCCAGCTGCGATCTCTTGACGCTTCTTCGCTTCGTAGGCGTCGCCATACGCCTGATTTGCTGTGGCCTCGGTCGGATACTTCTTGCCAGCGAACGTGAATGAGCCGTCTGCGCCCTTTGTGGGACGCCCACCAATAGCATCGGTGATCGGGTCGCGACCCGTATCTGCTGGCTTTGCGTAGGGAGTAGCGCCCTTTGGCAGAGGAGTTCCGTCGGACAAGAATCCTTGCCCGTTCTGTGTGTAACCTTGGGCCGTGGAGCCATCAGGTAGCGTGAAGAACTCGGACTTCTTAGCCTCTGGCGTATTCTTTTCGTTCTTGATCTTTTCCAGAGCCTGTTCGAACGGAAGAGGCGTGTCAATCTTCTTGCCATCTGCTCCCGGAATCTGTCCGGTCAGATAAGCGAAAGTTGCTTCGTCCGGTGTCTTGGTTGTTGGCAATGGGTGATCACGCAAGTTGGCTTCCGACAAAACATTCTTCGTCTGCGCCTTCTTGAAGGCGTTCTCATCTTCGCCAGCGATATTGTTGCCCTCGTTGCGAATCGTTGCGTCACGATAGGCCGAGGTCCCTGGAATTGTTCCCGCACCTAAGACGCTGGCGACCTGTCCCAGTCCGTGCAAAATTTTTCCACCGATACCCGGATGAGAGGAGATGTCCGAACCCATCGGGTGTTCTTGCTTGAAGATATTTTGCGCACGCTTCTGTTTCTCGTATGTCTCAAAATCTGTGGCCGGGTGTGCCGTGATGCTCGGCATCCCGAGCGCATACTCGCGCTTACTTGCCTCGTCGCTTTCCTTCCGCGTCGGCTTCGCCAACACATTAGGAGTCGGAGCGAACGGATTGGGAGGAGTTGTGACAAGAGGATTTCCCAGGTCAGGAGCAATTGCTAGAGAGTTCCTGGGAGCCTCTGGCATGTTGGGTTGATTGAATGCGCCAGAGGCACGTCCTGTGCCGAGAGGGACTATGGGCTTGGGGCCTGGAGCCGTGGCGATAGGAAGTATGGGCGCAGCTGGCGACTTAATGTCCGGCGGAGTCACATCCACAATGCGGCGTGCCGGAATTACAGGCTTGCTATCTGCGCCGAGGTATTGCTCGGCCAGCTTGCGATCGATGTCGTCGGTCAGTAGTAGAGGAATCGCCATTAAAAACCTCCTCCTGCCGGAAGGCCACCTGGTCTAAGTGCCTTGTAAACAGTTGCTGCCGTGTCGATGCCTTGCTCCAGGTTTTGTGCCCAGCCAGACTTTCCGGCAGTGGTTTGTGCGTTGACTGCGTTCGTACCAGCGTTGATGTCTTCCGGCACAAGACCCATAGCCTTCATTTGCTGACTGAGGTCTGTTCCGTACATTCCCTGAACACCACCAAGGGCGGTTTGCTTTTTCGCTTCGCCCAGCTTCGAACTGTCAGCAGCGACCCTTTCACTTGCTCCGGCCCCAGCTCCAGCCTTAGCGCGAGCGATGGAATCTAGCAGAGCGGAGGTACCGCCTGAATTTCTTGTACGCAATGCGTCCAAGCCAACCTTGCCAGCGAGGGAAGATGTAGCTCCGCCGCCTCCGGCCTCGGCAGCCGTGAGCATCTTATTTTGTGCGCCTGCGGTATACCCGGTTGGGTTGTTGATTTCTGCCTTTAGAGTGGGGATGACAGCAGCACGGTCTTGAGCGGCATTAGCTTGTGCGCCTTGCGCTACATTGTTTGCGTTTGTGACGGCACGCTTCGCGGTGGTCTCGTTTGAACCTGCTTCATTTGCCGCAGCGCGGTCAAACATCCTTGGCGTGGACATCCAGGCAGACAAAGTGCGTGCGCGATGCTCGGGCGGCTCGCCCATTTCTAACAAAAGATTTATTCCTGAATTTGGAATCATTGTCATCTTTACATCACCTTTGAAAACGGCAGTCCCCAGGGACTCTCTTTGAATCCCAGTTCTTCTAGTCGCCCACCAAAACTCTTCCGCAATCCGGGTGGGACCCACGCTGTCATATCTTCCAGCCCATAAGTGCGAGCGGAGGTTGTGACGGTGTCGTTCAACGCCTTGAGAGCTTGCCAACGCCACTCTGGTGTCGCCACTGTGTGGTCCACCAAAAGAAACGGCTCGCAAGTGAGCTTGAGGAACGCTGCTAGTGCTGGCGTTCCCTCATGCTCAATGACCTGGCGAACGAAAAACAACGGGTTGCCAGGGTCCGGCAAACAAACAGATGGAAGCTCATTGTTGCGATGGATTCTCTCCAGCTGTCCAAAATCGGTGTCTAAATAGGGTCGGATAATCATTACTTCATCGCCTCTTTGGAGAACTGACTCGTCCCGTATCCCGTGCCCGCCTTCTGACCATTGCTCGGTGCCGTTCCGGCTCCCGTAGAGGGAAGAAGTGTGAGATTCGTGCTACCGCCCATAGTTACTGCTGTCGGTGCTCCCTGCTGTCCTAGATACACGTGCGGAGAGGCCTTCTTAGACCCCAGTGACATTGTGTAAGTGCGAAAATACCAATTGTGTGGCTGTCCGTTGTCGTCATTCGTTGGGAGATTTAGAACACGATGACGAGCTACACCAAGATGTTCTGTCCACGTGGAGGCCGGGGAGAATGATTTCGCCGTGGAAAACTCCACGAAATTGTTGAGAGACCGATCCCTGGCGGAGTTGTCTTCAATCGTAACGTGGGCCAACTCTCCTGCGACTTTCACATTGATGGCAGCGGGAGGGTCGGGCTGGTCTAGGTGCTTGGTGGCGTCCACGCCAGCAGCCTGGGCCGCTTGGTTGATAGCATCCTGAATGTTCTGGAGCTTTGGTCCTAGACGCGGAGCTATAGCGGCCCAGTCCGCACTGGTGCGAATTTCGGAAATCATTTGAGAGAGGTCTAGGCTCACTAGAAATTCCCCCCACGAGTCGTGCTGTAGGGTTCCTTAGACAGAGTCAGATTGAGGCGGCTCAGTTTGAACCACGAGTTCACCTCGTTCGTAGACAAGTCCATGAAGAAGCGGAAGCCGCTACGATTGAGGGGCAGTTCAAGGTCTCCGTAAGGAGGAGGATTCAATAGCTGCTGCGGCGTAGACACAGCCACGCGTGGTGATGTTGGGAAGTCCGGGTATGTGCTGACCGCGAAGTCGCCATTTCCTTCCACGAGGAACGTTGCGAATGTTGCGACATAGCGATGGAGTCCGAGCTGCTTTGCTTCGGCCTCGTCGGATTTGGGAATGCCATACGTCATGTAGCGCGAGAAAATAGCCTCACCATCGTCGGAGAAGTTTCCAGGGAGTTGCTGATAAATCTTTGAGTTCTCAACTCCGTTGCAGAAGAGCAACTGGCGAGTGTGGTCGGGACGGTCGCAGAACGCTGCGTATGTAGAGATGATGTTCCAAGCGGCCCACTTGCGGCCCAACTGATACGCCTTGAGCGTCCCCATGAACGTCTGGCGGATTGCACCCTCACTTGCTAGAGCGGAGGCCGAGTTCAATTCGCGATAGCTCAGCATTAACACAACGTTTGGAGATGTGGGGTTGGCGTTAGCCGGGAAGTCAGGCATCCACACGTTTGGTGTAACCAGAGGCACGCCGATGCAAATTCTCTTCTTCGTCACGTCATTGGTGACCCAAATCGTGTGACCATAATTCCAGTTGATAGCATCCCAAATCGGCTGGATTTCTCCGCTGATCTTGACTGGCTGGCCGCCATCCCACAGGAAGAGTCCTGCTTGGTCAGCGACTACGGCCCAGCCTTCACCAATTGCCACGCCATTCACGGAAGGTGTTCCAACTTGGTTGGAAATTTCGCGCACGGTCCACAGACCAGGCTCGGTCGTGCCGTTGTCCGTGGTGGAATACATGGAGCGAGACTTCACACCAACGAGTTGGTCAAACAAAGTGAACGCGCAGCGGAGCGGCTGTTGATTCTCGGTCGCCATTCCCAGGCGACCAGTGTTGATGTCGAATGCCTCAAAATTGTTAGCGTAGGAACACAGGAAACTTGTGCCGCCGTCGATGAGCGGCTGCGCGGTGAGATAAGGCTCAATGCGGTCAACGTAGATTTTTGCGCCAGCCGAGAGGTCTGTTGCATAGATGCGAATCTGTAAGTCGCTCGGCACGATAGGAGTGAAGATCGTCGTGAGCAAAGTCTCGTCGAAAATCAACATGCTGGAGGTCATCTGGGCCAGCGGGATGGAGGAGAAGCCCGGGAACTGTGTTCCCGTGGATGGGCTGAACAAATCCACCACGAGATTGCCGGACAGAGTAGGAGGTGAGCCAGTCGGGGTACCAGTGCTCAACGCTGTGACGCGGACCCGATATTGCTGCTGAGTCAAGATGATGGGAGCGCCGCCGCCGACGACAAACGAATCGCGGTAGGCAGGCTGCGTGATCATTCCGTAGACAGCCTGAGTGGAGTTTGTACTGTTGGCGATGATGTAAGCAGACCCGAAGATAGGAGATGGACCTACGCTGCCGCCAGCGCCGAATACAGGGTCTGAAGTCCAGCCGAGCGGGGCACCCGCGTTGTTCGTTACGTTAGGAGCGATGATGGGTTGCAGCGAAAACGCAACCGTGCTGCCGTTGCCCGAGATGCTATTTCCTGTCCGAGTCCAGTTGGCGTTGTAGCTCCCCCCGGTTTGGCTGACAAAATAGCCAGCATTCAGCTGTGCTGGGTTGGAGGAGACAGTAGGAACCTCAATAGTGCCCAGCGAACTCCAACCGGATGGAAGAGAAATGGCTCCGCCAGTGTCCCATAGCGTGCTGACAATCAGGTCCACGGGGCCAGTTGTGATTACTTCGCCTGTGTTGAACGTGCTGTTGAAAGTTCCGCTGTTTGTTGCCACGCCATCGGTGGTAATAGGAACCAACAAACCGCTGAACTCAACAAAATTTGACAGCATGTAAGAATCAGAATTTTGCACTGACTGACTGAGCGTAATTGTCAGCGAGCCGTTGGCCGTAGCTTTGGTGGTCCAAACTGTAGAGACACTCAGGCTGTTGACGGAGGTGCTTACCAAGCGATAGGTGTTTCCTTGGCTGTCGGTAACAGTGAGCGTGCCGGGGTAATCGTAGGACTCCACCAAAACCAAGACTCCGTTGCCACTCGTGACAGGCTTGGTGAAAGCCTTGACGAGTGTTGGCTGCCCGTAGGCGAAGGCCGGAGTCAGACGGAATGCTGCGGTGATCCCCAGACCATCCATGACAGATGCGGACCAAGTAGGAGTGAAGGCTCCCGTAGCAGAGACCTGCTTGTAAGCCATCGCCAACACAGGTACCGCGCCATTCAACTGGTTAGGCTGAGGAACAGATTGACCCGCGATGAGCGTGAAGCCAGACGGGACAGTCGGCGTTACGCCTGCGGCTGTGGCGTTGGTGATGACGGAAATAATCACATCATTCGGATTTGAGGTGAGGATAGTTCCTGTATTAAACAGATTGGTCTCGCCCGTGGCCGTGGCTGCCCTATCTACCGTGGTAGATATAGCGCCCTGAACCTCGTCTGCTACGAACATCGTGAAAGAGTTGAACTGCTGACCCACGGAGTTAACCGTGAGGGTGATGGCTCCGCCAGCGACGGCGGACGCGGCAAACAGATAAGTCGTGAACTCTCCATCGACAACCTCTACGAGCGGGGTGTAACGATTTCCTTGGTTGTCCGTAACCGTTGGGGCGGAGTTGTAGTGAAAAACGTTCAGTCCCACGAGAATGCTGTTGCCCGCTGTAACCGCACTGGGGAATGAAGCAGAAACTGTCTGCCCGTTGGAGCCACCGTGTACGGCGACTTGACCAGAGCAGTGCTGCACGGAGGTGAAGCTATATGTAGATGAGACGTTATTTGCCAGGACGTTCTGAATGAAATCTGCGCTGAAAGTCGTGTCGCCGACGATTGCGGCCACGTTACCATTCACACCGCCATCAAAACTGTAGTTGATGAGGTTGGTGATCTTGCTTTGAACGCCCCAAGCCATGAGGCGGTTGGAATACTCAATCACGCCAAGAGACGAACCCAGCTCAACCTGGTTGAAATTGTTGGCTCCCTGAATGTCAATTTCCGTGGCAGCCAAGAGGATGTCGTCTGTAAAGGCGAATGTGGCGGTGGTCTGTGTGTTGTTCGGAATCACCGTTGAGCTGTAAGTGATTTGCTGGTTCGCGTTGAACGGCGAAACCGTCGTCACAGGCTCTGGGATGTAATAGAAGAATGCTCCGGGCACGCCCTGTTGACCCGCCTCGGTGAAGGCGATGACACGCGCCACAACGTTGCTAGGACCAACAGGAATTTGTCCGCAGATGATTGCCTGTTCGTTGGCGGACAAATTGAACTGGATTGGAGGCGAGCATTGAGTGAGTAGTCCTGCCTCGGTCAAGAATAAACAGACAGCTTGGCGCGTACCGCTTGCCAACCCTCCCTGTTGAAGGATCGTTCCCCCAGTGGAATTGGCTAGCAGCTTGGTTGTGTCGAATGTGAAGATCGTTCCGTTGATGACAGCGGTCGCGCCGAGGTCCGCGCCGGACGGAATGTTTTGTGCGATAACGGATACAGTGAATTGAGTGTCCGTAGCGGAGGTGACTTGCGCGTTGGTTACATTGAGTGGATTGTTGGAACTAGTGGTGCCGTTCGTGGCCCCGTTGACCGTGACAAGGCCGAATGCCGCGCCTCCTGGGGTCCCCGGGAAGTTTTCGTTGGTCCAGACAACACCACCTGCGTCTGTGGTAGGGGTACCAACAGTCTGAGAAAAGTTCGGAATGCTACCGCTAGATGTTCCTGCGGTCGTGACCTGCTGTACGAATCCATGCTGGTCAATGATTTGGTCGCCCAGGACATAGTTGACGCCGGACTGCCAACCGATTGCCTGACCAGTCTGGGGCGTGTAGCTGTAGACCGCGACGTTGGCACCAACTATCGAGCCATTAAATGTGGCTGGCGGGCCGATGGCGGTGGTCGTGATGGACATCTGGCCGCCGTTTAGCTCATCCGTGATGTTCCAGCTTCCGTCGTATCCACCATCGCTTGCGCCTGCAATCGTGATGTTGTCGCCAGCACCCAAGAATGGAATCGGGTTGGCTACGGTCAATGTGCTGACTGTTGATTGGTAAGTTCCGAGTTGTGTTCCGCCTGCCGGGAAGTCCGCAGTCTTAGCATTCGTCTGAGCCTGCGTGGACACAGCGGTGAAGCAAGGAACGATTTCACTAGGCACGTCCCCGCTTCCAGCGGAGATTTGAGAGGTGTTTACGGCGGTGACCGTGTACGTCCCGCTGTAAGTAGCGCCAGTCCCCCAGACGCCACCATCTCCCGTACCGCCGCCAATTGGGTCCCACGTGAAGACAATAGTTCCGCCAACCTCCACACCCGGGAGCGATGCTCCAATGCTAGGGGTCGTGGTGTTGGGAACCTTTCCCTCACCAAAGAATGTCATGGTCGTGCCCTGGACTGTGCTGTTGCCCAGAGCATTTCCAATCATCAAGCGGCGAACCTTTACAGGTGCGTGCTGAGTGATGCTGATGATTTCGTTGGCTGTACCAGTGAACGTGACGACTCCCGAGCCTGTCTCTGGTATACCAGCGGGGTTGTTGACGACTAGGTTCGTAGACGTGCAACTAATCACGGTGAATATTCCGTTGTTCGGCGTGTTCGCCCACCCGGAAATATCTACTGTGGTGCCAACAGGAATCACGGGCGAGAATGTTCCGTTGTAGGTGGTGTCTCCCGGAGGAGAACCTCCTACATCAACAGATGTCAGGAAAGCGACCGAGCTGGCTTGGCCGATAGTCGGAGGCGCACCAGGACCAACCTGTGATAGACGATTGAAATTCGTGCCATCGTACTGACGCGGCATATCCGTGCCAGCGATCAAGTTCGACAGGGCGATAAACTCGCGGTCGTCCACAGTTACGGAGGTTGCGAAGGTTCCTGGCTCAATCAGGGTGTAGAAGGCTGTTAGGACACCAGGATTGTTGTAAACGTCTTCCTGCCAGAATGTTCCCGCATTATCCAGGGCGAGGTTCAGCGTTGTACCGTCTGTCTCCTCAAATGTTTTGATGTAATTAAAATTCTGCGGCGGAGGCGTGACGAATACGCGCATCGCCACGCTGTAAATGTCAAACGTAGCAAGCACATTAGAACTAGCCTGAATAGAGAAATTCAGAACGTTGCTGTTGATGAAGGCTGGCGTGAGAGTTGTGCCACCAATCCCCCAATTGTCCGTAGGGTATCCGACCGTGACTACGCCATCGCCTGAAGGCAACTGGAAAGTGGTCACAGGAGGATTTGCAACTCCCCCTCCGGTCATCTGTACGGTTAGTTGGGTGCTGGCATCCTGCGAAGTCTGGTGTCCTCCTACGAGGAGTTCTATGCCCGTGACACCCACACCCGGTGGGATCGTGAATGGAAAGTTGGCTCCCTGGAGGAAATTGCTGAGAGTGTTGCCCGGAAGGCCGCCCAACCCGGAAATTTCGTACATCTCAATGGAGGGCAGACCCGTGATAGCGCCCGAGGTCCAATTGACGGTGACTGTGTTCGGTCCGGCGTTAATTCCTGTTGCCACAAGTACAATCTGCTGAATGCCGTCGAGAGGATCAAACAAGTTTGCTAGGTTGACGATTTGAGTGTAGTTGTTGCCGTTCGTGTCGCTGGCGGTCACGGTCCCAATTGGCTCGTCGTGACCAGGATGAAAGACTGATGGCCCATTGATGAAAATGAGAATCGTGTTCTCAGCGGTGTTGGGTGACGTGAAGGATTTGGTGAAGGGGGGCGGTGACCCGGTACCGATCCCAATACTCAACCCAGAAGCAACTTGTATCTGCTGAACAATCGCTGGCGTAACGTTAGCCTTCTGTCCGAAGAGAGCCAAGCTAGCAATCCAGTACGGGGGGGACGGGGGACCACCCTGTAACGGCGGGAGAGTTGAACTTGCCGAAACAGTGCCCGTTGGTGCAGGACTCTGTAGAAAAATGCCAGCCTTAGCGCCAGCGTTGGTTGTATCGAAGACAGTCCAACCAGAGGGCGTTCCGGGAACATTCACGCCTCCGTCGTATTGCTGCGTGATAAGACAGAGAGCAAACAGGCCCGACTCGGAGGGGGTTGAAACAGTGGCTGTGAGACTCAAGCCTGTGTTCACGGCTGCGCCAAAGAAGAATGTGTTGTTGAGAGTTACGCTGGCGTAGGTTCCCGGCGTTCCTACCGTAATGTTGTTGGGATTAAGCCAAGGGACCCCCGTACCCGAGGCGGTTCCCGAATTGGCTAGAGATGTTTGAAATGAATTAGCGAACGAATAGACCGAGATGACGCCATCTCGAGTGCGCACTGCGCCGACAGAATCAAAATCTACGTCCTCGGCGATGACAGCGGGACCTGCCGGGAGATCGGCTGGGGCCAATTCGGGGGCCATACCGCCGAAGATTGTAAGAGCAGAAATTGGCTTGCTGACTGAGTTCACTTATGTGTCCTAATCTGGAGCAGGAGCAAATCTCGCACCTCATGGCTGAAATGCGTCCCGGCCTTACGGATGGGGACTTCCTGCATTAAAATCTGCTACCCGATGCGACCACCACGATTGCGGCCATTGTTGCTGTCGTATGAGGCGCGGAAATACTGAATGCCTTGCTTCTGGCGCACTGTGCGCTTGATGATTTCGCGGATGTACTTGTCCGCCTGAGCACCAACCAGAGGTGCTGTCTCGGGGTTGCGGCTCATCACGTAGCGAAACGCGATCATGTAGCTAAGTGCGTTGTACGCTCCCGGTAGGTCGATGAGGATCGTCGTGAAGTCTGTGCCTGCGGTGATGTTTGCTTCGCGCTTCTGGTAGCGGAGACGAATGTCGCGCAGGGTTGTCGCGCCAAGGAAATAGATTGCGTTGCCGCGCCATTCCCACTGAGCAAAACTCGGAGTCTGACTGCGAGACTGTAAGCCTTCCATCGGCTGTACCATCGGGACGAAAGGAAGGTTGCTCCCGGTCTGGCGCTCCCAAAGAAACTGAGGCGTCATCATGTCGGGGGGTAGCGTGAATGTCGGGTCAAACGTGTTGGTGACTAGCCCTGTGTCCGCTGTCGGGCCGTAGGGGGCATTTGTCAACGCAGCCGTGAAGCTGTTGCTAGAAACATTGATGACAGTGAGCGTCAGGCCATTGAGGAAAGTCGCCGAGGTGAGGCCAGAGAAAACCACAGGCATGTTCTGCTTCAACGCGAGCGTCGAGTTGGAACAGGTGACGGTGACTAGGTTGGAAGAAACCTGAACCTGTGAAATGTCGAATGTGTTTGTGTATCCGCCGTACCCATCAAACCCTAGAAAGGTTTGTACCGACGGGTCTGTAGGGTTGACAGGCTCTAGGCCGCTCCGAATGTAATTGTCCACAGTGAGGACCACGACCGCGTTGTTCTCTAGGCGATCCTGTAGTTCCTGTAGGCTGGAATTGATGTACGAGATTGTGAACGGGGCTGTGTCCGTGAGAATTTCACCCGCTCCCGCGTTGTAGGCGTCATTAGCAATGGCGCGGGCGTTGTCCATGATGTCTTCTAAAATCGCAAAAGCATTTGGTGTTGTGCTCATGTCGTCCTAAAGAAAAGGGGAGCGTGCCCTTGCAGGCTCACCGCTCCCTTCGATCTCCCTGCCAAGTTCCTTACTGCTTGAAGAAGTCAAACTTGCCGAATACGGCGCGGAACTGAATCGTGTCGTTCAGCACGGCGGTCGGAATGGTTCCGCCTCCGGCGAGTTCAATGTTGTTGGTGCCAAAAATCTTGAGCGTCTGTAGAGACTGGTTGTAGGTGTATTGATAACCGCTTCCAACCGCTGACCAGACCTGAACTTCAAACGGAGCTGCCAGAGTCTTGACAGGCTCAATCGCCCACGAGATGGGAAGACCCCCGGTCTGATATTCGTCCTGGGAAGCCGGGGAGCCGCTAACCTGCGATGAGACCGCGAAATTTCCGCGCAGAGTCTGAGTCTTTTGACAGAACTCCGAGCCCTCTTGAAACCCAAAGAGATTGATTTGAACTGCTGCTGTTTGTGCCATATTTTTGTCCTCCTCGGACATTGCACCCAGGACGTAGCCTTGCGGCTTATCTGCACTTCTCCTGAGGCTTTGGCGTAGGTCGCCACCCTGCGTTGCTATAAATGGAGGAGGAAGTTACGAAATGCGGAGACACAAAAGGCCTCAGTTAGCCCAACTCTGCCGTAAGGGGCAGGACCGTCTATGGGCACCGAGGCCGATTGCTCGCATCCATTAAGGAATTGTGAAAAACATCGCCGGGAGGTTAAGAAACGAACGGGGCCAGGATTGACGCCCGAAGGCGTTGGACCTCTTGGGTCCAACCCCGTTGTTCTTAACCCTTATCCCAGCGAAGACTAAATTTTTGTGACAGGCTTGACCTGAGCCTGGGCTGCGTTGTTAGTAGCCTCGGCCTTCCTGCGAGCATCCTTGAGGCGGTTACTGAGACCACCCTTCATGACGCTGTGCCAAGGAGCGTCTACCTCATGACCAGCGGTAATGAAATAGTCCGCTGCCTCGTGATAAGGCTTTCCGCGTCCTGCTCCGAGCTGCTTTTGCCCTTCCGGGCCGCTGGCATAGAGTTCGTTGGCTTCCATGATGAGGCGGTTGTAATTCAATTCCAGACGATCAATCGCAGCCTCGACAGCATCAAGGTCAGGCTCCGAGTCCGGCGTTGCGAGGCGGACCCAGAAGATGCCCTTCTCGTAGTAGTTGTTGCCGATGTTAATTTCTGTGGCCGGGTTGGCGGCCTTGTAAGTCTTCCAGCTACCATTCGGGTCGTTGGAGTTGACGATGTCCTGAGCAAGGAACTCTCCCTTTTGCGGGACGGTGAGGATTTCATCGTTGCCCACGATGGGCCTGTGGATGAGTTCGATGTCGGCAAGAACGAAAGGCTTCCCATAAAGCGCATCTTCTTTACGAGCTTCAATACGGACTGTTCCATTGATCGCCCAAGGACGCTCTACCACGAGTTCGCGACGTGAGACGTTGAAAATACCCACGTAAAATTCTGGCTTGCGATCCTTGTAAGGATTGCCCGTCATGATCAATTGCGACTCGCGATTCTTATCATTAGCGATAGACCGAATTACGGTCTGCGCTGCGGCTGAGTCTCTAAGCTGTGCTGTTGGTACTGGCATGTTGTTACTCTCCTGTGTTCTATCCTGTTTTTCCCCAACCCTAATTTGTATTGGGTGAAATTGGTCGTTGCGCGAAGCCCTTTTGGTGTCTGAGCTTGCGCGGGTCTACTCGGTTCCAGACCTGCTGTATCTCGTGCATTTTCTTATCAAGAATGCTGGTCCTACACCCACCGCGCCCATAACTCGTCGGGCCGTAGCGTGTGGGTAGAGCTTCCATAAGCCTGTCAGTAATCATCTCCACGTCGGCTCGTTCGTCTAATTCCTTCTGACGGTCCTTAGCGGCCTGTCTCTCCGCGTCACTGAGGCGTGCAAAGGCTTGCAGGAAAGGAATAGTGGAGTGGATGAGTTCGTAATCTAGCGGCGCGTTCCCCAAATTTCGGAGCATCTCGTACTGCCCATACTCTGGATATGGAAACAGAAGTTGTCCATTTGCTGGGTCACGGTTGATGAGCTTGAAAAATTTCGGGCTGCCCCATTTGTCCGGCGAGACCCAGCGTTGGAGAATCCATGCAGGTAGGCCACCCCCACAGGTTTGGTCCGTGTATCCGCCTTCAGGCTTGGAAACGCGAATAGTTTCTGTTTGTCCCCACACGATGCGGTACATGGGATCGCCGAAATCATTCACCCCGAAAATATCTGTCAGAAGTTGCTGGAACTCTGGCGGGCACTCAAGGCGCTCGAAATGTCCCATCGTCCACATGAGTTAGACAGGGAGCCGCATGTAAATTTGTTTGCGGTTGAGGATCAGGTGTTCAATGCGGTCCAGCGTCACGTCATTGGCGGCGTGTTCGCTGAATAGAACCGTGTCGCCCAGCTTGAGCCACGTTTCCTCAGCGGCGACCGCGATCACCTTGCCCTTGTTGGAGAGAGTGCCCACCATATCGTGGGCGTTCTTCTCAATCTCCGACGCGGAATCCACGTCCAAGCGTTTGACGAGAACCATTTCAGGTGCCATTTCGTATTGCGGAGTTGGTGCTGGCGCTACTGCGGCGGCTGACTCGACGAGTTCCGCCAAAGAAGATTTCTTAGACATATCCTGTGTACCTTCAATCCTGTTGAAGTGACTACATACTGGGTTCCGAAAACGAAAAAGACCGGGAGGTTAGTCCCGGTCCTTAGCAAGTCAGCGTTGTCGCTGGTTAGATTGTTGGCTCTGCGGCGTTCTGAACGATGACGCCAGCCTTCATGTTGGAGTTGAAGAAGTTCAACATGGCGTTGTAATAGAAGATGTTGGATGCCAGGTAGCCTGCGCCATTCGGGTCGGGGACAGGCATCGTGGTGACGCCGTTACCGAACGAATAGAGAGAAGGCTCAACTGTCTCGACGATGCCCCAGTTACCCAGGCACAGACCGTCGATACGGCCCGGTGTTGCGTTGTAGGCTTCGACGTATTCACGATCGCCGAAGCGCGTGATCATCTCACCCTTTACAACGTCACCAGCCTTGTTTCCACCTTCATAGATGTTGTTCTGTTGCAGGATGCCCTGGTACAGATTCGTTACAGCAAGACGCTGTCCCGGACCACCGTACCAAACGAGTTCCTTGGCACACTCTGTGTCAGGTCCCAGACCACGCTTTACGAGAATCTCGGCGCGATACGGGACTGCTGGGTTCACGGCCTTACCACCGAGGTCGATCAACGGAGTTGAAAGACGCGATGGGTAGTTAGCGCGGAGCAAGTTGAGCACCGAGCCAGAGTTGCCGTTGACCTGATAGGTCTTGATACCAGCGACGGACCCGCCGACAGCACCCGAGCAGCCAGCGACCATGATTGAGTCGCCAGCGGCTACCGCTCCACCCGTTGAAGGTAGAACCGTGCTGAAATAGACGGTGTTGGATGCGCCGTCAACATAGGACACAGTTGCAGTACCGCGAGTTGCTCCACCTTCTGAGGGGAAGAACTGGACGACCTGTTGGTCCTGGAATTGGTTTGCGTTGTTGAGGCCCGCGATGGATGCCGTAGTTGCGGCAGTAGCTCCACCAGAAGCTACGATCACAGCGCCTGTCGGGATCGTGTCAAGAGCACCAGAGCTATCGCCCTGAGCTAGAGCCTCGATACCGTTCAAGAAGCTCGTGAGCGAGTTCTTGAGTTCTTGGGCGCGAACGCTGATCATGCCGCGCTTCGGACCCGCCGTAGCAATTTCTGTCAGATAGGTGATTTCACAACCGTTGGTCAGGAAGACCGGGGAGATATCTCCCGAGATCCACTGAGACGTGGTACCGCGACCCAGAGAGCCGCCATCGGCGTTGCCCTGAGTAATTGCGGAACCGCTCTGCACACGCATCGGGACGCGGAAGGCCGGACGAGTTACGCCGCCAGCTGCGGTGATGTTTGCAGAGGGATAAGTCTTTGCTGCCTTTTTGATGCGGGTGTAAAGAGTGTCTGCCTTGAAGACAAGGTCAGGAATCATTTTTGCCCAATTTTCGAGTTCGATACCCTGTACTGCTGCTTCGCCTTGAGGACCTGCCATTGGAATTACCTACGATTTGTTTTGGCTCTTCCGGTCTCCTCATCCTGGTGAGTTGAACGAAGGCGGCGTCGAGTTCCAACCCGGCGCTTTTACTGAGGGCAACGCCTATCTCTAGGTCGCTGTTTGTATCTCCTTGGCTTTTTATCGGCTTTGTTTATCCAGGTTCCGAGCTGGTTCGCCGAAGGAGATGGAATCTTTTGGTGCAGGCCCACAATGTTAGTCACAGGCCTGCATCTATAAATGGAGGGCGATAGTTCAGATTTTTCTTGCGCGGAAATTAGCGAGACCGAAAATTGGCGCTCCCCACCCGCTTGCGCGAATGAGGAGCAGATGGGCAGTTTAATGTCATGCCCAGGACTCAGTAACTTGAGTGCGGAATTAGTTTTGTTTGGACCAGTCCCACTTGACGCGGCGCTTTGAACCCTTGAGAACGGCCTCCCCGGCCATATACATCATTTCCGTAGTGGGGCCTCCGTCCTTCTCCCAAAATATATCGTCGTATTTTGGCTTGGCTGTTAGGTTCACAGTTCCTGTATTGGTGGCTCCTGGTGCTGGCTTGGTAGAGTTGGGGATATTTCCGAACCCACGGCGATTCCAAATCTTCTTTGCGGATTCCTGGACAATCTTTGAGACATTCTGCTGGACGAAGTTAGCGATCTTCTGCTGATTTCCCTCGTTCACTAGGGTGCGCAGTTGTGTCTGATACTTCTTGTTGGACTCAAGCTGCCGCGTGATGAAACTAAACACGCCTTCGTGCAGGTCGGCCTTCTGCTCCTTGGTGATCTTGGGAAACTGCTTGTAGTAAGTGCTCAGCGATTTGTCTACCAGGCCATCCATAGCGGTGACGACCTTGGTCTGCATCTCTGTGTAGAAGGCATCGCGTTCTTTCTTGGTGATTTGCTGTTCCTTCTGTTGAAGAGCCTTCTCACGGTCACTCAGAGGACGCTCAGCGCCCTTCTCGGCAATCTGTTTCAAATTCTCCGTAGCTCCATAGACCTTTTGTAGTGCCTTGAATGCCTGGGTCAATTCTGCGACGCCCTGCGTGTTGCCGGACTGCTTGAATGACTGGAGGACCTCGTAAAGCACGTTGCCAGCTTCCATCACACCAGCGGTGATGCCGGACGTTTCCAGCGTGTTCACAAAAATTGGTGCGAGTGCGGCGTTGTACGCCTCGGGCATATTAGAGAGTTCCGCAAGATAAGGAATTGCGCCTCCCCCGAATCCCTCCGGGTCGTCCTTCGCCAACTGCGCATAGAATTTGGGGTCGGCCTTGGAGAAGGACTCCATCTCGCTGGCGAATTGCTGTGCACGACCGGAAATTTCCTCAATACCCTCGGCTCCGCCGTAGGTGTCAAAGAGTTCTTTCGCGGCTACCGCGTCGGCTGAGGTTGGGAATGCTTGCTGATATTTTTGATAATCGAAGTGCTGCTTGCGGAAGACATCTGCGGCCTTGGGGTCGGCTGCTTTGAGCTTGTCATAGACAGACTTGAAATTTGTCTTGGTATCAGTCGGCGCTGCCTTAGGAATTGGGTTTCCGTCGGCGTCTAACTTTTGCTCGCCAGTGGCTTCATCAATTTCAAACTCTTGAGCGTCCGCTCCGCCAGTGGATTCTTCTCCACCAACTACGGGGTCGGCCTCTCCACCAGAGCCGCCATCATCTCCGCCGGAATAGCTTCCACCTGAATCTCCGCCAGAGTCGCCCGCTCCTACTCCTGGGTCTACTGCCAAAGCTCCGCCAACTGCGTCTTCCATTGACATGATTACTGTCTCCTGTGTTTATCCTGTGTCGGCGCGATCCTGGGCGTGCTGACGTCTAACCCTGTGTTTCAAAGTAAATTTATGCCGCTTGCTGCGTTGGCATTCCGTTGGATTGAATGCCTGCCTCGCCCAAGAGTTGGGCAAGTTCGTTTGTCATTCCCGCCGCCATGAGGTCCTTTGCGGAGACGCTCTTGCTGACACCCTTCTCGGGTTGCTTCTTATTTGCAGCCGCAATCTTGTCGGCGTACTGCTGGTGAGTTAGATAGTGGAGGCGAATGTTCTCGTATGCTTCTTGCTCACCCACTTCGCCATCTTCCCCGGCTGTCGTTCCTGCCTTCAATGCGCGGCCAGATGGGCCGCGTAGGAAAGCTAGGCACGTCAGAGCCTCGGTTTCGTGGTCGTCAACCTTCTCGTCCACCTCTACCGAGCTAATCTGTTGAGGAGTCTGTGCGAGCTGTTTCTTTAATACTTCGAGTTGCTGTGTCGCGATTGGTGCGAGGGTTGGATCCTGAGAACCAACTGCCTGCGTAGCTGCGGCGATTTGCTTCTCTAATTCTGCATATGCGGGGTTTGGCAGCGGCCCACTCTTCTTCAATTCCTCAATCTCTCCGAGTTGCTTCTCGTAAGATTCCTGTTTAGGAATGTAAAGTTCAGTGAGGCCCGTGGCCTTCTTGAGAAATCCATAGTTGTTAGGGTGGTTGACGACTTCTAGGAGCGCGGGGTTAGCCTGCGACTCCAGCATGAGTTCGCCGACCCGATTCTGAATTTCGGACCACGACTCGGGGAAGTTCTCATCCGTAGAAGGCTCGCAGTAATACTTGCCCTTGAGGTCTTGTAACTCCACCACGATTGGGTCCGCCCCATTCCTGGAGCCGGACGCATAAATATTCTCGTCGTGATTGATAGCCGTACACTGCACGGCGTTCAACATCACGTTGGCGATAGCTTCCTTGATGTAGCGCCAAGGAATACCAATGCGACCAAGCGCGGCGTCGCGCTGGAGCTTCAAGCCACCCATCGTTTCGCCGACTTGTCCTACGTCGTCGCCCGAGAGTGCGGGGAATACACCAGTGATAATCTGTGCGGTCTGGCCGCGACCAAAATCCTCAATGGCCTCTTCAAGACCAGTTGGATACTGAACAGCCGTTTCCGCGTAGATGAAATCGCCAACAGGACGTGTGGGGTCAGCAACGAACGGGCGAATACCACCTGGAATGTTGGTCTGGTCCTTGATGTGCTCGACATCAAACATATCGTTGTCCATCCACTTCATGGGCACGCCGCGAACGAGGTAGTCATTGCGGAGTTCCAGATAAGTGTTGGCCTGCTTTTGGACAGGAATATAAGAGGAACCTAGCGCGGGGCGGTGGATACCGTCGCCCGGTAGGGCGAAGCACAGAGTCCAGTGATCGTCCATAGATTCTTGCTTTGCTTCAATAAATTCGTTGCCGCAGAAAGTGAAACGGAGACCGCGTCCTTCGGACATTTCTAATAGGTCGTTGCGTACCTGGTCGTCTTCAATTTCTAAGAGGGAGCAGTCGCGAAGCCATGCGTTTTGAATTGTTACGTCGTAGGCTTCCGAGTCGGAGGTAACAAAATTATCCTCAACACCGAGCTTGGTGTTTACGCGAGCAAGGCGATCAACATCATCACCAGCGGGGCCGCCGCGTGACACCACAATCTTGTCGGCCTTCTTGGGATACATGCCTTTGGCGACAGGCAGATCACGTTCACAAGCCCAGATGAGCCAGCCCGCTTCGGACTGATTGTTTGCCTTAATGGGATATTTGACTTCCAACGCACCGTGGCAAGTGACAATGGTTTGACCGCGAGGCTCACCACGACCGGAAGATTTCTTCGGCGGAGGTGCGTTACCAGCCTCACTTGCGGAGGCTTCCTCGGGATTCTCAGCCTCTTCCGGCTTACCGAAACCAAACCGCTGGCCGTCCTTGACGTAGCGTGTGTAGAAGGAGACCCGGCCATCGGTCCATAGGAACCGCGCCATATCGGACATGAGACTTAGGAAATTGTTGTTGCGAATAATCACATCGCGGAGCTTGTTAGCGGCGCAGGCTGCGGTGATGTCTGCGTCATCCTTGGGACAGACGGGATTGAATAGAGTCTTGGGCACTTGGCGCGTGAGCGCGGAAACTACAGACAGCCCATAGGTCAAATAGAAGTTCGTCTCAAAATTGCTCTTGAATCCTTGCTCACCCGGCCCGTAACCGGAGCCTGGGCCAGCGAACTCCCAACCAAATCCCACACGGGACGGTAGGAGGTGCTGATAACCGCGCCAAAACAACTCAGCTTCCCAAACACGAAGAATTTCTTCGCGGCGGGCGGGCATATCACGCTGCATGAGCTTACGGAGAAGAGCGCGGACCGCGTTGACATGAGATTCGCGGAGTTCTAAGGTCGGGGACTTGCTCCAGTCAGTGCCTATGAGACTGCCAGCGGGGAGTGAAGCGACAAAATCGCTCTTCCCGTTTTTGTTGGCGGTAGTCTTATCACTGGCTGGATCGTTGGAGGCACCCGGCGTCAATTGGTCGTTATCTGTTTCTGGCATCGGCTCTCTGCTCTGCTGCTTCGCGCCATTTCCCCTTCTTCTTAGGGAGGGAACTAAAATCCGTCGCGCTTTCCCATTCCTTCAACTTGGCGCGGCCACCGACCTTGTCGGGATGAGCCTCTAGGAAGCGTTGCTGTGCGACGGACTGGAAAGGCATCTATTCCTCGTAGGGAGTGAGACCAAGGGCCTTGGCCTTTTCGCCGACGTGTCCGGCCTGTTCAAGATCATTGGCCGCTTCGTCTTCCAGACCTTCGTGCTCTGGTGAACCCGCCATTTTCTTTGCGTGTTCTACGGCTTCATCCACGGAGCCGTGCTGCGACTTGTGTACGTGGCCGTCTTCATGAGTGGAGTGAACGTGATGAACACCACGAGCGTGGTCTAGCTTCATGTGAATGTCGTGAGCCTTGCCGTGCTCGGCTACAACATCCTCGTGCTCGCCCTCTTCATGCTCCATCTCGTCTTCCATCTTTGGAGACTCCGCCTTCGGTGCCGACATGCGGTCGTGCAGCTTCTGTGTTTCTAGATTCTGAAATTGTCTGGACATGGTTCTCCTCATGGACCCGAGGGTCTCTTATAAAGAACTTGGAATTTGGTTAAGCGGCTTGCTTCTGCTTTTCTTCAGCGGCGAGGCGGCGAACCTCAGCGATTTCCTGATACCGTTCGGCCTCAAGCTGCGCCCACCGCTTTGGTCCCGCTACGGCGGTCTGTTCTGGGCGCTTAGGTGGATTCTCACGGCGATGGAGGGCTTGTCCCGCTGGGTTCACGCTGTTGAGGCGCTCCTGCAAGAGATTTTTGTCAAGGCGGAGAGTAGCTATCTCGTTGCGGAGATAGAGAACCTCTTCCTCAAGGTGTTTTGTGTGCGTGGAGTAGAACAAATCGTTCCACCACGTCCGTAATGTAGTTGCCCAATTCATTTCTATTTCCTCACCATCCACGGGAGTGCCCGGCTGTCCTGATATGTCTTAGGCCCCTGATTCCTCTTGACCCACTGTTCGTAGGCCCGAATTTTCTGTGCTACGGGGTCCAGGATCCTGTCTAGAGCCTCAGCATCGGCCAGCGCCTGTGGTTTCTTGCCACCCGGCAGATACGACTTCACTGCGTACCTAAAGGAGTCCGCTAGGTCGTCTTCAACGGAGGCAATCTTCTTTACATCCTCAGGATCGTTGGGCGTATCACGAATCAATGTGGGGAGAGCGGCGATAAGTTGCGGACAATCCGTGGTGACGACGAGTTCGTCCAGGTCGAACATCTGACCGATGAGTGACCACCCGTCCACTCGGCTCTTGTCAGCGGCTTGAGGCCGGGGGAGGCCGTACTTTGCCAAGCGGTCGCCGAGAGATTGCGCGACGGTGTGGTTGTTCTCATGACGAATGAAGCGATCCCAAGAAAAGAAGAATCTCTTGAGCGGTTCCGTTACGCGCTTGATGGCGTGCGCCGGATTTTCGCAAACATCGCCGCAATCATTGTGCGTGCACTGGTGACGGCAGGCGCGGGCAATGGCATCGGCGGCCTGAACGGGGTTCATGTTCTCAAGAACGAGTTCGCGGAAGGCGACGGTCACTTGACGCAACCCGCCGTGTATCTTGTCCGGAATCCAACCCTTGGTGAGCCACAGCACAGGCCAGTTTTTGGAGTCCCAGTCACTACCACACCAGATAGGTTCGTAAGAACGGAACCGAATCTGGTTAGGTTCCATGACGTGAACGCCTTCATGCTGCCCGGTATTGAACTGCGGATACATCTGACCGCCGACAACGTCCTCGTTGCCGTAGAGGGCCTGCTCGCGGAGCGTGCCCGTCATGGATTCAAGTTTCTTCACGTACTCTGGCGTGTAGATGTAGGGGTTGTCTTTGACCGTGGAGTGAACACGGAAGTAATCACTGGGGTCGTAGCGTCCCATTCCCTTGACAGGGCCTTTGGGTTTCTTTGCGGTCCCAAAGAGTGTTGAAATCCAACCCCAGCCGTTACCGAACGGGTTTGTGGTCAGGCCGATGCTGGTCTTAACAGCATTGCCATACAAATCCTTGACCTCTGTAGACAAGCGGGCGCGGCCCACGAGCACTTCAAAGATGCGATAAGAAAATTCGCCAGCTTCCTCAAGATGGATGTAGGCATATTCCGTTGAGAGATACTGCATGACGTCTTCGTCGCGCTGACAGTAGCCGAAGCGAAGCTGCGAGCCGTTTTCGAAGTAAGCAATCTTTTCGTTTTTGTTGTAGCTCTTGTAGACCCAGCGGGGGACGAACTTCTCATCCAAGAATTTGCGGATCACGGTGTTCTGGATGTCGGGCGAAGTGGTACGAAGGATGAGACAGCTACAGCCAGGTACGAGCAGACACGTGATGATCGCTTCCATCAACCCGTTCAGTGTCTTACCGGAACCGAAACCCCCGACGTGCAGCCGATACGGGGCCGTGGACTGGTGGTATTCATCCTGCTTGGCGAGCGGGATATAAAAATCTGTGATTTGGTGTTGAGGCATTACAGCACCTCAACGTCAATTGCGTTTGGGTCATCAATCTTGTTGGGAACCTGAGCGGGCGCGAACCGCGAGCCGATGTTGATGACGAGAGAATTGCCGGCATTCCCACCGCCTTCGGCGGATTCCACCGTGGGCTTGCCATCCAAGCGGTTTCCGATTAGTTCGTACGCTTTGAGGAGCAATTCCAGCGAGCACGACGGGTCCATCGCGAGGTGATAAATTCTCTCGGACAGTGCATCTAGGCGGGACTTGTCTCCGTTGGGCGTAGCGCGTGCTCTGACGAGCGCCCTTTCCAAAGCCTCCCGCACTTCCATCTTTGGGCGTCCGTTGGGATTACCAGAAACACCGGGCTTGAACCGAGTTAACTCATCACCGCGCACTGGGACGGCCTTCTCATGGAGAGCCTTCTCAGTCGCGGCGGCTTGTGCCGCCTGTTTCTTCTCAAGACGCTTCTGCTCCCGCGCCTTCTGCTCAATCTCTTTCCTCTTTATGCGGGCGACATTCTCTGGCGAGAGAATTGCGTCATTGCGGGGTCTACCACCGACGTTCTTTGGTGGGGTAACGGGATTAGAGGGTTGTGTAGAGGAAGGATTTTGTTTTTCTGATGGGACTACGGACTGGGAGGGTTTTGGAGCAGCCTCCGGCATAGCAGGCAAATTGTCTGCATCTTCAAGCATGCTTATCCTGTTGGTCCTGTGTTAAGAGGGCCTGCTAGTGAATAAACTTGGAGCGAGACCCGAAATTGAACTTGAGATCGAAGCCCGAACCTCCGCCTTTGGGGGGCGGCGGTGCAACGTAGGTGAACAAGCCGGACACAGGGCCACTCGTGCTCGTGTCTGGATTTGTGACAGTGATGGTTGCCGCCCCTACCGCGTTGGCAGGGGTCACACAGGTTAATTGCGTGCTAGAGACAAACACCACACTTGTAGCCGGGGTGCTGTCGAATAGGACAGTGGGTGTTGCCACAAATCCTGTTCCTGCCAAGTTTGTGATGATCGTGCCGCCAGTTGAATATCCCGTGTCGGGAGTACAGGAGGTAACTGTGGGGGGCGGAGGAGCGCCAGGACCAAAGGCTAGGTAGAAAACCTTGTTGGCTTGAACGTCTGCAACGGACATCTTAGTTGTAAATCCATCGGAGTCTAGCGACTCCAGCGCCATGACACCCTGAACTGTTGGGTTGGTCGATGCGGTGGCAGCGGCGAGATTCAAGTACACGCTGTCAAAATATTCTCCGCCAGCGACGACAGAGGGGTTCACATTGTCCTTGCTCACCACAGCAGCCACGTTTTGTGACGCGGCACCTGTGGTGCAGCCGATTGCCATGGGACCCGTTGGCTGAAGTGGTGCGGGGACCGCAAACGAGCCTGTCAATGAGGACGCGGCGGCATGAGCCATCGTGTTCGTGCCATTGAACTGAACCGGGGAGGAGCCAGCGGCCATCACAGAGAGACCCGCTATCGCGAAAGCGGCGGCTGAGGTCCAAGAGTGCGTAACGCTAGATGCTCCTGTCGTGGAGTGCCCGCTCGCCCCACAAAAAGTCCCGGCATTATTGTCGCCATCAAATGCGGTGCCAGAATTTGTTGAGAAATCTCCGCTGGTGAGGGAAGTTGCGCCTCCATTTATGACGCTCAGGGTCAGGTCGTTTGCGTTAGAGGAAATCGTGAGCGTGGCGGTTCCCGCTGCCGACGTGTTTGTCTGATAAGAACCTGACCGCACGGGAGTTGTCTGGTTGACGCCGGAGAAGGATACGACGTTGGCATAAATTTCGTTGACCTGGGCATTGCCCGTGACGACGAGGGCATTTGAACCAGTCGGAGGGTTCGCCAAATAGAACAGCTGACAGAACGCATTGTTGGAGGAATTATCCGCCGCCGTACCGCAAGACGTCATGGCCTGACCACCGTAAGTGACAGACGTGATCGCTCCGCCCGCCGTGTTGTCGAAGGCGACGGCGGCGAACGCGGTGAGATTGGGAGTGGACTCGGGCTGACAGCTAGAGAGAAATAGAACAGCACCCGGTACGAATCCCAACCCGGTTTGAGAGAAATTAGAAGTGTTCGTCTGAGTTACAAAATTCCCGACGAAAGCATCTGTGATGTTGATAGCCGCATAGCAAAGAGTTATGTCGCTGCTAGCAGCGGCCTGCGGCGTGACGGTGAATCCGCCGGATTGTAGGCTGGCAATCTTTCCATAATTGGTCAGGAGGTTTGTAGCAGAGGTGTCTGCGTTCGACGAGACAGCATAGAACTGACCGTGTTGGTTGTAGTAACTCGTGCGGACGTTTGAGCCTTCAAAAGTCGCCCAGTTGGCGACCACGCCTTGATTCAGGCTGGCGTCACAAACTCCGACGCTAAGTGCCCAATCAGCACTGAGGAAGCTAGGGTTGCCAGCATTGCCCGTAGAGCGACCAACGCTCGCGCCGATGAGGCAGTTTGGGGTGAAGCACAGTCC
>Ga0210403_10000769_pt1 | contig 31938 bp, 28 predicted proteins | sample IncBWC19MmetaG_FD_150863 | JGI IMG/M metagenome (GOLD analysis project Ga0210403, IMG submission 150863) | Forest soil microbial communities from Barre Woods Harvard Forest LTER site, Petersham, Massachusetts, United States - Inc-BW-C-19-M | ecosystem: Environmental > Terrestrial > Soil >...
GGCAACTGCTCTTCCAAAACTCCGGGCGCCCCATGTCTCGCCTTTGGGACATGGGCATCGAGCGCAGCTCGATCGCCTTTCTTCCCCGCAGAACGGCCTGCCCGCTATTTCTTACTCCCTGGTCCCCACTCGCCCTTGTCAAGCTTGGAACCTCTGACCCACACATTCCGAACCGGATACCCGTGGCATACCTTCCCCTCCCACCAGCTACCATTAAATTAGGGGCAAAAGGTCCGCAACTCCGCCGGCAATTCTTTAAGAAACCGCTCCAGTCACCCGTAAGCACCGTGGATTCAGTCTATTCTCGAGCTATCATGAACCCGTCACTTGAACAATAGAAGACTTTGGACCTGCGGGAGACCTCAATTTGGACTTAAGTCCCAACATTCGAAGACTTTAGGACCAAAGTACGGGGGGGTACCCTCACCGCACCCTCACCTCTTCCGATTCCCCCAGGTGCTGCGACGCGGTAAGGTCGCTTCCCTTCGCCTCCGGCCCCAGCATCGTCAGCACCGCCACCACCAGGGCCACCAACACCACCGTCCCCGACAGGACCACGCGCAGACCACCCGGGAACCGGTTCGCCCACTCCGTTTGAAACACGCTGTTGCGTGACGAGAGCAGGTTCCCCATCTGGTAGGCCAGGCCGGGAAAGATCGCCCGCACCGGCGCCGGAGAAAGCTCGTTCAGGTGCGCCGGAATCACCCCCCAGGCCCCCTGCACCATGAACTGCATCAGAAATCCACCCACTGCCAGCAGCACCACGGTATGGCTCCACGCCCACAACGGAATCATTGGAATCGCCAGCAAAGATGCCCAGAGAATCGCTCGCCGCCGTCCCAGGCGCTCGGAGATCGTGCCGCAGCAGATGCCGCCCAGCAAAGCACCCAGGTTGGCAACCACCACGATCAGTCCCACATGACCGGGAGCCAACCCGTGGTCCCGCTCGAGAAACATCGGATATAGGTCCTGGGTTCCATGGCTGAAGGCCATAAACGCGGTCATCAGCAGCACCAGGAACAGGAAGGAGGGCAGGTAGGCGAGCAGGCTGCCCCAGTCGAAGGCTGGCTTGGTAGTCCGCTGCTTGGCCGCCCGCGCCGCCAGCCAGACCGGAGACTCCTCCACCTTGAAGCGGAGATAGAACGCCAGCACCGCCGGCAGCGCGCCAATCATGAACATCACCCGCCACGGGGTGAACATCCCCAGCCCGTGCAGGTGCCGGAACAGCAGGCCATAGAGAGCAGCAGCCAGCAGATTCCCGACGACGTAGCCCTCCTGCAGCAGCCCGGAGAAGAAGCCACGGCCCTTGGCGGGCAGGGTCTCGAGCGCCAGAACGGCCCCCACCCCCCACTCCCCGCCCATGGCAATCCCAAACAGCGCACGCAAGACCAGGAAGCTGACCAGGTTCGGAGCGAAGGCCGACCCCAGCTCAAACATCGAGAAGGCGATGATGTTGACCATTAGCGCCGGGCGGCGGCCATACCGCTCCGCCATCCATCCAAACAGGAAGGCCCCCACCGGCCGCATGACCAGCGTCCAGAAGATCGCCTCTGCGACCGCCTTGATGCCTACGTGGAAGTCCGCCGCAATCGCACGCAGGCAGAGCGTCAGCAGGAAGAAATCGAACGCGTCCAGCGTCCAGCCCAGAAAGCAGGCCGTGAACGTGTTCCTTTGGCTCGGGGTAAGGGATCTGAGTGTCCGCGAAAGACTCATGTACCTTTATAGCTTGGATCGCAAAGGAGCCATCGCAGCTTGCCCCTCCGCCGGTCCCGTCTCCGCCTCATCCACATACTTTTTCAAGATCTGGTGATGGAGGCAATAGAGCGCTAACTCCAGACGATCGGAGACCCCCAGCTTGTCGTACACCTTGCGCAGGTAGTTCTTGATCACCTGCTCGGTCGTACCGATCTGGTAGGCAATCTCCTTGTTCCGCATGCCTCGGGTAATACAGCCGATGATCGCGAGTTCCTTCTTCGACAACTTCGGCTGCACCCGCGGATTGGTCAAAGAGCTTGCCTGAGAGCGATACGCGTCGATCACCCAGCTGACAGACTGGTTGTCGATCCAGGTCTCCCCTTCCGCGATCTTGCGCACGCACTTGACCAGCAGATCCGGGGTGATGGAGCGCGGCACAACGCCGCGAACCCCCCGGCGGTACAGCTCGACGGTGTTTCCTTCGTCGGTCTCCACGACCTGCACGATCAGCTTCGCATCGGGAGCGCGCCGCACCAGCTCCGGAATGGCGTCGATGGTTCCGGCGATCAACTGCCCCTCAAGGACCACCACATCGGTCGGATAGCGCTGCAAGGCGGCATACAGGTTGGTCAATGTTTCGGCCTGGGCCACCACCCGGATATCGTCTTCGAGCGCAAACACTTTTCTCAACCCGACGCGGTAGATGGCTTGTGAGTCGGCCAGGATCACGCGAACCCCGGGTGCCACTGCGGGCTCCCCTGCGGGGTCGGGTGCAATCGACTTCGTTTCTTCTCTATCGGCCATTGTTTTCATACCTTGAGGAAATACTCATCGATCACGGCGGCGGCCTTCAACGTCCCCCCCGTATCTTGGTGACGTACGATTCGGCCTACGCAGTGAACGGTCACGTCCTGATCGGTGCCCATGACGGCGGACGGCATCACCATGGTGAACACGATGCGACTGCCAACCTGCGGTAACTGGTCGGCGACAAACAGCAATCCCGCCGCCGAGATGTTGACAGTTGTCGCCTGGATGGTCCCCTGCCCCGTCTCCAGACGGACCGGCAACTCCAGCGGAAATCGAACTGCCGCCCGCACCGGGTTTTCGCCGCCTGCTTTATTCCATTGGGACATCTCGCCAAACCTCAATCAATGACGGCCCGATCTCATGCGACCGGACTTCAGCTACTCCCTAAGATGTTCACTCTACAGAATTTCGCGCGAAAGATACATCACTAGAACGGTCCCCGTCCCCGAAAAGGAGGCCGAAATCCCGCCTAGGGCGGCTCCGAACTCTGGTCATACGCCCCAGATGACCTCCGCCCATGCGGATAAGGCTCATCTCTCCAGTTCAGTTCCTCGCTATCCAGCCATTGTTACATTCTGCAGAACTAATAGCATTGTACGGCGTCTGCGGCACGTCGATAATCGGATCAACTCAGCTCTATTATCGCAGCAAACGGGTTACTACAGTCATAACGACGTCCAGGTACAGTTTTTGTTACCGCAGTGGAAAAGGCCCTCGGGGACCGAGGGCCTTTAATTTCAGTGATTCGATTGCAGGGAATGGACTGCGCTTCGACTTAGCCGCCAAAGCGAAATCCTGAAGTGGCTAGGGATTCTGTACCAGGTAGTCGTTGATCTCGGCCACCTCCGCCGGGCTCAGCCGGAAGGTCGCTGCGGCAATCGTGCCTTCGACCTGCTTGGCGCTGCGGCTACCGACAATCGCCGCGGTGATCGCGGGCTGCTCCAGCGTCCAGGCGGTGGCGACCACGCCGGCGTTGACGCCGTGGCGGCTGCCGATCTGCGCAAGAAGATCCGCGAGCTTGAGGTTCCTGTCCAGGTGAGGCTGCTGGTAGGACTTCGCGTTGCGGCGGAAGTCATCGCTGGGGAACGCCGCCACACGCTCCTTGGTCATCGCTCCGGTGAGCAGGCCGGAGTGCATCGGGGCATAGTTGATGATGCCGATGTTGTTCTGCCCGCAGTAGGGCAGGATCTCCGCCTCGATGGTGCGGTTGATCATCGAATACGGCGGCTGGTTCGAGGTAATCGGAGCGATCTTCGAGGCCCGTTCCATCTGCGCGACGCTGAAGTTCGAGACACCGATCCAGCGGACCTTTCCTTCCTTCTGCAGATCGGCCATGGTCGTCCAGCCCTCTTCGATCTCCTCGTCCGGCATCGGCCAGTGGATCTGGTAGAGATCGATCGCCTCCACCTGCAGCCGCTTCAGGCTGTCCTCAACCTCCCGGCGAATCTGCTTGAGGGAGCGCGTGATCTCACGCTTCTCGTCCCACAGCATGGCGCATTTGGTGAAGACATAGGGCTTGATGGAGCTGGACTTCAGCGCCTTGCCCACGACCTCCTCGGAGTGCCCGAGTCCATAGATTGCAGCCGTATCGATCCAGTTGACGCCGAGCTCCAGCGCACGGTGAATCGCGGCGATCGAATCGGCGTCATCCTGCGGTCCCCAACCAAAGGCCCAGTCTCCGCCACCAATCGCCCAGGCTCCGAGGCCAATGCGCGTCAACTCCATATCGGAGTTCCCTAACTTTTTCTTTTCCAAAGACATGCTTTTTCTCTTCCTCCAGGCGATTGCCCGCACCCTTTGGATGCAGCGCGGGTCATTCGGTTTCGCGCGAAAGTCTTCTATCGCGGCAACATCGCCGCGGCGATCGCGCACGAGCTATCTGCCATCCTACCGGCTCTTGCTGGGAGCCCGCTTGGCAGCGGCCTTCTTTCCAGGTCCACTCTTCGCGGCCATCTGCTTCGGAAGCGGCTTGCGTGGGGCGCTACTCGCACTCGCGCCCGAGAGAAAGGCCGCCCAGTGCAGTGGCGTCGAAGCTTTCCCCGCACCTCTCGCCTTCTTGACGGCAAGCCTCGCCATCGCATCGACAATCCAGTCAAAGCTCGGCTTCCCCACGGAATTGAGGTCCGCGTCGGGCGCGGGGTTCATAAAGTCGATGGCGTAGGGAACACCCTTCTCCACCGCAAACTCCACCGTGTTCAGGTCGTAGCCCAACGCGCGGCACAGGGTCAATGCATCCCTCTCGACCCGCTTCAGCAGCTTAGCCGGGTACTCGGGCGGATCGGCGATATAGCGGAGATGGTGAGGAAGCCTGGGATCATAGGGCATGATCCGGACCTCCGCCTGCCCCACAACATAGCAGCGAAAGTATTCGGTGAAGTTCACCGCCGCCTGCAGCGTCATGCACAAATCGCGGGTCTGGTCGTAGGCCGCGAAGAACTCATCGCGATTGTGCACGTGGAAGACATCGCGCCATCCACCGCCATCGTGCGGCTTGAGAAACGCAGGGAATCTCACGTAATCGAAGATCGCGTCCCAATCGAGCGGATACGCCAGATTGCGCAGCGACTGCGCATTGATCTCTGGAGGATATTGCTTATGCGGCAGCAGCACCGTGTGCGGAACCGCTACCCCCAGTTGCTCCGCAAGCGCGTAATTGAAGAACTTGTCATCGGCCGACCACCAGAACGGATTATTGATGACCTGGGTGCCATGGAGCACAGCATTCTTCAGGTAGGAGCGGTAGAAGGGCAGGTCGTGCGAGATCCGGTCCACAATCACCCCATAGCCCGAAGGAGCGCCCATCTGCACCCCCTCCACCCGGACGAACTCCGCCTGCACATCGTCCAGATGCATCGAGTTGATCCTGTCGACCAGGGCGCCTGGAAAGGTATTTTCCGCGCCGAAGAGGACACCGATTTTCTTCATCCCAAACCTCCCATCCGAATCGACAAGAGCCCTTTCAAAGATAGGCCTGCATCATCCGCTGCCACCAGGGCCAGTCATGTCCGGCCTGTTCGCCCCAGACATCGAAGCGGCATGGAATGTTCTTCTCGCGCAAGAGCCGGGCCAGCCGCTCATTCTCGTCCCAGCACGGATCGTGCACAGCCGTCGCAAGCGTGTAGCTATTGTGACGGTAGCGATCCAGATACCAGGGGTCCGACAGATTGGGCAGGAAGTGGAGCGGCAGGTTGAAGTAGCAGTCCTGATCGTAGTATCCCGAGAGAAACGGGGCGAGATCGAAGGTCCCGCTCATCGACAGGAACGAGCTAAAGACGTCCGGATGCCGCAATGCCATCGTGACAGCATGATATCCGCCGAAGCTGCACCCGATCGTCGCCAGATGTGGAGAGCCATTCTCCCGCCGCACCATCGGAAGCAGCTCCTCCATGATGTAGCTCTCATACTGCATCTGCCGCGTGATCCGCTCGCGTGGAGCCGCGCTTCGGCTGTACCAGCTCTCGCCGTCCACGGAGTCAACGCAAAACAGCTGCACCTGACCGGCCTCAAGCTTCGCGTGGATCGCATGCACCATGCCACGGTCCTCGAACTCGAAGAATCGGCCACACGAGGTCGGGAAGACGACCGCGGGTGTACCGGCGTGGCCGAAGACGAGAAGCTCCATCTCTCGTCCGAGACGCTGGGAAGGCCGTTTGTGATATTGACGCCGCATGCAAATTCTCTCTGCTACTCTAACCCCATAACGGCGGAAAGGGGGTCTTGCATCCCACTTGGCACCGCAATCGCACCTGCCACACTCCAGGAGCACTCCCGGCTCGACCGCTGCCACGTTCAGCGGTCCTCGACCTGCGCCGACCGGGCCGCCTGCGGCCGTCCCCGAGCCGCCACCGCATTCATTCCAAGCTGTCCCGATAAATACCCTGCCCCGACTCGAAGGCCACAGCTTTCGCTCAGCCATCCTACCCGATCCCGAGGAGCGCGCCGTTCGCGTATACCTACCCCTCGCCTACGAGGCGGAGCCGGACCGGCGCTTCCCCGTCTTCTATTTACACGACGGACAGAATCTCTTCGACGAGCACACTGCCTGCGGCTCAGCCCATCCCTGGTGCATTCACACCACCACCGACCGGCTGATCGAAGAGGGCTCGATCGAGCCGCTCATCCTGGTAGGAATCGCCAACACCGGTCCGCGACGCATCGCGGAGTACACCCACTCTCAGGATCCCAAGCTTGGCGGCGGTGAGGGTCGGAGCTACGGAAGGATGCTCGTCGAAGAACTCAAGCCTTTGATTGACCGAACCTATCGCACCCGCCCCGATGCGGAAAAGACGGGACTAGGAGGTTCTTCCCTGGGCGGGCTGATCTCCCTGTTCCTCGGCTTCGAATACCCGCAGGTATTTGCAAAGCTGGCAGTGATGTCGCCCTCGCTATGGTGGGATGGCGGCAACATCATGACTGTCGTAGAGAGTATTGCGTTCAAACCATCGCTCCGCATCTGGCTCGATATGGGCACGGAGGAAGGCGCTCCGCATCTGCATGATGCCGATCTGCTATTTCAAATTCTGCAGCGTCACGGCTGGCAGGAACAGATCGACCTTGCCTATCAGCGGATCGCCGGCGCCGGGCACAGCGAAGACGCCTGGGCCGCACGCTTCGACGATGTCCTTCGCTTTCTCTTCCCAGCAAAGTGAGTCTCTCCCCGCAGGTCTCGTCATGCAAATCTTGGGATCGACCGATTGCCATTGCGGAAAACGCTGATTTCCGCCATACTTAGGTGTTGGGTTGTGTCGACATACTGCCGAAGATGCGTTGTTTCGGCTCGCTCCACCGCTCGCCCAAACAAACTGTTCTGAAAGGTCTTTCCCTGTGTTGATGATCCGTCTGGCGCGCGTTGGAGCGCGCAAGCAGCCCCACTATCGCATCGTTGTTATTGAAAAGGATCGCGCCCGCAATGGCCGCTTCGTCGAAATCGTGGGCACCTATAACCCACGCACGAACCCCGGAAGCCTCGAACTGAAGCGCGATCGCATCGCCTACTGGACCGGAAACGGCGCGCAGATGTCGGAGACCGTGAGCCGTCTGGTCGCGAAGAATCCGGCGCCTGTCGAAGCAGCACCCGCAGCCTAGCGATTGAGATTCCATGCATCGCAGTCTTTGGGCGCTTGATGAAGCTCCCAAAGATTGCGATGTACCGCATAAATTAGGTTTCATCCTGACTTGGTCAGGTAGACCTGACAGCATCCTGTCAGCTGTGGCTTGGTTTGTTTGGTGCTCCACCAGTCGGAACGCAATGTACGCGCTCTACCGCCTTTCTACTCTTCTTCCCGTTCAGACCTCACGTGAGATGAGGCTTCGGGTGCGAAGCTGGGCAGGAGCGTGACTCTCCCAAGAGGTAGGTAATGGTTCAGACAGATGTGATCTCGGCAGTCGACCCCGTTGCAGCTCGGATCAAGGACCTTATAACCGGCATGGCGGAAGCCCTGGTGGATCATCCGGAGCAGGTTTCCGTAGAGGCCATCGTCGAACCCACCTCCACCATCCTGCGCCTTCGTGTCGCCCCCGGCGATATCGGCAAGGTGATCGGAAAGCAGGGTCGGACGGCTCGCTCCATCCGCACCATTCTCAGCGCGGCCGGAATGAAGCTGCAACATCGCTTTGCGCTCGACATCGTAGAAGAAAACGAAGCCCAGCAACAGGAATAATGCACCCCACTCTCCAGACAGCAGCAGCCATCGAGCGCGGCGACTCCTTCGTTCCGGCCCTGGCACGCGGCAACTAGATGGCCGACGCGGAAAACATACCGACATGGATCACAGTCGCCCAACTCCTGCGCCCCCAGGGCAGGAAGGGCGAACTGCTCGCAGAGCTCCTGACCGACTTTCCAGAACGCTTTGAGACCAACAAACAGGTCTATCTCGCGCCTCCCGACTTCTCCGGCACAGAGTTCGAGGCCCGCAAAGCCGAGGTTGCCGGCTTCTGGCTGCCCGTGGGCAGAAACGAAGGCCGCATTGTCCTGCACTTCGAGGGAGTCGACTCCATCGACGCGGCAGAGAAGCTGATGGGGCTCGATGTTCTCATTCCCGAAGCCGAGCGCGTCGCGCTCGACGAGGATGCCAGCTACATCGACGACCTGATCGGCTGCGTGGTCTACGATGTTGCCTCCGGTCAGGATTGCGCCGTCGGCACCGTTCGCGACGTGCACTTCCCGACTACGTCCGACGGCGGCCGCCGGTTGGCCGAGGCCGCTCCGCTGCTGGAAATCGAGAGCCCGACCGGCGAAGAGCTGCTGATTCCCTTCGCCAAATCCTTTCTCGTGTCGATGGATGTGGCTGCGAAGAAGATCATCATGAACCTCCCCGAGGGGCTGCTGGACATCAACCGCGGCGGCTGAGGGTTCACGCCACACCTTCCTGAATGGCCCTCCAGGAATATCATCAGACTCGCGACCCAGTCGCATTGCACTTCAATCTGCACCTCGCTCTGTATCTCGCTTTCGGAACTCTGGTCTCGCATGCGCTTCGACATCATCACCATCTTTCCTGGCTTCTTCTCCGGACCGCTCGACTATGGGGTTCTGAGGCGCGCCATCGCCAGTGAGTTGATCTCAGTCGCAACCCACGACCTGCGCAGCTTTACCAAGGATCGCCACCGCACCGTGGACGATCGCCCCTTCGGCGGCGGCGAGGGCATGGTACTGAAGCCGGAGCCGATCTACGATGCCTTCCAATCGCTCGGCGTCACTCCGAAGGCAGAGCGCGATCCAGCCAAGGAATCGGTGATCCTGCTCTCGGCCCAGGGCAAACCCTATACCCAGGCCGTCGCCCAGGAGCTGGCCCGCACCGAACGAGTCGTCTTCCTCTGCGGCCGCTACGAAGGCATCGATGAGCGCATCAACGACCTGCTTTGCGACCGCGAGCTCTCGATCGGGGATTACGTGCTCTCCGGCGGCGAGCTGGCCGCGGCCGTGATCCTCGACTCCGTCGTTCGCCTGCTCCCCGGAGTCCTGGGAAACCCCGACTCCATACGCTTTGAAAGCTTCGGCGCGGAGGCTGAACCGGGCACCAGCTCAGGCGGTCGCGATAAGCTCCCCCACACTGAGGATGGCGTTCCCAGCTCCACCCATCTCTCCGGCGGCCTGCTCGACTACCCTCACTACACCCGCCCCGCCGAGTTCCTGGGCCTGCCCATCCCCGAGGTCCTGATGGGCGGCAACCACGATTCCATCCGGCAATGGCGCCGGCGCATGGCGCTGGAGAAGACCCGGCGCAACCGCCCCGACCTGCTTGCCAACGCCGTCCTCACCCGCGAGGACCAGGAGTTTCTACGCCGGCTCGAGGCCGATCAGTCCCAGCAGGAGTAAGGCCGGCCCTCAATGAAGCTCTCGAATGCGCAGTTCGGGTCGCGATCCCAACATTTTTTGTGTACACTAAGAATTCGAGTTCAAACAGGAAAGTTGCTATGTCCATACATCCAATCATGCAAAAGCTGGCCGCCAAGTTCGAGCGGACCGACCTCCCCAAATTCGCTCCCGGCGACACCGTCCGCGTCCAGGTAAAGATCAAAGAGGGCGAAAAAGAGCGCCTGCAGGCGTTTGAGGGAATGGTCATCGCCTCGCGCAAGGGACCCGAGGGCACCTTCACCGTCCGCAAGATGAGCTTTGGCCAGGGCGTAGAGCGCATCTTCCCCTACAACTCGAAGGTCGTCGACAAGGTCGAAAAGGTTCGCTCCTACGAGGTTCGCCGTTCCAAGCTCTTCTACCTTCGCGCTCTGCGTGGCAAGGCTGCCCGTCTGCGCGAGGTCGAACGCGCCAAGTAGTCTCTTCCCGCTAATCCGCAATAACGCCGCGGCGGCCTGCTATCAGGTCGCCGCGTTTGTGTGCGTTCCCCTCACGCTTCCACCTATTTGGGAATGGCGGGCGGCGGCGCAGTCCCCGGCGGCGGGCTGGCAGCGGGCGCTTCGGTCCTGTCGGTGGCAGAGGTCGCACCCGCAGCCTGAGCTCCAGTCGGATGGATGGGCACGCATTGTGGTTTGGGCGCGAGCCCTCCGGGCAGCGCGGCCTTATCCTGCCTGAGCGTCTGCCCGGCTGGGCAAGGCTCCAGCAACAGCGCCGGCCTCAGGTTCTCCGGCAGCGGCGGAGGCTCCACCGGTCCTTTGAGCGCCGCGCTCACCTTCGATCCCGGCCAATTGTACGGTCGCGCCGCAACCTGACCGTAGCCCACCACGGGGTACTTGGAGGGCAGCGTAGCCTCCCGGTCCAACAACACAAATGCAGAGCACGGTTTCTTCTTCTTGCCCAGCAACGGCTCGTCCGATGCGATCTCCAGCACATGTTCGCCGACTGTCACCATCAAACTCCTTCCATTGAAGGCATTTTTTTCTTCCTTCGCGCCGTCAAACGGAGCGTTCGAAACCACAGCAACGCCCATTCCCGGCACGTACAGGTAGAGATACTTCAGGTCCGGAACGTCATAGTTCAGCGCTGCCTTTCCGATGGCTCCATCCACGGTGAAGGTCCCGCGACGGATCGTCACCGACGTCACCTTCGGCGGCTTTTCCTTCTTTACCTTGATCTTCTTGCCCTTCTCGTCGTATCCCAGCTCCTCCGCCGTCTGCATCACGGGATTACCCTCGGCGTCGAACAGGGGTTGCCCCTTCTTGCCCTGCTGCTGTTTCACCGGCGGGTTCAACATCGGCTTGCCGTCGGGATCCAGTCGCTGCCGGCCCGGTTCGTCGAGCATTGAAGTGGCCGGGAGAACGACGATCTCCGTCGGCCCCGTATAAGCTCCCTTCTTCGCCTGACTCACCGCCACTGCATGGGGCGGGGCCGTCGAAGGAGCCACGCCCGACGCAGCGCCTCCGGTCACTTGCCCCTGCACCTCCCACCCAGCAGACAGATGAGCGAGAACCACCACGACGCAAGCCATCTTCATCATCTTCGCGAACCCAGGGTCACACATGGACACATGGATACACTCCTGCGGCGCGGCATGCGCGGGATCGAGTCTGCTCATCCGGCGCCTGCATAGGAATTCGATTTTTGGGGGGCCTGCGCACGATCGAGCCGAGGGGACTTTGTACGCAGAAGAATTCTACAGCCGCCGGTTATAAACTCGAGAAAGGATATGCCCAGGCTCGCCTCCAATCCCGATTCGACCAAGCCTTCGGCCAAGGCCAAGACCAAGACCCCATCCAAGATCACGCCGAAGGCCCCCACTCCAAAGACCGTCACCGCCGCCACTGCCAAACAGCGCATGCTGAGGCTACTGGTTTGCAGCGACGCCCCCGAGCAGGCCCTACGCTACCGCGGCTTTCAGACCATCGCCGGCGTCGACGAGGTAGGCCGCGGAGCTCTCTTCGGCCCTGTAGTGGCCGCCGCCGTCATCCTCCCAGAAGAGATCGGCCATCTCGGGCGCGCCGGCCTCAAGGACTCCAAACAGATGCTCCGCGAAGACCGCGAGGCCATGGACCGCGAGATCCGCCGCATCGCCCTCGCCTTCTCCATCGCCGAGATCGACGCCGGGACCATCGACCGCATCAACATCTACCAAGCGACCCGCGCCGCCATGCTGGCCGCCGTCGAGGGCCTCTCCATCGCTCCCGACCATCTCCTCATCGACGCCATGCGCATCGACCATCCCTGCGCCCAGACCAAGCTCATCTATGGCGATTCGCTCAGCCTCTCCATCGCCGCCGCTTCGGTGCTCGCCAAGGTCCATCGCGACGCGCTCCTGCACGACCTCGACGCACTTCACCCACAGTACGGTCTGGCCGCCCACAAGGGCTACGCCACGCCCGCGCACCGCCGCGCTCTGCTCGAACACGGCCCCTGCCCGCTGCACCGGCGCAGCTTCGCCCCGGTCACCGCATCCGCCGAAACGCAACCGCTCCTGTTCGACGAGCCGGAGTTGGACATCCTGGAGCTCGGCAATCTCGCCGAAGCAGACCAACGGAACGAAAGCAAGGAGAACGTAGATTGGGTTTGAACCTGAAGATGATGCTGGTGGTAGCGCATCCGGATGACGAGTGCTTTGCCTTTGGAGGCGCTCTGGCGCTGGCCGCCGATCGCGGCGTGGAGACCTACGTAGTATGCCTGACCGACGGACAGGCCGCCACCCACCGCGGTCACGCCACCTCGGCCGAGGAGCTGGGCAAGATGCGGCGCAAGGAGTTCGCAGCCTCCTGCAAGGTGCTCGGCGTCACCCACTACGAGCTGCTGGACTATCAGGACGCCCAACTCGAGTTCGTCAACGTCTCCCGTGTAGCCGGGCGGCTCGTCAAGCGCATGCGGCGCTTCCAGCCCGACGTCGTCCTCACCTTCGGCAGCGACGGTGCGCTGAACACCCATCCCGACCACATGATCGTCTCCATGCTCACCACCGCCGCCTTCCACTGGTCCGGCCGTCCGAGCCGCTATCCCGAGCTCGGAGAGCCGTTCCAGCCCCGTCGCCTGTTCACCCTGACCTCGGACTTCGTCCTGCCCGGCCGGCAGGCTCCCCTACTCTCGCCCTGGACCACGGTGCTCGACATCGGCTCGGTGCGCGAGCGCAAGATGGAGGCATTCCGTCAGCACGTCTCGCAGGCCCCGCTGATGGAAAGGACGCGCGGCATCTTCGAGAAGCATGGCGGCCGGGAGTTCTACACGCTGCTCGCCACCACCTCGCCCCAGCCCGCACAGATGACGACCGACATGTTCTCCGGACTGTAGCCCCTAGGAACTCGCCCGCAAACGAAGCCTCTACCGCGCTCCCGATGGAACTTCAAAGCTGATGCCAGCCGAGTGGTTCACCCGTTCCGTCGCCGCCAGGTCAAGCTGGCCCAACGGAATCTCCCGGTGATGCTCGTCTTGAACATACAGCGTGGTCCGCGTCATCACGTAGTTGTGGATGTGCTCGCTCGGCCTTTTATCCTTGAAGACCAGCGTCACCGGCTCTTCCTCTTGCTCCTCCGCGGCCGGCGTGGGAGTCGTCGTTCCGGTTGCAGCCTGCGGTTGATACCCCGGACGGACGCCCTGCGCCGGCGCGTTGGGCATCGCCTGTGCTACCGCAGGCGGCGCAGGACCAGGCTGAGCTGCATAACCGGAGGGCTGGCCGTAGGAGTACGCAGGTGGATAGCCATATGCAGCTCCCGTCTGGTCCGGCGGTGGTCCGGCAGCCCCATACGTATCCACCGCTCCGTTCGTATACACCGTTCCGTTCATATACCCGGTCGACGGAGTGGGGTCCTCAAAACCTGACAGGAATGGATAGCCGGAATAGCCCGCGCCATACCCGGGATAGCCATATCCAGAATAGCCATATCCGGGATATCCAGAATAGCCATATCCGGGATATCCAGAATAGCCATATCCGGGATAGCCCGAATAGCTATACCCGGGATAGCCATACCCGGGATAGTTCAGGTCTACCCAACCGCTCACTACCTGACTGGGATAAAGGCCCACCTGACCGGGATAAAGGCCCGGGGAGTAGCCCCTGTGGTGCTCTCTGTACCCTTCTTCCTCGTGCCCCGAATGTCCGTTGTACCCCCCGTTATTGCCATAGGACCTCCGAGTACCATAGCCCACGCCTCCCCAAAACCGCGAGGACGGGGCTATGCCCCCACCATTGAAGTGCGGCGCCGGAGTCGCAACCGAGCCGCGGAAGGTCGCGACCGGAGGTCCCACCGTGCGGACCCCTCCCCCACCTCCCTGATGCATACCGCCACCCATCCCACCCCGCTGGGCACACACCGGGAGAGCAACAGCGGCGACCAACAACACGGCAGCAGAAAGATGCCTCACACCGCTATGGTACTCCTGTTTGCGCCTCACTGGCAGCCCACAGAGACCCGCGCTGCCCTTCGCATCGCCCTCATTTTCGTGGAATCGAATACTCTTAAATGGCATGCCTTCGCTGAACCCCGAACCCCTTCCCGCCGAATCCCCCGCCATCGGAATCGACTTCGGAACCACCAACAGCTCCATCGCCATTAAGACCGGCCCCGGCGCTCCCGACCTCGTCACCTTTCCGACCGCGCGCGGCCTCACCGAGAGCTTCCGCTCCGTCCTCTACCTGGAGCAGCTTAGACACGCCGGCCGCGCTCAGATCAAATCCTTCACCGGCCCTCAGGCCATCGAGAACTACCTCGATCCCGACCACGAACAGACACATACTCACGATCAGGGTCGCCTCATCCAGTCCCTGAAGTCCTATCTCCCGAGCCGCACCCTGACCGGCACTGAGGTCTTTGGCCGCCGCTACACCCTCGAAGACCTCATCGCCCGCATCCTCACCGACCTCCGCCTGGCCGCCGAAAAGCACCTCGGCCACCCCATACGCCGCGCCACCGTCGGCCGTCCCGTCCGCTTCGTCGCCGCCGAGACCCCGGAGGACGATGCCTTCGCCGTCTCCCGCCTGGAGGCCGCCTTCCAGGCCGCCGGCTTCGAACACATCGCCTTCGAGATGGAGCCGATCGCCGCTGCCTACGCCTACGAGTCCACCCTCGACCACGACGAACTCATCCTCATCGGCGACTTCGGCGGCGGCACCAGCGACTTCTCCCTGCTCCACGTCGGCCCCACCGTCCGCAAGCGCGGCCGCACGGATGGTGCCGACAGCCAGCGGAGACAAGCACTTCTTGGCAGCTCGGGACTCGGACTCGCCGGCGACGCCTTCGACGCCCGCATCGTTCGCAAGCTGGTCTCCCCTGCCCTGGGCTCCGAGTCCTTCGAACGAACCTTCTCTCACGCCTCGGACCGGCCCGCTCCCCTCATCCCCGCCGTGCCCGCCTGGATCTACGCCAACCTCGAGCGCTGGCACTACCTCTCCTTCCTGAAGACGCGCAACGTCACCGAGATTCTCCGCTCCGCACGCGCACGCGCCCAGGAACCCGACAAGGTCGCCGCCCTGATCACGCTCATCGAAGAGGACCTCGGCTACCAGCTCCACCAGGCCGTACAGCGCCTCAAGATCGACCTCTCCCACAGCGAAAGCGCCGACTTCCGCTTCCGCGACGGCAGCATGGACATCACCACCCACGTCCAGCGCGCCGACTTCGAGAGCTGGATCGCCGACGACCTCGCCGCCATCGAGAGCTCCGTCGACGGCCTGCTCGCAGCAACCGGCATCGCTGCCAACCAGGTCGACCGCGTCTTCCTCACCGGCGGCACCAGTTTCGTCCCCGCCGTCCGTCGCATCTTCGAGAGCCGCTTCACCGCCGAGAGCGTCCGCACCGGCAACGAGTTCACCTCAGTCGCCAGCGGCCTAGCCCTCCGCGCCCACGAAGCCGCCCAAACCACCCCATGCCGCTAGCGTCGGAGGGGCACGGCTTGAAGCCGTGCCGCAAAAACCACCCCACACCCCAATCCCTGTTCACTTCCTGCCCTGTCCCCCACCCTGGAGAAGCGCATCAGCCGGTCTCTGCTTCTAGGTAAGCCAAGGCTTTAGCCTTGGCGTTCCAATCCATAGAAAGCACGGTCTTTAGCCCCTGGGGGTACGCCTCCCTTCCTGCATGGGAAGGAGTCCCTATATCAGATGCACCACCGGAGCAGCGAACAATCGCATCCTTCACTGCGCAGCCAAAGAGCCCGCGAGGTCGGAGGCTCCCAAGGGTCTCCAAACCCCACGCTGCGCCGCACGGTCGAAGAGGCCGTCCAAACCGAGGCCGAAGGAGACGTTGGATCGTTGAATCAGGCTCCTCGCTTGAGCATTCCGCCTCTCCTCATAGACAATGGCGGGATGCAAAAGATGAACCGTCGCGACTTCCTGTCGAGCTCAGCAGCGCTCGCCCTCGCAGCCCACCCGCTCCTCGCCTCGGTCAGTTCTCAGGCCCACCTAATGCTGCTCGGCACCCAGACCAGCGCCGATCCCAACGCCAGCAAGGGCATCTACGCATACACCTTCGACTCCGTCACCGGCGAGCTCTCCCGCACCGGACTGGCCGCCGCGACCGACAGTCCCACCTTCCTGGTCACAGCGCCCGATCAGCGCACGATCTACGCCGCAAACGAACTCAACACCTTCGCCGGCAAGCCTGGCGGAGCCGTCACCAGCTTCTCGCTCGACCCCACTACCGGCTCACTCACCCAGATCAGCCAGGTCGCCTCGCTCGGAGGCAGCACCTGCCACGTAGGCGTCGACCGCACCGGCGCCGCCGTCTTCGCCGCCAACTACACCGGCGGCAGCGCTGCCTCCTTCCACGTCACCAGCGGCGATCACCTCAGCCCTGCCGTCACCTTCCTGCAGTACACCGGCCGCGGCCCCGACAAGGACCGCCAGCAGTCTCCTCACGCCCATCGCGTCACCGTCTCGCCGGACAACCGCTATGTCCTGGTCAACGATCTCGGCCTCGACAAGATCCACATCTACCAGCTCGACCCCAGCACCGGCCAGCTCACCACCACCGGCACAGATTGGACCGCTCCCGCCGGCTCCGGCCCGCGCGCCCTGCTCTTCCATCCCAGCGGAAAATTCGCCTACTGCATCTGCGAGATGGCCTCCAGCGTCCTCGTCCTCGCCTGGGACGCGCAAGCCGGCACCCTCACCACCAGGCAGGAGTTCCCGCTACCGCTCCAGCCGCACGAGGGTCCTTCCACCGGCTGCGACATCGTCCTCGACCGCCACGCCCGCTACGCCTACGTCGCCAACCGCGGCGACAACTTCCTGGCCACCTTCGCCGTCTCGCCCGACGGCAGCCGCCTCACCTACCAGCGGCGCAGCTCCTGCGGCGGCACCGTCCCCCGCCACATCGCCCTCGACCCCACCGAGCACTGGCTGCTGGTCGCCAACCAGGGCTCAGACACCGTCGCCGTCTTCGCCCGCGATGCCCAGTCCGGCACCCTCGCCGACACCGGCAAGACCTTCCCCGTCTCCAAACCCCAGTGCCTGCTCTTCCCGCACAAAGCCAGCTAGATCTCCGCGAGGCGCAACCGAGATCGTCATTAAACTTGAAACTTGGAATGGATAGAGTCGCCGACTATTCCGGGATGGGCTTCGGTGAAACCATGCACACCGAAGCCCGCTAAGCCGTCCTTCGCCGCAGCGTCTCGCCCACCTTCGCCGCGGCCTCGGCCAGCATGCGGTGATGAATGGTGAACAGCGCCAGCTCCAGCCGGTCCGACACGCCGGTCTTGTCGTAGATATTGCGCAGATAGTTCTTCACCACCTGCTCCTTGGTGTTCAACTGCTGCGCGATGTCCTTGTTCTTGCAGCCTTGTACGATCAGCGCGACGATCTGCATCTCCTTCGGCGTCAGCCGGTCGCGAACCCGCTCGCCCACGCTGTCCTGCACCTTCATCGTGGTCACATTCGCATAGCGCACACAGCGCGAGCCATGTGCCACGCGACGGATGGTCTCGATCAACTCCGGACCGGAGATGCTGCGCGAGATCACGCCATCGAGCTGTTCCGTGACCTCTTCGGTCAGCTCCTCGCTGCGCTCCGTGATGAGGATCACGCGGCTGCCCAGTGCCTTGGCCTGCTCGAGCAGGGCCGGCAGATCCGCTCGTATCCCGGTCGACATCAGGATGAGCGCTCCCCGTGCCGCCTCTACCGCAGCCACTAGCCGCGAAGCATCGTCGCACTGCGCGACAATGCGCATGTCATCCTCCATCGCCAGCAGCCGGGCTGCCCCGGCCCGAAAGATTGCCTGATTGTCCCCGAGAATGATTCGGTTCATTTAGACCTCTACCAAGGCGATGGTTTTCCCCGCCCGTATTCACCTCATCGGCGTCGGTTCCCGGGGAAAAGCCCAATGTCTATAATTCGTACAAGTCGGTTCACCGAGTACGGTAACCTAAGTAACAGTACTCGGCAAGGAAATTTATGAAACTTAATCTTGCGGCCCGGATCTAACGCCTTGAGGCTGGTTGTCCTGGCCGCGGAAAGACGACTTCGCTGACCATGCCTAAACCCATCCTGCTCGCGATTGACGACGATACCAGCGTGCTTGAGGCTGTCGTCCAGGACCTGCGCCGGCAGTATGGCCAGTTTTATCGCATCCTGCGCGCCGCCTCGGGGGCCGCCGCACTCGATATCTGCCGCCAGCTCAAGGAGCGCAGTGAGACCGTCGCCCTCTTCCTCTCCGACCAGCGCATGCCGGGCATGACCGGCGTCGAACTTCTGCAGCAGGTTATCCCGCTCTATCCCGACGCCAAGCGCGTCCTGCTCACCGCATACGCGGACACCGAAGCTGCCATCCGCGCCATCAACTCCGCCAAGATCCACTATTACCTCAACAAGCCGTGGGACCCTCCGGAAGAAAAGTTGTACCCCGTCCTCGACGACCTGCTCGAGACCTGGCAGCAGGGCTACAAGCCGCCGTTTGAAGGCATCCGCGTCGTCGGCATGCGCTGGTCTCCGCTCGACCACACCGTGCGCGACTTCCTCTCGCGCAACCGCATCCCGTACATGAGCCTCGATCCCGAGCAGGCTCCCGACGTCCTCGCTATGCTCCAGCAAAGGGGCATCGACGACGCCAGGCTCCCGGTCGTGCTCTTCGGTGACGGTACCGCCCTGGTCCAGCCCTCGACCACCGAACTCGCCGAGAAAGCCGGTCTCCGCACCCAAGCCCAGCAGGAGTTCTACGATGTCGTCATCGTCGGCGCCGGTCCCGCAGGTCTTGCCGCCGGCGTTTATGGTGCCTCCGAAGGCCTTCGCACTCTGATCGCGGAGTCCGTCGCTCCCGGCGGCCAGGCAGGGTCCAGCTCCCGCATTGAGAACTACCTCGGCTTCCCCGACGGCCTCAGCGGCGAGGAGCTCGCCAAGCGCGCCTTCCTCCAGGCCAATCGCCTCGGCGCCGAGTTCCTCACCCAGCGCGTCTCCTCCATCCGCTCCGAAAACCGATATCACATTGTCCGGATGGCCGATGGCAGAGAGATCACCTGCCACGTCTGCCTCATCTCCACCGGGGTCTCCTACCGGATGCTCGACGTCCCAGGGGCCGACCGCTTCACCGGCGCCGGCCTCTACTACGGCGCCGCCCAGAGCGAGGCCCACCACTGTGCCGGGGAGATCGTTTACGTCGTCGGCGGCGCCAACTCTGCCGGCCAGGCCGCCATGCACTTCGCCCGCTATGCCGCCCAGGTCCACATCCTCGTACGCGCCGACTCCCTCGACAAGGGAATGTCCAAGTACCTCGTCGACCAGATCGAATCCACCCCCAATATCCTGGTCGAGACCAGCACCGAGATCGTCTCCATGGCCGGCGACGGGCATCTCGAGTGCATCACTCTCGCGACGCCGCGCGGCACCGAGGCTCGCCAGGCCAGCTCGCTGTTCATCTTCATCGGCGCCGCTCCCAAGACCGACTGGCTGCCAGACGGGATCGTCCGCGACTCCAAGGGCTTCATCCTCGCCGGCCCCGATCTCAAGGCCCGCGGTCTCTGGCCCAACACACTCGGGCGTGATCCCTACCTGCTCGAAACCAGCGTTCCGGGCATCTTCGTCGCCGGCGACGCGCGCCACGGCTCGGTCAAGCGCTGCGCCTCCGCCGTCGGCGAAGGCTCCATCGCAATCCAGTTCGTCCATCAATATCTGGCGACTCTCTGAGGGAAGCATCGGAATGGAATCGGCAATGACAGCAACGACACAAATGAAAGCGGCCTCCGAGGCCATCCCCAGCACCAAGCTTGCGGCCGAGCTCATCACCCAGCTCCGTTCCGTCTCCATCCTCTCCTCGCTCAAGGACGAAGAGCTGCAGTGCCTCGACCACCTCGAAGAGCTCCATCTCGCCGAGGGCGACATGCTCACCCGCCAGGGCGAGGCCGCGCAGTTCTTCTACATCCTGCTCGAAGGCAAGCTCAATGTCTTCCAGAGCGCCCCTAACGGCTCCCTACATCTGTCGAGCGTCCCATCCGGAACAGCCTTCGGCGAAGTCCCACTGCTCGCCAACATGCCCAGCCCGGTCAACATTCAGGCCGCGACCCCATGCCATCTCATCCGCTTCGACGAAGAGCAGTTCTGGCACCTCATGACCTCCTGCCCCGAGGTGCGCAAGGCCATCCTGGGCAACATGGCGACGCGCTTCCAGCGTTATCAGAGCATGACCCTGCAGCAGGAGAAGATGGCCTCGCTCGGCACCCTCGCCGCCGGACTCATGCACGAGCTCAACAATCCCGGTGCCGCCGCCCGGCGCGCCGCTGCACAACTTCGCGAAAACCTCGAACGCCTGCACCACCTCAGCGCCAAGTTCAGCCGCAGCCCGCTCAGCCAGGAGCAGAAGCAGTGCCTCTTCGAGCTCCAGGAACAAGCCATCGCCGCCGGCCCGCCCCTGCGCATGAACTCCCTCGAACAGAGCGACGCCGAAGAACAGCTCGCCAGCTGGATGGAGTCCGCTCAGATCGAGAATGCCTGGAAGCTCGCCCCCACCCTCGTCTCCATGGGTATCGACGCCAGCGATCTCGAGTGCGCGCGCAACGAGTTCCCCGGCGCCACCTTCGCCGACGCCCTCAACTGGCTCGAAGCCCTCGCCTCCAGCCAGCAACTCGTCGCCATGATCGAAGAGAGCATCGGCCGCGTCTCCGATCTCGTCCAGGCCGTTAAGACCTACGCCTACGAGGGCAAAGGCACACGCCAGACCATCGACGTCAACGACAGCATCCACGCCACTATGGTCATTCTCGGCCACAAGATCCGTGAGAAGCAGATCGTGCTCACAAAGCAGTTCGCCCCCGACCTGCCTCCGCTCGAAGCCGACTGCTCCGGCCTCAATCAGGTCTGGACCAACCTGCTCGACAATGCCATCGACGCCGTCAGTCAGGGCGGCACCATCCAGGTCAGAACCTGGGGGGAGGTCCGCAACGGCCGCCCCCATATCTGCGTCAGCGTGACCGACAACGGCAGCGGCATCCCGCTCGAAAGCCAGCCCCATATCTTCGATCCCTTCTACACCACCAAAGAGGTCGGCATCGGCACCGGCCTGGGCCTCGGCATTGTCAGCCGCGTCGTCGAACAGTTCAACGGAATCATCCGCTTCTCTTCCGTTCCCCGGGCCACCGAATTCATCATCTGCCTGCCCGTCACCCGCCCTTGACCCGCCGTGCCTGCATCCGGCGCGAGGGCACCACCCCGGCTTGAAGCCAAACAAGCCTTCCTCCCCAGCCCTACCGCAGGGAGAGGCTCTAAAATAACCGGAGCTCAATCGCTCAGGAGACCGTTCGCATGGCCCTTACACCGTTCCACATCGCCTTCCCGGTCGACGATCTCGACCGCGCCCGCAGCTTCTACGGAACCACACTCGGCTGCCCGGAAGGCCGCAGCTCCGATCAATGGATCGACTTCGACCTCTTCGGCCACCAGATCGTAGCCCACCTCAAGCCCGCGCCTCCGAGCTCCGGCGATCCCACCCACCACAACCCGGTGGACGGCCACGACGTTCCCATCCCGCACTTCGGCGTCGTTCTGCCCATGGACAAATGGGAGGCGCTCGCCGCCCGCCTCCAGGCCGCCGGCGTCCAGTTCATCCTGGAGCCCTCCGTCCGCTTCAAGGGTCAGGTCGGCGAGCAGGCCACCATGTTCTTCCTCGACCCCGCCGGCAACGCATTGGAGTTCAAGGCCTTCGCCGACCTCAACCAGCTCTTCGCTAAATAACGCCCAGCTGTCGAAGACGCCGGGCGTCTCTGTATGAGGTGGGGGACGTGGATTAGGTTCCGCTCCCTCGCCCGTCGCCCGCGCCCTCAACTCCCTCTCCACGAGCCTGAGTTCCGCTCAGCTTGGCCACTTCCCTGCCCGCGCCGTTTAGCTCCACGCGACCGTTTGCATCGCCTCCTGCGATCCCGCCCGGGTCAACTGAGCCGGTTGTGGCGCTCCCCCCTAGTAGATCAAAATATTTCTTTCCCTTGCTGCCCGATTGCGGATGGCAACCGTCTATCCTGACAACTCCCCATTGAACCTAGGCCCGTTAGCTCTCGTATTGGAAGTACGTACTGGCTTTCAAGAAAGGTGTGACCGGATCATGACCGATGGACGTGTGCGCACGAATGGGAAGCGGCTCTTGGTTACTGCAGGATGGATGAGTATCGCGCTGTTCGCAGTGCATGCCCCCGGAAGCTGGGCGCAGTCGCACCCTGTAGCTCCGGCTGCTGCAGTGGCAGCCGCACCAGCTGGCGAGGTACATCCACGTGGGGATATCGCCGGCGACTGGCAAGGAACGCTCGAGGCGGGCAAATCCCTGCGGCTCATCCTGCGGGTCGCAAAAACCGACAAGGGCTGGGGCGCGAAGATGTACAGCATCGACCAGGGGGCGCAAGGCTTCAATGCCAACTCCATCACGCTCGATGGTGCGAGCTTTAAATACTCTGTCGACCTGATCGGCGGCAGCTACCAGGGAACCCTGAGCGCGGACGGCAATACCATCGCCGGAACCTGGACCCAAGGCCCCAACCCGCTTCCCCTCACCCTGGTGCGCGCCACCAAGGAGACGGCATGGGAGATTCCCGCGCCGCCTCCGCCGCCCAAGTTGATGGCAGCCGATGCCGACCCGTCATTCGACGTCGCGACGATCAAGCCGAATGACTCCGGAGCGGCGGGCATGCAGGGGCTTACTCTGAACGGACGCAACTTCGCGACGCGCAACTCCTCACTGGAAGACCTGATCTCGTTTGCCTACGATGTGCAGGCAAAACAGATCATAGGCGCACCGGATTGGATCAATAAAGATCGGTACGACATCGCCGCAGTGCCGGAACAGGAGGGTGCGCCCAATCCCAAACAGTTGAAGATCATGATTCGGAAGCTTCTAGCGGACCGCTTCAAACTGACATTTCACAACGACAAGCGTGAACTCTCGGCGTACGTGCTGACCGTGACCAAAAGTGGACAGAAGCTGACTCCCACTCAAATGAACGGGCCATTGCCCGGCATCGGCATGCGTCCAAAACCCGAGGGACTCATGTTGATCGTGGGGAATGGGACTCTGACGGATTTTACCGGCTTTCTGCAGACCATCGTCCTCGACCGGCCGGTGGTGAACCAGACCGGGCTTACCGCCAAGTTCGATTTCAGCTTTACGTTCACACCCAATGACTCGCAGTTCAACGGGCACCCCCCGCCGCTGCCGGCACACACCGACTCAACCGAGCTCTCGCCAGACCTCTTCCAGGCGCTGCAACAGCAGCTCGGGCTGAAGCTGGATGCGGAGAAGACTCCAGTGGATGTGATCGCCATCGATCACGTCGAGAAGCCTTCGGCGAATTAGCACCCACCGGTGAACTATATACTTGGTCAACTCCAAAACTTAGTCGCTGCGCAATGAGTTCTTGATGCAAGGAGAGGACGAGTCAGCCATGCCGGAACGAGCGTTGCTTACTGCTGGAAAGCTGCTGCTTGCGGCAGCATGGATAACCGTCGCCATATCGGGGCGGGGACAGGGCGCAGCCACCGCGGTCAAGGTGCCTACCTATGACGTGGTTTCGATCAGGCCGAATAAGTCTGGCCCCGGCATGATGCGCGTCAGCGATAGGGGGGATCGCTATTCGGGGACGAATGTCCAGATCGCCTTGCTGATCACGTATGCCTACGACCTCAAGACGGCTGATCTGATCTCCGGATTACCGGGATGGGCGGACTCGGCACACTTCGATATCGAAGCGAAGATGGACGAAGCGGAGATTGTGGCGTTGAATAAACTCCCACCTGAGGAGCGAACGGCACAGCGACGGTTGATGATGCAGTCCTTGCTGGCAGAGCGCTTCCATCTGAAAGTCCGTCGCGTCCGCAAGGAGGTTCCCATATATGCTCTGGTGATCGCGAAGGGAGGGTTCAAGCTAAAGGACGCCGACCCGAACAACACCTACGCGAACGGTATCAAGGGACCAGACGGCACGTCACGTCCAGGGATGATGAGCATTCGCAACGGGCAGCTCACGGCCCAGGCGATTTCGATCTCGAGTTTGGCGGCGGACCTTTCGCCCCGAGTCGATCGCATCATTCTCGACAAAACCGGGCTCAAAGGAAAGTACGATATTTCGCTACAGTGGTCGCCGGATGAAATAGCGAGCGGGAAGCAGGAGGGGACGGAGACAAACTCCGGGCCTTCAATCTTCACCGCGCTGCAGGAGCAACTGGGGCTGAAGCTGGAAGCGACCAAGGGGCCGGTAGACACGATCGTCATCGATCATGTCGAGATGCCTTCGGAGAACTGATGGCGGAGACCTCTCGAACGCCCCTGAGACCGCTACTCCGAGGGCTGTGCGTGCTGCTGCTGCTGGCCTCCTCGCGCGCGACCCTCGCCTCCGAGTATCACGGCATGGTTACCTATCAGGGCCTTCCGGTGCCCGGAGCAACGATAACGGTCACGCAGGCAGAAAAGAAACTGGTCACGGTTACAGATACGCAGGGCTTCTATTCCTTCCCCTCCCTGTCGGATGGAGCGGCCAACCTTCAAGTCCAGATGACCGGCTTTTCCTCGATCGAGCATGCAATCACAATTGCGCCGGACACTGCCCTGGCCAAATGGGAGCTCAAACAACTCTCTTTGGACCAGATCCGAAGCGAGTTGAAGCCGCTCCTCAGTGCACCGATGACGATGGAGCAGGCGACCATACAGCCAAAACAAACGGCCGAGCCGAAGAGACCTAGCGAGTCCCCCAAACCCCAGTCAAACCAGCCCTCAGCGATGCTACCCGCAGCCTCAGCCGACGAGATTGCGCAGCGCGCCACCGATGGTTTGCTGGTCAACGGAAGCGTGAACAACGCGGCCACCTCGCGCTTCTCGATGGCGCCGCGCTTCGGCAACACCGCCAGCGGCCGATCGCTGTATACCTTCAGTGTCAATCTAAAGCTCGATAACTCGGCGCTGGACGCCAAATCATACTCGTTGACCGGAATCGATACCACCAAACCGCAGACCAGCCAGATCACGGGCGGTTTTGCGCTGCAGGGTCCGTTGAAGATTCCTCATCTGCTGCGCAACGGACCCAACATATTCGTGGGTTACCAGCGAATGCGCAACAGTGTCGCCGTCACTACCCCCGGCCTGGTGCCGGATCTGGCCGAGCGCAATGGCGATTTCTCGCACGAGGTGAATGCGCAAGGACAGCCGGTCGCGATCTACAATCCTGCAACCGGGCAGCTATATCCCGGCAACAAGCTTCCCATCAGCTCCCAGGCGCAGGCGCTGTTAAACCTCTATCCGCTGCCAAATCTCTCCGGCAACGCGCAGTACAACTACCAGGTCCCTCTAGTGACGGACACGCATCAGGATGCCCTGGTCTCGAGCGCCAGCAAGACCATCGGCCGCCACAACCAGCTCTTTGGAGCTTTCTCTACCACCAGCACGCGCAGCAGCAATACGACCCTCCTCGGTTTTGTGGATACGGCCAATACGCTGGGGATGGACAACAAAATCGATTGGGAGCACAGCTTCACCGTGCGCCTCCGTATGGATCTCGGCTACGAGTTCAGCCGGCAATCCAACCGCCTGACGCCCTTCTGGGAGAACCGCGCCAACATCTCCGGCCAGGCCGGCATCACCGGCAACGATCAGGACCCAGCCTACTGGGGACCTCCGACGTTGAACTTTTCTGCCGGACTCACCGCGCTGACCGACGGACAGAGCTCCTTCACCCGCAACGCGACCAACGGCATTTCCGATAGCATCACCTGGAACCACGGATCGCACAATATCACTGGCGGATTCGACCTCCGCAGGCAGCAATTCAATTACCTCTCGCAGGCGAACCCGCGCGGAACCTTCAACTTTACCGGAGCAGCGACCGCAAGCAGCGCGGCCGGCAGCGGCTCGGATGTTGCGGATTTCCTGCTGGGCATTCCCGACGCCAGCACTCTCGCCTTCGGCAACGCCGACAAGTATCTCCGCCAGTCGGTCTACGACGCCTACCTCATGGACGATTGGCGGGTGACGCCACAGCTCACCATCAACGCGGGCGTTCGCTGGGAGTACGGCGCGCCGGTCACCGAGTTGAAGGGTCGCCTCGTGAATCTGGATGTGGCTTCAAACTTCTCCGCGATCACACCCGTGCTTGCGAACACCCCGCTGGGATCGCTGACCGGCCAGCGCTATCCTACTTCCCTGCTGCGGCCCGACCGCAGTGGCGTAGCGCCGCGCATCGGCCTGTCGTGGCGGCCCATCCCGGGCTCTTCGATGGTGATCGGCGCCGGCTATGGCATCAGCTACGACACCTCGGTGTATCAAGGGATTGCGCTGCAGATGGCGCAGCAAGCTCCGCTCGCCAAGAGTCTGACCGTACAGAACAGCGCGGCCTGTCCCTTGACACTCGCCAACGGCTTCACCCAGTGCTCCGCGACCACCCCGCAGACCTTTGGTGCCGATCCGAACTATCGGGTGGGCTACGCCCAGACCTGGAACCTGAAGGTGCAACGCGATCTTCCGGGATCCCTGCAGATGGTGGCGACCTATCAGGGCATCAAGGGAACGCGCGGTGCGCAGGAGTCTCTGCCCAACACAAATCCCGTGGGCGCCGCCAATCCATGCCCCAGCTGCCCTGTGGGATTTGAGTATCTCGTCTCTAACGGCAACTCCACCCGCGAGTCCGCACAGATTCAACTGCGGCGCAGACTGCACAGCGGATTTACCGCGTCGATGCTCTACACCTTCTCGAAGTCGCTCGATGACGACTCCGAGCTGGGCGGTCAGGGAGCCGCCACAGTGAGCACCGCCACCATCGCGCAGGACTGGCGCAACCTGAGTGGCGAACGCGGCCTCTCACCCTTCTACCAGCGCCACCTTGCGAACCTGACCGTGCAGTACACCACGGGAATGGGCATGTCCGGGGGAACCCTCCTCAACGGATGGCGGGGCAAAGTCTACAAGCAGTGGACGGTGCAGACCCAGATCACCGCGGGCAGCGGTCTGCCTCAGACGCCGATCGACTCTGCCCTCGTGGTCTCCGGATACTCCGCCGTTGTTCGTCCGAGTGTTACAAATGCACCGCTGTTTGCCGCACCCTCGGGACGCTATCTGAACCCCGCGGCCTACAGCGCGCCGCTGGCAGGACAATGGGGCAACGCGCGCAGAGATTCGATCACTGGCCCGGGGCAGTTCACTCTGAATGCCGCCATGCTGCGCAGCTTCCGCATGAAGGACAAGATCAACCTTGATCTGCAGATCGCTGGAACAAATGCTCTGAATCACGTTACATATTCCAGCTGGATCTCCAACGTCAACAGCACGCAGTTCGGGTTGCCCGCGGCAGCCAATGCGATGCGCAGCCTGCAGACTTCTCTGCGCCTGAGGTTCTGAAGCATGCGACTGCTCCTATCGCTCGTGACGATGATGTTTCTTGGAACGCCGGCCGCCGCGCAGGTGGTAGGGCAGAATACCCAGCCCGGGGGCAGCGGCGCCTTCACCATGGCCGTCAGCACCAAACTCGTAATCGAGGCGGTGAATGTCAAGGACAAACAGGGCAAGCCGCTCAAGGGGCTAACCGCGAAGGACTTCACCGTCACCGAGAACGGCGTGCCGCAGCAGATCAGCTTCTGCGAGTATCAGGAACTGCCCACGGCCCCGGTTACTTCTTCGGCGAAGACCACCACCGAGAACATCACCGTGTACAACCGGCTGGTCGCGACCCAGATCGCACCGGAGTCGCCAGGCACCGTACGCTACAAGGATCGTCGCCTCATCTCGCTTTACTTCGACCTGACCGCGATGCCACCCGACGACAAGCTGCGCGCGCTCGAGGCCGCGCAGAAGTTCATCCGCACGCAGATGACCTCCGCAGATCTCGTCTCCATCATGCGTTATGGCGGAAGCTCGGTCGACGTGCTGCAGGACTTCACCGACGACCACGACCGTCTGCTGAGCATTCTCGAGACACTGATCGTCGGCGAGAACCAACAGTCCCAGGACATCTCCGACGATGCCGCCAGCTCCGACACCGGAGCGGCCTTCGGGCAGGACAGCAGCGAGTTCAACCTCTTCAACACCGACCGTCAGCTCTCCGCGCTGCAGACCGCGGCCAAAATGCTGGGCCGCCTGAGCGAGAAGAAGGTGTTGATCTACTTCGCCAGCGGCCTCACCCTGCACGGCGTCGACAACCAAGCACAACTGCATGCAACCATCGACGATGCCGTCCGCTCAGGCGTCTCTTTCTGGCCCATTGATGCGCGCGGCTTAGTCGCGCAGTCCCCGTTGGGAGACGCCTCCCAGGGATCGCCCGGCAATGCGGGCATGTACTCCGGCACGGCAGCGCAAGCGGTCACGACCCGCATGCAGCAGTCTCAGGACACGCTGTACGCCCTCGCCGGAGATACCGGCGGCAAGGCGCTACTCGACTACAACGACCTGACCCGCGGCATCGTGCAGGCACAGCAGAACGTTACCAGCTACTACATCCTCGGCTACTACACCAGCAACGAAACACTCGACGGCAGGTTCCGGCGCATCAAGATCACAACCAGCCCGGAGCTTGCGGCAAGCCTGGACTATCGCCAGGGCTACTACGCCGGCAAGGTCTTCGGAAAATTTACGACCGCCGACAAAGAGCGCCAGCTGGAAGACGCATTGATGCTTGAAGACCCGGTGACCGAGCTCACCATTGCCATGGAGATCAACTACTTTCAACTCAACCGGGCGGAGTATTTTGTGCCCGTCGTGGTCAAGATTCCCGGCCGCGAACTGGCGCTGGCCAAAAAAGGGGGCGCGGAACATACCCTCATCGACTTCGTCCTCGAGGTCAAGGATGAGCTCGGCAACAACACCACGGTGCAGAACATGCGCGACAACGTCAACATCAAGCTCAGCGAGGCCACGGCCAATGAACTGGCCAGACGCCCAGTGGAGTACGACACCGGCTTCACCCTGTTGCCCGGCAAATACACCATCAAGTTTCTCGCGCGCGACGATGAGACCGGCAGGATCGGAACCTTCCAAACCGCCTTCCTCATTCCCAACCTGAACAAGGAGGACAAGCGTGTCGCCATCAGCTCGGTGGTCCTCGGCGGTCAACGCGTAGACCTCAAGGATGCGATCTATAACGCCGCGAAAGAAAAAGATCGCGCGAAGCAAGATGCGGCCAATCCTCTGGTGCTCAATGGGCAGAAGCTGATTCCCAGCGTAACTCGCGTATTCAGCAAGAGCCGCGACCTGTATGTCTACCTGCAGGCGTATGAGCAGGGTGCCGCCACCGCGCAGCCGCTGATTGCCTTCGTCAGCTTCTACCAGGGCAAGACCAAGGTGTTTGAGACGCAGCCGATGGAGGTGGCCAGCGCGATGAGCAACTCGCTCAAGATCATGCCGCTGCGCTTCGGCATCGGGCTCAATCCCCTTCCGCCCGGCAACTACGACTGCCAGGTCACCGTGCTCGATCCCACCGGACAAAAAAGCGCATTCTGGCAGGCGCCTATCACGTTAGTGCCGTAGCAAGCGCCGCCAACTCGCATTCCTCATTGATTGTGGAGAGTAATCGTAAAACGTGTGAGGGTGTCAACACGCAGCATGAATCCCTCGTAAGCCTTAGGAGTATTTAACGCCTACCAGAAACAAATCCAAAGTCCAGATCTCGAAAAGGATTCTTCGACGCTGGCGTGGAGGAGAAGGCTTGCCGCAACGACAAGGTCACGGTTGACCCGCAATACGATTCTCAATTGCTGGCGATGTGCCAGAAGGCCAAGACCGTCACCGGTTACGGGATTCAGGTAAAGGGTTACGCATCCGCCGTGGGCTCCGCTGCCCTAAATCAGAAGCTGAGTCAGGAGCGAGCGGCAGACGTAACCGACTTCCTGGAGCAGCAGTGCCAGATTCCGCTAACCAACGTATTGGCTCCCGGCGCCATGGGCACCAGCAAACAGCTAGCTCCTGGCTCCACGGTGGAGGGCCAGGCCGAGAACCGACGGGTTGTGGTCAGGGTGCTGCAGAACAGAGGCATCGCCGGCACATAAACCAATGTGTTGTCTCCCTGCCGTTCCAGTGTGTTGCCCCAGAGAATTTCCGAGGTATCCGCGCAGAATATACCGGGTACCGAGGCAGGGTTGCGGACGGTCACGACCAAACGAATCTGAACTTCAAAGCCTAGGTCCTGCCGCTCCCATGGTTCGATGAAGAATCAGCCTCATGACAGTGATGGCGTGGCAGTCACCGGCTTGTTGGAAAAAGTCAAGGCTCCCTTTCAGTCGCATCGGAAAGAGATCATGGGATTGTTTGACAGTACATCGCAGTTCTTCGCGCAAGATCACATCTGCGAAAGCTGATAGTTAAAATTCTGAATCGCCACTGTCATCTGCTTGCTCACTCCATTGATCTGGGCAGCGGCTACATGATTGACACCAGCCGGCAGTTTGGCAAATTGCACTGCAATTGTGACGGCGTCCTTCGGATCGCTCAAATAGCTGGCTATCTGCAAGGTTTGAATCGTCTTCGGACCCTCGTCGAATACCAGTGTCATCGAGTCTCCAGGTTTAAGGTAATTCTTGATCACCAAAGTGACCGTGCCGGGTGCACCGCCCAATTGAATGGATGTATTTCCTTGTTGATAAGCCTGTTGCAATAACTGAGGATCAGGTTGTGTATATTGCTTTGTCAGCGCGGCGACCTGCTGCCCGTACTCCTGAAATTCGTCTCTTTTTTTCGCGACGATGTGCTGTTTGAGTCGCCCGCCGGTCGGTGGCGGCGCGGCGGATGAACCTAATTCGATCTTCTGCTGCTGTCCGTCGAGGCCGACGCTGACCTGATAGCTCACCGTCTTTTTCACCTCACCTTTCAAGCTAATCACCTGTTGTTCCTGCCAAGTGTAGCGAGCGAGGGCCTGTTTGTTAGCAGCAGAAGCTTGTTTGATCTCTGCCACTTTCTGCTCCATTGGCGGGTTTTGGGCGGCGGCTTCTGGTAGTGCGAACGCCAAAGCACACACTCCCCCAGAGATTGCGACTACCGAAACGAGGAAGGTCAGACGTGTTTTCATATTTTTGGACCTCATTCGCATCAGGTGCGAGTGTTCTTATCGTCGAGTTTTACTGTCGTATGGCCCACTTGATCCTCACTGACGACTGCACGGCTGGAGCTCCGGTTTGAACAGGGCGCGAAACCGTCGAGACTCCGCTCGCCGCCCCTGTCCAGAATTTCGCCGCGGGTCTTGCTGCGGTCTGCTCTATTGCGTCACGAGGTGCAAGACCGGCTCTTCTCTTCTTTTTGTCGCCCGATGCTTTCTGGCGCGCGAAAAATCTCCTTCGTGCAATCGAAATTCAGGTCGCTGAATGCCTCATGCGCCGCGAGGCGAAGCGCGCACTACCACGTGGGAATGTGCAAGTGGAGAGCCAAATGCCGAGGTTTTCGGGCTCATCGTAAGTTATTCAACATAATGGTTTCGGCGCTGGCCGCCCAATGCGCGCGCTCGGGCGCACCTCAGATTTTGGGGACGCACACGAAATAGTGGAGCAAGGCAGCACTGCCGGAGACCAAGTTTTTTCGGCCCCTCATCACAACGGATTTCTCCTATGATGGCCTATGGTGTTTTCTCTAATGCCCAGACCTTCGCAATCATGCCGAACAGAAAAGCTGTTGAAAGCCCAAACAACAGCCATCCGT
>Ga0210403_10000772_pt1 | contig 31896 bp, 19 predicted proteins | sample IncBWC19MmetaG_FD_150863 | JGI IMG/M metagenome (GOLD analysis project Ga0210403, IMG submission 150863) | Forest soil microbial communities from Barre Woods Harvard Forest LTER site, Petersham, Massachusetts, United States - Inc-BW-C-19-M | ecosystem: Environmental > Terrestrial > Soil >...
GCGAGACCGTCCAGCGGGAAAAGTCTTTGAATCGCACCTGGGAGGCAATCTCTTCCAGCTCCCGCACCGTCATGCCGCTGGCGTACCCGGCGCCCACCACGGAACCGATGCTGGTTCCGGCAATGAAATCGATTGGGATATTTTCCTGCTCCAGTACGCGAAGCACACCGCTGTGCGCCAGACCACGGGCAAATCCACCACCGAGGGCCAAGCCGATCAGCGGACGCCGTTGCTCTCCGGGCGCCGCCGTGCGCGTCCTTCCCGGACGCTTCAACCCCAGCCCAAAGGCCCTCACCGAGCGGACGATTCGATGCAACCGCTTTTTCAAGGCGACCTCTCCAGTACGGCCGGCTGTAGATTGCTGATGAGTGCCTCCGGCGGCCTGCTTCATAGTACAGTGACCGCTAAAATCGGTAATGTGTGCAAAAAATAGCGGGCGCGCAGTTCCGATGTCCCGATTACCCGATGTCCCGATCCGCGATGCTTACCGAATCTCCTGGTCACAGTAATAGGATGCTCCTTCGGGACGCAAATGATACAGACTTATTGCGGGGCTGGTAGTCTCTCAGTCATGCCCGGAAGTCACTACCAGCCTCCGCCAGAGGCCCCGTCCGCGATTGCGCTATAGTGGAGAACGCCAGACGGAGGCCAAAACCTAGTGCCTTGACCAGGAAGTTTAGTAATCCTTGAAAATCGGGTGATCTGGAGATCTGGTGATCGGGTGATCGGAACGGCGCATCGCTTTCGTCGGTTCCATTACTTTATTTCCTGGCCATGGAACTAGTACCATGACCGGCAAAATTGATAATGTTGGCGAAGATGCAAGCTCGCATTTCCGATCACCAGATCACCAGATCACCAGATCACCAGATCACCAGATCACCAGATCAACCGATCACCAGATCACCCGATCCGCAACGAACAGAATCTTCCGGTCACTGTACCCGGCGCAAGTTTGAGCTACAGGAGATTTAGATGACAGTTCCCCATATCGAACATCATTTTACCGGCACGGAATTGGTCCGAGACATCGTTATCGGCATGTCCGATGGTCTGACTGTGCCCTTTGCCCTGGCAGCGGGTATTTCGGGGGCCGTGAATTCGAGCCATATCGTGGTGATCGCCGGACTGGCCGAGATTGCCGCCGGCTCCATCGCCATGGGGCTGGGCGGTTACCTGGCCGCCCGGAGTGACGCTGAGCACTACGAAAGCGAGCATCGGCGCGAAGAGCGAGAAATCGTGGAGTGCGTCGAGGATGAGATCGCCGAGACCCGTGAGATCTTCGAATCGTACGGCCTCTCCGCGGAAGAGACCGTCCCCTTGATCGCGTCTTTGAAGCAGCGGCCCGTCTCCTGGGTGGATTTCATGATGCGCTTCGAACTGGGGCTGGAACGCCCGGAACCCAAGCGCGCCTTGAGCAGCGCCGCCACCATCGCCGGCGCCTACATAGCCGGAGGCTTCATTCCGCTTTCACCTTACATGTTGGTCCATTCCGCGTCCCATGCTTTCTGGTGGTCGGTGGCAGTAACCCTGCTGGCGCTCGCAGTCTTCGGCTACATCAAAGGACGCTTCACCGGAGCGAAGCCAGTCCGCAGCGGCCTGCAGACGGTAACCATCGGTGGCCTGGCCGCCGGGGCTGCGTATCTGATTGCCAAGGCGATTTCATAATGACCATTCACGGTGTCTCTGTGCCCGCCATTTCCCCCCAAGATCGTTTTCTCTCCCAAAGTCAGATACGAACAGCTCTGAGGGTTTCAGCACCTGGCTGATCGGGTCGAGTTACAAGCGCTCCGTTTCCCCGAAATCTCACCCATGTCAGGGCCAAAATGAGGCATACATGATACCTACCTGATACAGGGGGTGGGGGTTGGCGACGTGGTTACTATCCCGCAGCTTCATCGTGCAGCACACCGCTGCTGCTTTCTCCTCTTGCGCAGAGCGATGCGCAAAAGTGACTTTCAGGACCTTTTCGAATACGGGAGGGGTGCATCTCGGAGGCGCACCCCCTCCCCTCATTTCCTCTGTCTACCCACCAATGGCTTGGCGGTCTCAGTTTTCAAAGAGCGATTACACAAGCGGCGCCTGAGCGCCTGGGAAGATTATGCTCGCATGCACGAAAGCAAAGAAAATTCTGCTGGCGGCATGGCAGCATTTTGATGGCAATCTGACAGCGTCTTGAGGAATTGATGGGGCTGGCGGCATTGGTCGTGTCCACGGCGGAGGCGGTCCTTCCGGCGGAATCCAGCGTATTGGGACTATGGAGCCTGGAATTGACTCGGCGATGCCGCACGAAAAAATAAATCGCGCGGATCAGGCTGACCCCGACCCCGCTATACTAAGAACGGCGGAATGGCTGTTTGCCGACCTCTATTTCTTGACACCGAAAAGCCATCTTAACCAGTGGTTGCGTTTCGGAGTTAGCTCTGAGACGGAAACCTGCGGGGGTTTTGATAAATCAAGTTCTTGGTTTAGAACTTTACGAGCGTTGTGAGTAAATTCCGAAGAAGGGTCAATGTCCAGAGCGTGATCGTATGCTTCCGCGGCTGCTGCGGGGTACCCTAGCTTCTCCAGTGCCAAGCCTTTGTTAAGCCAAATATCGCTTTTGCCCGGGTCGATGGCGAGAGCTCGGTTATAAATATCGAGTGCTTCCTTGTGGAGGCCCAAATTAGCCAGAGCTAGACCTTTTTGGAGTATGGTAGCGCTATTGTCAGGATCGATAGCCAGGGCGTAATCAAACGCCGCCAATGCTTCGCGGCCCCGGCCCAATTGGCTTAGCGTGCGCCCTTTGTTGTACCAAGCATTTCCAAATCTGGCATTCGTGACCAGAGTGCAGTCATATGCTTCCAGCGCCTCCTGGTGCCGCCCCAATTGGTTCAGCGCACAACCCTTGTTGTACCAGGCGGCACTGTTTTCGGGATCGATGGCGAGAGTGCGGCTAAATGCACCCAGCGCTTCCAGGTGGTGGCCCAACTGACCTAGAGCCAACGCCTTGTTGTGCCAGGCGTCACCATTGTCGGAATCGATGGCGACGGTTCTCTCAAAAGCTTCTAGCGCTTCCTTGAATCGCCCCAGCTTCTTCAATGCTATCCCGCTATCGTACCAGGCTTGGCCATTGTTGGGATCGATCGCGAGTGCGTGGCCATATGCTCCTAGCGCTTCATTGTGCCGTCCTAATTGGCTGAGCGCCCGCCCCCTGTTATACCAAGCATCCCCGTATTTGGCATTGACGGCAAGTACGCGGTCGTACATCTCCAGCGCTTCTTCATGCAGTTCGAGCTTGCCCAGTGTTAGACCCTTTTGGAACCAGATAGCGCTGTCATCAGGCTCAATAGCCATGGCGCGCTCGAATGCTGCCAGTGCACCGTCGTGCACCCCCAATTGACCTAACGTCACCCCCTTCATGTACCAGACGGTGCTGTCTTCTGGTTCGATGGCCAGAGCGCGATCATACGCGGTTAATTCCACTTCGTGCAGCCCCAGCTTATCCAGCATTAGACCTTTTCGGACCCAGGCAACGCTGTCGTCAGGATCGATGGCCAAGGAGTGATCAAACGCCTCCAGCGCTTCCTCGTGCCGCTCCAATTCGGCTAAAGTCATCCCCTTTCTGAGCCAGACTGTGCTGTCTTCCGGATCGATAGCCAGAGCACGATCATACGCGTCTAGTGCCTCGTCGTGCAGCCCCAACTGGCCCAGAATCAGACCTTTTTGAAACCAGGTGGCGCCGTGGTCCGCATCGATAGCTAGCGCGCACTCGAATGCAGCCAGAGCTTCGTCACACCGCCCCAAGCGACCCAACGTTACTCCCTTGAGGTGCCAGAAGGTGCCGCCCTCGGGATCGATGGTCAGCTCACGTTCGTACGAGGCTAATTCTTCTTCATACCCCGCCAACCTATCTAATTCGCTTAGCCGAGACAACCGAACGCCTCTTTGCATGCTGGTCTCGGACATCATTGCATTCCGAGCCTTATTCAGGGCAACCCTGATGATATCTTGAGTGAAATGTCGGCCTGATAGCCGAATGAAGGCTGCAGTGGCTTCAGGCCTGCTGGCAAATAAACTTATGCCAAAGGCCTCCTCGTATCGTTCAGCCTCCACTAATTTGACAATCAGGTCGCCGGCTTCGCCCGTTTTGCCTTGACTCAACTCGTAATCCTTTTCAGTTCGGCCATGCGCAGCCGGAACTCTTCTGCTTTGATGACACCGATCTCAGGTTGACGCAATAGGTCGAGAAATTCACGGATGCAGTTCGCAAGCCGTGCTGCTTCGTCGGGGATTGTATACGATATGGCACCCAATGATGACTGGAGTACTTTGATTCCCTGTTGAAGCTTTGGGTCGTGGTAGCCACTTGCCAACTCCAAGACCTGCATCGCCATTTTCGCGCAATCCTCTAATTGCTTCGTCGTCCAAGCGCTCAACTCACGATTGTACTTCCCTCGCATAGCCTCGAGCGTGCTCTTGTCCCAAGGCGAAAAATTTCCGTCATCCACCAGATCCATGGCCTCATTCTTCATAGAGTCCGGGTTTTGATAGGTCACCTGAATTCCCGTCTGTTGTTGAACAAGCGTGGCAGTTAGCTTTTTCTCTTTCGACACGCTCAAAACAAGTTCAACGCTGTGCAGATCACCCGTCGGTATTACACTCAGATTGAAGTCACCCAAGTGCTCATAGCGGAAAGCTGGCTTCGACCCAGCGTACTTGTCGGGATCAGATCTCTTTGAAACGAGAGGCACAGAGATGGTCTTGGCATTTGGATTCGGAAACAATATTGACTCTCTGCCATCGACCGGATACATCGAATTTTCCTTGATAATGGGTCCGTAGTGCGAGCCATTAAACACGGTCCCCAGCCCTTCTGGCATTGACGTACAGGCCGGAGTGATAACCCCCGCAGCCTTGAGTGCCGCCCCACGGCTGACGCACTCCATTGGGCTTACGGGGAAACCCCTTTGCTCAATCGCGTCAATCTCGGCCAATACATCAAGCCGTGCCCCCAATGAAGCCAACTCGTCCCGGACTACCCGACGGACGCATGGCATATTAGTCGGACCACCGATCAGAAGAACATGATCAATCCCCGACGCTTCCAGGCCCGCGTCCTTGATTGCCATCTGGATTGGCGCACGACACCGATTAAGGAGGCCACCGAGCACTTCCGCCAGTTCATCTCTGGTTAGAGTAATGTCGCAAAGCGGAAATTCTACCTTGGCCTTTTGTCCTCTTGATAGTCGGATCTTGGCCGCCTCAATCTCTTCGCGCAACACAGCTTGTTCCATTTCCGTGGGCAATATCTTGTGTTTCTTGACAAGGTGCTCTAGAAGTAAGTCGTCCATATCAAGGCCGCCAAGAGCTTCGTGCCCCGATGTGCAAAGTTCGCCAGCGATAAGATTGTCCCCGTCCTGGACGATTTGCAGAACTGTAACGTCCAGGGTGCCGGCACCCAAATCGAAGGCCAGAATTACTGCCTCGCGGTCAATCTGCAGTCCGTATTGAACAGCAGCGGCAGTGGGTTCCGCAATTGTATGCACCTCCTTGAATCCTGCCTGCAATGCGGCCTCGATAATAGGAGCCGTCCGGATGGCTTTGTAATAAGCTGGAACACTGATCACTGCTTCTTCAAACGGTTTACCAAAAAGTGGGTTCAATCGCTCATTCTCAGCATCCTCCTTGATTTCCCGGAGAATAATCTCGAGGATGTGAGAAGGCGTAAAGCGCTCGTTGCCCACCCGTATCAGGATGCCGTCGCCCGGTCCCCTTTCTATGTCATATTTGAAGCGTCTGGTCTCGTCCACAGCCGATTGATATGACAGACCGACCAGTCGCTTGACGCCCCATATCACATGGAGGGGGTTCAGCAGGAGGTTTTTTTGCGCCTTCGCGCCCACACACATCTTGGAACCTTTAGAGTCGAATTGGACAAACGACGGGAAGTTCTTTCCGTTCAGTGATAATGCTCCGTCCTTGCTCTGTACCATAACAGTGTCACGCTGGACTGCCACGGCGGCACTGGAATTGTAGGTTCCAAGGTCAATCCCGAGTCTGTGTTTCATTGAGTGCCTCCGGCTCTGCGCTTCGCTAACTGACTCGTGCTTACAGCTACCTCCGAAGCCCGAAGTATCACGTCTCCGCGACCCTTGACCTTCATCGTATAGCCTTTACGTGACACTTCCACGACTACCCCTTCCGGGCCGTTGCTCGCAATCGCACTCGTTGGAGTTTGCACGGCGGCGTCAAAAATGTCACCGGCATTGACTGGCATTTCTTCAATCTGAGCAGTCTCCAGCACACTGCAAAGGCGGCTCCTAGCGTCGCGCAAGGAATTGCAGGGTTCACCCTGCTGTTCGGCCCGCTGAATCATTATGTTTAGGTGATCCAATAAGCGAACACACTCCCGCGCGAGTGTGAAGCATTGCTCATCCGCGGCCTGCAGTACCTTGTAGTTTGAGAGGGCGTAGTGCTCAACCGCAGTCTGGAATTGCCTGACCTGGGAATTGGCCTGGGTCAGCAGACTGGCGGCTTTGGCCAGTTCGTGGGAAACTGCAGTGCCGTGCTCGCGAAGGGCCGACAGTGATGGTTCCGGTGGCGCTTCCTCAATTGTGGCTCCTTCGCTTTCCTGACCGAACATCCTCGGACGCCCAGCCCGTTTCCGCGAGAGCACCGCCGCAAGTACTAGCAAGGCAAAAGTAATCGCTATGGCTGATCCAAGTATCAATTGACGGACGAGGATGCTGGGGCCTATCGGGCTTTTTGCAATGACCGGATTTGACGGCCGGGATTCGGAATTGCCCGCCATCTTTGTCAACCGCTCATTGACCTGTGTGAGGGCACGCGGCAATTGGGCCGGCGCCAATGCTCTGTAGTATTCGCCACCAGTTGTGCGCGCAAGCGACAGAGTTAGCTCGAAATCAGCGGCCTGACTCACTGTGACAGCAAAGATGCTGACACCCAAACTCCTTGCCTCCGCTGCCAGATCTTCCCGAAGCCAACGGGTCTTCCGGTCTGTAGCTGATCTACTGCCGAGATCGAGGATCCCGTCGGTAACGAGAACTATAGCTCGGCGGGCATCCGACCGACCCCTTTGCCGGAGCTCATAAATCGCGCGCTCAACCCCGCCTGCCAGGTCGCTTCGCGAGCCCTCATAGTTCACATTCCTGAGTCCCGCTGCGACATCGTCCTGGAATTGCTTGCTGGTGGTTCGGGTCAAATCCAGGACGACATTTACGCGCTTGTCGAAGGTCAAGATTCCGAGTTGAGAATTCAAGGGCAAGCGACCGGCGAACGTCGATAGAGTGCATGGCATCAACAAATCTGGATCGACTTGCCGCATGCTTCCAGAGTTATCAACCACCAGAAAAATATCTAGAGCACCAGACGGCGGGGTCTGAGCACACAGAGGAAGCTGCAAAGCGCAAGTCAACAGGAGTATCGCGATACGAGCGGCAGTCAAGCAGACCTCTCTTTCGTCTTACGCACTCTGTCAATGCCAACTAGGATATGGCTCATCGTAACGACCAACCCAGACTCCTCGAAATTTGCGTCACGGACAGCATTCATGGCCGCCAAGCGGCATGATTCCGCTATATCAGCGCCGGAGAAGCATTGGGTTCGTTTAACAAGTTCACAGAGATCAATTTCCGATTCGACCGGCTTGTTAGCTAAGTGCACCGTAAAGATTGCATATCGACCAGCCGAATCAGGAAGTGGTACTTCGACTTGGTAATCAAACCGACCAGAACGAAGCAAGGCCGGATCCAGCAACTCTGGCCTGTTCGTCGCGCCAATGACGAAAACGCCTTCTGCGGTTTCAATGCCATCCATCTCGCACAGTATCTGATTCACAGCTGAATCAAAGTCGGAAGAGTATTCGTGTCCTCGTCTCGCCGCTGCAACAGCGTCGATTTCATCAAAAAAAATTACGCAAGGGCTTGCTTCCCGCGCCTTGGCGAACAAGAAACGAATTCGTTCCGCCGACTCGCGCTGCCATTTGCTCAGCACCTCGGGACCTTTCACCGAGATAAAGTTCACAGCGCATTGACTGGCTACGGCCTTAGCCAGAACCGTCTTCCCTGTGCCCGGTGGGCCGTACAGAAGGATGCCCCTGGCGGCCCTCAAACCTGCTTTTCGAAAAGCCGCGCGCTTGGTGAAAGGGTAGACGATGTTCTCCACGAGAAGACGCTTCACCTCGTCCAAACCACCCACATCGCTCCACGCAACCTTCGGCACCTCGATAACAAATTCCTTTAGCGCTGATGGGGGGACGCTCGGGTGAGCCAGCTCAAAGTCAGCCATGCTCACGCTCAGGCCCTGCCAGTTGGCGATTTCGCCCTTCTGAAACTGTTCTTCGGAAAATGAGCGGCGCAGAGAATTGTACGCGGCTTCGCGACATAACGAGGCGACATCAGCCCCGACGAAACCCACACACCGTTCGGCGATAACATCGAGACGTACGTCATTCGATAACGGCATCTGGCGGGTGTGAATCTCAAGAATCTGCTTGCGCCCTCCACTATCCGGGACACCGATGTAAATCTCGTGACCGAAGCGCCCTTGTCGTCGCAACGCGCTATCGATTGCATCCGGTCGATTGGTAGTGCCGACGACTACGACGCCTCGCTGTTTGGTTATTCCATCCATCAACGTGAGCAGGGTAGCAACAATACGACGTTCCATGTCGCCGTGAACCTCGTCCCTCTTGGGAGCGAGAGCGTCGAGCTCATCAATGAGAATGACAGATGGTGCGTGCTTGCGCGCCTCTTCAAACACATCCCGAAGTCGTCTCTCACTCTCCCCGTACCACATGCTTAGTATTTCCGGACCGTTTAGAGAATAGAAGTGGGCTCCAACTTCGCGAATCAGCGCTCTCACGATCAGTGTCTTACCGGTGCCGGGAGGGCCGTATAGAATGACGCCTTTGGGCGATCCTGTACCAAGATACTCAAAGAGCTCAGGGAATCGAAGAGGGTATTCGACTACTTCCCGGATGGCTTTGATTTCCCGACTCAATCCACCGATGTCAGCATAGGTAACCGGAATATCGTCGCCGCCACTGTCCGTCGCATTCGAGGTTACGATTTCCGTGGTGCTTGACAGCAAAACGATGCCTGCGGGTTTCGTGTCAGCGATCTGAATGATTCGTGGCTCACCCGCCAAAGTAAACACCGCTGTTTTTTCCATTTTGGTAAGCGGTTTTCCAACAAGCCGTATGACATCCCGGTGTAGGAACTCCGAAGGCAGGGTGACCCTCACCTGCTCTGCGGGCTGCGGGTCGATGAAATCAACTTCCACCGAGTCGCCATCTCTCAGGTTGAGTGTGAGCAGTTTGAACCGGTCAATTTTGAGTATATTCTCATGGGAGTTCTTGACGCCCTCGAGTATGCACGCGCAACTTCGACCGAGCCTTTGTAGCCTGATGTAGGCGGTTGAATTTGCGGCCTGGGCATGCGGAGGATTTAGGGTTTGATCGGTTTCGACGATCGCACGATGCGTGCCGTCGAGATCTGACTGGCCATAAACCCGAAGCTGTAATTGCATGATGTTCTTCTTTTCAATATATTCCAAATGATAAGGGATTGTAGCGAACAATGCCCAGATAGCGAAAGCTCCTAGCCTTTCGCCGCTCGCATTGCTGGATGCTGCCACCGAAGCCAAAGTAGCTTAACCTGAGGAGTAGGCTGAACGAGATGACGAAGGAGCGTAAAGGATGAATAGAGGTGGTTTTTCCTGGAAGAGGCTCTTAGGAATTTCAGCGGCGAAGTCGCGGCTGTCGCGCCGGATCGGAATCCCCTTAACACGCTCTGGGAGACAGCGCAAAATGGGCGCTGCGATGGGATGCCAGACCATTCTGCTTGCCCTGTTGCTTGCAGGCCTTGCCATCGTTCTGTTGTTTACCGTGGTGTTCTAGGCGTTGTCCTCCAGTCCGCCGATGTCGGCAGCCCACTATCGGATCTGTGGTTGACGTTCCTCCTGAAGCTCGGGGATGTTTTCCAATATCGCCGTTGCGGGGCTGATGCGCAGTGCTCTTTCGGCTATGATTCTAGGTGTCCGGCAGTAGTCCATGGTTAGCCATCACGTTGGTGCCGTTGCTGCGCGTTAACACACACGGGCGCATCTTGTAGTCGAATTACATCTGCTTCTCTATTCGAGCGTGTCAACATCGCTGCCCGGCGGCTTTCTGTCAATCTTTGCGGTGCGAGAGGTGATCCGAGGCATCCATCTGTCGAATGCGCTCCCGGCTTTGGGAACTTTGGGAACCTGGGACGGGACGTCCTCCTAATATTCACATCGCCGTCGCTGGGGTTATGGCAGTACTCTTTAGACTATGTCCCTCCTTAGTTCGGCAGCAGGCCAGGGTAGTCATCCCGTTGATGCCGTGGGTGGGCGTCAACACACCCGAAGATATCTTGTACTCGAATCACGTTTGCTTCTCTATGGAGCTTGGGAACATTGCCGCTACTCAACTCATTTCACAGTACAACCCGTACACTGCGGCTTCGATGCATCCCGCATGTCGAGAACCAGTTGTTGATGAAGTGCGGGATTATCAATCGTAACGAATGCCGAATTTAACGCGCTGTTGATCACCGTTCCCGAAGCGAAGAAGGGAGTATCGGGAGGGCCGATCACTTTGCTGTTGGGAATGAGCTCGAACACGACTTTCTCGTTATTGGATTTGATATATGTATTCTGCCCTGTGCGGTTAAATTGCGCTGCCCCATTTCTGCGCATCACGCCGGCCTGGAATTGCTCGAACGTCACGGACGGGTCAAGAGCCGTATCGAAGGCTTCCAGAAAGCCCAAATCCTGATCGCGGTAGATCGCCACATAGTAGCCGGTTCCCGGGCGGCCGGAAGGGCATGCTCCTGACTGATTGACGAACGTGAATCGCCCCTGGGTGCTCATGCAATTTGCTCCGTAGCGGTCCGGCACTTGGGGTTTCAGGCCGCAGGCAAAGTCCCGGGTCACGCACATATTGGACCGCTTGGCGTCGTCGGAGTCGCCTTCAAAACGTATCAGGTCGCTCAACAGATGGAACCTGCCATCGGGTAGCAAGGTCGTAGGCAGCGCCAGGCCGATATCGTCATGGTCGCCGGCGACACCGGCAAATCTGTAAGCAAAGGTCGCGTAGTGCCCGCCGGCGCTGAGCAGGTAGCTCGGCGATCCGGCGTAGGCTTCGTCAGCGTAATGATGCAGCCGCTGGAAGAAGCTTCGATGAGAGCGCTCGATCATCAAGTCGAGAATCGGGTCAGGCACGCGGTAGTCGTCCACGCCGGCGAACTGCATCTCCCATCCAAAGTTGTTGGGCGCAAACTTAGAAACCACGAATTCGTTGAGTATCTCCGTGGTGCCGGCGAACATCATGGAAAACGCCGTCTGCGGGTCGGTCTGTACGCTCAACATATCAGGGCCGTTGTGATCGACGCGGCGGCGGAACGGGGCCAGCCTGCGCGAATCGTTCATCGAGACCGCCGCCTTGGCCATCAGGTAATCGAGCACCATCTCGGCCGCCATCTTTACCCGGCGGCTCGATGGATTTTGGGCCGACGTGAAGCTGTACAGGTTCAGCAGCGCCGTGATGCTGTAATCCTGGTAGGGGCGCGCGTTGTATTCGATGAAATCGGTCTTCAGGAATTCCTGCAGGTGATGCAGCATCCAATCGTCCATGCCGTTCCGGCTGTTGTCGAATTGCGGATCGGCGGTGCGGGTGAAGACCCACTGATTGGTCAGGTAACGCGCCGTCTCGATATTCATCACATGGTTTTCGCTCTCCGGAACCAGGCCAAAAACGTCCAATTGCCCGGAGTCGAGTGGCCCCCGCTGGTTGAGCAATTCGTCCACAATGTGGTCCACCGCCGCTGGAGGAAGAACACGGCCGTATTTGTAGACCATGGGGAGCATGGAGGTCAGGAAGACATCGTACTCGCCGGTGCGGAATGGCTTGCTGTCATGGGTGGTGCCGGTCTTCGATTCCACGTGTTGCCGCATCAGCGACTGGAGCGCTTCGTCGCGGTTCTTCACGTCCCGGCCAGGGCAATGGTCGGATTGGAAGTAGTCCGCATAAGCGAGCTTGGCCCATAGGAAGAGGACGTAGTTCTCTTCGTGCCGGTAAGCGCTATGCGGCAACAGCGCGCAGGCGTTGTACATCAATGCGGCCGCGGCCCGGTCGTCGAAGGTGGTCTTGGAATCGGCCACCGATTTGGCTGGCGCGGTGGCGCTCAGGTCGATGAGCCCCACCTGGTCCAGATGCGGGTCGTTGGGGGGCGGTCTATACAATACATTTGCGGCATGCAGCCATCCCTGCCGGCACGTGGAGGTGCTGAAGGGATCTACTTTGCTGGCCAGATCGCATCCTTCGATCTTGACCGAAATTATGCTGGGGCCCTTGATCTTCGAAACGTCAACCACAAAGTTCCCGCGTGTACGCAGGTGCGTATCTTCCTTGTACTTCATCAGGACCAACTGGTCGGCGGTCATGTCCGCGAGCACATCGACCTGGTCGTCTTCGCTCTCGTGCGCGCCGTTCACGTCCCAGCGGACCAGGAATTTGTCGTAATTGAATCCGCGCTGGTCGTCCCAGTTCACCGACCAGTCCATCACGATGCTGCCGCCATCCTGAAATGCCCCCAGAATTCCGTTGGGCCACACATCCGGAGAGAAGCTGATTGCGCCGTTCTGGAATTTGATCTCGCCGCCTACGCCGCCCTCCGGATGTTTCTGGACGCCGCTGACGGGACATCCCATCGGTCCATTCGGGCCGCCCAGCCTCATCCATTCTTTGCGGTAGAGTCCGGTGGGCGAAGGGGCGCCTGAACATTGGCGACCAGCCGGCACTGGCCGCTTTTTCGCGGGCGGCACGTAGCTGTACTGCGGGCTGCCGCAACGAAGCGCGCCATTGAAGTTTACGATGCCGCCAATGCACCGGTCGAAACGATCGAGAGACGCCGGGACAAACTGCCCGCTCTGCGCCCTGCAACTGGCGCGCAACAGTGTGCCGGCGCGAATGATGTCGCGGCAACTGTCGCGGTACGAGCCGGGTGGCAGAGCTCCCGTACTGCAGGCCAGTTGGCCGTCGAATTCTTCAATCGGGCCGGCGCATTGGTTGATGTTGTCAAGGGTGGTGGCCACGAAGCGGCCGTCGCGCGTCTTGCAACTGGCATGCAGGGTGTTGCCTGTGCGGAAGATATCGCGGCAGCTTTGAGTGTAGGAACCCGGCGGAGGCGCGCCGCCGGTGCTGCATCCCAGTGCGCCATCAAAGGCTTCGATGGGGCCGACGCATTGGTTGATGTTATCGAGTTTGGCCGACACGAACGCTCCGGCGCGGTTCTTGCAACTGGCATGCAGGGTGTTGCCTGTGCGGAAGATATCGCGGCAGCTTTGAGTGTAGGAACCCGGTGGTGGCGCGCTTCCCGTGCTGCAACCCAGCTTGCCGTCGAAGGCTTCAATCGGGCCGACACATTGATGGATGTTGTCGAGCCGGGCCGCCAGGAATGCGCCTGCCCGGTTCTTGCAACTGGCGTGCAGGGTGTTGCCCGTGCGGAAGATATCGCGGCAGCTTTGAGTGTAGGAACCCGGCGGAGGCGCGCTTCCCGTGCTGCAACCCAGCTTGCCGTCGAAGGCTTCAATCGGGCCGACACATTGATGGATGTTGTCGAGCCTGGTCGCCAGGAATGCGCCTGCCCGGTTCTTGCAATTGGCCTGTAAGGTATTGCCCATGCGCAGGATGTCGCGGCAACTGGCGCTGTACGACCCGGCGGGCAAGGGCCCTCCGGTGCTGCATGCCAGCCGGCCTTCGAAGTTCTCAATGGGGCCGGCGCATTTGCTCACATCCGCCAATGTGGAAGGAACGAACCGGCCGTCCCGGGCCCTGCAACTCGCACTCAAGGTGCGGCCATTCATAAAGATGTCGCGGCAAGAGGAAGTATAAGGCCCGCGCGGGGGCGGCGCTCCTTTGCTGCAATGCAGGTGGCCGTCCTGGTTTTCGATCTGGCCCACGCAGTGGCGGAAATCCGCAAGTTGCGTAGCTTGAAAGACCTGGTTGCGGCCCTTGCAGGATGCCATCAGAGTTGTTCCCGACACACGGATGTCTTTGCAGCTTTGTTCGTACGATCCGCGTGGGACTTGGCCCTGCAATTCTGGCGCAGTCCCCAGCAGGACCGGCAAAAGCCATAGAGCGGCAAAAAATGGTGAGTATTGCATGCCGATATTCGTGTCAAGGACAACCCGGATCATTGTTCCGTGGGCTGTTGGCGATCACGCCGGGCTTTGCGTGCCACATCGATTTCCGCATCAATCTCTTCTGTGGAAAGCCGGTCGAGTCCCAGCCGCTTCGCACTCTCCCAGGATTCCTGGAGCCATTGCGGGGCAGACAGGGATGCCAGCGCGCGAATGCTGATCGCTTCGTCTTCGGCAATGGAACGTCCCAGCAGGCTTTCGATAGCCATTTTCTGGTTGAGCGAGAGGTCTTTGGCCTTGTGAATCATGCGTCTAATCCAATTCTGATGGCACCTAAAGTTTAGGCGGTCTGACCACAATTGTCACGAGGTCTGTGATCTAGCGGCACGACTGCGCAGCCCGTCGCTCGCTGGCGCTCACTCCTGGCCGCTAAAGCCGTGCCCTGTTACCTACAATGGCTGAAGCCGAGAGCGCAAAGCAGTTCGCTCGAAAGGCACGTTGTCGCTGATCCATCTTGTGCAAACGACGCCTTCCTGGTCGCTTCCCCAACACTGTTAAGCACCCATATCACCGAACGAGGTTGCAACATCCAAACAGAGCATACTAAGATCAAGAATCAAGGCGGGAATCAGCGTGAGTGTTCGGCCTCTTATTTCGGCGCTTCTGATCATGGCGATACTGCCGGTGTTTTCATGGGCCGTGGTTTGTGATTTGACCTGCCGGGCATCCGTAGCGCCGGTGACGGCGCATTCACAAGGACCAAGCTACGCTGCCAGCGCTCCGCTACACCATCACGCTCACGTTTCAATGGAGGCCGAGCATCTTGCTCCCGGTGCCGGGGCTATGAGGGCGGCAGGCACTCCCGAAATCGCAGATGGCCAAGGCTGCTGCAATGGCCGCCTTCCCGCGACAGCGGGTTTCTGTGGCGCTGCATGGCAGTATGAATCGCAGCACCAGGCGGCAACTCCAATTCCAACGATTGACAGCAATTCCACTCTAGTGCCGGCCCAGGCGACTGCTTTCATTCCTTTCACTCAGGCGACCGGCCATAGATTCATTCTTGCGCCAGTAGTGCCCCGCGCCGATTCCAACTCTCCTAATCTCAGGATCTGATCAACCGTCTCCTCCCGAGGCTTGTCATTGCCGGACTGACGCTATGCACGATTTGGCAGCAGTGACGCCAACCCAACCCCTTTTCCATCGAGAGAAAACTTGTCATGAGCACCAGACGCACATTTCTACAAAGGGCCGCGGCCTTTGGCGGCGGGCTGTTCGCAGTCCCCAAACTGATCGCGGAGCAGAATCGCCCGCATGCTTCCTCAGCGGCGGAGTCTGGACCGATGCATCCCCATTCGGAAAAATCTCCAATCGCGGTGCAGACGCCGGATATTACCGATCTGCCTTTCCGTCTCGACAACGGCATCAAGGAATTCCATTTGATTGCCGAACCCGTCAAACAAGAGATCATGCCGGGAAGAACGCTGACTCTATGGGGCTTCAATGGCAGCGCGCCCGGACCGACAATTCAGGTCAACCAGGGCGATAGAGTTCGAATCCTGGTAGACAATCACCTGCCTGAGCCGTTCTCGATGCACTGGCATGGATTCGAAATTCCCCATGCCATGGATGGCTCTCCAGGAACGAGCCAGGATCCCATCCAACCCGGCGGACGCTTCGTCTACGAATTCACGCTGCAGCAGGCCGGGACATTCTTTTACCACTCCCACATGGCCATGCAGGAAATGATGGGCATGCTGGGCGCTTTCATCATGCATCCGCGGCAGGCCCATCAGCCCTATGTCGATAAAGACTTCGTAGTGTTGCTGCAGGAATATGCCGTGCTGCCGGGCAACACAACGCCAAACTCCATGAACATGGAATTCAACTGGCTCACGCTCAACGGAAAGACCGGACCGGCGACCACTCCCATGATCGTGCGAGTGGGAGACCGGGTCCGCATTCGCCTGATCAACCTGGGGATGGACCATCATCCTATGCATCTTCATGGAAACACATTCGCCGTGACCGGCACCGAAGCAGGCCGGCAGCCGCAAGCGATCTGGGGGCCGGCAAACACAGTGCTGGTCGGAGTCGCACAGGCGCGGGATATCGAGTTTGTCGCCAACAATCCCGGGGACTGGATGCTTCACTGCCACCTGCCTCACCACATGATGAACCAGATGTCCTCGATGGTTGGTCCGATGAGCCGCCGACCCGGCATGTCGATGTCCATGGGCATGGGGATGGAAGAGGGTATGGGAATTGTCCGCAAGGGCAATGCTTTATCGGATGACAATGGGCCGAGTCTCGGCCGCGGCATGGGCGTGGGTTCCACCAACGAACAGCGCCTCGCCAATGGACCGCAATCGGAGCAGGCGGCCATGGCTGGGATGGCGAATATGCAATCCGGCAGCACGCAGCGGGAAAAGCAGCCTTCCATGCAGGCCATGCACGAGCAGGAATCAGAGCTGCCACAGAATGCCAATTCCGTTCCGGGCTTCCCGCAGGATGCTTTCATGGAAGGACCCATGATGGCCATGGACCAGATGGTCGAGAAGCCCGAGAACTACGGATTGAAACCCGGCTGGAGCGGCTTCATGCAAGGCATGATGACGTTTGTGCGCGTCCTGCCGCCCGATCTTTACGAGAAAATCATGACCATGCGCGGCCGGCAAGAAAAGCAAAAGCCCAACGCCATGCCGGCGATGGAAAGTGACCGGAAGGATCAGTAATCATGGCAGATCGGGTGATCGGTTGATCGGTTGATCTGGTGATCTGGGGATCGGAAATACGATCTCGCCTCTTCGCCGACCTTTTCAATATTGCCGGTCACCGGGCCTAGTGCGTGACCGCGAGGAAGAGCAACTGTGATGAAGCCGATCGCAACCTGCGATGGAGTTGGTTGTAACCGTAGGAGAGGACGGCTTCAGCTTCAGCCGTCCGCAAAGTGCAGGATAACGAGCGGCTTCAGCCGCGGTTTAACGTCCTGATCCGTCGAGAAGATTTGGGTTTCAGCTTTCAGATGCAAGGACATTCGTAACTCTTTCACACGGTCAAGGCCCTAGTGCAGCGGCCGGAAGGACCGGTAATCATGGAAGATTGGGTGATCGGAAAATCGGGAGTGAGAACAAAATGAAACGAAATCTAATGATGATGGCGGCGTTGTGCGGGGCTCTTCTGGGGCCGGCTGCGCCGGGGCTGGCTGCACAAACACACGAGCATCAGCAAAGCAATCCATCGAGTGCATCACCAACACCGGGCCAAAAGACGGCCATGCCCGGTATGCAGATGAATGGCGAAGGCCATTCGCCGGAGCAACCTTCCGGGCCCGCGCTTACGCTGGAAATGTTGGAACAGATGGCGCTCGATCGCAATCCGACATTGAAGCAGGCCGAGGCCGAGCTGCGCGCCGCTGAAGGACGCAAGCGCCAAGCGGGGCTCTATCCGAATCCCACCGTGGGTTATCAGGGCCAGGAAATACGCGGCGGATCGTTCCGGGGCGGCGAGCACGGAGTATTTGTACAGCAGGAAATTGTCTTGGGCGGAAAGCTGGGCGCCAGCAAAAGTGTTTTCGAACAGGAACGCAGACAAGCCGAGGTGGAACGCGAGGAACAGCGGCTGCGCGTCATGAATGGAGTCACACTCGCATATTATCAATCGCTGGCAGCCCAAGAGACCGTCGAGCTGCGCGCCAGCCTGCTGAAAGTGGCGCAGGACGCAGCTCAGACTGCCAGGCAGCTCTTCAATGTCGGCCAGTCCGACGAGCCCGATGTGTTGCAGGCGGAAATCGAGATGGAAGAGGTGGAACAGGCGCTGGTGGAGGCACAACAGAACCAGCAGCAGCGGTGGAAAGCGCTGGCCTCCATGACCGGCAATCCGGACCTTCCATTCTCTGTGCTCGCCGGCAACCTTGAGAATGTTCCGGATCTGAATCCCGAACAGTGGCTGCAAGCTCATCTCACGGAAAGCCCGGCGGTGAAGATTGCGGAACTCGGAGTCACGCGGGCCGAGGCGGTAGTGACCCGGGCGCGGCGTGAACCTATTCCCGATCTACAGGTCCGCGGAGGCATGGAGCAAAATCGTGAGCTTCTGGAAACGTCTGGGCGTCCGGCCGGCTTACAGGGCTTTGTTGAACTGGGAATACGAGTTCCTTTATTCAATCGCAATCAGGGCAACATCCAGGCGGCCAAAGCCGAAGCCGAGCGCGCCCGGCACGAAACGCAGCGAGTGCAGCTCATGCTGCGCGAACGGCTGGCAGCCACTGTTCAAAGTTATCTCACCGCCAAGGTGGCGGTCGATCGCTACCGGAACCGGATGATCCCCAGGGCGGAGAAGGCGTATGCGTTCTACCGGCAGAAGTACAGCAGCGCGGCGGCCGCCTATCCCCAGGTCCTGATCGCGCAGAGGACTGTATTGCAGCTTCGCGCAGATTACATCCGCGCGCTTGAAACCCTGTGGATGAATACCGTGGTGCTCAAAGGCTTCATGCTCACCGATGGCCTGGAGATGCCAACGCCTCCGGGCGAGATGGATAGGTCAATCCGGGAAACCAGCATGCCGCAGAGATAAGTACGGTGTTCAAAAAAAAGGCGCCGGGAATCCGGCGCCTTTCTCAAGAACACGCAACTGGTTACATCGGGCAGGGCAGCGCAGAATGCGGAAGCGCAGTCTCGTCCGGGAAGCTGAAGGCGCCATCGATGGCATTGGACTTGGCGCCCATTTCGAACCACTGCAGCAAAGGTATGTTCTGCGGGTGATAGGTGAAAACTTCGTGGCCTTCGCGGAGCTTGATGGGTACGGTAGCGTTCGAGAGCACCTCGATGGGATCACCCTCTTCCAGGTTGTTCTGGCAAATCTTCGCGTTCGCGGGAACGCCCGGGAATTGCCACGACGCCGTCGTGTTGTTAACGAACGGATCGCCAAAGGCTTCGGCTGTTTCGTGGGAGAGGGCCGTCACGTCCTCGAACCCGCCGCCAAATATTCCGGGCGAGATCCAGCTTGCAAACTGAGTGACCCAGCGGGGCTGGGGCGTGGCGTTCGGAATAAAGAAGAAGGTGTGGAAACCGAGCACGCAGCAACCCGCGAACTGTCCCTGGTTGTTGATGGAAAACAGGAAGGTGTTGGGCAGCATGGTAGTGCTCAAGGCGTTGGTGGTGAAGTTGCCGGCGTTGATATCGCTCACCACCTGATTGGAGAAGAGGAAGTTGAACAGCAGGTCCAGCATCAGGACAAAATGATTGCCGTCGGCCGCGGTCCCGAGGCGATACGCTTGCACCGGTTTCACCGATCCATCGGCAAAGCGGACGTTCACGAACCGCGGTATGGTGAAGGTCACGTCATTGACGAAGCTCGGGCGCAGCACGGTATGCCAATCGCGTCCCATGGTGTGGAAGAACTGCGCGCGGTGAACGGCGTCCCCGTACTGGATGTGACGGCCGGAGCGGTAATTGTGCTCTTCGAAGTTGGGCGAATCTTCCAGCAAGTCTCTGAATTTGAAAGGCACGTTCACATTGAGTGTGCCATCGGCGTTGAGCAGCCGCAGATTGACGGTGGTAATTTGGGCGGGAATGACCGTGGTCCCGCCGGCCAGAGGATGATTGCCCATCATGATGAAAGGGAACAGACGTCCCAGGCTGGGGCCGGCCTGATTGATATAGGCGCCGGAAAAAGTTGCCACGCTATCCAGGCCATCAATGCTGGGGCGGTTGGGGCGCCGGTCGTCGCCGCTCCACTCAGAGTCAGAACGGCCGGCCGGGCTGTTGCTGGAGCTTGCATTATTGCCGGTATCGCCGGCCGCGCCGCTTCCGGCTGAGAAGATCGCCCTGGATGTGGTTGCATTCAATGGAAAATCAATGATGGTCGCTGCGGTCACAGGTTCAAGGACAGTGGCCTTGGCCGGATCCATGGAAACAGGAGCCACCCGAGCATAACCGGGGTCTTTGGCGGTCGCAGCAGCGCCATCTAGATCAGGCGCTTGGCCAAAGCTGAAAGTTGCGGCGGAAAAAATAAACAACGCAAGGCTGGTAAATCGTAGAAAGGATTTCATTCAATGTTCTCCTGGCTTTCCTGGTTGGGGGTCATGTTTCAGAAGTTGAACGTTAGAGCATACTAACGTTAGCGCACACTAAAGTAGCATTTGCATTGCGTTAAAGTAAAATAGGAATTGAGGAAAACCAGAAAAAATAGATAATTTGCGTGAGATTAAAAGGAACATCTTGAGAACTGCTTCTATAAAATAATATACATCTCCTGAAATCAGTAGTTATCTATGAGTTTGTAACTAGAGAAAACTGGATGTTTCTATAGCGTGAACTGCTTCGCGGCCATCCCGTGTGCAGGGATTTGCAGCTATCGGGTTTCGCGGAGCAGAGGGCAGAAAAACCCTTGACTGAATGAACGTTCATTCAGTACAATTTTTGCAGCCTGAGGGTTTCAATGAGTTGTGTCGCCCGCCCGCTCCGGCTGTCATGTTTCTGGACCGCAGGATGGATTCCGATGAGAAGCACCATGCAAGTTCCGCAGCGTCTCCATGATCGGGACTGGTATTATTCTCTTGCGGGATTGGTCCTACAGCCGAACCGAACTACCGGATATCGCTGGAGTTACCCGATGAGCGGCGCCGCCATGTTTGCATTTCATCGGGCCGTGCTGTTGCACTCTCAAATCGCAGTCCAATTAAAAAGGTCGATACTTCATGCACCAACGCATTCATAAAGCCGCCGTCCTGGGGGCCGGAACCATGGGAGCGCGGATTGCCGCTCACTTCGCCGGCGCCGGATTGCCTTGTTATCTGCTCGACATCGTTCCTGCAGATGCCGGCCAGAGCGCCAACCGGGCCGCGCGCAACAAGATCGTCGCCGCCGGGCTCGATGCCGCGGTCAAATCCAAGCCTGCCGCATTTTTCCAGAAGGGCCTGGAGCAACTCGTTACCATTGGCAATTTCGATGACGACCTCAATCTGCTGGCGGATGCCGACTGGATCATCGAAGCGGTGGCCGAGAAGCTGGAAATCAAACGGGCGTTACTAAAGAAGGTTGAGGCCGTGCGCAAGCCCGGCAGCATCGTCACCACCAACACCAGCGGACTGCCGGTCCACAGCATCGCCGAAGGCTTCAGCGACGACTTCCGCAAGCACTGGTTCGGAACGCACTTCTTCAATCCGCCACGGTACATGCGTCTGCTGGAAATCATTCCCACGCCCGAATCCGACCGGGCGGCCATCGAAGCGGTTGCCAGCTTCTGCGACGTCCGCATGGGGAAGGGAATCGTCTACGCCAAAGACACACCCAACTTCATTGCCAATCGCATCGGCACCTTCGCCGGCCTGAACGTGATGCGCCTCATGCAGGAAATGGACCTGAGTATCGAAGAGATCGACGCGCTCACCAGTTCCGGCGGATGGAGCAAGGCCCCCACTTTCCGCACCATCGATCTGGTGGGTCTCGATGTGCTCGGCAGCGTAGTCGCCAACTTCACCAAAAACGTTAAAGATGAACGCCCTGACCTGAAGCTGCCTGAGTTCTTCCAGAAAATGCTGGAGAAGAAGATGCTCGGCGACAAGGTCAAAGGCGGCTTCTATAAGAAGGTGAAGGCCAACGGCAAAGAGGACCGTATGGTCCTTGATTGGAAGACCCTGGAGTATAAGCCGGCGCAGAAGGCAAAATTTCCCTCGCTGGAAATGGCCAAAAATATTGAAGATATGGGCGAGCGCTTGCGCTCGCTGTTGAACGGCGACCCGCGCGATAAGGCCGCGCAGTTCATCTGGGCCACCCTCTCAGAAATGTTGACCTATTCGGTCAACCGCATTCCCGAAATCGCCGACACCGTGGTCGAAATTGATCAGGCGATGCGCATGGGATTCAACTGGGAAGTGGGGCCGTTTGAAATCTGGGACCTGGCCGGAGTCGAGCCGACCGTGGCCCGCATGAAAAAAGAAGGCAAGCCGGTTCCCGCCAACGCCGAAAAGCTGCTGGCCGCCGGAAAGAAGAGCTGGTATATCGACGATCCCAAGGCCCCTTCCGGGCGCGCCTATTTCGATCTGCGCACGGGAGCGTACAAGCCGGTGCAGGTGGCGGAGGGCGTCTGGTCGGTGCAGGTGGCGAAGAAATCCAACGGTGTGGTCAAGACGAATCCCGGCGCCTCGCTTATCGACCTGGGTGACGGCGTGGGCTGCATCGAGTTTCACAGCAAGATGAACGCATTGGGCGGCGACATCGTGCAGATGGTGACGCAATCGCTCAAATCCGGAGGCATTGGCGACCAGTTCGAGGCTTTCGTCATCACCGGTGACTCGTCCAACTTCTCTGTAGGCGCGAACCTGATGATGCTGATGCTGGCCGTGCAGGAAGAAGAGTGGGACGAAGTCGATATGGCCATCCGCCAGTTCCAGGGGATGACGCAGGCGATCAAGTTCTGTTCGCGGCCGGTAGTCACGGCGTCGTTCGGCATGACCCTGGGTGGCGGATGTGAAATCAATCTGCATTCGGCGGCGCGCCAGCCCCACGCCGAACTCTATATGGGACTGGTGGAAGTGGGCGTCGGCCTGTTGCCCGGCGGCGGCGGATGCAAAGAGATGACTCTGCGGGCCATCGACAACGCCCACGCGATTCGTCCCGATGGCCGGGCGGAGTCTGTGGAAGTTTCAGAAGGCATGAAGCGGGTCTTTGAGATCATCGGCACCGCTAAAGTTTCGACTTCCGCCAACGAAGCGCGGGAGCTGGGCTTTCTTTCCAGCGGTGATCGCATCTCGTTGAACCGTGAACGGATTCTTACAGACGCCAAGGAGCGGGCCTTGCAGATGGCACGCGCAGGATATCAGGCGCCGACGCTGCGCACCGATATCCCAGCGCCCGGTGAAAACATGCTGGCGACTCTCAGGCTGGGCATCCATCTGATGCGCCAGGCGGAATTTATCAGCGACCACGATGTGAAGGTCGGGACCAAGGTCGCCGAAGTCATCTGCGGCGGCAACGTGTCGCCCGGAATGCCAGTGAGCGAACAGTATCTGCTCGACCTGGAACGCGAAGCTTTCAAATCGCTGTGCGGCGAGAAGAAAACGCAGGAGAGAATTCAATTTACGTTGAAGACCGGGAAGCCGCTGAGGAATTAGTTCGAGAAGTGGCAAAAGCACTAAGGATTGAGTAGTAAGGACCGTTTATTGAAAATTCGAGACCTGATTAGGCGGATTGAAGATGATGGCTGGAAACTGGCGCGGACCAGGGGGAGTCACCGACAGTACCATCATCCATCCAAGCCGGGAACTGTGACTGTTGCAGGCCACCCATCTGCGGATGTTCCTCCAGGGACTCTGAACAATATTTTGAAACAAGCAGGGCTTAAATGAAATATCTGGTGATCTACGAAAAGTCGGCAAGTGGATGGGGCGCATATGTTCCTGATCTTCCGGGACTCGGTGTTGCAGGCGCAAGCCTTGATGAGGTCAAGCAACTTATTCGAGAAGCCATGGATTTTCATCTCGAAGGAATGAAGGAACATGGTGATCCCATCCCGGCACCGAGTGCAATCACTGAATATGTTTCAGCTCGAATTGGGTGAAGACTGAAATGTTGAGAAACGCAGGCTGAAGGCCAAGGGCTAAAGGCTAAGTACCAAATACTAAGTACCATAAGCCCGCACCCGAAGCCAGCAGCTAACAGCCAGGAGCTATCATGCACGAAGCCGTCATCGTAAGTTCCGTCCGTACCGCCGTCGGTAAATCCGGAAAGGGCACGTTGCGCGCCACGCGTCCGGATGACATGGCCGCAGTAGCCATCAAGGGCGCGCTGGACCGCGTACCGCAGGTTGATCGGTCACAGATTGAAGACGTCATCATCGGATGCGCCACGCCCGAGGCTGAGCAGGGAATGAATGTCGCCCGCATCGCTTCCTTGCGCGCCGGACTGCCGGTCGAGTGTTCGGCCATGACCGTGAACCGCTTCTGCTCTTCCGGATTGCAGGCCATTGCCCTGGGTGCCGAGCGCATCATGGTGGGCGGCGCGGAGATCATTGTCGCCGGAGGCGCCGAATCCATGAGCATGATTCCCATGGGCGGCCACAAAGTCTCGATTAATCCCTGGCTGGTGGATAACAACCCCAATACTTATCTTTCCATGGGGCTGACGGCCGAGCGGGTTGCCAACCGTTTCAGCATCACCCGCGAGATGGCGGATGAGTTTTCTTATAACAGCCACCAGAAAGCGCTGGCGGCGATTCAATCCGGCAAGTTTGACGATGAGATTGTTCCGATGCCGGTGAGCTTCACCACGCCCAACGGTTCCAAACCCAAACGTACTGAGATTCAGTTTAAGGTGGACGAAGGGCCGAGGGCCGATACCACCAAGGAAGTGCTGGCCGGCTTGCGGGCGGTGTTCCACGCCAAAGGCTCGGTTACGGCCGGGAACTCTTCGCAGACCTCCGATGGCGCCGCCGCCGCCGTGGTTATGTCCGCTGCCAAAGCGAAAGAATTGGGCATCAAGCCGCTGGTGCGTTTTGTGGCCTTTGCCACCGCTGGCTATAAGCCGGAAGAAATGGGCATGGGCCCAGTCTTTGCAATTCCCAAGGTTCTGAAGCTGGCTGGTCTGAAGCTGGCGGATATCGACGTGATCGAACTGAATGAAGCATTCGCGGCGCAGGCTCTGGCAGTGATCAAGGAAGCCGGACTCGATCCGGCCAAGGTCAACCCCAACGGGGGCGCCGTAGCCCTTGGACATCCCCTGGGATGCACGGGCGCCAAGCTGACCGCCACCATTATCCGCGAACTGAAGCGCCGCAATGGACGCTACGGAATCGTGACCATGTGCGTCGGCGGAGGCATGGGCGCGGCTGGGATTTTCGAAAATATTCAATGATGAAGAAATTCACCACGGAGGCACGGAGAAAAACAGGAACAGGGTATTTGGTATTCGGTAATTGGTATTTGCAGGAGGAATTGCGAGTTTCGCCAGACTCGGAAAGGCCGCGACCAATCACAAATACCAACTACCGAATACCAAGTACCTCTCGTTGTTTTTCTCTGTGCCTCCGTGGTGAACGATCTTAAGGAGAGTTTATGGCAACTGCAGTGGCCCCGAAGACCAGACTTTCCGGTGGCGGTTTCCTGATTCAGGAGCAGCCTCTGGAAGATGTCTTTACGCTTGAAGATCTGACCGACGAACACCGGCAGATAGCGCAAACGACGCAAGAATTCGCCAAAAACGAGATTCTTCCCAACGCCGAGAAGATCGAACACAAGGAATTCGCGGTCACCCGCGAGTTGCTGCGCAAGGCCTGCGAGATCGGCATTGGCAACGTCGATATTCCGGAGCAGTATGGCGGCTCCGACATGGATAAGATCAGCTCGTCGCTCATCAACGAGCACCTCTCTGTTTCCGGCAGCTTCAGCGTGTCCTTTGGCGGTCACGTAGGCATCGGCACACTGCCCATCGTTTACTTCGGTACGCCCGAGCAGAAAGCCAAATATCTGCCCCGGCTGGCCACGGGTGAGCTGATCGCCGCTTATGCGCTGTCGGAATCCACCTCGGCATCGGACTCGCTGAATGCCCGCACCAAGGCCGTGCTCTCGCCCGACGGCAAGGAATGGATCCTCAACGGCGAAAAGACGTGGATCACCAACGGCGGTTTCGCCGACGTCTTCATCATCTTCGCCAAGGTGGATGGCGAAAAATTCAGCGCTTTCATCGTCGAACGCAGCTTTCCCGGCTTTCAGTCGGGCGCGGAAGAAAAGAAGATGGGCATCCGTGGTTCGTCTACCACTCCCATTATCCTGAACGATTGCCGCGTGCCCAAGGGCAACCTGCTGGGCGACATCGGCAAGGGACACGTCATCGCCTTTAATACCCTCAATATCGGGCGCTTCAAACTGGGTGCCGGCGTGGTGGGCGGGGCGCGCAACTCGCTGAACCATTCCCTGTCGTATTCGAAGCAGCGCAAGGCCTTTGGCAAGACCCTGGCTGACTTCGGCATGATCAAAGAGAAGATGGCCAACATGGCGGTGGGTGTCTACACCGGCGAAGCCATGTCGTATCGCACGATCGGCATGATCGATGCCGCGCTTTCCGAAATCGATCGCAACGCGCCGGATGCCTACAAGCAGATTGCCAAGGGCATTGAGGAGTACGCGGTGGAGTGCTCGATCCTGAAGGTGTTTGGCTCCGAGATGCTCAACTACGTGGTGGATGAGACCGTGCAGATCTACGGCGGCTACGGTTTTGTCGAAGAGTATCCAGCGGAGCGCGCCTATCGTGATTCGCGCGTCAACCGCATCTTTGAAGGCACCAACGAGATCAACCGTATGATTATCACCGGCTGGCTGCTGAAGCGGGCCATGAGCGGCCAATTGGCCCTTCTGCCTGCAATCAAGAAGCTGACCGATGAAATCATGTCGGGACCGGGAAGCGCCGATCCCTTGGAAGGCCCGCTGGCGGCCGAGCGTACCATGGTGGCCAACGCTAAGAAGGCCGGGCTGATGCTGGCGGGCGCTGCTTCCCAAAAATACATGATGGGCCTGGCGGACCAGCAGGAAGTCATGGCCGCCATTGCCGACATGGTGATTGAGGGCTATGCGATGGATTCCGTGGTGCTGCGCACACAGAAGTTCATCGAACGTTATGGCGAAGCCAAAGCAAAACTGGCGGTGGCCATGGCCCAGGTCAGCCTGACCCGCTCGATGGAAAAGGTCGAGTCGGCGGCGAAGAAGGTAGTGGCTGCGATTTCCGAAGGCGACATGCTGCGCACCCAACTGGTGATTCTGCGGCGCCTGTTCAAGTTCGAGCCGTTCAACGTTATCGGACTGACCCAGCAGATCGCTAATCGCCTGATCGAGGCCGGGAAGTATGTAACCAGTTAGCTGAACGAAGGCCGGGAATTTGAGTCCGCTTGTCCAGGCAGGGAACCGCCTGGGCAGGCGGATTTTTTTGGTTGAAGCGCGGCCATCATCGATTCGGTTATCCTGTAACTCTCGATCTCACGTTTTCCTATGAATACTGAATGTCTCCGAATTAGCGAACAACTGCGGCGTGCTTTTGAAGGCGTTGCGTGGCATGGCCCTTCCGTGAAGGAACTCTTGCTTGGAGTCTCCCTGGAGCAGGCCCGGGCCCACCCGATTGCCGGCAGTCATTCCATCTGGGAACTGGTGCTGCACATCGGCGTGTGGAATGAGGTCGCGCTGGATGCGATCCATGGCGTGCCCGTTCCCCGTGTTTTGCCCGCGGAGCGCGACTGGATGGCCGTCCCTGCCAGCGCCGAAGCCTGGCCGCGTGACGTACACGGATTGCTGGAAGCGAACCGCAAGCTCTGCAACGCTATCGGGAATCTGGGAGATGAACGCCTCGGGGAAATCGTGGCGGGCCGGAAATATGATTTCTATACGCTGCTGCACGGTATCGTTCAACATGCGCTGTATCACGCCGGGCAGATCGCACTGCTGCGCAAGTCCTTCTGATCTTGGCTGTTAATCTTGGCTTGTCCGGCACTCCTTGTATGAGCTACATTCTTTTATATGAGTTGGCCGCCCGGGCAAAATGACAGGGAACCGATTTCCATGACTGAAGTCGAGGCTGCGGTGCGCCACTATTGGGATTGTTCTACGTCGAAGCATGCCCAGAATCAGCAGGATTGTTACTCGGAAGATGCCCAGATCTTTGCCACCTCGTCGCAGAGACTCGAACCGGGCAGGCTGGTGCATCTGCGGCGGGAACGTGAATATCTGTCGGCCCAATCCAGCATGCGGGCCCAACTCGGCCCGATTGAAGTGCAGCCGATCGGAACAGCTGGAGCGGTGGCGGCTTACACCTTGCAGTTTCACTCGGACCGTAAATTGGCCGGTACCATGACCGGCCGCCCGGCCGAAGAACATCTGCTCAATGCTCGCGTCACCCATGTTTTTGTCCGCGGAGCCAATGGTTCGTTGAAGATCGTCCACGAGCATATTTCCATACCCGACAATCAGGCGGATGGTTCCGGACGTCACCGCCAGCAGTCTTGATTCCTTAGCTTGAATTCATTTTGAGGTTGGATTAAAGTCCCGATCATGAGTGGCGCCCAGGCTCCCGCACGTCCAATTTCGAAAATGGATGTTGAAATTGCGATCCGCAACTATTGGATCGTGTTGATGTCCAAGCAGGCAGAGCAGCACCGCGAATGTTTTGCCGATAATGCCTTTATTTTTGCTTCCACTTCCCGCCGGCTGGAGCCGGGTCAACTGGTGCTGCTGCGGCGCGAGCGCGAGTACATGGCGGAAGCCACCAGCATCAACGTCAACGTGGGCAGGGTGGAAGTCGAGCTTCTGGGCGAAGATGCAGCCGTGGCCGCCTACACCATGCGCTTTGACGTAGAGCAAAAGAGTCCTGCCGGAACCGCTTCCAAGCGCATACCCGAAGAACATATCACCTCGGCGCGGGTCACCCATGTCTTCACCCGCATGCCCGATGGCGGGCTGCGCATCATTCATGAGCACATTTCTTCTCCCGACGATCCACGGGAAGGCTACCCACGGGCAGCGGGCGCCCAATAGGCGGGTGGCAGCGATCTCTTGAAGGCGGGAAGTCATAGGGGCCCTCTGCTGACTGCGCAATGACACGGCATTAATTTGCATCCATTCGTTGTGCCTGATAATCTAACTAACTAGTTAATTAATTATGTCGCCACGGCGCGGAGAAGCCGTGCTGTGCCAATGCTCAATGATGTGAAGGTGTAATTTGAATCAGATGCGCAAGACTGTAGGGTTCCAGGTTGTTGCAATGACTGCACTGCTCGGGTTGGGTCTCAGGCCGGCGGCGGCGCAGTTGGCTGCCGCTCCCGGAAGCGTGTTTACCAGACCTGATGATACGCCGGTCGCCATGACGCCGCCCGACTTGAACGCCTTTTCCGGCAGCGGCCGCGTGGATAAGCTGGTGGCCGGTGTCATCCGGTTGAGCTTGCGCGATGCGTTGGAGCGTGGCCTGAATCATAACCTTGGCCTGCTGCTCTCGCAGCAGCAGACAGTGGTGGCGCGCGCCCAGCACTGGCGCAATCTGAGCGCCTTATTGCCCAACGTTTCAGCGCGTGTATCGGAGAGCGTCCAGAAGGTGAATCTGGCGGCTTTTGGCATTCCGTTTACCGTCAATGGGTCGAGCCTGGTGGGCCCATTTGGCGTATTCGATGCCCGCCCGGTGGTGACCGAGAGGATACTGGATTTCAGCGCTTTAGGGCGTCTGCAGTCTGCCGATGAAAGTGAGAAGGCCGCGCGCCACAGCCTGCAAGACGCTCGCGAACTCGTGGTGCTGATCGTGGGTAACGAATACTTGCTGACCCTGACCAATGCCGCCCGGCTGGAGTCGGCGCGCGCCGAACTGCAGACCGCCAAGGTCATCTTCGAACGCAGCCAGGACCTGAAGACAGCCGGCGTCGCGGCCGGCATCGATGTATTGCGTTCGCAAGTGCAGATGCAGCAACAGCAGCAACGGGTGCTGGTCGCCGAGAACCAACTGCAGAAACAGAGGATGCAACTGGCGCGCGTGATCGGCCTGCCGGTCTCCCAGCCGTTCGAACTCACCGATTCTGTTCCTAATTCGCCTATGCCGCCGGTGGAACTCGAACCGGCCCTGCAGCGCGCCTATGACCGGCGTCCGGACTATCTGGCGTTCTTATCGCGGGTGCGGGCCGCCGGCATGCAACTGAAGGGCGCGCGCGGCGAGGCCCTGCCCACTCTCGATATCAATGGAGACATTGGGGCCATTGGGCGCACCGTAGCCAGCGCCCGCGAAACCTACAGCATCGCCGCCTCGCTGCGCATTCCCATCTTTCAGGGCGGTAAGGTGAAGGGTGACGTAATGCAGGCCCAGGCCGTTCTTGATCAACTGCGCGATCAACTCGAAGACATGAAAGGCCGCATTGAGTTTGAAGTGCGTTCCTCGTTGCTGGACGTGCAGACTGCCAATGACCAGGTGGCCGTGGCCCAGCAGTCGATCGAATTGGCCGGGGAGCAATTGAGGCAGGCCCAAGACCGCTATGCTTCCGGTGTTTCTGGAAGTCTGGAGGTCGTGCAGGCGCAAGAGGCAGTGGCGACGGCCAATGAAACCTATATCCAGGCCCTCTATCGAATTAATGTGGCCAAGCTCTTGCTGGCCCGGGCTTTGGGTGTGGCCGAGCAGCAGGTGCGGGATTTTCTAGGAGGGAGGTAGGCGGTGGCAGAAGTAGTACAAGTTGCAAAGCATGAGAATAATGGTGATGTCACGACCATGGATTTGACAGATCAAACCAAACCGGTGGAAGCGCCGGCGCCGGTGGAAGGAAAGCCGGCAAAAAACGGCATGCAGGGATTCTTTCATGAGCGTCCCATGGCCCGGTGGGTATTACTCGGATTGGCGCTGGCTGTGCTCGCCGGCGTGGCCGCGCTTTGGCGCTATTATGACGGGCGTGAAACGACGGATGATGCCCAGATTGATGGACGCCTTGCTCCGGTCAGCACCCGTGTTTCAGGAATGGTGATTAAGGTATTGGTGGACGATAATCAGGCCGTGGAAGCGGGCGCGCCACTGATGGAACTCGACCCGAAGGACTATGACGTGGCTTTGCAGCGAGCCCGTGCGGAGTTCGCCGATGCCCAAGCCAATGCCATTGCAGCCAATGTGAGTGTCCCGCTCATTTCGACCAACAGTTCCAGCCAGTTGACGTCCGCCAATGCCGCCATGAATGCTGCACAGAAAGATGTGGAGTCCGCACGGGCCCGTGTGCAGGAAGCGCAGGCCAACTACACTCGTACATCGGCAGACCTCAAGCGTGTGGAGCAATTGGTGCAAAAGGATGAAATTTCGCGCCAGCAATACGATGCTGGTGTGTCCTCCAATACCGCGGCCCGCGCCACACTCGATGCGGCGGTTTCCGGCGTGGCTTCCGCTGAGGGCCGCGCCGCCCAGGCGGCCGCCCAGGCGGCGGCTGCGGGCACCGTTCCCGAACAGATCCGTCTGGTTCGTGCGCGCGCTTCGGCCGCCTATGCCCAGGTGGAAAAGTATCGCGCCTCGCTCGCGCAAGCCGAACTGAATCTTCAATACACAAAAGTCGCTGCGCCGGTGGCCGGGGTGGTCAGCAAACGCAGCGTGGAGCCCGGCCAGGTTGTGCAAGCCGGCCAGCCATTGTTTGCCCTCGTAAACCTTGAAGACATTTATGTGACGGCCAACTTCAAAGAAACACAATTGAAGAAGATGAGACCCGGACAGAGAGTCCGAATTCACGTTGATGCCTACGAACGCGACTACCAAGGCACAGTCGACTCTCTGGGTGGGGCCACAGGCGCCCGTTTCAGCCTGCTGCCACCGGAAAACGCCACCGGCAACTATGTAAAAGTAGTGCAGCGCGTGCCGGTGCGCATCCGCATCGACCCTGGCCAGGACCCGAAACACATTCTGCGGCCGGGTATGTCGGTAGTATCAACCGTCCTAGTGAACTGAAATGCCTGAACAACGCAGTTTTGGGAACGTCAATCCCTGGGTCATTGCCATCGCGGTGATGCTGGGCACTTTCATGGAAGTGCTCGATACCACGGTAGTCAACGTCTCGCTCAAACAGATCGCCGGCAACCTCTCGGCCAGCACCGATGAAGCCACCTGGGTGCTTACCTCGTACCTGGTGGCCAATGCCATCGTTCTCCCCCTCACCGGATGGCTGGCCAACCACTTCGGCCGGCGGCGCATACTGCTGCTCTCGGTGGGCGGGTTTACGCTCTTCTCCGTCCTCTGCGGTCTGGCGCCCAAT
>Ga0210403_10000774_pt1 | contig 31877 bp, 32 predicted proteins | sample IncBWC19MmetaG_FD_150863 | JGI IMG/M metagenome (GOLD analysis project Ga0210403, IMG submission 150863) | Forest soil microbial communities from Barre Woods Harvard Forest LTER site, Petersham, Massachusetts, United States - Inc-BW-C-19-M | ecosystem: Environmental > Terrestrial > Soil >...
TCGGGAAGCCGCAGGGCGATGCTCCCGGTGGTGGCGGTGGAAGAGGCAGGGGTGGCGCGACACTCAACGTCGAAACGCCACACTTAACGTGGTTGGGAGGGCCGGTTGTGGAGTCGGGCCCAGCACCTCTCGCGCTGACGCCAGCAGTGATGAGGTCGGAGGAATCCCGCGCCAGTTACGGGGGCAATGGGGGCACGGTCCCCTACCCCGACGGGCTGGATGTCCCGGACGTGCGCTACAACAGCGGATACGGCCTCTCACCAAATGCCGTCAAGCCACCGTGGTCCACAATCACCGCATACGACCTGAACAAAGGCACTATCAAATGGCAGATTCCGGCGGGCGACGATCTGGCCATGGCCGCGCAAGGGATTCACAACACCGGCGCGCGAGGGATTCGCAATGGTATCGTCGTGAGCTCCACAGGTTTGGTGTTCCTGGTCGGGGGCGACAACAAGGTGCACGCCTATGATGAGGACACCGGTAAGGTTGTCTGGGAACACCGGATCGCGGGGAGTTCCCTCGGTTGCCCATCGATCTACGTGGTCAATGGACGCGAGTACCTGGTGATCACGGTGATCGGCCCGGGATCGCCAGGACGAGGAGGCAGAGGCCCGGTGGAACCAGCGGATCCGGAATCGGCGAAGCTACCCTCAGGCTATGTCGTCTTCGCGCTGCCGGCGTCGAAATAGCGTTTGAGAATTGAAAATAAACTCGTGAACCCGAGGTGAGGCGCGCGGCCCCATCTCGGCCGAGGAATGGGTATGAGAACATTGCTGAACGCGGCAACAGCCCTCATCGTGTTTGCGCGAGCAGCGGTTTCCTATCCCAAAGACGCCCGGTACGTTCGGGCGGGCATCGGCGTCGAAAACAATCTCCGTCGATTGAAACGCAACCCGTCGGCCGGGAATTCTTGGGGAGGAACAGGTACGCGATCATCCGCTAACGACGTCGCTGGGGTGCGCCACAAGCTAGGGATCGCGCGCTCCACCCTGGAATCAAAGATTCGATCGCTCAACATCAACAAGAATCGCTACAAACATCCGTCGGGAACTTGAGGACTCTCCGCTAAAATCGCGTCAGGCGGCTCCGCTCGAGAAGATGGCTAGAAGCCGAGATCACTCAAACCTGGATGTTCGTCAGGACGGCGCCCGGGCGGCCAGTAGTACTTGCGATCTGAAGCCAAAATGGGAAGGCCGTTGATGGATGCAAATCGCGACGCTATAAGCCCATCACTATGAATTCCCAGTTCTCATTGCCGTAGGAGCGATACCAGTGATCGGATTCGTCTTGCCACTCGTAAGCGAAGCGTACGGCGATCCGGTTCCCGGTAAACGCCCACATTTCCTTAATGAGCCTATAGTCCCGCTCCTTGGCCCACTTGCGAAACAGAAAAGCAATGATTTCGTTTCGCCCGTTGATGAATTCCGATCGATTCCTCCATCGTGAATCGATCGTGTATGCCAGAGCGACTTTTAAAGGATCGCGAGTATTCCAAGCATCTTCGGCGAGGCGCACCTTTTGCATCGCACTGTCACGTGTGAACGGCGGGAACGGGGGGCGTGCAGGCGTCGTTGCTGTTGCCATGATTGCTCCTCCGCGGATTGATTCCTTCGGCATATCCTTAGATTCACGTACTCGTGCGGCGATCTCATTGGCCGCCGTTTCGAGCGAGAGGGCCGCCATCGACAATTTGAACCTGCGCTGAGGGCACTGTTAGCGGGATCTTGTGGCTCCGCTCATCGTCCCCATACTTTCGCGTTCGCCCCAACGGGAGAGCCTGCGTGTTAGCGAGAGGTAAATGACCGCCAGCATCATCACCATGAGAGCATCGACAAAGAACGGGCCATATCCCAACACGAAAATGTGACTGAGAATTACGGGAGTCATCCAAACAACAGTCAATCTTGCTCCCAATTTAGCTGTCTTCGGGATCAGGAGTAGAACCGCTATAACCGTCTCGAACGCCCCTGACCCTAGCCGGAATACCGGCTGAGATATCAACCCGTGGACCGCTTGCGACATCTGGTTGAACAGGATCACCGAGTCTGGCACCCCTGCAAACTTGAGAAAGATGGCGGCATACAAAAGGTTCACCGACACCAACACGCGAATTGCCAATAGTGCGAGTCTTTTACCCATAATCTCTTGCCCCCTTTTCGACCGCAAACCTGCCGATGCTTCGCGACTGATAGTACTCATTTCTGCGCCTTCATGAACCGATCTACAAGCGCCGCAATTTCATCCGCTTTGGTATCAAGAGCGAAGTGTCCTGCGTCGAGAACGTGAACCTCAGCGTTCGGTACATCCCGGCGATAGGCTTCCGGCTCCGAGAGTTCGAACGAGAGGTCATACTTGCCCCAGATCACCAGCAGCCGCGGCTGCCTTTCGCGCAACCACGCCTGCCATCTGGGGTAGGCCTCGATGTTGGTTCGGTAGTCGTAGAAAAGATCGCTTTGAATGTCTGCTTGTGCGGGCTGATTGAGAAAAGCGAATTCATCGGTCCAGAGATCCGGGTCATAGCGTTCCACATCGGGATCATTCCCGACATGGCGCGTCCGCGTCGTCGCCAGCGACAGCAGATTTGTGCGAAGCGTACTTTCGTTGGCAGCGCGATCGGCCCAGTAGGCCCGCCGCGGCTTCCAATTCGTCCCCAGCCCTTCGTTGTGCGAAACGGCGTCCTGAACGATTAGAGCCTCGATCCGGTCGGGATGCGCTGCGGCCATGCGAAAGCCGACGGGGCCGCCGTAATCCTGCATGTAGAGCGTGAAACCCGATAGCCCCAGCGCCTCCGTGAAGTGATTGATGATCTCGGCGTAGTGATCGAACGTGTACGCGAATGTTTTCGGATCCGGCCAGTCGCTGTGGCCAAAGCCCGGATAGTCGGGCGCTACCAGGTGATAGCGATCGGAAAGCCGGGAGAACAGGGGCTCGAACATCCGGGATGAGGAAGGAAGCCCGTGCAACAGCAATAGCGTTGGCGCGTCTTTCGGCCCGGCCTCTCTGTAAAAGATGGAAAGTCCATCTACCTGTATCGTGCGATAAAAAGTCGCGTGTTTCACGGGACGTTCCTTTCCCTGGGCGGGGGCCGGCGGTTGCAGTATTGCGATCATCATGGAAACCATCAGCACCACACGAGAAACTTTCAAGAAAGGGTGCATAGTCTGCCTCGGCGTTAGAAGTCCTGCGCCGTGGGCCGGACGACGATCTCGTCGATTTCCACGTCGGCTGGTTGCTCGATGGCGTAAGCGATGGCGCGGGCGATCGAGCTGGCAGAAATAGCCATTTTCATAAACTCGCGCAGATTCTTTCTGGTTGCCTCGTCCGAGCTGCTCTCGGCGAGCTCCGTAGCAACAGCGCCTGGCGAGATCATTGTGCAACGGATATTTTGGGAATGTAGTTCCATCCGCAGCCCTTCAGTCAAGGCGCGGCCCGCTGCCTTGGTCGCGCAATAAACCGTTCCACCCGGAGCGAACACTTTGATCCCGAAAACGGAAGTGATGTTAATGATGTGGCCGCTCTTTTGCTTCTGCATGTGAGGCAGGGCAGCGGCAACCCCATATAGAAGCCCTTTGATATTGACGTCAATCTGCCGGTCCCACTCCTCTACCTTAAGGGCTTCGATCGGTGCGATGGGCATGATACCGGCGTTGTTGATGAGCACATCGACGCGGCCGAAACCGCCGACCGCCCGTTGAATGAGCGCTTCCACTTCTGCGCGCTTCGTCACATCGGTGGCAAATCCGATGGCCTTGCCGCCGGTGGCTGAGATCTCCTGAACCAGGGCGTCGATCCGGTTCGAACGCCGCGCTCCCAGTACAACTCTTGCTCCTTGTTGTGCGAGCAGCTTCGCGGTGCTTTCCCCAATGCCGCTGCTCGCTCCAGTGATTACTACAACTTTGCCGGTGATATTTGACATTTCGTTTTCTCCTTATTTAAGACTTTGGTTTTCACGGCTGGCGGCGCTCCACTGAATGAGGGGCCCTGCGATTTCAGGAATTCTCATTCCAGCGGGGAGGCATTACGTGGATACCTCAAGAATCAACTCCAGCTCGACGGGGGTACCGAGGGGAAGGCTTGCAACGCCGTAGACGAGTCGAGAAGGATTCTTGTCTTTTCCAAAGACGTCCTGCAGCAACTCTGAAGCGCCGTCAGCGATTTTCGGCTGCTCCCGGACATCTCCCGAAGTGGCCACCAACACCCCGAGCCGGACGATCCGGGTAACTTGATCCAGCGATCCCAAATGCTGCCGCGCGACAGCGAGGGCGTTGAGCGCTGCCAGGTAAGCGGCCTGGCGTCCGGTTTGGACGTCGAGTTCCGCGCCGATCCGCCCGATGAATTTCGCTTCGCGGCCTACCGTGGGAAGCATTCCGGTGAGAAAGAGCAGGTTGCCCGTCTGCACCGCTTCCGCGTAGATGCCGAATGGCTCAGGCGGCGTTGGAAGCTTGATGCCTAGTTGTCTTAACCGCTGCTCGGCATTGGCGGGACGAGAACTATCGACGCCTAAGAGTTTGTCTTTCGAACCCGTATTCATTGATCTCGCTCCAGCAGCTTCGCTGCGCTGTCAAGGTGCTCAGCGCCCATGCTGTCCAACGAAATCTCCCAGGCGATTTTCCGCATCGCCGGGTTTGCAAAAGCCTCGCCCAATCAACTCCTTGATCCGGTCCTGTGTGGCTGGTCGTGCCATCGAAGCAACGCACGCGTTCCACCCGGATTCGATTTCGATATCAGACGGCCAACTCGCGATGTTGACAAGGCGCCGAGTATCCATGATTGTCCGTTTGTCGAAGGAGGCGATTCTGCTGGCAAGCGCATCGACAAATCCGTCAAGGTCAGCATCCGGCAGCGACCGATTCACGTAGCCATACAGCTCGGCCAGGTCGCCGGGGATGTCGTCTGCGCTCAAAATCACTTCCAGGGCGCGCCCTCTTCCCATGAGACGCGTCAGTTGCGCCATGGGACCACCGCCAGGCACCAGGCCGGCGCCAACTTCAAACTGCGACAAGATGGCTTTTTCGCGACTGGCAAAACGCATGTCACAGGCAAGGGCAAGCTCACTTCCCATACCAGTCGCCCGCCCGCGAATCGACGCGATCGATACAACAGGAGCACGACTCAGCCGCACTAGCATCTCGGGCCATGGATGCAACCCTGTGGGTCCCGGAGGAAGGCGCGCCAAATCGTCAAGTTTTGCAAGAAAATCCAAATGAATCAGAAAGAAACCTTTAACGGCACTGTCAAAAACCACCACCTTAACCTGCTCGTCAGTTTCGAGTGCCGTGATGATCTCGTTCACTTGCGGAAGCATCTCCGGACCGAAGATGTTGAGCGGCGGGTGGTCAAACGTGACTCGCCAATACTCGGGCGAGCGCTTGGTCACACGTATCTGAGTATTCTTTGTTGCTGCGAAATTGTGATCTTTCATGCTGGTTGTCTCCTTATTAGTTGGTTTTCATGTTTGATATCGCGTTGCGGGGCGCTTTCGTCACGCGGCTTTGGTGAGGTGGTCCCACATAAGGAAACTCCCGTAACAGATCGCCGTGGGGCCCTACGCTATCTCGCGTGACCCTTCCATTTGTGAGAACGCGCACGAACCAATCGAACGCATCGTCGGTGAGTGTGCGGCCGTTATCGGGAAATGACGCCGGGCGCGTAGGGTCATAAGGCAGAACATCCGGGAGCAATGTCCCCGCCACGCGCTTCGCCTCAGCCGGCGTGTATCCACCCGTGTGCTCCAGAGCGTGCGCGAAACCAGCAAGGAAACGCCCATCGTCCGCTGGTTCACCTCCGAGGTAGGCATCTCTTTCTTCGACCAGCACGACAGCCTGAGCAGGCCGCGCTCCACGCTCCACTTGGATCCAGCCACCGCCGTCACCTGGCGTAAGCGTTCGCGCCCACAGGCGAACCGCTTTTGCCCCCAGAGCAGAATCAGGTACTTCAAGAACGATGCTGCATACATCTTTGTCAGCGAAGAAATCGTCGCTCGTAAACTGGAAGTTGTTCTTCGCGCCTTCCACGTCGCAGAAGAAAGGGTCGCTCCGCCAGCCGGCAAAGAAGCGGGTATCTCCTGCCTCTGTTACCCTCGCCTCGCGCCCCATTGAAACCGGCGCACCGTCAACGATCACCCGTCCTCGATCGCCGGTACCGGCGGCTTGCGGACCCTCAACGCGGCGGACAATCGCGGTTTGTACGCCGCGCTCGAATGCTGAGAAGCGCATCCGATATGCGATATCGGCAACCCTATCACCGTCGGTGTCAATCTTGAGCTCGTACAGTGCTTCGGGTGCGAAAGGCTCGGTCGTGGTAGGCCCTGGAGGGTTTTCGCTGGCAGACGGATGCACGTTCATAATCAGGATGGATTTCCCAGCATCTCCCGGTTTTGGAAATGCATATAGATCAGTGAAGTCCAGTCGGGCGTCCCCTTGGGGAAAGCTGAAGTCGGGGCCAGAATAATGATGCGACATGGATTAGTTCTGCTATCGGCTCCCGGCTTTCGCTGCAGCTTGCTCGATTAAGTCTGCGACTTCCTTCGGGTGAGAAAGCATTGGCACGTGACTGGAGGCAACAGTGATCGATGTGGCCTTCATTGCCTCCGCTTCGGCCTTCTCAAGCTCCGGAGGAACAGCGCGATCGTTGCTGGCAATCACGCTCCAGGACGGTTTGGTCTTCCACGCGGCGGTCGTGATTGTGGCCCCAAAAACGGCTGCCGCTGTGGGACTCTGTGTCGCCGTCAACAGCTGCTTCTCCTTGTCTGGCAGATCCTGCGCGAAGTCCTCGGCGATTCCCTTTAGGGTCACCGTCAGAAAACCTTCAGCATCCGCCCGGACTTCGCTGCCGAGCGGCGCGGGTGGAAAGGATTTGGTGACCGAAGCCACGGACTCACCCTCCGACGGCGCGAGCGCAGCCACATAAACCAACCCGACTACCTTTGGATCGTTTCCCGCCTCCGTGATAACCACTCCTCCATAAGAATGGCCCACCAGCAGTACAGGGCCATCCTGCAATGCGATGGCGCGCCTGGTGGCGGCAACGTCGTCAGCCAGCGAGGTCAATGGGTTCTGCACGGCGACCACATGCAAGCCTCGGGCTTGAAGCAGTGGAATCACTTTGGACCAGCTTGATCCATCGGCCCACGCACCGTGAACAATGACAACGTTTCTGACCCCTTGGGGGGAGTTCGACTGAGCGGCCGCTCCCGTGTGAAACACCGCTGTGAGCAATACTGAGCGCAAAGCAGTTCGGTATGTCTGCGAGAGTGTCATATTTGTCTCCTTCGTTACATTAAGATTGAACTTTTTGTAAACCGGTCTGCTACAGGTCCGGCTTACACCACGTTGAGCGTAACCTCGATGTTGCCCCGGGTAGCGTTGGAATATGCACATGTCTCGCCGTGCGTGGCATCCACAATGGCCTGGGCTACTTCGCGCTCCAAGCCCGGGAGGTTGACGTTAAGCCGTGCTCGAAGAAAGTAAAAGTCGCCAGAATTGCACAGGTCTATTTCGGCATCGATGGCTACATCGGCCGGAAGCTTGACCTTCATCCTGTTGGCCACAAGCCCCATCGCACTAATGAAACAGGCGGACCACCCAGCGGCAAACAACTGCTCCGGATTGGTACCGGTTCCTGGGACTCCGGGAGCCGAGAACCTAACATCTAAGCGGCCATCATCGCTGTTGGAGACGCCGCCCCGCCGACCGCCCGAGGTATGGGTCTTGGCGGTGTACCGGACCGTGATGCCTTCCTGGGTTGACCCAGTTACTGCGTTGGTCTTTTGATAATTGCTCATTTATATATTTCTCCGTGCGCCGTTCCGTCACCATTTGCCCGCGTGCGCGCCGCCATCCACGTGTAGTATTTCTCCTGAGGTGAAAGTGGCGTCGGCCAGAAACAAGGCTGCGTCGACGACTTCTTTGATCTCGCCGATCCTGCCGACGGGGTGCAGCCCTTTGAGAAAGTCGTGAGTTTCCGGTTTGTGCATAGGAGTATTGATCACTCCCGGCGCTATGGTGTTTACACGAATGCCTTCTTTCGCGTATTCAATGGCGAGGGCGCGCGTCACCGCATTCAAAGCGCCCTTCAGCATAATTTGAACCGCCGCCCCTACACCCGCGATCGGTTGGTCGACCAGTGTAGTGGACACGTTGATGATGCTGCCCGATTTCTGCCGCAACATCTGCTTTATGGTTAGCTGTGACACATACAGAAAGCCGGCAAGCGTCGTAGAGACTAAAGTATTGAAGTCTTCGGTCGTGTATTCAGTGAAGGACTTTGGAATAAACACACCCGCATTGTTTATCAGTACATCGATCCGGCCAAATCGCGATACGGCGGTATCCACAATCGCGGCCGCCGTGCCTGGGTGGCCGATGTCTCCATCAACCAGTGCAACATTCGCGGCCGCTGCGAATGGATTTGCTTTGGTAATGTTTCGCGAGTTTGCGACTACGTTGTATCCTCGTTTCAGGAACGCTTCGACGAGCCCCGCTCCGATCCCTCGTGATGCACCAGTTACAATTATTGTTTTCGTAGTATCTGCCATTTGTAAAACCACTTTTAGCGTCCAGCGCACGAACCTCGCAATCAACCCTTTAAGGGTGTGGTTGCAAGGACCTCCACTTTTTCCACTTGCGGAGGAACCGCAAACAATTCGCTGGCCAACGTACCCAGTGCCTTGGCAATGCGGCCACTCAAGTGGGCATTGCGGCCCGCTTCATTTGCAAAGGTGTCGAAGATGCCGAACTTGCCCGGCCCGAGCTTGATCGCATACCACTTCAAGGTCCCTTTTTCATCCAAGGCGAGTGGCTGAGCTGACTTTAGAAATGCCTCGGCATCAGCCTCCTTACCTGCGCGTGCTTCGAGCGTGACTAACAATCCAATTGCTTCCATTGACGTTCCCTTTCTCTGTTGACTTAGATCCGGCCGGCGAAAAACGATGAGGTGAGCTGGGTGTTCGATTTGTCGACGCCGTGCTGTGCTCACAATCTGATTAAACTGCACATCGGCGACGGACTTGTGCGGATTTCTGCTGGATGTTCGGAATCCTGCTCAATTCGTTATTGCTTGAGTCATGGAGCAGATGTCCCCTGATTAGATTCCGTCGTAGTGGGAATATCCGCGTTCAGCCCAGTAGTCCTTTGGCTCTTCCGCGACATACGTGAGTGTGGTAATAGCCTTCACATTCTTCAAGCCGAGTTTTACGGGTGCCAGCAGGCGGACCGGCGCTCCATGCTCCACGGTAAGGGGCTGACCGTTCAAATGCGTGGCGAGCAACGTTTGGGGATGGCGGGCCGTCGCCAGGTCGATTGAGACGTAGTAGGGGTCTGGATTTCCGGAAGCATCGAGATTAATCGATGACTCGACGCTCACCCACTTAGCTTGCGACGCAGGTGGGTAGGCACGAAGCAAATCGTCGAATCTCAGGCCAGCCCAACACGCAATCGCGCTCCAGCCTTCGACGCAAACCAGCCGCGTAATCTGCTCGTGTATTGAGAAGCGAGTCATGAGACTGCGAATATCGAGGGCGACACTCACGCCGGAGGCCAGCCCATCCAAACTAAGATGCCATCCAGGGATATACCCAAGATCGGGAGTAGCGCCGTTGTAGTTGTTCTTGAGCGGAGTAATCTGCGATTTGGTGTAAGTCGGTACCGTACGACGTGGAGAGTAGAGCGCTTCCGCGACATCATCGTCGATTCGAATTGCTCTGTTCAGAAACCGCTCCTTCGCGGGAGAGTTCATATTTCGACGCACGCCCAGACGGGTGAGCGTATCTTGCGGCAGGAGGGACCCGGCACCCGCGAGCGCTGCCACCGCCCCAGTTCCAAACAGCAGAACTTCGCGCCGGGTGCGGCGACGCAAAACGTGAGGATCCACCTCGAATTTCGGAAGGGGCCGCTCTCCGAAAAAGCCTCGGTCGTCATTGTTCATTGGCCGTGACCTCCGACCGCTTCACTCTCGCCGACCAGCCTACGAACATGCCGCGGAAGGTATCCCACCCGTCGGCAAAAACCAGAATCACATGGGGTACGACGAAAAGAATGAATACCCACATGAGCCAGAAATGCCAAACGCGCGCCGCATCGAACCCGCCAAAGATCGCAGCCAACGAATGGAACTGCATGGGCTTGTGAATCGCCCATCCTGTAGCGACTGAAAGGCAACCGGCGAGCGGAACAGAGAAGTACGCAGCGCGCTGGAGCGCGTTGTACTTTGTGTTGAAACTGGGATGCGGCCATTGGCGGCGCGCTAGTTTGGCCAACGGAAATCCTATGTAGTACCGGAACATCGTGAACGCTTCAAGGAGATCGGTCCGGCGGAGCAGCAACGCGCGCCAGCCTCCTCCCATGATCAGCCCCGCAACGTATACCATACCGTTCAGCATAAACAGGTAAGCCCACAACCAATGCAGACGCAGAGCCGTGGCTAACATATACAACCCGAGGCTGAAGTGGTTGTAGACCCAGTCTGGCGGACTGCTGTAGTGATGCAGCCCAGGAACATGCGTGCATATCCAGATCCCGATATCCGCCACCACGTCGAAGTTTCCGGTAAGCGGATCTGGCTTGTGCTGATAGATCGGTGAACTCCAGTAAATAGAAATGCCGCTCAAGATGAGGCCGAGAAGGATCGGAATATTCAGCCAGTGACTCCAGCGCACCAGGAGATGATGCCTCTTGGCCAGGAGCACGCCCAGTTGTTCCGGCAGCGTGCTCGTGGAGATCGCTTCGTTAGGTGGAGTTATCAAACGGCCCATTTTGCGGCAGCCTACCGCACGTTGCTGGGGGATGCGGCCACGATCTGAAGGATCTTGTTCGTGGTCAGCATCCCGTCGGGCAGCTTCTCGGTCGCCGCATATATGGTATCGCCCGCGCTCAAGGTGACTGCTTCCTTCGCTACTAGCACGACGTGGACGCCCGCGGGTATCGAAATCGTCTGCGAGCCGTCCTGATATCGAACTACGAGACTGCTACTGGCGCCCTTCTGCACCGTGCCGTTCGTCATGCGGGAGTGCGAAACGGCAGGGCTGGAGACGGAGCCGTTTGTCATTCTGTTGTGAGTGGTTGCGCCTGGCGCATCCAGCAGAACGCTACCCTCCGCTGCCCCGCGCAGTTCGTTGGGAAAGATGATGACCTGCTTCGCAAGTTCAGTACCGTCCGCCTGCTGGGTGGATGCCACGCCGACATACGAGTTTGAGGTGACATGGCTCAAATCCGACGGTACCTGCTTGTAGGTTGCGAGGGGCTGCGTGACCGTAACGTGGACGACGCCTGAAGGGGTCGCAACGTCGAGCGAACTACCGGTAAAAGACTGGACCTTTCCTAGAACACCGGAAAGCGGCGGGGCCGGCTGCGGCTGGCCCCAGGCGATGTTTGGAATGACCGGCGCGGCCAGCATGATGACGGCTACGACAGCGTAAAACGGTTGTGTGGATTTCATATGAGTTCTCCTTACAAACTTTGGGCGTTGCGCGTACCGATCAGTTCCGCTGCGCGCCTAGGTCTTCTGCAAACGTGTCGTAGTTGTCGCCTTTGGTTGGCTGGCTCGACTTGCCGAAGCCTCTGCGGTCGTAGGTGATGACCCTGTAACCCGCATCTCCCAACCTGATTAAACTGCACTTCGGAAACGGACTTGTGCGGATTTCTGCTGAGATGGTCGGAAACTTGCTATATTCATGCTCTCCGAGAGAGAACCGAGGCGGGTGAAAGGAGCGTTGAGTTACAAATTCCGGACGGGCTGGGTTAACAAGGAAGCGAACGCCAAATTCGTAGGGTGCAGTTTTGGCTAAGAACCAGAAATCACGAGGCGTGGCGTATCTTCGGCAGAGGCTTCCGACGCGCAAGTCGCTTGGGAGCCCAGAAAATCCTGGCGATACCCTGTCGGGCTTATTCCACAGACATCACGAAAGACCTGCGCAAAGTGCTGCTGGGTCTTGAAACCACAGGCCACGGCTACGTCCAATATTCGCGCATCGGGAGCACGCAACATCGCCTTAGCACGCTCAAGCCTTTGCCGCAGAACAAATTGATGCGGCGTCTCCTCCGTTGACTTGCGAAACATCCGCGCGAAATGAGCCGTGCTCAATCCTACCGCTTGCGCCATCTCGTCGAGACTCAAATCGCCTTCCAGCCTCGCTTGGACCAACTCTCTAATCCTTCGCAGACGCGCTGGACCTAATCCGCCTCGGGATATCTGCACAGAACGCTGCCTTACCGCCTGACCACTGACCAGGGCTAGCGCCATCGCCTGTTCGATACAATCGAGAAACAGCCGGCCGCTCGGAAACCCAGCCACCATCTCGGCGTGAACGGCCGTAGCCAGCGCACCCAGGCGGGAGTCTGCAAACTTGCGGTGAGGGCGCAGTTCGACCTCGCCATTCGGTTCGTCAGAGGCAGCCATCAGTGCCGCATCGGAAATACCGAGCTGCAGATGTGGCACGTTCATGAGTCCGACCCACTCTCCCTGATGACGGTCGCACAATGCTAAATCGCCTGCTGCGTAGGCGAACTTTTCCAGCGCGGAACGCTTCGAGCCCCACTCAATTGAGCCGGGCCCCAGCATCATTGCGAAAGCCTGATCATGCCGTACCCAATGACGTGGTTCTGTGTCAGGGTCGGGGGGAAAGAGTTCAACTTTCATTCTTTTGCTCCATTCCGCATGAAGTGAACAACATCACAGGCACCGAGGCGACTTAACTAAAGACTGGTATCTACCATGCATTTGCCCGATTCATGCCAAACTACTCTGAGCGAGCCCTCGATTGCTTCTGACCTTACTCTGTGGCGAAGAAGCGCTGCAGTTCCTCAAGCGTTTCCTCGGGACGTTCTTCCTGGAGGAAATGGCCGCAATCGAGGCTGCGCCCGGTAACTGTCGAGGTGGCTTTCGCCCGCCAGGTCGCAAGGACGTCCCACAACGGCCCTATGGATCCTCTTGCCCCCCAGAGGGCGTGAACCGGTGCCACGATCTTGTTGCCCGCACGGTCATCCGCTTCGTCCATCTTAAGACCGATATCCGAAGACGCTCTGAAATCCTCACACGTGGCATGAATCGTTGACGTGCAGCAGAAGCAGCGACGATACTCGCTCACTGCCTCAGGCGTGAGGGCTCCCGGAGTCTTGTTCAGCACGCCAAGGTTATATTCCAGATAGTACTGAGGATCGAGTCCAATGAGATGTTCTGGCAGGGGTGCCGCCTGGGTAAGGAAGAACCACCACATATACTTCGTCGCAAACTCTTGATTGGTCTGTCGATACATCGTCAACGTCGGAGCGATGTCCATGAGACAAACCTTCTTGACGCTTTTGGGAAAATCGAGACACAGGCGATGGGCGACGCGAGCACCGCGATCGTGGGCACCCACCAGGAACTGCTCGTGCCCAAAATGACTCATCGTCTCGATCTGGTCCAACGCCATTGCTCGGAACGAGTAATTGAGGTGGCGATCTCCGTCGGTCGGGCGGCTCGAATCACCGTATCCTCGCAGATCAGGCACGTAGACTGAGAAACGCTCTGCGAGTCTCGGCGCCACTTTGTGCCAGGTAACGTGAGTCTCGGGATATCCATGCAGAAGGAGCAACGGCGGGCCGTCGCCTTTGTGAAAAACAGGGATGGTCGCTCCGCTGGTGCGAACCTCAGTGCGCACAAAGCTGGGCAAAAGCTTCGCCGCGACATCCTCTGGCGGCTTCGATGGTAGCTCGGGCAACGATATGGCCCTCATGTCGATATCTTGCATCGCTTGAATCTTGCCGGGAATGGGAGACATGCCAGTCAAGGCGGCAAACAATGAAAGTCTGAGCGTCTCTCGACGGTTCATGGTTATCGCTGAGTTTTGCTCACCCATAAAACACTCACTTACTTAAAAGACGGATCAATCAACGTCAGATCGGTTGCGGGATCTAACCGTTTTTGCATCGTTACTGGTTCAACAGTCACCATCACTTCCAAAGTTGGGGATACATACGCGGCAAGAACGTGGCCGGCGCGCGTTGTTCCGTCCGGTCCCCCCACCGCCATATGCGTATGCAATGCCGGCTTTCCGTGATAGAGCGCGATATCACCAATCATCCCGATCACTTCGTGCTGACCGTCGATGAGAATCTTCTTGTACATGTTTCGCTGGGGATCGAAAAAACCCAACGTTGCTCCACTCAAGGCTCCGATAGCAGTGAAATGGGCACTGGTAACTTGATATTTCTCGGCAAACTCGATCAGGCCGGACAAAGCCTCGTCTCCCTGGTAGAAGATCACAGCATAGTGTTTCGTTGTCTCCCCCGGGTTCAATAACTGAACCCGCATCTTGGGAGCTCTACCCTTCGGAACAGCATCCGACGGCGACACATAATCGCTTCCCGCCGCCTGCGAATATCCAAGCATGGTTGTAATCCCGATCAATACCAAAAGACAAAGAACTTCTGCGAGTGTTTTCGGTGACTGATCGATTTGTCTGAAGTTCATTGTTTCTCCTCAATTCGCAATGAATCACAGCAAGGCACGGCGACTACCACAGCGCGCCGCCCGAAACGGTCAGAGGTCTTCTTTTCCGGCTGTAACGTACGGCATTTCGAATCTCAATGGAAGACGCGATTCGTTCGGGATTCCATCTCTAGTTGCAATTAAGCCAGACCCGTCGGGCCAAAACAATTGGACGAAGGTATCGGCGATACTTTGGTGTCAGTCGACGCAAACGCGTGGCGTTGGACGGTCCACGCCGGTATTCAGCCGCCTTGCAAGCTGGGCCGCGGCGGCGAAAGTGACCGGTGCCCAATCGCGCCTGGTCGGCCCTGGCAAAGCATCCATTAACTCCAGCTCGTCGACCCAGTCCTCGGCCGCAAGCCTTGCCTGCTCTGGACCGAACAACTCCGTAACCGCTCTGATGAAGGCTCCTAATTCCCGCTCTGCGATGACCATCAGGTCCGCGTCAGCAGGACTGTGGCTGTCTTTCCATTCATAAAGTGGGATCGGTTGCCGTTCATTCATCGCTTTTCTCGATCCTTGAAGCCGAGAGCCGTGCTTCCGGCGATCTCACAATTGCGATTAAGCCAGAAAAGTGGAGGGAAACCAATTGGACGAAGGTATCGATTGATGTTTCTCTGATGGGCGTCATTAATCCCCAACGGAGCCAAGGCCGGGGCGCGAACGCTGCCAGACCAATACTAAAGTCTGATAGACGTTGGGTTTAGAGAGGTGCATTCTTTCATGAGGGCTGTCGAGAGGAGGCGCCTTTTCCGCGGCTAGCAAGGTGCAAGACAGGCAGAGGGTCGTCCCATCTCGGGGGGTGATCCATAATTAGGCGAGGTATACACCATGAAGAAGGCCGTGGCACCAATTTCGCTTGCCGGTTCTCAGCTCGGCGAAGTGCGTCATGTCTGTGCGTTCTTTAACAGCGACGACGAAGAGTATCGCGTATTGCTGCCATTCATAAAGGACGGGTTCGAGTGTGGCGACAAGGCGGTTCACATCGTAAATCCGGCGCAACATCATGACCATCTGCGGCGCCTGGCTGCGATAGGGATTGATACCGCGACCGCACAGCAAAGGGGGCAATTCGAGCTTCGATCCAACACCGAAACGTATCTTCGCGACGGCCGTTTCGATCAGGACCGGATGCTGCAGGCTTTCGAGCAGTTGGCGAGCGAAAATACCAAGGGAGGATTTCCGCTCAGTCGCATCGTTTGCCACATGGAATGGGCGGCGGAGGGTCGATCACATGTGGATGACCTAGTTGAGTTCGAATCGCGTGTGAGTGATGTATGGCGCCGCCACGACGATGCCGTGATCTGCACCTACGATCTCGCGAAATTTGGAGGAGACACGGTGATTGACGTCATGCGGACGCATCCCATGATCATCATCGGCGGCATTCTTCAACACAATCCTTTTTTTGTACCTCCCGACGAGTTCCTACGCGAAGTTCGCGAGCGAAGGGCCAGGCGGTCGACATGCGTCTGACAACGGCGGTCTGACATGGGCGTGCGACAGACAAATACCCCCAAAGAGATCAAGCGCCTGAAGCGCTGCCTAAACGACCTGGTGAGCGTTCTAGCGCTTCCAGCCATGTGGAGCGGATCCCAGCCGTCCCAGATTGTTCACACTTTGCTCGACGCACTTCTGGGCATGCTCTGCCTGGATCTCGTATATGCACGCGTGCAAGATCCCGCCGGCGGCGAGCCAATCGAAGTACTGAAAATCGCTCCGTCGGCAAAAGGGATCCAGCCAGACCAGGTTCTCAAGACGGTAACCCAATGGTTCGGAGACGATCCGCAGAAGTGGCCGTCGCGATTACGCGCCTCGATAGGAACCGAAGACATTTCGATCGTGTCGCAGCGATGCGGGCTGCACGGTGAAATTGGGGTCATCGTGGCAGGATCGCAGCGAGCGGATTTCCCGGGGCAGACCGAAAGACTTGTGTTAAGCGTGGCTGCGAATCAGGCTGTGATAGGACTGCAGGAAGCGCGACTCTTGAGCGATCAGAAGCGTGTCGCAAGCGAACTTGAACGGCGGGTTGCGGAGCGCACGAAAGAACTCGCAGAAACTGAAAACAACTTTCGCCAGATTGTGAACAGCATTCCTGGGCTCGTATGTACCATGAGTCCCGCCGGCGAAGTTCAACTTCTCAATCGCCCGCTGTTGGAATACTTCGGCAAGACACCCATGGAATTGAACGGCTGGGCACTCGGGGATGCGGTTCATCCGGATGATTCCCCTCGCGTAATCGCGGCCTTTACGAGTTCGATCGGGACCGGAATTCCCTACGACATTGAACACCGCTGCCGCCGGGCGGATGGCGTCTATCGATGGTTCCAGGTTCGCGCGCTGCCTGTACGTGATGCAGATGGCGGGATCACCGGCTGGTATGTCCTGCTGACCGATATTGACGATCGGAAGCGGGCTGAAGAGGCGCTACAGGCGAGTGAGCGCAATCTGAGCTCGATCATCAATACGATTCCGATGCTTGCCTGGTCCGCTCGTCCAGACGGTTTCTGCGATTTTCTCAATCAGCGTTGGCTCGACTTCACGGGCCTCTTCACAGCAAAGGCGCGCGGCTCGGGCTGGGGAGCGGCGATTCATCCGGACGACGCGAAGGGCCTGCTGGATTCCTGGCAAATCGCTTTGGTGACGGGCCAACTCGCCGATGTGGAAGCGCGCATGCGCCGCTTCGATGGAGAGTATCGATGGTTTCTGCTCCGTGCCGGCCCGCTGCGCGATGAATCGGGCAAGATCGTCAAATGGTACGGGACCAACACCGATATCGACGACCGCAAGCGAGCGGAGGACGAGCTACAGCGCAGTGAGGCATTTCTCGCAGAAGGCGAGCGCCTGACCCTAAGCGGTAGCTTCTTGTGGCGTCTGGACACGGACGAAATCACGTTTTCCGAGGAGCTCTATCGCATCCACGAGTTTGACCGCGATTCCCCTGTGACCCTCGAGCGGATCCGCAGTCGAATCCACCCCGAAGACCTTCCGTTGTTGTCGGAAAAGATAGAGCGGGCGCGGGCCGGCAGCAACAGCGCCCTCAATTACGAGATCAGGTTGCGGATGCCAAACGGTTCAGTCAAGTACGTGCGCACGATCGCCCATGGGACCCGAGACCGCGATGGCCGGCCCGAGATTATAGGTGCGGTTCAGGACGTAACCGAGCGCCGGGTCGCGGAGGAGGCGCTCAGCCAAGCCCGATCCGACCTGGCCCACGTCACTAGAGTGACGAGCCTGGGCGTGTTGACAGCGTCAATCGCGCACGAAGTGAACCAGCCGCTATCGGGCATCATAACCAACGCTGGCACGTGTCTGCGGATGTTGGCTGCCGAGCCCCCGAACGTCGAAGGGGCGCGCGAAACCGCCAAGCGCACGATTCGTGACGGCAACCGTGCGTCTGAGTTGATCATGCGATTACGCGCGCTCTTCAGCAAGAAGGAATCCACGAACGAGCCTGTGGATCTGAATGAGGCTACGCAAGAAGTGATTGCGCTGTCCTTGAGCGAACTTCAGCGAAACCGGGTGATTCTCCGGCCGGAATTCGCAGACGACCTCCCGGTGGTGACAGGGGACCGCGTCCAGCTTCAGCAGGTGATCCTGAATCTGCTCAAGAACGCCTCGGACGCCATGAGCGCCGTGAACGATCGTCCAAGGCAGTTGCAGATCAGAACGGAACGAGGCACAGACGATCAGGTGCGGCTCACCGTACAGGATGCGGGCGTCGGCCTTGATCCCCAAGCAATGGACAGACTTTTTCAAGCTTTTTATACAACCAAGAACGACGGCATGGGGATCGGACTTTCCGTCAGTCGTTCCATAATCGAGCGCCATCATGGCCGTCTTTGGGCGGAACAGAACGACGGTCCGGGCGCCACTTTTTCGTTTTCCATTCCTCCACGGCAGGGAGATGCATCGGATGCGGAATGAGGAACCCAGAATAATCCCGAGCTCATTGGTCTCCGTGGTCGATGACGACGAATCCGTGCGCGAGTCGCTACCTGACTTGCTGAAGGAATTCGGTTTCACCGCACGTTCGTTCTCGTCGGCGGAAGAGTTCCTAGCATCCGAATACGTCGGTCAGACCAACTGTTTGATCCTCGACATCGGCATGCCGGGCATGTCCGGACCGGAACTTCAACGAGAACTGAAACTTCGTGGGCAGCACATTCCAATCGTCTTCATCACTGCGAATAGGGATGCAGCTGTCCGCCCGCGAATTCTGGCACAGGGCGCTGTGGCGTGCCTTTTCAAGCCATTCAGCGATACTGCTCTGCTTGAGGCTCTCAATGCGGCCCTTGGACTCAATTGATACGTCGCTCCACTCAAGGGGGTATAGAATGATGGGACCGTGCGCAATGGCCACAAATCAGGGTCGTCGACCATACCGCATGCCGCGCCCATTGTGTTCGTTGTAGACGACGACGTTTCGGTGCGCGAATCGCTGGAACTTTTGATCCGCGGCGAGGGCTGGCAGCCGGAAACATTCGCATCCGCTCAGGAGTTCCTTGCCCGGCCACGAGCTCTCGCCCCGAGTTGCATGATCCTCGACGTTAGTTTGCCAGACCTCAATGGTCTCGAACTGCAGAAGCACATCGGCGTCCAGCGGATCGAGATGCCGATCATCTTCATCACCGGTCACGGCGACGTGCCGATGACGGTTCAGGCAATGAAAGCGGGAGCTGTCGAGTTTCTGACCAAGCCATTCAGCCACGACGTGCTGTTGAACGCCATCCGTGGCGCTCTTGAGCGCAGTCGCGCTGCACTTGATCACGAGGCGGAGATGCGGGCCGTCCGGGACAGTTACGCGTCACTCACCAGCCGCGAAAGGGAGGTTATGGCATTGGTGGTCTCTGGCCTATTGAATAAACAGGTCGGTGCCGAGCTCGGCATCAGCGAAATTACGGTGAAGGCGCACCGAGGCAACATGATGCGAAAGATGAAAGCCGACTCCCTCGCCGCCCTGGTGAATATGGACGCGGCACTCCGCCTTGGGCGTGAGCCGAAAGCCCGATAACCTCACGGACGGGTCGTTATCCGCTTGGTCTTCTTTTGTCCGCGTCTCTCGAATTTTGAACTGAGCAAGTGCGCGGGAAAATCGGTGTTCAAACGGCGTTCACGATTCCCAGATGTTTGCTGGGTGAAAAACGGTTCGTTGTCTCGATTGATCAGGGAGGTTCAGCTTGGTCGCTACATCGAAAATAGAGGCGTGTGGAAACTCGAGAAAAACAGCAGCTTACAAAATTGACTGCATGCCGAGTTTTGGATTGTAGAAGGTTCGTTTAACTAATAGAATAAAAAGGAGTTATGACTGGCTAAATCACGTGAACGAGTGGCAGAGGGTTCTCTTCCCCTCTCGCGACAGTCACGAATACACCCAGCGGGCGAGGTCACAATTGTGTTGAAACTCATACGGCGAAAGCTTCGCATCGGCATTGTAGATTACCAGCGGCACGTCAATCTCATGAAGGGAGCCATGAGCGCGGTACTCGGGGGGAAGCGTCTCCGACTCCGCGTCGAGTTCGCCAAAAACCGTATCTCGATCGCCCAAAACAATTAAGTCGCCGATGCGCGAAGGCATCAGATGATAACGCTTCGAAGCCTCTCGGCGCGACAACACGGCTTCTACGCCTTCCAGTTCCGACAGAATCCTAGCAACCCGATCAGCGTCGCGCGGAGCGTTGCAATAAACCCACGCCACGCCTCCATAGCCACGATGGTGTTTCAGATATTTGTCCCGGTCGACTGAAATCGCAATGCGAATCGGGGCACCGCGTTGAGCGCAAGCTTTTCCCAGATCCCAGCAGCGCGTCTTGTGGTTCATGCCGTGATCCGCCGTCAGAAGGAAAGCTGCATCCGGCGCCGCGGCAGCCGCTTCCGCGAAAAGTTGATCCAGCCGTGCCAGATGTTCCTTCGATTCGGGCGCCTCCGGAGGCCACGTGTGCATCGGGTAATCGGTGGTGTGAATGTACAGGCATCCGAGATCGCGGCGCGTCTTCAGCAGATCAATCGCCGCGGCCATGAGCCAGTAGTTAATTTCACGTGTGTAGATATCCGGCGCAGGGCCGAGTCGCCGCACCGAGGTCTCAGAAGGCGTCTCTGCGGCAAGAATGACATCGGCGCCCGATGCGAGGAGCGTGGTCGTCTTCTTCTTCGAAGACAACAGGGCCGACTTGACGCCGTGTTTCTTCGCCCGCTGAAACAACGTGGGTGCGAGCAGCAGGTCGGCGGTTTCCATATACTCCTCGCGCCCCGTCCGCTCGTCAAAATATGAGTTGCCGGTGATCCCGTGCCGATCGGGCCATACACCGCAGCATATCGAAGCGTTGTTGGTGTTGGTGACAGACGGCATCGTATCCTGGACGCGCCGGAAGAGTCCAGCTTTACGCCAGCGCGCGAGCTCCGGCATCGAACTCTGCTCGAGATACTCGATTCCGAACCCGTCGCACATCACCACGACGACTCGCTGCGGGGCCCGCTTGGCGAAAGCAGGAGGACCAACCAGCGCCACGCTGGCCGCAAGAACCTGGCGGCGGCTCGGGAACGAAGTGAACATCTTTGATTACTATAGACGGTGTCCCAACGGCAGTCTATTCCCGCCGGGTTTTCCGGCTGCTACTTCCGCACCGCCGAAACCCCGAACACCAACGATGTACTCAGGGACTGGGCCATGTGACCAACCGAGGCACGATCCGCGAGCGGCCCTTTTTGTTCGAACCAAATTGAATCTTCGTCTCGTCCCGATAACGACGCCGTCCATGAACAGCGACACAATTTCCTCAAGTACATCAACCTCAGACGGTATTAGGCGGATTTTCGACGGGCCGGTTGCTGAAAAGAATGTAGAGAAATTCTACGTCCCCCGCGTCAACGTCCAAAGCTTATGTCCTCCAACCCGGGCGGAGGTCTACGTGGATTACCTGATGCCAGCCATGCCGCTGCTTCGAACTAACGTTGCCCGTTCTTCGGTTTGTCGCGGATTGAGTACAGGTGATTTTGCGTGCGCAGGATCAGACGATCGCCAATGAGGGCGGGAGTGGCCAGGGCCATTTCGTCGAGGTCGTTGGAATCGAGCAACTCGTATTTTTCGCCAGCGCGGATCACGAACGTCTTGCCTTCTTCGTTCAAACAAAAAATCTTGCCGTTGTAGCCCCAGGGTGATGCTGTGAAATCGCCACCTTCGCCGATGCGAGCTTTGTAAGTTTGCACGCCGGTTTTAGCGTCAAAACGAGTGAGGATGCCATTGTTCGTGAGGACGTAGAGTCCTCCATCATAGGCCAGCTCGGTGGGCAGATAAGTTCCTGCTTTGGGCTGAAGCCAGGCAACGAAATCGTGGAGCTTGGCGCCGTCTGGCGTGGTGAGGTCGCCGGTCGCGCCCGGTTTGATCGCGGCGAGGGCTTTAGCAGTCCCGCCGTTGAGATATAAAAGTCCGTCGTAGACGAAAGGGCTCGGGATGGGCATAGCGGACATCCCCCCGAGGCGCCATAGTTCCTTGCCTTCCAGGTCATAACTGATCGCGAGGCCGGGGCCAATCGTGACGATTTCGGTGCGCTCGGAGTTCTTCCAGATATAGGGGCTCGACCAACCGGTCTGGCGATCGGACCCTTGGACGTGGATCGATCGATTCGTGCGCCAGACTTGCTTGCCAGTAATCTTATCGAACGCCGCGATGAATTGCTGTTTCTCGTTGTCGTTGACGATGATGACGAGATCGTTCACAAGGGTGGGTGAAGAGGCCGGGCCAAAATCGAGAATGGTCGGGAAGTTTTCCAGCGGGGTGTTCCAGACTTTGTTGCCGTCGAGATCGTAGGCAAAGAGGCCGAGGTTGTTGATGTAGACGTAGATTCGGCTGCCGTCGGTGACCGGAGTTTCCGAGCAGAAACTGTTCTTGCGATGACGCCCACCGGGCGGGTGACCGGAATTGAATTCGCGTTTCCAGTTAATCTTGCCGGAATCGAGACTTATGGAATACAGGAAATAATGGAGTGAGACTTCATCCGGAAGTTCGAAATCGCGGGCGTTGAGGCGGTCCAAAAGTTCCTTGCCTTTGAGACCCTGCTTCGAGAGTTCGGCGACGTAATCGTTTGAATAGGCGGTGCCGACTTGCGGCTGCTTCGCCTTGCCGTCGGTCGTGGCGGTTGTCACGAAGATATTCCTGCCGGCGACGATCGGAGACGACCAACCGAGCCCCGGGAGGGGCGTATTCCATTCGATATTCGATGTCTTCGACCATTTGTCGGGAAGATTGGAGTTGCTGGCGGAGGGGTTGGAGGAGGGTCCACGGAACCCAGGCCATTCGGGTTCTGCGGCGAAGGCGCAAGTGATAAAGAGCGATACGATGACCCTGCTCATGATCCTATTGGACTACAAATACAGTGAAAACGTCACGGATGGCGGTATTTGAGATAGGACTGGCGGAATCGGGGAGCGTAAAGGGATATGATGCGAGGATGCAACGGCGAAGTTTCGTTGGTTCGCTCGCCTTCGCGGGACTGGCGGCGGGGCAGAGCGCAACACCCGCGGCGATCACACGCAAGGGGAGACTAAAGCAGTCTTGTTTTACGCGGAGTTTCGGCCGCGGAATGCCGGTTGAAGAGATGTGCCGCGAAGCGGTGCGACTGGGGGCCAGCGGTTTTGACTTCTTCCCCGCGAGCCAGTGGCAGGTGCTCAAGAAATACGGCCTGACGCCCGCGGTCACGCTTGGCGGCGGCATCACCATCCCGACGGGCATCATCCAAAAGCAGTTGCACGAGGATCTGGCCAGGTCTCTCACCGGCTTCCTCGGCCAGTGTGCGGACAACGGCTGCCCAGGCGTCCTCATTTCGGGAGGCCAACGCAATGGCCTCTCCTACGCGGAAGGAGCGGCCAACGCCGTGGCCTTTCTGAATCGAATGAAGGATCGGGCGGAGGAAACCGGCGTCACGCTGCTGCTGGAGATCGTGAACAGCAAGTACAAAGATCCCTCGCTCGGCCGGGCGGATGCGGTCTGCGATCATGTCGACTGGGCCGCGGAGGTCTGTACGCGGGTCAATTCCCCACGCGTCAAGATTCTTTTCGACATCTATCATGTGCAAATTATGGACGGGGACGTGACGGCAAATATTCGGTTGCAATTGCCCCTGATCGGTCACTTTCATACGGCTGGGGTTCCGGGCCGGCACGAGATCGACGAAACGCAGGAGTTAAACTACGGCTTCATTCTGAAAACCGCCGCGGATCTGGGCTACCAGGGCTTCGTGGCCCACGAATACGACCCGTCGCCGGGCAAGGACCCGATTCGGACGCTCGAGAAAGTATTCAACATCGCCGACGTATAGTGGCATAGGGAGGAGAAACGTGCCTTCCCAGTCCGCATCGGAGACACTGCGATCATGCGGATTCAGAAATCGGAGGTAGCGCCTCCGCCTCCCGAATCTCCCCCACCGAAGCGGACATCGGGACTGCCTGCTTGCGGGCTTGGCGTTATTACGTTCGGCGATATGAGTCCGAGTGCGGTGGAGCCGACGCTCATCCATTGTTTGTCCTTCCCCGAGAGGCGCTGGGCGGTAAAGCCGTGGCGAATTTGGCCCGGCCCAGCGGCGAGCCAGCGCCGGATGAAGAGCGCGACACCGATCAACAGTGCTCCCAGGAGCACCGGGTCCCAGGTATGCCGCTGCCAGTCAAGATAAGACTTATTGGTGACCAGGGTTAGGATGGCGGCGATCGCGCCCGCCGCGATGACGAATCGGTCTTTCCGGCGCACGCCGCGCGCAAGCACGATGGGCGGCAAGCACCAGATCAGCACCCAGGTAGCCCAGTAGAACGGCCTTGTGAATTCCGCGGCGGTGGTCCGAGGGCCACCCCACCACTGCCCGAGAAGGTTCACCGACGAAAGCTGGAGGTTGATCGCCACGTAGATGCCGAGCCAGAGGAGCGCTTCAGCGATCGAATATCGGTCGTTGAGATAGGTGGAGCGATGGCGGGGGCGTACTGCGGCCACGATTGAGAGGCCGACTGCATAGAACGCCGCGACGATCGAATGCTGCGCCGGATGGGAGGAGGTCCAGTAGCCGGGCAGCCAGAGGACGAAGATCATCGCTGCAAGAGATGCATAGGGGAGTCCGAAACGATGCCATATCCAAAGCGAAGAGATGGCGCCGGCAGCGGGAACAAGGAATTCCGCCCCGTCCTGCGCAAAGCGGTGACCGCTGAAAAAGGCGCCCTGCGTTCCCACGCAGAGAAAGCCGACCGAGCAGGCGGCGAGCGCTTCCTCGATCCCGTAGCGATAGAGCCGTGCCTGGGACACGGCGAGTTCTGCCCCCGCATACGAGAGAACAGCGAAGATCAGCAGAAAAACACCGGTGGTTCGCTGCCCCGGGTTCGAGAGGAAAACCACGAAGAAGAGCGCAACCGCTGCGCCTACGATGATCAGGGTAAAGAGGAACAGGACCAGCCGCAGGAAAATATTGGTGCGGCGCGAATCACAGACGGTTTCTTGTTCCATGCGCTGGTACTGCGCTGCGGTGAGAAAATTCTCGCCGGCCCAATCCTTCAACAGATCGCGCGCGCGCACGGCTTCTTCGCTGGACGCGCTGTAGGCTCTCATGCTTCCCTCCCGAAGCGGCGGGCGATCTGTACGATTAGGACGAGCATGGCGATGCCGGTAACAAAGAAATAGCTCAGGATAGCGGTGCCGTCGCTCATGTCGCGAACGAGGATCGCGCTGACACCAACGTAGCCGTACACGGCGGCGTAAGCGACGAAAGAAAACTGCCGGCGCTTGATACCCCAGGCGAGAGATGCGCCACAGGCGGCAAGCAGACAGAGAAGCCATACGACGTAGCCCTCGCGATTGAAGACCCCGGAGAGCAGTGCCCAAAAAAGAACGTTGGCCGCGATATTCAGATAGGTGCCGAAGAAATGCGGTTTCAGGCCGCGGCGCTGCAGAATGGCTCCGGCGCCGCCGGTCATCAGGCTGTAGAGAATCGCATATCGCCGGTATGCTGCGTCCTGATGGGAGGGCCAGTGCGAGACGGTGAGCCCGAACCATCCAGCGAGTGAAGACAACGCGAGCGACAAAACGAAGCGGTTGTCAAAACGATAAGCCAGGAAGAAAAACAGGCCGGCGGTCGCCAACAGATAGAGATCCCATTGTCCCGAGAGCAGATGGAACCGATTCTCGACATAAGCGAGTTCCACGGACCAAATGAGGCTGCCGAGGTAAAGGACGTAATCGAGTACCAGGCCGGGCGAAGAAGTTTCCCGAGGGGACCAGGCAGGCGCACGGGAGAAGCAGTACCAAAAACAGGCGGCGAGCATTGCCGAGAGGATGGTCAGCACCAGGACGTCACCCAGTTGCTGTGACCAGGTGCTGACGGTCCAGCCGAGGCCGCCGACAAACGCCAGAATACCAGCGTAGAGGAGAATGTTCAGCTCGAGAAAAAGGGAAAAGGGTTCACTACGCGAGAGGCCTGCCAGGAGAGTATGCTGTTCCGACGAGATAATTCCGCGCTCCTTCCATTGCTCCAATCGGGTGAGTATGGTCATGCAGTCTTTTTTCTCAGGACGTGGGGCGATGCATCCGGGGCTGGGCATTCGATCCAGGAGCCATTTCGTCGGTCCATGAATCTAACTATCGTACAATGCAGCGTGTTCACCGCCACGGAAAATGCGAGTCCAAAAACTCCAGGCTCGTGCGCAGGAAACGACCATAGAAGATCATCCGCGCTGTACGTCATCCGCGAGCCAGCGCGCGCAAAGGTAACGGAAGGGTTAACGGCCACTCACGCGGTGGGCTGTGTCCCCTGGCTTCACCGGCCTGCGCGAGGCGGGGCGGGCGGCAACGTGCCACCTTCGGCGAGGATCTTCATGTTCTCGAGAGCCCGCGTAAACGTCGCGGTCTTTTGCGCCTTGTCCTTTTCACGGGCAGCGTCATCCGCCAGCATCGAGTTATCGAACATCAAGGTGTAGACGAGCTTCGATGTACTCGCATTCACCGGCCTCGCCTCGAGTGTGCCGTGATAGAGATTATAAGGCCGGCCGGCCCTTACGGTCTGGGTGTAGGTGTACGAAAGTTCGGTTTTCGCTACGAGGACCTCGCCCGCAACGGACCGCACCGCGCCGAATTCACCGTCCTTGCCCGAGGTGATCGTGCACGGGATCCGCAGCCATTCGCCGATATCGCAGAACTTGCCGACGCGCTTCCAGACTTCGGCAGCAGGACGGTTAACGGTGATTTCCAGAGGAATGGAAGTGTAGGTCGGATTCGCGACCACAATGCTAACCGCCTCGGCCGGCGCAGCCTGAGCACCCGGCGGCGGAGTCTGTCCACTGGCCGCATTCGCCAGATAAACGACCGCGAGGGCACATCCGATGCCTGCTTTACTGACGTAATTCCCCATGATTCCTCCAGATGATTTCGCCTTGCCTTGTGCTGACGCACATCTTTGCACAGGCAGGCAATGAGAATCAACCTGGACCTTACGTTGATCTCGCCCCGGTGTCGAGCGCGAGTGCTGCCATCCGCTGTTGTATAACTCCTGAATCACGCCGCATCCTTCCACAACCAAGTAGGAGGGGTTGTGTCCCCGCTCCCTTGATTGGGCGATTGGAATCGCGGCTCGTCGAGAGGCGCACCAGGCAGCTACATGCGATTGCATTGCCGTGTGCGGAATGGAAGTCTGGAGACGCCGCCTAAAGATGAATGATTCCGCGGCGGGCTGCGATCGCGATGGCGTGTGTCCGATCGCTTGCTCCCAGCTTTCCCAGGATGTGCTTTATGTGAACTTTTATGGTGTGCTCGGAGACAAAGAGCCTCTCGGCGATATCGCGATTCCGATTACCCTCGGTGACCTGACGCAGGACATCGACCTCGCGATTGGTCAGCCGTTCGTCGCTGAGATGCTCGACCAGATTCGAGGCGATCTCCGGAAGAACGCGCTTTTTGCCGGCGTAGACCTGGCGAATCGTCTCCACCATGTGCGCGGGAGGCATGCTCTTCAATAGGTACCCATGGGCTCCCGCCTCAAGCGCGCGCTGAATCTCCACATCGCCCGCGAACATGGTCAGCAGAACGATACGAGCGCCGGGAAATTCTGACCGGATCGCCAGCATGACGTCGATGCCGCTAAGATCGGGAAGCCGAAGGTCCATCAGAGTGATATCCGGTTGGATCTCGCGATGTTTGAGAATGCCCTCTTTACCGGTGGAGGCCGACGCCACTAACTGCATGTCGGGCTGGCTGTTAATCAAGGTAGCGATCCCCTCACTCAGCAGGGGGTGATCATCAACGCTTAAAACTCGGATGGGTCGGTTTGTGTTCATCTCGTGCTCCGATGCCGCTTTGGGTTGGTCTGAAGTCGAGGATACCCTTCTTTACGATCCGTTACTACACCCAACGCGGTTTGTTTTGGAGTACCTGAAATCAGGGGGGTGCGAAGTAGGAATCGTGTTGACGGATTAACGCGGGGATCAATCCAAGTGCACAATTCCGCGGCGAATCGCGACTGCCACAGCCTCGGTGCGATCGTGAACGGCGAGTTTCGCGAGGATGTTCTTTACATGTCCCTGGACGGTTTCATCGCTAATTTTGAGCTCTGCCGCGATCTCTTTGTTTCGCATGCCGCGTGCCACCAGGCGCAGGACTTCAATCTCGCGATTGGTCAGCGGCGCCTGGAACATCCGGTCCGTCAGCCGCTGTGCGATCTCGGGCGGGATCGGCCGGCCGCCTTCGGCGACCTCGCGGATGACTCCCATCATTTGTTCGGCAAGCGTATCCTTCAAAAGATAAGTGACGGCGCCTGCCTCGAGAGCGCGAAAGATGTCCTCGTCCCCCTGGTAAGTAGACAGGACAATGATCTTAGCGGACGGAAATTCGGCGCGAATCGTACGAATCGCCTCGACACCCCCCATGTCCGGCATCTTCAGATCGGTCAGCAGGATGTCCGGTTGATGCTCACGAAATTGCTCCACCGCCTCCCTCCCCGTTGACCCCGACGCAACGACGATCATGTCCGGTTCCGGGCTGATCGTTGCGATCAGACCGGCGCGGATCATCGGATGATCATCGACGACCAGAACTCGAATGGGCGTGTTTGGCAAGAGTGTTCCTCAAGGACTGGGAGGACAGCGGAACGCGGATTTCGATTTGCGTACCGCGTCCCACGGCGGTCGTGATGTTGCAGTTACCTCGAATTTGCGCGGCGCGCTCCTGCATATTCTTCAACCCCCAATGGCCGGACTTCTGAAGTCCCTGTTCGAGATCGAATCCCGTCCCGTCATCGGAGATCGAAAGCGTTAACGAACTTGCAGTATACTCCAGGCCGATGTGAATCTCGCTCGCCTGGGCATGACGGCTGGCATTATTGGCTGCTTCTTGAGCGATGCGCAGTAATTCCTCCTCGACCTCCGGCGGACAAGGACGCGGCTCGCCGGCGACAGTGAAACGGCAGCGCGCCTTGGTGGACGGAGCGATACGGTCCACGAATTCGCGCAATGCAGTCGGCAATCCCTCGCCATCGAGCGCCGGGGATCGCAGATTCCAGACCTTTATCCGAGCCTCCCGGAAAGCGGAGTTTACCTGGTCCCGAACACGCCCGATCAGCGAGGCTGTTTCCGGGGCGGCTCGCTTCGAAATCCCGTCGAGCTGCAGCGACACTCCGGCGAGGCTTTGCAGCAGCGTGTCGTGAAGGTCGCGTGCGATTCGGGTTCGCTCCGCAAGACGTTCCGCGTGCAACAGGTTTAGTCTCGCGGCCATCTGGCGCAACCGGAGCCGGTACAGCAGCCACAGCACGCCGGCGCCCGCGAGCACGCAGAGCCCCACAAACCAGGCGGTCTGGTAAAACGCGGCCACGATACTGAAATTCCAAGTCGCGCCGGCTTCATTCCAGACGCCATCGTTGTTGCGGGCGATCACGCGGAATCGATAATTTTTCGGCCTGAGACCACCGTAGTAAGCTTGCCGGCGGGTTCCCGCATCCTGCCACTCCGCGTCCTTGCCCTCCAGCTTATAGCGGAACCGTATCCGCTCGGGGATCGACAAGCTCAGAGCCGTGTAATCGATTTCGAGATCGTTGGTACGGCGCGATAAAGCTATCCCGTCGGTTGGCGCGGACTCTTTGCCATTGATCTTCACGGCTTCGATGTGTACCGGCGGTGGGAGTTTATTGAAAGGAAGGTTACGTGGATCGAAAACGCTGACGCCGTCGCCAGCCACGAACCACAATTTCCCATCCGCGGATTTGGCGACACGCAGGCTGCCGATCGTGACTGACTGGTTCATGACTCCGTCCGAACTGTCAAGAACGGTCACCTGGAGGGTCCGCTTCGGATCGTTCTCCCACGCGTCCAATTCGGAACGCGCGATGCGTATTAGTCCGCAGACTGTGAACAACCAAAACGAATGGTTTTCGTCCTCCATCACCCAGTGAACGGTATCGCACGGCAATCCGTTCTTGCTGGTTAGCGTGGCGATACGACCATCTCGCAACCGGCTTAGACCGCTCTCAGTCGCGGCCCAAAGCGTCCCGCCCGGGTCAAGCTGAAGGCCGCCGACGATCCCCTGACCTAACCCATCGGCGGCAGCGTAAGATTCGTGGACCTCGCCGTCTTTGAAAAACGCCACGCCGCCCTGAGAAAACCCAAGCCATAAACCGCCCCGCGCAGAATCGGGAAGCAACGAAATAGCCCAATCCTTCCGTCCCAGCTTGGCCCACGGGATCCGTTCGGCCACGTGCTCCCCAAGTAGATGAAAAAGACCCTGATCGTGGCTGACCCAGAGATTCCCGGTAGCGTCTTCAGCGACGGAACGAAAGTATCGGCCGGGTATGCCACTTATTGGAACAAATCGGCCGTGGTCGAGGTAGGCAGCGCCGCGGAGAGTAAATGCCCAAATTCGCCCGCTGGCGTCCTGGAAGGCTGATTCCACGTCGTCGTCCGGCAATCCAGTGCCGGTGATCTCGAGCACCCTCCCCGAGGCTCGGCCGTTCACCGCCTGCGCGCTTCGCTTGCGGTAAATCGTAATTTGTCCGCCCTTCCATGAGTTCAAGCCGTCAATAGTAGAAAGCCAAACGCTGCCATCCTTAGCCGCCAGAACGGAGTCAACAACTGTACTGGACAATCCTTGCTTGACGGAAATCGTGGCAACGGCCAAGTCGCGAAAGCGGTCGAGGCCGCCATCGTAAGTGGTGACCCAAATGTTGCCTTCGCGGTCCTCATAGAGATTTCCCACTGCATTGCCGGAGAGACCGTCAGACCGATCGAACACATCCGTCCTACCCTGGTGGACATGGATCAGCCCCGCATCCGTCCCGATCCATAAACCGCCGTTACGATCCCGAAGCAGGACTCCGGGATCAACCTGCCGCACGGCGCCGGGGAGCGGATACGCCTCGGTCTTTCCATTAACGAGCTGTCTCATTCCGCTGCGCAAGGCGATCAGGATGGCTCCGTCGTCACCCTCGATCAGGGCGTGGGGGGTGAGCTCACGATCCGGAAGTGGATAGAGTTTTGGAGGACCGGGCTTCAATCGCCAGAGACTCGCCAACCCTCCGCCCCAGAGATTGCCGCTGCTGTCTTCGTATAACTCATACACTCCTGGGCCGAAACGGCCATCCTCTCCGTAGCAGCGGGTCTTGCCGCTCTGAATCGCGCAGAGTTTCCCGTGTGGAATTGCAAACGCGGCAACCCATAGTGCTCCTTCACGATCCTCCAGGAGCGGACGGACACTTTGCCCAGCAAACTCGGGATAGTGCGTCAGCTTGCCATCCTTCCAACTTGCAAGCCCTTTGAGGGTGCCGATCCAAAGCGTCCCATCGCGTCCAGCGAGCAGTTTGCCGATATAACTGGAAGGAAGGTCCTGACCCGGAGGTGGCTGCCAGGGGACGGTCCTCACGCCATCGAAACGAAGCAAGCCGAATTCGGTGCCCAGACAGAGGTAGCCATCGGGCGTCTGGGCAATTGAGAGGATTCTGCCTTTGGTAAAACCGTCGCGGATTTTCCACGACGTGTGCGCGTATTGGCTAGCGTCCAGCGCGGGATTCAGCGCGAACGCTCGCGGGCAGCAGGCCGGCAGAATGCAGGACGCCGCAAGCACGCGTAGCCAGACCAGCTTGACCATAAGGCGATCCCATGATTCTATCTGACGGCTGGTAGTACCAAGCCCCCCGAAACCGGGGGTATCGCGATCCCTGTTTTCCGGCGTATCCAAAACGGTCAGATGTTTGCGACCATCCTGAAGGTGCAAGTTCGCAAAATTCGTATTTTGGCAGTGGATCACAATCCACTGCTCCTCGAAGGTCTCACACTCTTGATTCAACTCGAGCCGGACATGGACCTTGTCGGCGCGGTCGCCTCCGGGGAGGAGGCCGTTGACTGGTTCCGCCGGGAAAAACCCGACGTCACGTTAATGGACCTGGATCTTCCGTCTGGAGCAG
>Ga0210403_10000775_pt1 | contig 31848 bp, 37 predicted proteins | sample IncBWC19MmetaG_FD_150863 | JGI IMG/M metagenome (GOLD analysis project Ga0210403, IMG submission 150863) | Forest soil microbial communities from Barre Woods Harvard Forest LTER site, Petersham, Massachusetts, United States - Inc-BW-C-19-M | ecosystem: Environmental > Terrestrial > Soil >...
TCGCCGATGAAGAGCAGCGCGAGCAATACGCTGCCTACCCAAACAAAATAGCGCATCAGGGGCATTCGTTGCTCCACGCCCCCCAATTGATTTATATCCAATTGCCGGCGGCCGATGCAGCGCGGCGCGCTGACATCGACCATGATGCTACCCAGCACTCAGGTCGAACGACCTTCGTGTGACGGTCAGCCTCTCGGAGAGCCCCTCCAATCAGTGCTCAACATGAGATCAAAGATTTCCACAGGGCGCTATTGTCCTCACGGCCAATTGGGACAAAGAACCAACGAGACAAGGACCCGGGATGACCATCTTCGGCTACGCTCGCGTGAGCGGAAGCGACCAAAACCTTGATCTGCAAGAGACTGCTCTTCGCGCGGCCGGGTGCGAGATCATCAGATCAGAGAAGGGCAGCCGCACCACCGCGGCGGGATGCGACGAGTTGCGCACTGTTCGGGACGGCGATCAGGCGCCACGCGGCCGGTGAGTGAGCTTGTAATCAGGCTCCGGCAGACCAAGCGGCGTGTCGAGATACCTCACCATTAGCGAGGGGACACCACGGCTCGCAATCTCAATCAGCGATCCGTGCTCAGGGTTTTCGGTCAAATCTCCGGTGACGTGAGCAAGACCCTTGTTTGTTATTTTGAAAAACAGCGAGCAAACGTGCTTTCGGAAGTTCCGGGGCCGATCTAGCGGGTGACGGCTTTCTTCGCTCGGCCCGACCCCACCTTCCGCGGCTTGCCGCTGTCGGCGGCAAGGAAAGTTATTGGTGCCGCTCGTGCTCGCTTCGGCTTGAATTGCAGCTCATAGCCGAGTGCGCCGGCCACGCGCAGCACGATGCCGAAGCTGGCGTTCTGCGACGCTGAGAGCGAGCGATAGAGGTTTTCGCGGGACAGGCCGGACGCGCGGGCGACGTTCGTCATGCCGCGGGCGCGGGCCACGGCGCCGAGCGCGTGCTGGACGGCAGCGGCATCGCCACGCGAGATCACCTCGTTGAGGTAGTCGATGATGATCTTGGGACTTGTGAGATAGTCGGCCGCGTTTAACGGCTTTGTCTTGAGACGCATTTCACAACTCCCTGATCATCGTTTGTGCACTGGAAATGTCGTTGTCGGGTAGTCGGTACAATCGGCCGGGTCAACGGAGTCTCTGACAATTGTGCCAATGAATGCTAGAATCGCGACGCAAATCCGGGATGGCAAACCCGTGCGGCGCGATGTCCCCCACTGCCTTCAAGTCCGAGGGACCACGATGGCTGTCGACAAGACCCTGCGCAGGGCCGTGCCCGAGATGAAGCTCAGGCTCCGGCAGTTGATGCTGAGGCACGGCTATGCGCCGGAGCCGCGCAAGATTCCGCTGTCTGTTGCGTTCCGCTGCCGGGGGTGCGCTGGCGAGGCCACTCGGCGTCCTCCCGCCGCCCTTTCCCGAGCCTAAGACCTTCACCCCCGGTCCGCCGCCGCAGACCGGGTACGGCGCACCGCCCAAGCCGAAGGTGAAGCGCCGGGTGGAGTAGGCGGAGCGTGTACCCAGCGGTGATGTTGAAATTAACCGCTCGTTAACCTTACGCATCGCCTAATGATTGGGAATCACCAATGTCGGCCCCCTGCGACGACGCAACCGGAGTTGATGCCTGTTTCGCCGATCCTGTCCTACGCGGAGCAAAAAAATGTTCGGAAAGGACGACGTGGACAATCTCAGCCGCGATCTGGGTCGCGCGCGGGGAAGACGTGACGCACTTGCATCCGAAGTCACGACACTGACGGCTCAGATCGCTGAAATGGAAGCCCGCCTTTCAGCGGAAAAAAACCGGCGGGAGCGTGATCGTGCTTTAGGTGAAATCGAAGCGATAAAAAACCGACTCAAACAAGCCACCAGCGCGCTTGCGCCTGTCATCGGCGAGCTCTGCGAGGCTACCAAGATGGCTGCGGCAGTTTTGCCCGATTCTCGCGAGCTTAACAGTTTTCTATTATCGGTTGCGACCGAAGTCGATAGCGCAGTCGATCTCCTGTTGCACGAGATGGATCAACGTGCGGATGCGGTGCGAGTCGACCCTCTCCCTCCGATCGAGCCGCCAAAAGATAATCGTGATTGGCTACTTCGTTTTCCCGTAACGCTGTCTCGTATCGGTGCGCCGCAAGAGACAGACGTTACAAAAACGAATGGTTCATCACCATCATCGGCGGTGCTTGGTTGGGCTTTGCTTCACAAGCCGCTGCTCGCCGTCGCGCTAACCGCTGGGCGGAAGGTAATAGACCTTGCCCCGACCCCCTTGAACCGCGGACCTAGGGTCTCACCTCAAGCTGGCCACGTTGCTGGTCCCGGTCCCCTCGACGATGCTGAGGACGTGGCGCGCGACGGCGGCGTAGCTGCGCTTTAGCTCTAAGTTTTCCCCAGCCCTAGCCCCGTTAATAGGCCGTAGATTAGGTCTCGAACCTGTTTAACGCGCGGAGTGCCAGACCAGCGAGCGCAAGCGGAGCGAACGGGAAGTGCGCCGGGCGAAAGATGCGGCCGAGACTGCGCTTCAAAATCTGCGCGAGACCCAGAACTCGCTGATCGAGGCGGAAAAACTAGCTGCGCTGGGGCGGCTCGTTGCGGGCGTTGCTCACGAGATCAATAATCCGCTCGGCACCAGTCTGACGGTTGCATCCTCGCTGGAGCGCAAGAGCGAATTGTTCGCGTCAGAAGTAGCGCAGGGAACACTCAAGCGCTCCAGCCTAAACGAGTTCGTCGAAGCGATTCGAAATGGCTCCGCTCAGCTTCAGGAAAGTCTTAACCGCGCCGCCAGACTTGTGCAGTCGTTCAAGCAGGTGGCGTCTGATCGCAGCAAAGGACCTGCGGTCGTTCGATCTCGGCGATCTCACCGAGCAGGTCGCCACCGGGTTGCGCCCGGCGCTGCCGAAGCAAGGTGTGACGCTGAACGTCGAATGCCAGAGAGGTCTCTCGATGAGCAGCTATCCCAGCTCCTACGGACAAGTGCTGACCAACCTATTCCTCAATTCGATCGCGCATGCGTTTCCCGACGGCCAGCAGGGGAACATCGCCATCAAGGTGAGTGCGTCCGGCGCCAATGATGTCGAAGCCGACGTATTTGGAGCGCGCGGTCAGATAAGCCAGCGCCATCATCATGTACAGCGGACGTACACCATATAGCCATAGCGCTTGGCAGCATCCGGATCGACAAATCGCGTTATCAGCAACCGACTATCAACGGAAACGACTTCGCGATCCTTTTCTCCACCAGCAGGTCCGGGTGGACCGATGTAGTTTTTTCCGCCTGGACCGCCCTTTAGCCGCAGATCTTGTGGCGCTGCCTCGTCGGCAAGGTGCATCACCACGCCGCCCGACGCGCCCGCCGTAATCACATAGGGCAGTTTGCACTGTACTTTAGCCGCAGCTTCAACCCGTGTCCGGTCTTTGGGATCCTGATAGGACGCCACGCCCCAGCGGCCGACAATTTGATCAGCCCGGATCGTCGCCGGCGTCTCCGGGGCAGCGCCAGGCTCTTCTAACGCGGCCTGCTGCGACCCTCTCGTGCATCCACCAAGAACCGTCGCCAAGACAGCGGCGATCGCTAGATTGAGTGCTGGCCGTGCCCTTTCGTCGGTCATTTCTTTGCTTTCAGGCCGATCTCGACCAACCGGCGGATGGCTTCTGTACGGCCAGGCTGGTCGTCCTGCTTGCTGGCCCAAGCGCCTACCTTTGGCATCCATCGGCGGCTGTCTCACGTTGGACAGTGGAACCTAAACGTCATCGGGGAAAAGTGGCAATTTGTCCTAGTGGACAACAACGGTCTCGCACGTGGCACGGGGCTGGTCACCTCAAACAGTGGTTTCCCATTTTCGCTTGTTGGAACAGCGGCCGGATATTCGCGCCGCAGTGGCTGCAAATCCCATAGGTGAATAACCAAACCTGCTAAGTCCCCGCCTATGGCGGGGCGAAAACAGGAAGTTTTACAGCTGCGGGAATGAGGTGATGAAGGCTCCTTGAGGAACCGCCAAGAACCCTCAAGGAGACCGCAAGATGCCGAAATTTCTCGGCCACGAATTCTGGCGCGCAGATCACCACCGTTGGTTGGGATGAGGAAGTGATCCGAGCCTACATCAGAAACCAAGAACTGGCCGACCAGCAATTGAATCAGCTTGAGCTGAAGATCTCACCCGCCTCAAAATCCAATCAATCGTCACAACATCCCTCAAAACCGCCTTTGGCGGTTCCCAATCAAACCTCCAGCTTTGCTGGAGGTTATTGGCTTGGGTTCTAGATCAGTGTCTCTCGTCTATCGCCACATTCCGCGCAGGCGGGTGCCGATATCCACCTTGGGTCCCTGGCTCACGGTAAGTGCCGCGGTACCGACCGGCGCGAGCGGCCAGGTCGTCCTCTCGAACAGACCGAGCAGCTTTTCGGGAATGAAGCGCGTCCTGGAGGCATAGAGGTGACGATCGCCCTGCGCGTGCTGGCCGTGGACGAAGAATCGCTGCGGCACGATCAAATGGAGGTCGTCCTTTGCGCGGGTCATCGCCACGTACCCGGTTCACGGCTGCCCGACGAGCTTCGCGCGGCTGGTTATGACGCCATTGCGGCGGGCATCACCGAGCGAATTTTACCGCATCAGATCGTTCAGCGGTTTGTCCGGCGTGTCGATGGTGAGCTTGAGCCGCTGACCGAGGAGTCGACGAAGCCGATTGCCGAGACTCGGACGCATGCGGGCATCGTCTCGGTCCGGAGATGGACTTTCACCCTGCGGTAATGGCCCTTTCCCAAGCATTAAGTGCGCGCCCGATTCCGGTGATGCGCGTCTTATCCGGGTCTTGGCGATATTTAAGAATTGCTTCCGTCAGGTTCGAATAGGCGTCGTATGAAGCTCCGGTCGACGATGGATTGTTTTCGGACAAAAGGTCAGACACCTCTCGTGTTGCGGCCTCAAATTCATCTGCGAATTTCTCTAGCGGAATCCTGTTGCCAGGAACCTTGCGTAACAGTCCCTGCATCTCGTCGAAATGATGCCCTATCGCAGTCTTCATGGTCCCGACAGTGCTTGTTAACGTCATGGTGCTCTTTCATGATTGATGATGAACGTGTGCCCGAAAAGAATTACCTTTTCGTCAGCGGCCGTCCTCGCGCGCCAAGGATTGGCACGGTCGGGCCTGTGTCTGAACCCGCCCAACCATGAGCAAGATCCCGCCGACCTGTGGCAGCAGCGCGAGCAGGATCAGCCGCAACATCGCGAAGTCATCACCGGTCGGTGTGACCGCACCGCGACTCAGCCAGGCGACAATGTGGATCGCCGCCGCCGTCTGTGGATCCGCCGTCTGCTCGACCGCGCGCATGGCGGTGTCGAGCGCCTGGCGGTGTTCGGTGACGATCTGCTCCCGGTCCCGGCAATACCGGCCGACGCCGCCGGCACACTCCCGATCGCGCGCCCCCATCGCATCAGTGAGCGCCGCCTGGGCGGTCGTGACGGCCGGCGTCACGCGACCAGCGCGTTGCGTCGTCACGTCACTGATGTTGACGCTGGCGAATCCGATCCCGGCCGTCACGGCGAAGGCGAAGGTCACGGCGAACACCGCCCAGGCCGCCGCCGCCGTGCCCCATTGGCGCGACTGCCAGAGACCGGCGGCACATGACGGCATGACCAGCGCCGCGAGATCAGCGGCCACGCCGACCGCCAGGAACAGCCAGCCGGCTGATTCGGTCGACCCGAGCGACCTGGCGAACCAGCCGTTGATGGTGACGCCGACGACCGCGAGCGCCAGGGCCGCGACCACGAGAACGATCGATGCGGCCGATCGGCGTGACGGCGTGACGCGTAACGTGACGCTCTCGTGATGCAGCGGCGTGACCGGGGTCAGGACCGTGGCCGGGGCAGGGACCCTGGCCGGAGCTGCGGGCGGGACCATCAGCGCGGTGCCGGGCCGCTCCTGATCGAACTCAGCGATCGCGATCATCCTTCGCTCTTGCACGCGCTTGGCGTCGTGCTGCGGCAGATCGTGCTCAATCCGCTGATCATGGCAGCCTGCGCGGGTGCGCTCGCGGCTGCGTTCCACATTCACCTGCCGGTCGCGATCGATAGCACTTTGCTGTTCCTGCAGAACGCGGCGGCGCCGACGGCGCTGTTCGTGCTCGGCGTAACGGTGGCGCTGGGTCCGTTCGAGCGCGTGCCCTGGGAAGTTCCCGGCGTCATCGCGATCAAGCTGCTGGTGCATCCACTCGCAGCACTCGGATTGATGCTGCTGTTCGGGCCGTTCGCACCGCCCTGGGCGGCGACGGCCGTGCTGATGGCGTCCCTGCCGCCGGCGTTGAACGTGTTTGTGATCGCGCGTCAGAACGACACCTGGATTGAGCCCGCCTCCGTTGCAGTCCTGATCGGCACGTTTGCATCCGTGGTCACGTTGACGACGGCGATGTGGCTGCTGCAGACCGGTCGGCTGGCGTTTCCCTAGAGCATGATCCGGAAAAGTGTGTAGCGGTTTTCCCTCGCGACAAACGCGTAGCGTTTGCGCGGAGATCATGCTCAATCAAAAAGCTAAAGCGCGATGACGATTCAATCTAATCTCATCGCGCTTTAGCCGCCGGCATCGAGCCGCGGGACGAGCGCCAGGATGGCGCGAGCCCTTCGCGCATGGCGAGCCGCCGCAACGGGCCGATCGAGCCGAGCAGATGCATTCCGGCCGCGCGCAGCGACTGCACGGGTAAGAGGTCGCTGAGCAGCGAGCGGTTGGCGAGGTCGATCGCAAAGGTCCGGCTCAGCACGTCGGCGCGGCGCTTGAAGTCATAGCGCCGCAACGCCGGCGGCGCGCCCGGATCTTCGCCCGCCACAACGGCCTCGCGCACGATATCAGCGATATCGGCGGCGTCGCGGAGTCCAAGATTGAGGCCCTGCGCACCGATCGGGGGAATGACATGCGCGGCTTCGCCGACCAGCACCACGCGATTCCCGGCGAATTGTCGGGGACGCTCGATGGCGAGCGGAAAAAGATTGCGGCCGGCCTCGACTTTCACGCGGCCGAGGATCGAGTGCGACTGCCTCTCGGCCGCTTCCGATAATTCGTCATCACCGAGTGCCTTCAGCCGTTCGGCTTCCCTGGGACTCGCGACCCAGACCACGCTGCAGCGATCACCCGGCAACGGCACGAATACACATGGGCCTTCCGGCGTGTGAAATTCGGTCGAGATATTGCGGTGCGCACGGGAATGGCTGATGTTGAAGGTCAGCGCCGATTGCTTGAGCTCGCGGGTGACAACCGCGATGCCGGCGGCTTCGCGGCACAGGGAATGCCGGCCATCCGCGCCAACGGCCAGCCGCGCGGAGAGCGATTGGCCGCCGCTGGTCCGGATGACAACCGCCGTATCTTCCGGGGTGACGGTCTCGGCTTCATCGTCGAACCGCGTCAGGTTGGAAAGCCCGGCGGCGCGGTGTTCCAACGCGGCCACCAGCGTCCGGTTCTCGATATTGTAGCCGAAGGTATCGAGAGCGATCTCCTCGCAGGAAAATTTCACTTCGGGCGCCCGGATCAGCCGGCCGGTGTCATCGACAAGCCGCATGGTCTTGAGGGCTGCCGCCTGGTCCCTGCAATACGGCCAGACTTCGAGCTGCTCCAGGAAGTCGACGGAACTGCCGAGCAGCGCCGTGGTGCGGTTGTCCGCATAGGGCGCGCGGCGCGCGATCAGTGCGATGTTGGCGCCGCTTTGGGCGAGTGCGATCGCGGCCGAAAGGCCGGCTGGACCGCCACCGACGACCGCCACGTCATAAAAGATCGATCCGTCGCTCATATCAGGACAATTGACGTTTCCCCGCGGCATTTTCAAGCCTCTGACCATTTGCCCTGCGCGGCGGGAGGCCGCAACCGTGCATGTACAAATCGAGCCGATTCCTGATAGCACTGCGCCATCTATGGAACAGACCGACCCACCAGCAACTTCGCTTGCCCCGCCGTCACGGCGTGCCGCCGCCTTCGGCGTGCATATCTTTACGGCGCTTGGCGCCGGCATCGCCCTGCTGGCGCTGTTAGAGGCCGTGCGCGAGCACTGGGCGGCGATGTTCGCCTGGCTCGGGGTCGCGCTGGTCATCGACGCCGCCGACGGCCCGATGGCGCGCAGGCTCGATGTGGTGCGGCTGCAGCCGAACTGGTCGGGCGACATCCTCGACCTCGTGGTCGATTTCGTGACCTACGTATTTGTGCCGGCTTATGCGGTCGCCGCGAGCCGGCTGTTGATGCCGGTAGCAGCGCCGATCCTCGGCATTGGCATTGCCGTCTCCGGGGCGCTCTATTTCGCCGACCGCCGCATGAAGAGCGATGACAATCATTTCCGCGGCTTTCCGGGGCTCTGGAACGTCGCGGCCTTCTATCTCTTCCTGCTGCACTGGCCGCCGGCACTCTCGAGCCTTGCCATCGCCATCCTGATCGTGGCGACGTTTCTTCCCTTCCATGTCCTGCATCCCGTGCGCGTGGCGCGCCTGCGCTGGCTCACGCTGACGCTGATGGCGGTGTGGGCGGTGCTTGGACTTTATGTGCTGATCCGGGACTTCGATGTCGAATGGCCCGTCACCGTCGCGCTGTGCCTGATCGCCATTTATGTCGTGGCGAGCGATGCAGCGTTCCGGCTGTTGCGATCGCTCAAATCATGATCGAGCTCTTGACCAGCGCGGAAGCCTGGGCGGCGCTGCTGACGCTGACCGCGCTCGAGATCGTACTCGGGATCGACAATGTCATCTTCCTGTCGGTCATCGTGTCGCGGATTCCGGAGCCGCAGGCAACGCGCGCCCGGCAGATCGGTCTCGCGCTCGCGCTGGCCTTCCGCATCCTGCTGCTCAGTCTCCTGGTCTGGCTGATCGGCCTGACCGAGCCCGTCTTTACCCTGCGCGGCTTGTCGATCTCCTGGCGCGACATCATCCTGATCGGCGGCGGGCTGTTCCTGATCGCGAAGGCGACCCACGAAATCCATGCCGAGGTGGAAGGGGATGAGGCCGACGAACGCTCGGGCGGCGCCAGCGCGTTCTTCTGGGTGATCCTCCAGATCATCGTCATCGACATGGTGTTCTCGCTCGACTCCATCATCACCGCGATCGGCATGGCGCAGGATCTCGCCATCATGATTGCGGCCGTCGTGATCGCCTGCGTGATCATGTACGCATCGTCGGGACCGGTGGCGCGATTTGTCGTAGAGCATCCGACCACCAAGATGCTGGCGCTGGCGTTCCTGGTACTGATCGGGGTGGCGCTGGTCGCCGACGGATTCAAGTTCCACATTCCGCGCGGCTACATCTACTTCGCGATCGCGTTCTCGGCGGCGGTCGAGTTCTTCAATGTGCTGGCTAAACGCAACCGCAAAAAGGCGCCGCAATAGGCCTCTGAAGGGGCATTAAGTTGACAAGGCCGCCTCAATGGCCTTGGTTTTACTCATCGATTTGCTTCAGGAGATTTGGCGATGACCAAGGCCGTGCGTGTGCACAAGGTGGGAGGCCCCGAAGCGCTGGTGTACGAGCCCATCGACTTGCCTGCGCCGGCTGCGGGCGAGGTGCGCATCCGCCAGCATGCCGTCGGCCTGAACTTCATCGATGTCTATTACCGCACCGGGCTCTACAAGGCGCCGGGCCTGCCGTTCATCGCCGGCAATGAGGCCGCAGGCGAGGTCGTCGCGGTGGGTCCGGGCGTGACGAATTTCCATCCGGGCGACCGCGTCGCCTACTATCACAACCTCGGCGCCTACGCGACCGAGCGCAACATACCCTGGGAAAAACTCGTCAAGCTGCCCGACCACATCACCTATGAGCAGGGTGCGGTCTTGATGCTGAAGGGGCTGACGGTCTGGTATCTCCTGCACAAGACCTTCAAGATCGAGCCGCATCATCGCGTGCTGATCCATGCCGCGGCCGGCGGCATCGGGCTGCTCGCCTGCCAGTGGGCGAGGGCGCTCGGCGCGCATGTCATCGGCACCGTCGGCTCGAAGGCCAAGGCCGATCTCGCGCTCGCCAATGGCTGCGATCACGTCATCCTCTACAACGACGAGGATTTTGTCGCGCGTGTAAAACAGATCAGCCGCAACGAACTCTGCGACGTCGTCTATGACGGCGTCGGCAAGTCGACTTTTCCGGGCTCGCTGTCCTGCCTGAAGCCGCGCGGGCTGTTCGTCAGTTTCGGCAACGCCTCAGGCCCGGTGCCGCCGTTTTCGATGGCCGAGCTCAACAATCACGGCTCGCTGTTTGCGACCCGGCCCAAGCTCAACGACTATATCGGTACCCGCAAGGAATTGCTCGAAGGCGCCGACACGCTGTTTGCCGCCGTCATCTCCGGCAAGCTGCATGTGCCGATCAATCATGCCTATGCGCTGAAGGACGCCGGCAAGGCGCATATCGATCTGGAGAGCCGCAGCACCACCGGTGCGTCGATCCTGAAGCCGTGACGTTAGTCGTCATCGCGAAGGGCAAAGCGACGAAGCAATCCATGTCTCCACAAGCGGTCAAATGGATTGCTTCGCTTCGCTCGCAATGACGAGCTCCTCCTATGCCACGCGCCGGGCTGCGCCGGCTTTCGTCAGGATCGCGTCCAGGCCGTCGATCATTTCCGAAATCTCCGCGCGCGAGACATTGAGGGCCGGCATGAAGCGCAGCGCGTCCGGTTGCGGCGAGTTCAGTAGCAGGCCCGCCTCGAAGGCCTGCGTCACGATCGAGGCGCCGATCGGCAGCTTCAGATCAAGGGCAAGCAGCAGGCCGCGGCCGCGCACCTCGCCGAGCCCATGCCGCGCCGAGAGTTTCTGCAGCTCGCCTTCGAGATGGAGCCCGGCTTCCGCGGCCGATTTCAGGAACGAAGGGTGGTTGACTTCCTCAAGCACCGCGAGACCTGCCGCGCACATCAACGGATTGCCGTTGAAGGTGCCGCCCTGGTCACCGTGCTCGAAGCACGAGGCCCTTGCGGTCGCGAGCAGCGCCGCCAGCGGCACGCCGCCGCCGATGCCTTTGCCGAGCGTCATGATGTCGGGCGCAATACCGGCGTGTTCGTAGTGGAAGAGCTTGCCGGTCCGGCCGATGCCGGTCTGGATCTCGTCGAAGATCAAGAGCAGGCCGTGCTCGTTCGTCAGCGCGCGCAAGGCCTGCAGGAATTGATCGGTCGCGGGCCACACGCCGGCCTCGCCCTGGATCGGCTCCAGCATGATTGCCACGGTGTTGTCGTTGATGAGCTGCTTCACGGAATCGAGGTCGTTCAGCTTCGCTTTCCGGAAGCCCGCGACCTTCGGCTCGAACAGCGGCTCGAAAGCCTTCTTGCCCGAGGCCGACATGGTCGCAAGCGTGCGCCCATGAAAGCCGCCCTCAAAGGTGATCATCTCGAACGCGCCGCCCTTGTGCTTGGCGCCAAATTTGCGCGCGAGCTTGATCGCGCCTTCGTTGGCCTCCGCGCCGGAATTGGCAAAGAACACCTGGTCGAAGCAGCTGGCGTCGACCAGCGCCTTCGCCAGCTTGAGGCTGGCTGAATTGTAATAGGCCGGGCTCGGCGTGATCAGGAGTCTGGACTGCGCCGCCACGGCTTCCGCCACGCACGCCGGCGCGTGGCCAAGGCAGTTCACCGCCCAGCCCTGGATGAAATCGAGATAGCGTTTTCCCGCATCGTCCCAGAGATACGAGCCTTCGCCCCGGACGAACAAGGTTGGCGGGCGCGCCGTGATGTCCATCAGCGCGTCAAAGGGATGGGTGACCTTGAGCATCGAAAACTCCTTTTTGGGTTGGATGGAGGGGGGCCGAAACGCAAGAAGGCCGCGCTTTTGCGGGCGCGGCCTTCTCGAAAACTAAGCTGATCTAGCTATTCAGCGTGGTCGTCGGACATGGCGCAGCCCATCATCGTCGCTGGTGCGACGACGGAAAGCTGCGCGGCGGTTGGTCCGGTTCGAAATCATGGGGCGGGCTCATACAGCGGAAGGGCGGGCAGTGTCAAGTGATGGTGATTTTACGAAAATTTTAGGCATCATCCGTAGCGTCTCCAGGCTGGCTTAGAACAGCAGCTCAAGCGCTCAGGACGAGCGATGTCACAGCAAACTCTATCGATCGCCGAAGAAGTCGAAACGGCGATTGCCGCAGGCTCAGCGGAAAAATGCGCCGAGACGGCCCAGCGCGTGACGGCGCTGTTTCTGGCTTCTGCCGGAAGCTACAGCAGTGAGCAGATCGAGCTGTTTGGCGACGTCTTCGAACGACTGGTCAACACCATCGAGCTGCGCGCCATCGCCGATGTCAGCGCCCGTATCGCCTTGGCCGAATTGAGCAGCCAGTTGGCGCCGATTTCCCGGGCGCCAGCCTCCGTCATCAGGCATCTCGCCCGGCACGACGATATTTCCGTGGCCGGGCCGGTTCTGATGGAATCACCGACCCTGAAGAGCGACGACCTGATCGAAATCGCGAAGACGAAGGGCGAGAAGCATCTGATCGCGATCGCAGGCCGCTGGTGGCTGCAGGAGGTCGTGACCGACAGTCTGCTGATCCGCCGTTTCCCGAGCGTCAGCCGCCGGCTCGTCACCAATCCCGGCGCCCGGGTTTCCGCCGCGGGATTTGCGATGATCGTCGCGCAGGCGGCAGCCGACCCCGAGCTGGCCGTCGTGACCGGGATCCGCGCCGATTTGCCGGGCGAGCTTCGGGCTCGTCTGCTGCGCAGCGCCACCGATGCCGTGAAGACCCGGATGCTGTCTCGCGCGCCGTCCTATCTCTTCGAGGAAATACGGGCGGCGATTTCGGCGGCATCGGCCGACGTCGACCGCGAGCTGTCAAGCGACCGTGATTTCAAAACCGCCGCAACGCTGATCGCGAAGCTCAAGAAAGAGGGCGGGCTCAACGAAGCGGCCTTGCGCGACCTTGCATCGCAGCGGCGTTACGAAGAGACCCTCGTGGCGCTCGCCGAGCTGGCGCGCACCAGCGTCGACATTGTCCGCCCGCTGATGCAGAGCCTGCGCAGCGACGGCATCCTGGTCCCCTGCAGGGTCGCGGGCCTTGGCTGGGAGACCGTGAAAGCGGTACTCGATTGCCGGTTCTCCAGGGGCGTCACCGCCAAGGATGAATTGTCAAAGCTCAAGCGGCAATTCGCCGAGCTGACGGCCGATGAGGCCGCTCGCCTCCTCAAGCTCTGGAATGTCCGGACGGTTTCGCCGTCGTCAAAAACACACTAAGCGGGATGACTTTTCTTCGAATCGTCATCCCGCTCTATCTTTCTGTTTGAGCATGATCTTTTCGGAAAACCGCTACACACTTTTCCGGATCATGCTCTAGGCTAAAAGCCAGCCACACTCCCGTGCAGGTCATATTCGTCGGCGCGTTCGATTTTCGCGCTGACGATCTCGCCGGTCTTCAGCGGACGGCGGCTCGTGAGGTAGACCGAGCCGTCGATCTCCGGCGCGTCGGCCATTGACCGACCTCTGGCCACCGTCGGGCCGACCTCGTCGATGATCACTTGCCGCCTGCTGCCGACCTTGCGCTTCAGCCGCCGCGCCGAAATCTTCTGCTGCCGCGCCATCAGTGCGTTGTAGCGCTGCTGCTTGACCTCGTCGGGCACGGCGCCGGGAAGCGCATTGGAGGCGGCGCCTGCGACCGGCTCATATTTGAAGCAGCCGACCCGGTCGATCTCGGCTTCGTCCAGCCAGTCGAGCAGATAGGCGAAATCGGCATCGGTCTCGCCGGGGAAGCCGACAATGAAGGTCGAGCGAATGGCGAGGTCAGGACACGCTTCTCGCCACTTCGAAATCCGCGCCAGCGTCTTGTCCTGCGCGGCCGGGCGCTTCATCGCCTTCAACACTTCCGGGCTCGCGTGCTGAAAGGGGATGTCGAGATAGGGCAGGATCTTACCCTCGGTCATCAGCCCGATGACCTCGTCGACATGCGGGTAGGGGTAGACATATTGCAGCCGGACCCAGGCGCCGAGCTCGCCGAGCTCTTTGGCGAGATCGAAAAACTTCGCCCGGACCGAACGATCCCGCCAGGGGCTCTCGGCATATTTCAGGTCGACGCCATAGGCCGAAGTATCCTGCGAGATGACCAGGAGCTCCTTGACGCCGGCCTTGACCAGCCGCTCCGCCTCGCGCAGCACGTCATTGGCCGGGCGCGACACCAGATCGCCGCGCAGTTTCGGGATGATGCAGAAGCTGCAGCGGTTGTTGCAGCCCTCCGAAATCTTCAGGTAAGCGTAGTGCCGCGGCGTCAGCTTGATGCCCTGCGGCGGCACCAGGTCGAGATGCGCATTGTGCGCCGGCGGCAGCGCGCGATGCACGGCATCGAGCACGCTTTCATATTGCTGCGGCCCTGTGATCGAAAGCACGCCGGGATAGGCGGACGCAATCTGCTCGGGTTCGGCGCCCATGCAGCCGGTGACGATGACCTTGCCGTTCTCCGCCATGGCCTCGCCGATCGCCGACAGGGATTCCTGCTTGGCGCTGTCGAGGAACCCGCAGGTGTTGACGATGACAATGTCGGCGCCGTCATGCTTGCGTGCGAGCTCATAGCCTTCCGCGCGCAGGCGCGTGATGATCCTCTCGGAATCCACCAAAGCCTTGGGGCATCCAAGCGAAACAAAGCTGATTTTCGGCGCGGCAGCCTCTGACATGTTCCAAACTGTGTGATTGATGGCCCGTGAGCTAGTCCTAAATGCGCAGAAATACAAGACTTTGAGCTGGCCGCTTGCGTGCTATGGATATGCGTGTCGGACACCGAGTAAGCGATGGGCGCCGAGTCCTCTCCTAAAATCGTCATTGTCGACGAAAGCCCGATCCGCGCCGCGATCCTCGAGGAAGGATTGCGGGAGGCAGGCTATACCGAGGTCGTCCATATCAGCGAGATGCAGAGCCTGCTCGCCCGCATCTATGCGCTCGACCCCGACATCATCGTGATCGACCTGGAAAACCCGAGCCGCGACAGTCTTGAGCAGATGTTCCAGGTCAGCCGCGCCGTGCGGCGGCCGATCGCGATGTTCGTCGACCAGAGCGATGCAGCCTCGATCCAGGCTTCCGTCGATGCCGGCGTCTCCGCCTATATCGTCGACGGCCTGAAGAAGGAGCGCATCAAGCCGATCCTCGATCTCTGCGTCTCGCGCTTCAACGCCTTCGCCAAGCTGCAGGACGAGCTCGATCGCACCAAGAACGCGCTTGAAGAGCGCAAGGTGATCGACCGCGCCAAGGGAATCCTGATGAAGCTCAAGGGCCTGACCGAGGAGGAGGCCTATGTGCTGATGCGCTCCACCGCGATGCGCGAAAAGAAGAAGATCGGCGAGATCGCGCAGTCGATCCTGACCGCGTCGGAGCTGTTGAAATGAGCACACCGCTTCATATCGGCTTTATCCCTCTCGTCGATGCGGCGGCGCTGATCGTCGCCGTCGACAAGGGATTTGCCGCCGAGGAGGGGCTCGACGTCACCCTGGTGCGGGAGGTGTCGTGGTCGAATGTGCGCGACAAGCTCAATATCGGCCTGTTCGATGCCGCCCATCTGCTGGCGCCGGTCGCAATCGCCTCGAGTCTCGGCATCGGCCACGTCAAGGTGCCGATCGCCGCGCCCTACAATCTCGGCATCAATGGCAATGCGATCACGGTGTCGCCGGTGCTGCACGCGGCGATCATGGCCGAGCTCGACGGCGACCGGTTCGATCCGATGGCGACGGCAAAAGCGCTGGCACGGGTTGTTGCTTCCAGGCGGCAGAGCGGCGCAGAGCCGCTGACGTTCGCCATGACCTTCCCGTTCTCGACCCACAACTACCAGCTCCGCTTCTGGATGGCAGCCGGCGGCGTCGATCCCGATGAGGATGTGCGCCTTGTCGTGCTGCCGCCGCCTTTCATGGCGGAGACGATCGCGGGTGGCCAGATCGACGGCTTCTGTGTCGGCGCGCCCTGGAATTCCATCGCGGTGGACCGCGGCGACGGCTACATCCTGCATTACGTGTCCGATATCCTGGTGCGCGCGGCCGAGAAGGTGCTGGCGATCAGACAGAGCTGGGCGGACAGGAATCCGCAAGTCGTGGCCGCGCTGGTCCGCGCCGCCGCGCGCGGCGCCGATTTTGTCGAGCAGAACCGCAGCGAGACCGCGCGCATCCTGGCACAGCCGGAACGGATCGGCGTCGATGCCGAGGTCATTCAGCGTACGCTGGACGGACGCCTGAAGATTTCGCCCGACGGCACCATGCGCGAGAGCAGCCGCTACCTCCTCGTCAGCCGGGAGGGGGCGGGAAGGCCCGATCCGGTGCAGGCCGCCTGGCTCTACGCCCAGATGGTCCGCTGGGGACAGACCGCGGTCAGCCGCGAGGCGCTTGCGACCGCGATGGCGGTGTTCCGGACCGACCTTTACGACACGGCGCTCGGGCAGAGCGCGAGCAAAGAGCAGCCCTCGGCGCCATTCCGCGCTTTCGCCGGGCCGCCCTTCGATCCCGCCGACATCAGCGGGTATTTGGACTCCTTTGCGGTAGCCCGCCGGATGCCATAGACGGCTCTGGAAGCCACTGATCAAAGACTAAGCACGCCGATTCGAGGCTTATTATTTGTGCTCATGCCTTCTGAAAAGGCATGAACATCAATCCACTTAATGCACTGCAAAACTTATAATGCATTGAATGTATTTCACTTTCCCTGGTCCGCTGCACTGGCACATGTTTTGAATAGGCATAGCCAAGCCAGCCGCCGGTGATGCCCGCTGGCCTACATCCACGATGGATTTCCGCAGCAACGAGGCTGATCGGATCGCTCGCACAGACGCGGGCGACCGCACGACTCCCTTCCCTCGTTGTGACCACGCCAGGCGTGGCGGCTGGAGCTTCGACATGGATTACATCAAACCCACCGACGTCGTTGCCGCGATGATTGATGCCAGCCTCAGGAAGCTGGCGCTCGGGCCGCGCGACATCCTGATCCGCGGCGCGCTATCGGGCGCACTTCTGGGCGCTGCCACCGCGCTTGCCTTTAGCGGGGCGATCACGACGGGCCAGCCGCTGGTCGGCGCGCTGATCTTCCCGGTCAGCCTCGTGATGATCGTGCTGCTCGGCCTCGAACTCGTCACCCGCGCGGCGGCGCCTGTCGCCATCCCGGCCGCTGCGGAATAGGGGCGCATGGCGATCATGAAAATCGACAATCTCTCCGTTGACTTCACCGACGAACAGAAGCGGTACTTCGAGGGCTTTGCCGCCGGCGTGCAGATCATCCGTCGCGGACGCGGCATTGGCGACGCGAATGCCGGCAAGGCAAGTGCCGAGCCAACCGGACCCGATGCCGCGCACATCAAGGCGCAAGACAAGGTCACCGCCTCCGGCAGGAAGCTTGCCGACCAGGAAAAGTTCAAGCGCGAGGAGCATCCCTTCGATGCCTATCCGCGGCTGAAGCAGCAGGCGGTCGATAATGCACCGCCGTCGCCGGCGGATAATTTCCGCTGGCGCTATCACGGGCTGTTCTATGTCGCGCCGGCGCAGGACTCCTACATGTGCCGCCTGCGCATCCCGAACGGCATTTTAAAACACTGGCAATTTGCAGGTGTCGCCGATCTTGCCGAGCGGCTGTGCGGACCGTTCAGCCATGTCACCACGCGCGCCAATCTGCAGCTCCGCGAAATCCCGCCGAAGCACGCGGTCGAACTGATCGAAGGCATCCAGGAGCTTGGCCTGTGCTCGCGCGGCTCAGGTGCGGACAACATCCGCAACGTCACGGGCACGCCGACCGCGGGCATCGATCCGCAGGAATTGATCGACACGCGCTCCTACGCGCGCGAATGGCACTATCACATCCTCAACGACCGCTCGCTCTACGGCCTGCCGCGCAAGTTCAACGTTGCCTTCGACGGCGCCGGCAAGATCGCGGTGCTGGAAGACACCAACGACATCGCGTTCTCCGCGGTCGAGGTGAAGGACGGTTTTGGCATCGAGCCCGGCATCTGGTTCCGGCTGGGCGTCGGTGGCATCACCGGGCATCGGGACTTTGCGAAAGAGACCGGCATCATCGTCAAGCCGGAGGATGCGACCAGGGTCGCGGACGCGATCGTGCGCGTGTTTATCGATACCGGCGACCGCACCAACCGCCTCAAGGCGCGCCTGAAATATGTGCTCGACAGCATGGGCGTCGACAAATTCATGGAGACCGTCGAGGAACGGCTCGGCCGCAAGCTGACCCGCGCGCCGGCGGAAGCGATTGCAGCCCGGCCGGCTTTCGACCGCATGGCGCATATCGGCGTGCACAAGCAGAAGCAGGATGGATTGAACTGGATCGGCGTGCTGGTGCCGGTTGGCAAGATCACGTGCGACCAGATGCGCGGGCTGGCCAAAATCGCGGGGGACCTCGGGGACGGCGACATCCGACTGACGGTCTGGCAGAATTTTCTGATTTCCGGCGTGCGCGATGAGAATGTCGCGCTGGCCGGTGCTGCGATCGAAAAGCTGGGCCTCTCGATCAAGGCTTCTGAGATCCGCGCCGGCCTGATCGCCTGCACCGGCAATGCCGGCTGCAAATTTGCGGCATCCAACACCAAGCTGCACGCCGCTGATATCGCCGACTGGTGCGAGCCGCGCGTCAATATCGACACGCCGCTCAACATCCATCTCACCGGCTGCCACCATTCCTGCGCCCAGCATTACATCTCTGACATCGGCCTGATCGCCGCCAAGGTGCCCCTCGGCGACAGCGAGGACACCGTCGAGGGCTATCATCTGTTCGCGGGCGGCGGCTTCGGGCCTCAGGCCGATATCGGGCAGGAGGTCTATCACGACCTCAAGGCCGAGGAAGCGCCGCAGACGGTCGAGCGGCTCCTGAAAGCCTATCTCGCGCATCGCGCCTCGCCCGAAGAAGCATTTCTCACATTCGCCCGCCGTCACGACGGCGAAACGCTCCGCAAGCTCGCAGACGCCCAGCTTTCCGACACCAAGGTGTCCCCATGAACCAGATCACGCCGCTCCCGAAGATCGAGATCATTCCGCCGACCGCGCCGTTTTCCGAGGCGCAGCGTTCATGGCTCAACGGCTTCTTCGCGGCGCTGTTGACTGAGAACGGCGCAACGCCGCTGTCGCCGGAGCAGGGCGCCGCCATGCTGCAAGGCCCGGCCGGCGAGGGCGACGATGGCGAAGCGCCCTGGCACGACCAGACCATGCCGATCGCCGATCGCATGAAGCTCGCCGAGGGCCGACCCTTGCGGCGGCGAATGATGGCGGCGATGGCGCAGCAGGATTGCGGCCAGTGCGGCTACAATTGCAACGACTATTCGGATGCGATCGCGAGCAGGAGCGAAGGGCGGCTCAATCTCTGCGTCCCCGGCGGCAAGGAAACCGCGCGAATGCTGAAGTCGCTCCATGAGGAGCTGGACAAGGCGCCGGCCGCGGCGCCGTCTTCGGCCGTCACGCCGGCGGTCGCGGTCACCACTGTCATCAGCGAGCCCGGCCGTTCCCGCGATAATCCGATCGCGGCGACCTTCGTCTCGCGCCGGCTGCTCAACAAGAAAGGCTCGGAGAAAGAGACCTGGCACATCGATTTCGATCTTTCAGGCGCCGGCCTCGACTATGTCGTCGGCGACTCCTTCGGTATCTTTGCCAAGAATGATATCGGTCTCGCCGACCAGATCATCGCGCTGCTGGGCGCCTCGCACACGACGGAAATACGCGGCAAGACCTTGCGCGAGGTGCTGATCTCGGACGTGTCGCTCTCGCCGGCGCCGGACAGCCTGTTCGAGCTGTTCTCCTATCTTACCGGCGGCACGCAGCGCGAGAAGGCGCGGGCGCTGGCGCAAGGGGAAGACCCCGATGGCGATGCCGCAACCCTCGACGTCATGGCGGTGCTGCAAAAATTCTCCAACGTCCGTCCGCATCCGGAATCCTTTGTCGAGGCGCTGGAGCCGCTGCAGCCGCGGCTCTATTCGATCTCGTCGTCGCACAACGCGACGCCGGGAAAATTGTCGTTGACCGTCGATTGCGTGCGCTATGTGATCGGCAAGCGCAAGCGGCTAGGACTTGCCTCGACCTTCCTCGCAGAGCGCATCAACCCCGGCGACGAACTGAAGGTCTATGTGCAGAAGGCGCATGGCTTTGGGCTGCCGGCCGACCCGAAGACGCCGATCATCATGATCGGGCCCGGCACAGGCGTGGCGCCGTTCCGCGCCTTCCTCCTCGACCGCAGGGCGACCGGCGCGCCCGGCAAGAACTGGCTGTTCTTCGGACACCAGCGCAGCGATTGCGACTTCTTCTACCAGGAAGAGCTCAACTCGATGAAGACCTCGGGCCTGCTGACGCGGCTGTCGCTCGCCTGGTCGCGGGACGGCGCGAAGAAATTCTACGTGCAGGACCGTATGCGCGAAGTCGGCCGCGAATTGTGGACCTGGCTCGCCGAGGGCGCGCATGTCTATATCTGCGGCGACGCCAAGCGCATGGCCAAGGACGTCGAGCGGGCGCTGGTCGATATCGTTGCACAATTCGGCGCACGTCCAACCGATGAAGCCATCAGCTTTGTCGGGGAATTGAAGAAAAAGGGCCTGTTCCAGCAAGACGTGTATTGAGCATGATCCGGAAAAGTGTGCAGCGGTTTTCCGAAAAGATCATGCTCAATCAAAAAGGTTCCGGAACCGCGCAAAAGCACCTCAAAAGCGGCCGAATAAATTTCTTAACTGAGGCCGTGGTGGAGAAGTTCTCACTGCCACGCGAGTTTCGCAAAGCATGCCATCACCATTTGCGGCACGATCTTGCGAAGCACCATGGACGTTTCTTAATTTGTGCGCATGGGGCGATGGAGATCAGCCATGCGCGAGATATCGGCGGAAGCCCGCCTGCACCTTTATGCGCGCTCGCTCAAGCGGGCCGGCAACGGCATTCACCTCGCGGCGCTCTACAGCGCCTTCGCGCTGATTGCGGCCCTTGTGTTCGGCACACTGTCAGTACATCCTTTTTGATTTCGTGGAATTCGCTGGGTGGGCAAAGCGGCCGCGTCCGCCGTAGCTCAACGAGCGAAGGTGGAAGCGTGCCCACCAATCGACATTGCGCTCTGGATAAAGGGTGGGCACGGCGCGAGAGCGCCTTCGCCCACCCTACGACTGACGTGAGCTACGCCGCGCGCTTGAACGGCGCGACGTCGATGCCGTTGTCCTTCAGCGCCTTCCGTACGCCGCGCGCGATCTCGACCGCGCTCGGATTGTCGCCGTGAATGCAGACGGTGTCCGTGCGCATCTTGATCACCTTGCCGGTCACCGAGACTACCGCGCCATCCTGCACCATGCGGATCACACGGTCCGTGATCTCCTTTGGGTCATGCAATACCGCGCCGGGCTTCTTGCGCGCGACCAAATTGCCGTCGTCCTCATAGGCACGGTCGGCGAAGACCTCATGCGCCATCGGCAGATTGGCGCGCTCGCCGGCCTTGACCAGCTTGGAATTGGCCAGCACCACGAAAACCAGGTTGGGATCGACCGCCTTGATGGCGTTGGCAATCGCCTGCGCGGTCATGTCGTCCTCGCAGGCGACGTTGGACAGCGCGCCGTGCGCCTTCACATGGGTGACCTTGTGGCCGGCCGCGGTCGCGATCGCCTGCAACGCGCCGATCTGGTAGGCGACCAGGTTCTCGATCTCCGAGGATTTCAGTCCGGGGACAGGCCTGCGGCCAAATCCATGCAGGTCGCGATAGCCGGGATGCGCGCCGATGGAAACGCCGCGCGCCTTGGCGAGCTCCACCGTCTGGCGCATGATGTCGGCATCGCCAGCGTGATAGCCGCAGGCGATGTTGACGCTGGTGGCGAGCTCGATCATCTCGGCATCATGGCCCATTTCCCAGGGCCCAAAGCTCTCGCCGAGATCGCAGTTGAGATCGATGGTCTTCATGTCCTTCCCGGCCTCTTCGTTTAGGGGTTCGGCAGCTCTGCATGCCAGGTGCCGGCGTCGACCGCGCTGATGGCGCTGCCGGCAACATTGGCATCCTGCAACGCTTCGAGGTTCAGCTCAAAGCCCTCCAAATTGCGGAGGAGGTCGGGCAGGGCGCGGAGCAGCTCTGCAAATTTACGGGCCTCCGCCTGGGCTTCCTTCACGCTCACCGCCTTGAAGCGGAAAGCCGTTCCGGCCGGCGTCTGCGCCAAGCGGCCGAAATCGGCCGAAATCACGGTCGCGATCTTGGGATAGCCGCCCGTGGTGTTGCGGTCCGGCATCAGCACGATCGGCGCGCCATTGCCGGGTACCTGGATGCTGCCATTGACGGTGCCGTCGGAGACGATGTTGTGGCCGTGCAAATGCTTGATGACGGGGCCTTCGAGGCGATAGCCCATGCGGTCGCTGGTCGCGGAAATCTTCCATTCGCTGTCCAGGAACAGCGCCTTGGCTTCATCGGCAAATTCATCGTCCTGTGGACCGAGCACGACGCGGATCGGCCCGGACACAAGTGGAAGCTCGATCCGGCGTTCGGCCGCGCCACTCGCCGTCTTCGCGGGCAGCTCGTCGCCCGCCTGCAATGGCCGCGGATAGGGACTGCCGAGCCCTGCGCGCTGATTGACCGCGACGCTGCCAAACGTCTCTTCGCCATCGATGCCGCCTTCGATGGCGAGATAGCTGAAGGCGCCGCCCTTGGCGAAACCAAGCGTCAGCGTCTCGCCGTCGCCGATGGTCATGGACGTACCCATCGCGACCGGCCGGCCGCCGATGTCAGCGCTGCGCGCGGCACTGGCGAGCGCGACACGCACCGCGCCGTCATGCGCCGTGAACGCAGCGGTGAACGGACCGATCTCGATGCAGGCTGCGAACGGCTGGTTGCCGAGCAGCGTGTTGGCGGCGGCAAGCGCAAGCCGATCCATCGCGCCGCTCGGCACCAGCCCATAGCGCTGCACGCCGGGGCGGCCGCGATCCTGGACGGAGCTCGCAGGGCCGATCGAGGAAACGACGAGCTTGCTCATGCGGCCACAAGTTCCGCGACGATCTCGCCGGCTTCCGCGGCGCGGGTCTGCTCGGCAAAGGTTTTCTCATCGACCCGGTAGAACGTCACGCGATCACCGGGCTGGGTCAGGAATACGGGATCGCGATGCAGCTGAAAGGTCCTGACCGCCGTGCGGCCGAGCAGATGCCAGCCGCTGGGAGCGGCCAGGCACTGGATGCCTGCCTGCACGCCGCCGATCGAGATCGTGCCCGCCGGCGTGAACACCCGCGGATTGAGCCGGCGCGGCATGTGCAGCGACTTGTCGAGCCCCGAGAGATAGGACCAGCCCGGCGTGAAGCCGATCATGGCGACGCGATAGTCGCCGCCGGCATGCCGCGCCACGACCTCGTCAGGCGTGATGTTCAGGCTCTTGGCGACATCCTCCAGATCGATACCGTTTTCGCCGCCATAGGCGACCGGAACGCGCCAGCGCCGTGCCTTGCCGGCACGCGGGACGGGCATCTCGGCCAGTGCAACCAGCCTTCCGCCCAACGTCTCGAAATCGATCCGATCCGGATCGTAATGCACCAGCAGCGAGCGGTAGGTCGGCACGGCCTCTGTCACGCCCTCGATTGCCGCTGCCGCCAGCGCCTTGTCCAGCGCCAGCACGCGCTGGCTGGCGGCGTCGTCGATGTTGCGGGCAAATTCCACCACGATGGCACTGTCGCCACTCGGCAAAAGGCGGGGCGGGGAAAGCGGCGCGGCCATGGCATGCGTTTTCGCTCAAACTCTCGTGCTTGTCACGCCCTTGACGCGCTGCCCGCGCCCCGCAAGATGCGCCCCGCCAATCCATCCCACCGGAGCCTGCTTTTTCGATGTCTTTGACCCCCGAAGCGATCAAAACCCTGTCGCACGTCACCACCGCCACCATCACCACGGTCCTGCTCAAGAAGGGCTTGCGGAACGTCTGGATGCGGGGCGCGCGTCCGCTGAAACCGGGCATGCCGCGGCTGGTCGGGCCGGCTTTCACGCTGCGTTTTGTGCCGGCGCGGGAAGATCTGGCGACGCCGGAATCCTGGTCCTCACCGATCTCGACGCGAACCGCGATCGAGGCCATGCCCGCCGGTTGCATTACCGTGGTCGACGCCATGGGCATCACCGATGCCGGCATTTTCGGCGACATCCTGTGCGCCCGCATGGTCAAGCGCGGCGTCACCGCCCTGATCACCGACGGCGTGGTGCGCGACGTCGAGGGTGTGCTCGGCACCGGCCTGCCGGTCTGGTGCGACGGATTTGCCGCGCCGCCTTCGGTCGCGGGCCTCACCTTTGTCGGCTGGGGCGAGCCGATCGGCTGCGGCGGGGTTGCGGTGTTTCCAAACGACGTGGTGGTCGCCGACCAGGATGGTGCGGTGCTGATTCCGCAGGCATTGCTCGATCACGTGCTTGCCGAAGGGCCCGAGCAGGAACGGATGGAAGCCTGGATCGTCAACGAGGTGAACAACGGCGCGGAATTGCCCGGCCTCTATCCCATGAATGCCGACACCAAGGCGCGCTACGCGGCGTCGAAGAAATGACCCTCATCCTGAGGAGCGCGCTCTTGCGCGCGTCTCGAAGGATGAGGCCCGAATGGTGGCCTCATGGTTCGAGACGCGCTTCGCGCTCCTCACCATGAGGAGAACAGAGGAGGACCCCCCATGGAAATCTATCCCGCCGGTACGCGGCCGACACGCCGCGCGCCCGCCGAAAACTTCACAGGCACGGTCTGGCAGGACCCGGTCATCGCTGCACCCGCGCCGGCGCGGGTAGTCATCAATCGCGTCGCCTTCGAGCCCGGCGCGCGGACCGCGTGGCACACCCATCCGTTTGGACAGACGCTCTATGTGATTTCGGGCGTCGGCCGCTTCCAGACCAAGGGCCAGCCGATCCGCGAGATCAAGGCCGGCGACGTGATCTGGATCCCGCCGGACGAGAAGCACTGGCATGGCGGCGCGCCCACCACGGGCATGGTCCACATCGCAACGCAGGAAGCCCTGGACGGGAAAACGGCGACCTGGATGGAGCATGTCACCGACGCCGAATATGGCGCAGCGGTCGGCTAGCTCAGTTCCGCGACGCGGTCCAGGTGCCCGAGCACATGATGCCGCGCCAGGTGCCTGAACCCGATGTCGCCGAGAGGTGACCAAAGCCGGTCGCGCGCTTGATGCCGTTCACCAGCGTGACGCTGATGTTGCCGGCGTCGGCGACATGGCCGGAGGCCTTTACCATCGAGCTGGAGACGCTACCGTTGTTGATGCCGATCGATACGGTCTGCCCGTTGCCGCATTCGGAACTGGAGGCGGCGATATGAACGCTCCATTCGCCGTCGAACGTCGTGGCCGACGCTGCGGTGGCGAATGAGGTGGCCGTAAGCAACGCAATCGTGGTGGCGAGGAAGGTTTTGCGAATATATCCCATGGCGAGCCCCTTTCGTGTTTTGATGCACGAATAGTCGCTGCGCGCGGGTTCCAAAGATGTGATGGCTGTCACATCTTGCGCTGGGCGTGATTTGCGGCACAAATTGACGCGCAAATGAAAAGGCCCCGCCGGTTGGCGGGGCCTTTTGCCCTGGATTTGTGGTTGCTAGAGCATGATCCGGAAAAGTGTGTAGCGGTTTTCCGTCGCGACAAACGCGTAGCGTTTGCGCGGAGATCATGCTCAATCAAAAAGCTAAAGCGCGATGACGATTCAACCTAATCTCATCGCGCTTTAGTTCACGCGGGACCAGGTCTGGCCGCCGCAGAACATGCCGCCGAAAGCGCAGCCCTGCACGCGCAGCGTATCCGCTCCCTTCATCGCGATCGTCGAATCATAGGTGCTGCCGGTGTTGGGATCGAGGATGCGACCGCTCCACTTCTGATCCTTGCCGGGTTTCATGTTGATCAGCACCTGCTCGCCATTGGCGTTCGACTTGGCGTCGACCGAATAGCCGCAGAGATTGACGCCGCACTGTTCGATGCGGACCTTGCCTTCCTTTTCCTCCGTCAGCCAGACGCCGATCGGCGAGTTGGGATCACGCCGCTGCACCGGCGCGGGCGAAGGAGGCGGCACGGCGGCCACCGCAGGCGGAGGTGGTGCAGGCGAGCGCTGCGGCGCGGCGTCCTGGATCGGTGGCAATGGCGCCGGCGCTGGAGGGGCCGGAGGCGGCGGCAAGGCCGCAGTATCGGCGGGCGCGTTGTTGGCCGTGGTGGTCGGGACGTCCTGCGTGGTCGTTGCGGTGTCCGGCGCGGGAGGAGCTGGCGGCGCTGGCGGAGGTGCCGCAGCCGTATCCGCCGGCGCGGGAGCTGGTGCCGGCGCAGCTTGCTGATCGGCCTTGGCGTCCTGCGAGGCGGGCTTGCTACGCGAGGAGTCCTGATCAGTCTTGGTGTCAGTCTTGGTGTCAGTCTTGGCGCGCTTCGATTTCTTGCCGGTATTGTCGTAGACGCCGGGAATGGAAATGGTACCGCGATCCGGATCGATGCGAATGGTGCGGCCGCCATATTCGAACTGGTATTGCGCCTGCGCGGCGCTGCTCGCCAGCAGGACGATGGCCATCGCCAACAGCCTTTTCATTGTGACCTCCTGAGCAGCGGATCCCCAAAAAAAGACCCTACGCTGCGGTCATTCTTGGCAACGTGATCTACATCACGTTCATGAGGTAAGTCGTGCGCTAGCCGCTTTGGTTCAACCGCAGGCCGCTAAACTAATTCGGCCGCGGGCGTCAGGTCAATTTGGCGCAAAAGGCCGCGTCAATTCTCAAAAATCAGGCACGTGGTCGTGCCATGCGCAAGCAAGCGGCCGCGATCGTCCGTGATCCGCCCTTCGGCAGCTCCGATCCGCCGGCCGCGATTCAACACGGTGCCTTCGGCCTTGATCACCCCCACGTCCGGCGTAATCGGGCGGATCAGCGAAATCTTGAATTCGAGCGTGGTCTGGCCAAGGCCTTTCTCAAGTGTCGACCAGATCGCAAGTCCCATGCAGCTGTCGAGCAGCGTCGCGGCAAAGCCGCCGTGGACGGTGCCGGCCGGATTGAGATGCGCCACGCCGGGCTGTGCGGTGACGATCACCCGTCCGCTCACGGCTTCCGTAACATCATAGCCCAGCGTCTGCGCGATGGTGTTGAGCGGCAGCGTGCCGTCCGCAAGCCCTTGCACGAAGGCAAGGCCACTCATCTCGTTACGCTGTTCGGCGCTGACAGTGCCATAGCTCTTGTTCGACATGGCGCGAACACTATCGACCATGCTCGACCGATGCGAGCGTCCGTTGATGATGAGGTCCGAAAACGGCTAGTGGTCCAATTCCAACATTCGCATCCCGTTGCAGCGGTTACCTTTGCGAATGTTGGAATTAGAGGACCACTAGCAAAATATTGATTCTAGTGGAGCTTTGGATTTGACGTTCGCTTACGCACTCGCCGCAAGCGGGGTAGCGAACGTCAAATCCGCTCCACTAGTGCACGCGTCAACGTGCCCTATTCGAACTAGGCGGCGTAGATCTTGGCAAAACTGCCGTCCTCCATCGCGATGTGCAGCCATTGATCGACGAAGGCTTTCAACGCTTCGTCGCGCTGCAGCCAATATGCCTTTTCGGCAAAGTCAAAGGGCTTGTCGGGGTGCACCGCGCAGAGCATGCCGGGATGCAGCTTCTGCTGGTACCGCGTCTCCGAGGCGTCCGTCATCATCAGGTCGGCGTCGCCCTTGGCGATCTCGTCGAAGATCGTAACGTTATCGCCATACACCTTGATCTCGGCCGATTTGATGTTGGCCCGCGCGAAGCGTTCGTTGGTGCCGCCGGGATTGACGATGACCCGCGTGCCCGGCTTGTCGATGTCGGCAAGCGTCGCAAACTTGTCGTTGTCCGCACAGCGCGCGATCGGCGTCTTGCCCTCCCGCATGATCGGCGTCGAAAACAGGCCCTTCTTCTGTCGGTCGAGCGTGATCGAGACGCCGCCCATCGCCACATCGAACCTGTCGGCTTCAAAATCTTTCATCAGTTGCGGCCAGGCGGTCTGCACGAACTCGACCTTGACGCCGAGCGCCTTGCCAAGTGCCTCCGCCATGTCGACGTCGAATCCGGAGAATTTCTGCGTCGTCTTGTCGAGAAACGTGAAGGGCCGGTAGTCGCCGGTCATGCCGACCCGCAGCGTGCCGCGACTGATGATCTCATCGAGACGGGAAGACTGCTGGGCTTGCGCCGAGACGGTGATGGCCAGCGCTGCGAAAAGGCCGATAAGCGTACGAAACATCTTGCTTCAAAGTCCGGATTCGGTGACACGATGCCTCAGCGTTTAGACCAAGCGGGGGAAATCGCAACCGTGACCATTTCGATGTATGAGGCTTCGATCGGCGTGTTCGTGCCGTTTCTCGGCAATTTGTCCGAGCTGCTGGACCGAGGGGCGGCTCATGCCGAGGCGCGCAAGATCGATCCTTCGGTCCTGCCGAACCTGCGGCTCTACCCCAACATGTACAGTCTCAGGCAACAGGTCGGCGAGGCCAGTCGCCACGCCATCCTGGCAGGCGCGCTGTTGGCGCGCCGCGATCCGCTGACACTGGCGGACGGTGACACCGACATCGCCGGATTGAAATCGCGCATCAAGAAAGTGATCGACTTCGCGGAGAGCCTGCCGCGTGCCGAAATCGACGGCGCCGCGGATCGGGAAGTCGTCTTTACCTTCAAGAACGGCAACCAGCGGACATTCACGGGGCGTTCGCTGCTGCTCACGTTCAGCGTGCCGCAGTTCTTTTTTCACCTGACGACGGCCTACGACATCCTGCGGCATGCCGGCGTCGATCTCACGAAGAAGGACTTTCTGGGCCCACCGCGCGGGTAACGTCTCAGGCCTCACCGGCGCCCTTGCGAACGAGATCGGCGGCTGCCGCGCGGCCGGTCATCTCGTGCCGCAGCTGCTCGAAGCGGTGCCGCGCTTCGCCCTCGCGCTCGTCGACCATCCTGATCGCCGCATCCCTGGTCATCGGTCCTGATGTGATCGGGGCCGAGCTCTCGCCGATGGTCTCGTCGACAAAATATTCGCCATTGTCGGCGCGGCGCGCCGTCCATTTGAAGCGGATCGCGGCGATCGGGCCGGGGCCGAGCTTGGAATAGTCACCGCCGTCGGTAGAAGCCATTGCGGGTGCAAGCGGAGGCGGGAAAGCCGGTAGCGGAGGCGGCGTAGCCGGCTTCGCCTCGGCCGCGGGTTTTTCCACCTCGCGAGCAGCTTCCGCGGGTTGATCGAGAATGCTCGCGATTGCCGCAAGGGCATGATCCGTCGGGTCGCTTTGACTCAAGGTCCCAGTCTCCGCATTTGAAAAATGAGGCACAGCCTGACCACCCCTGCGCCCGGTACAAAGCTTGATCGCGATTAAGGCTGAGTTTTGTCAAGCCGTGTCCCGAAAAGGGACATGACAGCAACGACCTAGGCGCAGACCGGCGGTAATTTGGTGCGCCACGGCCGCTCCTGCTCGAGCTGGGCCGCGAGGCGAAACAAGGTTGCCTCGTCGCCGAAGCGCGCCGCGAACATCATGCCGAGCGGCAAGCCGGCCTTGCTCCAGGCGAGCGGCACCGACATCGCGGGCTGGCCGGACATGTTGAACATCGAGGTTCCCGGCATGTAGCGCCGCAGCGCCGGGCCGATATGCGAGATATCCTCCGACATCGCGTTAAGTTCGCCAAGCCGCAGCGGCGGCGTGCACAGCGTCGGCGCCAGGAACACATCGCAGCTTGCCATGAACTCGTAGAGCGCGCGCGAGATCTGGTAGGCGGCGAACTGCGCCGCGACATAATCGGTCGCGGTGGTGCCTTGCGCATTGTGCGCTATCGCCAGCGTCAGGTTTTCGAAATCGTTGCCGGTCATCGCGTGGCCGAAGCGTTGTTCGGTCTGGCGCACCGTGAGGGCGGTGTGGGCGCTGACGACGTTCATCATCACCATGGCCGGATCGGCCGGAAGCTTGGGCGCGCGTTCCTCGACGCGATGGCCGAGCTTCTCCAGCATGGCCGCAACATCGCGCACCGCGGCCGCGACCTCGCCGTCAATGGCCTCGTCGTAGGGAGATTTGTCGGTGAAGGCGACGCGCAGGCGCCCGGGCTCACGCCTGACCTCTTCGGCAAACGGCCGCTCTGGCGGCGGCGCATAATAGATGCTGGCGAGTTCGGGCCCCGCGGTCGCATCCAGCATCGCCGCGCTGTCGCGCACGCTGATGCTGACGACATGTCCGCAGGAAAGGCCGCCCCAGCCTTCGCCGCGATCCGGACCCAACGGATTGCGCGCGCGGGTGGGCTTCAGGCCGAACACGCCGCAGGCGGACGCCGGAATGCGAATGGAGCCGCCGCCGTCGCTGGCGTGTGCAACGGGAAGGATGCGGGCGGCGACCGCCGCGCCCGCGCCACCGGACGAGCCGCCGGAGGAGTGCGCCAGATTCCAGGGATTCCTGGTCGGCCCATGCAGGCGCGGCTCGGTGGTCGGTATCAAGCCGAATTCGGGGCTCGCACTCTTGCCGAAGATGGCCACGCCCGCATCGAGGAAACGCTGGGCGAGGGTGCTGTTGTGGTCGGCGACATCATTCCTCAGGATGCTGGCACCAAACGTCGTGCGCGTGCCTTTCAGGAGATCGAGATCCTTCAGGAGGAACGGCACGCCGGTGAAGGGGCCGTCGGGAAGTCCTCTCGCAATCTGCTGCGCGGCGTAGTCGTAATGCCTGACGACGACCGCATTGATTTCCGGATCGACCTTGGCCGTGCGCTCGATCGCTTCGTCCAGCAGCTCCTTCGGCGTGACCTGTTTCTTGCGGACGAGTTCGGCGAGGCCGACGGCATCGTAATTGCCATATTCCTTGAAAGCCATGGCCTAACCTGCTGGTTTGTTTGCTGAAACGGGCCGCGCGCGGCCCATCGAGAGGCTGCCGCGCGGGCTCTTCAGAGCACGTCCTGATTGATGACGTTCTGCCGGATCGGCTCGCCATCGAGCGCGCTCAGGATGTTGCGCGCGGTCTGCTCGCTCATGCGGTCGACGGCTTCGACCGTTACTCCCGCAACATGCGGGGCCATGATCACGTTCGGCAGGCCGTGCAGCGCCTGGCCTACCGGCGGCGGCTCCTGCTCGAACACGTCGAGGCCGGCGCCGGCGAGCCTGCGCGACACCAGCGCCTCATGCAGCGCCTTCTCGTCGACGATGCCGCCGCGCGCGGTGTTGATGAGATAGGCGGTGGGCTTCATCAGCTTCAATCGCGCCGCATTGAACAGGCCGACCGTCTCAGGCGTTTTCGGACAATGGATGCTGACGAAGTCGGCGCGCGGCAGCGCGGCGTCGAGATCGCCCACCGCCTCGCAGCCGGCGGCGGTGATTTCGGAAGCCGGCTTATAGGGATCGTAGACCAGCACCTTCATTTCCATCGCAAGGCAGCGCCTGGCCGTGCGCGTGCCGATGCGGCCGAAGCCGATGATCAGCAGCGTCTTGCCATAGAGATCGAACGGCAACTGGCCGAGCCGGCTCGCCCAGCTACCTTCTTTGACCATGGCATGCATTTCCTGCGCGCGCTTGGCGAGCGTCAGCATCATGAAGATCGCTTGCTCGGCGACCGACGGTGAGTTCGCACTGCCCGCCACCATCAGCGGCACCTTGCGCTTGCTGAGTGCCGGCACATCGACAGCGTCGTAGCCGACGCCGATCCGCGTCACCACCTTCATGGCTCCGGACGCCGCAAGCTCCGGCTCACCAAAGCGGGTGGCGCCTAGCGCCACGCCGTGCACTGGCGCATGCTGCTTCAGCATCGCTTCGAAATCGGGAGCCGAGATCAGGTTGGGAAACTCGATGAGTTCGATGTCGTCCCGTTGGGTCAGCAGAGCCCGTGCGTTGGGCGACATCGTTTGCGTGACAAAAATCTTCTTCTTGTTGGTGGCCATTTCCTGCCCTTGGGGTTTTTTTTCGCCGTCAAAGGACGGCGCCGGTCCCCTCGTTTAGCAGGTGCATATTATTGAGGTCCACAGCCAATCGGAGCGGGGCACCGTCACGCGCGCCGGCCGACGGATTGACCCGTCCGCAAACAT